>Ga0116226_10002936_pt1 | contig 14983 bp, 11 predicted proteins | sample S1TSphfallax_FD_89692 | JGI IMG/M metagenome (GOLD analysis project Ga0116226, IMG submission 89692) | Host-associated microbial communities from peat moss isolated from Minnesota, USA - S1T2_Fa - Sphagnum fallax MG | ecosystem: Host-associated > Plants > Peat moss > Unclassified | place: USA...
AGAGAAGAGGTAAAAGAAGCGCAGCCCGAGAAAATTGAGCTGCGCTTTTTGCATGTTGTGAGGCGTGAGTTAGATGGAGTTCATGTTTTGCAGGAACTCAGCATTGTTGCGGGTCTTTTCCAGGCGCGAGACGAGCAGCTCCATCGCTTCAACCGGTGAGAGAGGGTTGAGGACCTTGCGGAGGACCCAGGTGCGTTGCAGGTCGTCCTTGGGGATGAGCAGTTCTTCTTTGCGAGTGCCGGAGCGTTGGATGTCGATGGCGGGGAAGACTCGCTTGTCAACCAGCTTGCGCTCAAGAATGACTTCCATATTACCGGTTCCTTTGAATTCCTCAAAGATGACTTCGTCCATGCGGGAGCCGGTATCGACGAGTGCGGTGGCGATGATGGTGAGTGAGCCGCCTTCTTCAATATTGCGCGCGGCACCGAAGAAACGCTTGGGACGCTGGAGTGCGTTGGAGTCCACACCGCCGGAGAGTACTTTGCCCGAGGGCGGAACAATAGTGTTGTAGGCGCGCGCGAGGCGGGTGATGGAGTCTAGCAAGATGACCACGTCGCGCTTGTGCTCGACGAGGCGCTTGGCCTTCTCGATGACCATTTCGGCGACCTGCACGTGGCGGGCAGCCGGCTCATCGAAGGTGGAGCTGATTACCTCACCTTTCACGCTGCGCTGCATGTCGGTGACTTCTTCCGGACGCTCGTCAATGAGGAGAACGATAAGGACAACCTCAGGATGATTAGTGGTGACGGAGTTGGCAATGGCCTGCAGCAGCATGGTTTTGCCGGTGCGCGGCGGTGCGACGATGAGTCCGCGCTGGCCCTTGCCGATGGGCGTGAGCAGGTCCATAACACGACCGCTGGTGGCCTCACGGACTGTCTCCATCTTGATGCGTTCCTGGGGATAAAGGGGAGTGAGGTTGTCGAAGAGGATTTTGTTACGGGTCTCTTCAGGAGACTCAAAGTTGATGGCCTCAATCTTGACGAGCGCGAAATATTTTTCGCCTTCATGTGGCGGGCGCACGTTGCCGCTGATGGTGTCGCCGGTCTTTAGGTCAAACTTGCGAATTTGCGACGGGGAGACGTAAATGTCATCGGGCCCGGGCAGATAGTTATAGTCCGGGGAGCGGAGAAAACCGTAGCCGTCAGGAAGGATTTCGAGCACACCCTCTGCGAAGATATGGCCTTCTTTTTCGCTCTGTGCCTGAAGAATCTTGAAGATGAGGTCTTGTTTGCGCAGGCCGCTGGTCCCTGGAATCTCAAGGGTGCGGGCGAGTTTGCCGAGTTCGGCTATACTTTTTTCTTTTAGTTCTGCAATAGTCATTGTCACCTACATAGCATGGGAAAGATCGGGGCGGGAAAAACCAAATTAGGATGGGATTTGTACGAGGGCCGAAATTGTACCGAGCTGGTTATACGAACTTTATAAAGGGTACCGCAACTTGCAGGAAACCGCGCTTAGGCAGCGCGGCGTTCCTGCAAGGATTGGGCAGATTTGGCAAGAGCAGCCGATGCAATCATCGGCTGAGTTTCATGAAAACGGACCAAAACATCGTTCATAGTTTCCTGAACGCGGGTAGTGGGGCGGTGCAGTTTGCGGGTTGCCTTGGAGGCCAACTGGCATAGCTGGTAACGATTAGTAACGTGGGACAAAGCCCCAAAAATAAGATCAGAGCGCATTTGCTTCTCCTTTGGTTCTTTCGATAAAAAAACTGAATTACTGCTTTAGTGCCATTGCATTGTCCCGGCATCTGTTTCTGGCTGCAATGGTGTATGCGCCGGGATCGTTTTACTACCTTCTTGCGCTGCCTCTAAACTTGTACAGCAAGATAAAGCGAAACGTATAAACAATTTGACCTATATTCGTAATTTTTCTACCAATAATATAGATGCATGAAGTACTTCTATTGCTGCATCCAATGGCAAGTAAATTGCGATTTTGGTCGTACAGTAAATAATTTTTGATTTCCCATAAAAAACCTGAGAAACCACAGAGAGACACAGACAGGCAAAATAAGCCCGGTTCTGTAGTCTTTCAGAGTCTTATGCCCTGTTTGCGTCTCGACCGGGTTGGCCACTTCGCCAGATCGATGCCAATTGATGATGACCGGTCATGACGGAAGAAGTCAGATAACTGAAGTTCACCATGACTGGGTCACACATTAACCTAGCTTTGAAACTGCCAGCTCATGCATTTTCAGCATTTTGCCAGCTAAGTCCAAATTATTGAAGCCGTAGGCGTAAGTGCAACGTTTTCGGCAATTTGAATGTATCGCGTAATTGGGGGCGAGGTCAATCCTTATTTTAGAAATTAATGCCCAAATTGGATTCCAAAAACAGTAGAAATAGAGGAAAGTGGGAAATGCGTAGTATAAGTCTAATTATATCAATAATTATGAGTCGAGGTCTTGCTGGTTGGGCAGGGTAATATCGTCTCATCATTAAGAATGATAGTTAGCTGACGTATGTAATCGCTATCCATAAATATGGGTAGGAATAACGGATGTGCTGGGTAGGATTATGGCTTGCAAAGGCAAAAAATGCCTGACCACTATGATTCACGCCCAGTAGCTGCGGTCTAAAGTGCGATACTGGATGGCTTCGGCGAGGTGCTTGACGTTGATCTCGGGCGAGGCCTCCAGGTCGGCTATGGTGCGCGCGACTTTCAGGATGCGGTCATGGGCGCGGGCGCTGAGTCCCTGCTGCACCATGGCGCGTTCGAGCAGACGTTCGGACTCAGTGGAGAGTTCGCAGTAGGTGCGGATTTGGCGGGTGCTCATTTGGGCGTTGGCGTAGATGGGCTTGGTGGCGGATTGCGGCGAGCCTGCGGTGCGTTCATTTTCAAGCGAGAAGCGCTGCTGCTGAATGTCGCGGGCGCGAAGGACGCGAGCGCGGATGTCGCTAGAGCCTTCCACGGCGGAGGCGCCGCGCAGCTCCTTATATTGCACGGCGGGAACTTCGATATGAATATCGATGCGGTCCAGCAGCGGGCCGGAGACTTTTGAGACGTAGCGCTGGATCATGGGCGGGGTGCACATGCAGTCCCGCGATTTGTCATTGTGGTATCCGCAGGGGCATGGGTTCATGGCGGCGGCGAGCATAAAGCGCGCCGGAAAGCTGAGGCTCATGGAAGCGCGCGCGATGGTGACGGCACCGTCCTCAAGCGGCTGACGTAAAACTTCAAGAACATTGCGCGGGAATTCGGGAAGCTCATCTAAAAAAAGCAGGCCGTTGTGGGCGAGAGAAACTTCGCCGGGGCGCGGGATGACTCCGCCACCGATGAGTCCCGCGTCTGAGATGGTGTGGTGCGGAGAGCGAAAGGGGCGTTGCATCACGAGGCCGGCCTCTGCGTCTAGCACGCCGGCGACGGAATGAATTTTTGTAGTCTCCAACGCTTCTTCAAAACTGAGTCGCGCAAGGATGGAGGGAAGCCGCTTCGCAAGCATGGTCTTGCCGGAGCCGGGCGGACCGATCATGAGGATGTTGTGGCCACCGGCGGCGGAGACTTCAAGCGCACGCTTGGCGGTATGCTGTCCGCGCACATCGCGGAAGTCTGGGCCCATGTGGTCCATCTGGTTGAGGAGCTGCTGCGTATCAACGTGAAGTGGCTGCGCGAATATGTTTCCACTGGCGGCGGAGTTGAGCAGCTCGCGGACTTCAATCAACGAACGCACGGGATAGACACTCACGCCTTCGACGACGGCCGCCTCTCGAGCATTTTGTGCGGGGATGATCAGATTGAGGATGCCGTGTTCGCGCGCAGCTACGGCGATGGGCAACATGCCCTGCACGGCGCGGAGAGTGCCATCAAGGCCCAGTTCGCCGACGAGAAGAAAATTGCTCAGGTCTTTGATGAGCAGCGCGCCATACGCGCCGAGGATGCCGATGGCGATGGGGAGGTCATAGCCGGAACCCTCTTTTTTTATATCGGCGGGCGCAAGGTTGATGGTGATGCGCGTAGGGGGGAGATCAAAGCCGGAGTTGCGAATGGCGGAGCGTACACGATCGCGGCTTTCGCGCACGGCGGCATCGGGAAGGCCGACGGTGGAAAAATATTCATTCTCCTGAATGGCGCCGGAGAAGTCGACCTCGACATCAATGATGTGGGCATCAATTCCATAGACTGCCGCGCTGCGTACTTTGAAGAGCATAAGTCCTCGGGCCCGGCATTGGTGAGATGAATTGTAGGAATGCAGCGAGTGGAGCAAGTGTAGCACTGCGGGAGTGGAGTGATATTTTTTGCTTCATGTTGATGAAGTTCATGATGAATGTATGTCGCGGTTGTAAATTCTCTTCATGCAGAGTGATGATGCATTCCATTTTGAGAATCTTAATCATTACTACTGTTGTGATAATGCAGAGCATGATGATTGCGATGTCTCAAGCCATCATTGATGTGTTGATGTGAGTGAGTGTGATGATGCAATGTGCAAACATGCTTGTATTTATTGAGTGATTTGATGTCGTCGTTGCGCTGAGCTTTGCATAAAGTGTGCAAGAGCGCTCATGAGCAATGCAAGTTTTGAATGCAAGAGCGTGATGATGATGAGCATGAAGCGAATGAAATTTAAAAATTCGTGATTTTTTTCTTGACATCGTTATCTCATCACTCTATACATTCGATAGCTGCAAGATATGTCTTGCAGAAACGATGTACATCGAAAAAGGGAGAATAGAACAATGGCAGCTAAGAAAGTAGCAAAGAAGGCAGTAAAGAAAGTCGCGAAGAAAGCCGCAAAGAAAAAGAAGTAACTGCGGACTAAACCAAAACTCAACGACCGGGAGACGGGCAACGTCTCCCGGTTTTACTTTGCGCGAAAGTATGCGCATGATTTTTCCTCTACAGCGAGTGGGCGCGAAGCAGCTATCCTAATAATGGAGATAGTTGACCGGATGCAAGTGAAGATATGACGCGCCGACGCTGGATTGCCGACACCTACAATGAGAACACTGCAACCCTGAACGGCGAACAAGCCGTGCATTTGGTGCGTGTGCTGCGGGCTGCGCCGGGCATGGTGTTTGATGTGGTTGCTGGCGGGCATTTGCATCGCGCGGAGATTGCAAGTGTTATGCCCGATGCGGTGGTGTTCACCCTGCATGAGGAGATGGATGCCGAGGCCGCGCTGCCGGTGACACTGCTGCTTTCCATCTTCAAGTTTGATCACATGGAGTGGGCAATTGAGAAAGCGACGGAGCTGGGCGTGGCCCGTATTGTGCCCGTGATTGCGCGGCGGACGGAGAAGCACCTGGCGCACGCGGCAGAGAAGCGCGTTGAACGCTGGCGAAGGATTGCGCACGAGGCATCGCAGCAGTCCCGGCGGACAGACGTACCTGAGATTGCTGCGCCCATGACGTTGAAGTTGGCGGTGGCTGCGGTGGATGCAGGAATGAAAATGCTTTTCGATGAGACTGAGATGCAGCGCAGCATCAGCGATGCATTGCGGGATGCGAGTGGCTCAGTGACGTTTGCGTTTGGCCCGGAGGGCGGCTGGGCACCGGAGGAACGCGCGCTGCTGATTGATGGAGGATGGACGCCAGTCACACTCGGCCCGAGAATACTGCGAGCAGAAACGGCAGCGATTGCGGCGATGGCAGTCGCTGCCCAGTTTCTCTAGTTGAAGATGTCGCGCATTTTGCTGAAGAAGCTCCGCGAGACGGGCGCATTCTCAACCGGCATACTTTCAGCCAGTTGCTTTAGCAGGTCACGTTGAGCGCGCGTTAGCTTGGTGGGCGTCTCAATGCGCACCTCGACCACCATGTCGCCCTTGCCATGCTCATTCAAATGCGGTACCCCTTTGCCACGCAGCCGGAATTGTTTGCCGCTGGGTGTGCCTTCAGGGACCTTTACTTTCACCTCACCATCGAGCGTGGGCACCATCAGTTCATCGCCAAGCGCAGCCTGGGGAAAGCTGATGGGCACAACGCAGTAGAGGTCATCGCCTTCGCGCTCAAAAAATTTGTGCTGCTTCACGCTGAGCACGACGTAAAGGTCGCCAGCGCCACTGTTGTTGCGGCCAGCGTCGCCTTCGCCTTGAAAGCGGATGCGGGTGCCGTCCTCAACGCCAGCAGGCACATTGACCGATATTTGATGTTCGGCCTGTACGCGGGTGTCGCCTTTGCAGGTGGCGCATGGTTCAGTAATGATGCTGCCGGTGCCGCCGCAGGTGGTGCAAGTGCGCGCGATGGAGAAAAATCCCTGCTGAAAACGCACCTGACCACGACCGCCGCATTGCTGGCATGTGGTCGGGCCGCGTCCCTGGGCTGCGCCAGTCCCTTTGCAGGTGGTGCAATGCTCCATACGGCGAATTTTTATTTCAGTTTTCTTGCCGAAGACAGCCTCTTCAAATTCAAGGGCAAGGTCATAGCGCAGATCGCGACCGCGTTGCTGGCGTGGTCCACGACGACTGCCAGTGGAGAACATTTCGCCGAAGAGATCGCCGAAAATGTCATTGATGTCGCCCGCACCGGCGAAGGGATTGCCATCGAAGCCGCCCGCACCCGCACCGCCTATTCCAGCGTGGCCGTACTGGTCATACATGGCCCGCTTATTGGCGTCACTGAGGACCTGATATGCCTCGCCAATGGACTTGAATTTTTCTTCCGCCGCATGGTCGCCGGGGTTGCGGTCCGGGTGATACTGCATGGCAAGTTTGCGATAGGCGCTTTTCAGCTCCTGGTCGGAGGCATCGTGGCTGACACCGAGTAATTCGTAATAATCCTGTTTGCTCACTATCTCTGTTCGACTTAAATTGAATTTTTTGGCCTGATTGATTTCTAGGCCTGATGTTGTTGATTGTTGTGTGCAATGCGGACGAGCGCGGGACGCAGCAGACGTTCGCGAATGCGGTAGCCGCGACGTACCTCTTCAAGCACCTGTTGGTCGGGCGCTTCGTTGGTTTCCACGGCCTCCAGCGCTTCATGCAAGCGCGGATCAAAATGTGCGCCGACGGCTTCGACCGGCTGCACGCCTAGGGTACGCAGGGCCTCTTCCATCTGCTTGATGATGAGCTCCACGCCGGCGCGGAGTTGTTCCGCAGAGCCGGCAGACTTCATGGCGAGCTGGAAATTATCCAGCACGGGGAGAAACTGCTCGACGACATTGCCGGTGGAGTAGTCGCGAAATTCCGCGCGCTCCTTAGCTTCGCGCTTGCGGGCGTTGTCGAACTCGGCCTGCAGGCGGGCGAGGCGGTCGAACAACTGATCGCGCTCGGCCTTGAGTGCGTCAAAGTCGGCCTGCGGGATGGTGGCCTCGGGGGCTGTCAAATTCTCGGCTTCATGCTGGTGCTCGGTGGCGCGGTTCCGTTCTGTATCCATATCAATTTCTGTATTCATGGTGTTTCCCTTGCTTCGGTCTTGTTTTTCAACTTGTGGTTTATTTTGGCTGTGGCGTCTGAAGATATCTGCTGTCATTTCTTATTGGATGCAACATTCTCCAGCCAGACGCTACTTGTTCTAAGGTACATAACTATATTGTTGCCGATTTGCGCGATTTACGCACGGGGTGGGGCTGGTTACTGGACGGAATTAAGCATTCGGTCAAAGAGTGAGGCGATGTAGCCGACCGCGTTCATATTGTTTTCATACTGCATCCGGGTGGGGCCAATGATGCCGACGGCGCCGTGGTTTTCTCCGCCAACGCGGGCGGGTGCGGCGATCAGCACGAGGTTGCGCATCTCGGGCGCGTGTTCTTCCAGATTGAAGATGACGCGGACTGAGTCCTGCTGTGCATCGACGTATGCGTTCAGCAGGTCGACGAGGTGCTGCTTTTCTTCCAGCGCCCGCATCAGGCGGTGTAGCTGGTCACGGTCGCTTTCATGCGCGGCGAGATTGGCAACTCCGCCGACCCAGACATTTTGTGTGGCAGCGTCAGACCGTACCATTGCCCGCTGCCAAAGATCATTTGCAGAATTCATCAGGCGGACATACTCGCTACGTTCGCGCTCAGCGCGGCGGCTGATCTCGGCGCGGATGTCGTCAATGTTCCATCCCTGAAAATGTTGATTGAGGAAGCGGGCGGCGGCCTCCAGCTCGCTGAGTGTGAGGTCATGGTCTAGCGCCAGTACACGGTCGCGTACCATGCCAGAGCGAGTGACGACGACGGCGAGAACACGCGATTCACTAAGCCGCGAAAAATGGACATGTTCCAACAGGTCACGATGGCTGGCGGAAACAAGGGCAACGCCGACACCCTGGGTCATCAGCGCAAGGACGTGCGATGTGCGCTGGAGAAATTCTGAGGCGGTGGCAACACCAGCGTAGCTGTCATCAATTTGTAGGCGCGATTGCTCTGAAATTTGCTGGCTGGTATCGGCACGGCCAGTGAGCTGCTCAACATAATAGCGGAAGGCACGCGCGGTGGGGATGCGGCCAGCGGAGGAATGTGGCTGCTCCAGCAGGCCAGCGGTATCCAGCGCGGCCATTTCATTGCGGATGGTGGCGGAGCTGAGGTTGGCGATGGAGCTGGCACCGGCGGCGAGGATGGACTTAGAGGCAACAGGCTCCCCGGTGGCGATATAAGACTCGACCACTGCGGTAAGTATGGCCCGCTGCCGCGGACTGATGCGGACATCCTGTGCCATAATAAGCCCCTGCCGTGTGTGCGGCGTGTTCTTGAAAACGATTTTAAAAACGTGAGTATGTAGTGTCAAGAATACTCTTCTGCGCGCATAAAAGGCTACAGAGAGAGTATTCTTGAATAGGGAAGTTTGATGCTGAAAACAAATTTTCCGCAAAGAGATTATGACGAAGAATTATTTAGCGAAAAAGTTTGGCTGGTTTGCTGGTGCGATTGCGGTGTTGGTAGTGGTGGTGGTTCTCAGCGCCCATGCACAAACTGCTACCCAGTCAACTCAAACCCAGACAACTCAAACACAGCCCAAGCCCGTAGACAGCACGGGGGATTTGCCGGATGCGCCGGGCGCAAGCATGCCAGTTATGCAACGCATTGAGCCGACCGGGCCGACGGCGGTGATTGATACCACCATGGGTCGTATGACCTGCAAGCTGTTTGATAAGCAAGCGCCCAACACGGTGGCAAATTTTATTGGTCTGGCTGAGGGCACAAAGGTGTGGACAGATCCAACCACGCACCGCAAGGTGCAGGGCAAGCCTTTTTATAATGGCCTTACATTTCATCGTGTGATTCCTGAATTTATGATTCAGGGCGGCGACCCGATTGGCGATGGCACCGGGGACGCCGGATATTTTTTCAATGACGAGACCGATCCCAACTTGAATTTTGATGTGGCTGGCCGTTTGGCGATGGCGAATGCCGGACCGAACACAAATGGCTCGCAGTTCTTTATTACAGAGGCGCCGCAGCCCTCGCTGGACCAGCACTACAACTTGTTCGGTCAGTGTGATGATGCCAGCGTGGAAACTGTAAAGGCGATTGCGCGGGTGTCGCGGAACCCTCTGAATGACAAGCCATATACGCCGGTGGTGATAAAGAAAGTGACCATTGTGCGCGATGGCCAACCGATGCCGCCTGGTCCTGCCATGCAGAGTGCACAGCCGACAACCGATGGGCCACAATCTGGCGCGCGCAAGTCGCTAACGCCGCAACACTAAATCAAAAAATAATAACCCAAAAGAAATAGGAGAAAGAATTATGTCCCGCACAAATGGTCTGTATGCAATTTTCAACACCACTGAAGGTACCATCGTCACACGTTTATTTGAGAAGGAAGCGCCCGTTACTGTGGCCAACTTCGTTGAGCTTGCCGAGGGCAAGCGCGAGTGGACGCATCCGCTGACGAATGAGAAGTCGAGCAACAAGCTTTATGATGGAACAATTTTTCATCGCGTGATTCCAGAGTTCATGATCCAGGGCGGCGACCCGGCGGGCAGTGGCATGGGCGGTCCGGGCTACCGTTTTGCAGATGAGACCAAAGGCTCACCGCACAACTTCAAAGCGCCGGGCAAGCTGGCGATGGCGAATGCCGGGCCGAACACCAATGGCTCGCAGTTTTTTATCACGGTGACGGACACAAGCTGGCTGACCGGCAAGCACACCATCTTCGGCGAAGTGGTGGAGGGCTATAACATTGTGGAGAAGATTTCCAAGGTCGCCCGCAATGGTCAGGACAAGCCGCACAAGCCGGTCGTGCTGGAAAGCGTTGTGATTGAGCGTGTGGCCTAGCGCATCGACAAGACGTTAAAGCCCAATTGATATACGCTTATATAGGGCTTGTTGATTTGGCCGGGATGGCGGAACTGGCAGACGCAGCGGACTCAAAATCCGCCGGGCTTCGGCCCGTGGGGGTTCGACCCCCCCTCCCGGCACCAATCTGAATTATTATTGAGCATGGACGAATTCATTGGCTCCATTGTATGAACAATGTCCTGCTCTCTGCTTTTCATTGCTGAATGTTCTAAATATCCTGCAAGCGCGAATGCCCCACATTATTTTACTTTCACGCTGCTTTTCTGCATCCTTCGTGGCATATCGTTCCTGAATAAACAGAGTTGAATCTCTTCGACTTACAGAGACTACGAAGACTCCCCAAAGGATGCTTATGGACCTTAGTGTGCGTTCACTGCTGGAGCGTTTTAGTCGCAACCGGACTATCAAACGCCATCTGCCCAAAGAATTTTTGGGAGTTCCAATTATTGTCTCGCCAGATGCCAGTCTTGGATTTTGGAAACCGGGTCCGATCAAGAGTGACCTCCTTAATTTCGCTATGGAGTTTGTCTCTGAAGGTAGCAAGGTATGGGACATCGGCGCGAATGTCGGACTGTTTTCAATAGCAGCCGCGCAAAAGGCGGGAAGCACAGGCAGGGTGATTGCAATTGAGGCAGACATCTGGCTCGCTGATCTGTTGTGCAAGTCCAGCAATATTCAGCTGGCATCGTCGGCGCATATCCAGGTCATTCCGGTTGCAGTCGCGGAGTCAATCGGAATCGCTTCTTTCAATATTGCCAGACGTGGGCGTGCAACAAACTATCTTGATCTATCGGGCGGCTCCACTCAAGCTGGAGGAGTTCGTGAGACAGTGAGCGCAATCACCATCACGCTGGACTGGCTGTTGGAGCAGGGCGTTCCCCCACCAGAGGTGCTGAAAATTGATGTAGAAGGGGCCGAAAGCCAAGTCCTGCGCGGAGCTGAGCGGGTGCTTGCCGGACCAAAGCCGATAATCTTATGCGAGGTGTTTGACGGTTCTAGTCAGGCCGTCACTGAAATTTTACATAGGCACGGCTACACACTTTTTGATTGGGACAGCGAACCACGTGTCCAAACGAGCCAGGCTGTGTGGAATACGCTTGCAATTCCCAATAACAGATAGAATTTTTTTAGCTTTTGTTAGGGATGTCGCTGCAGGATTAAATACAGTACAGCATTGCAATTGTTCTCAATATCAGCACAAAGGAAAATCAATAAGTGCGTCATCTCCAATGTACTCACTTAATCTTGTTAAGGGGCAGAGTGGCGAGTCGCTCCCTCCCGGCACCAATAATTTAAGAGTTACAGAATGGTCGCTCACAGTGAGTGGCCATTTTTTATTTCGATAGCACAAGCTAAGCATGGCTCTGTTTGTGCATTGTGCATGTTCAGGTTTAAGCTGCTTGAGGGCAGGGCATAAGCATTTTGGAGAGTGGCTATGAAATTGTTTTCTAGGGCACCGTTGATTACGGGCGTGACGAATTTGCTCTTGTTGATAGTGCTTGGCTACTCGCCCAATGCTGTGGCACAAAATCTAGACCAGAGTGGACTGAAGCTTCCAACAGAGAGCGCTAGCAATTCCCCAAAAAATGAAAGCTTTGTCCCCGACTCGCCGGAGTACAAGCAAGTCCAGCAGCACCTATCGCAGGGATGGAACACATGGGACGTACACAGCATCACCACGCATGTATTGTTGCCTGAGGGGCTGGCAGTGCATGTGGGCATGCAGCACAACGGGACCGAGTGGGGCGCAGACTTTCTGCGTGATGCATTGATTGGGAAATTAAGTGTAGGCGCGGAGCAGGTGTTTCCCGGAGCGCATTCATGGGACGGCAGCTATACCGACCTGCGAGTTTCATGGCAGGGGCTCAGCTGGCGAGTGCAGAGCGCTCATGACGGCGCTGATCTGGTGCTGCTGGTGACACCGCTACCAGCGAAAACAACTTCAGTTTTGCCGCCGACGATTGTCTTCTCTGTAAATTTTCTTTGGGCGCGCGCAGGCACCACTCTGCAGCATGCCAACTATATTGAGACGCATGGCGCTTCTGGCAGTGTGCCCGTTTACTGTACATGCGTGAACTCGCCGTCATTGAATCAGAACAAAAATATTCCCATTGAAGGCGCATATTTTTCCACCGACTTTACGCAGCCAGTTGGGCTTAGTACAGGCAAGGCGCGCACAGTCGCGGAGATTCAGGTAGTGCTTGAGCGCCAGCATGGCGTGTATCAAAATGGCATCGTCGCTGCGGGCAAGTCAGGGCCGATTGTAGATGCGATTGAGACGACACTTGGCTGGGACACGATCTACGAGCCAACCCGGCGGCGCGTCGTTTCGCCAGTCAGCAGGGTGTGGAGTGTTGCCTGGGGCGGCTATGTGATTTTTGATTGGGACACATTTTTTGCGGCAACGCTATCAAGCGTGGGAGATAAAGACCTCGCATATGCGGATGCGATTGAAACGCTGCATGAATCCACCGTGCAGGGATTTGTCCCGAACTATGCGCGTGCTGGCGGATGGAAAAGTACTGATCGATCTGAGCCTCCGGTGGGAGCGATCACGGTGCTTGGATTGTATGAAAAATATCATGACCTCTGGTTTATTCAGGAGGCCTTTGCACCGCTGATGCGATGGAACTGTTGGTGGGCGGAGCACCGCGACATGGATGGATATTTGACGTGGGGCAGTGATGGTGAAAACCAGCCAAGAAATTTGGATGACAACTCAGTGGGTACTCGCGGCGGTGCGATTTTGGAGTCGGGCCTGGACAACAGCCCAATGTATGACGACTCCACTTATGATCCACAGAAGCATGTGTTGGAGTATGGCGATGTGGGACTGATGAGCATGTACATCGCTGACTGTGATGCGCTGGCAACAATGGCCGATGCGTTGCAGAGCCCGACAGAGGCGAAAGAGCTGCGTGAGCGTAGTGCAAAGTATCGTGCCAGGCTGGCAACCATGTGGAGCGCGAAGGACGGAATATTTCTAAATCGTGATTTGCACACAGGACTGCAAGTGACGCGGCTTTCCCCAACAAATTTTTATCCATTACTGGCGAAGGCGGCAACGCCACAGCAGGCGGCGGAGATGCTCCAGCGGCACATGCTCAATCCAAATGAGTTTTGGGGTGAGTGGGTGATACCGTCTATTGCGCGGGATGACCCTGCATTCAAAGACCAGAATTACTGGCGTGGTCGCATCTGGGGACCAATGAATTATCTGGTCTATCTTGGTCCTCGTAATTATGATGATGCCGGCACGCGTCAGCAGTTTGCGCAGAAGTCGTTTAATTTATTCCTGAAAGAGTGGACAGAGAATGGCCACGTGCATGAAAATTACAACGCGATAAAAGGCACGGGTGACGACGTAACCAGCAGTGACCGTTTTTATCATTGGGGCGCACTGCTGGGGTACATCGAATACATAGAGCAGACCTCGCCGCCTGATCGCAAAATTCAGTAGCAGCGGAGACCGCTCGTGATCTGGAACCAGACGTATCTGCTCTTCGGCCACGGGCTGGCGTTTTCCGCCGCACTGGCTTCGCTGCCAGTATTAACCCTATTGTTGCTACTAGGCATCTTCCGTAGGCCAGCATGGCTGGCCGGTCCCATAGGATTTTTAGTTGCTCTACTGCTGGCTGCGCTGGCCTATCACATGCCGTTGCGGACCGCGTTGAGTGCTGCTGCCTATGGTGCTGCATTCGGCCTATTTCCAATTTTGTGGATCATCTTTTGGGCAATCATCTTGTTCCACGTCACGGTGGAAATGGGCCAGTTTGAAATTATTAAGAATTCCATTGGGCGACTTACGGCTGATCCGCGACTACAAGCACTAATGATTGCAGTTGCTTTTGGCGGATTTCTTGAGGGCGCTGCGGGCTTCGGTGCGCCAGTTGCCATTGCTGCAGCGATGATGATCGGCCTGGGGTTCTCCGCCTACAACGCATCTGAGATTTGCCTGTTGGCGAACACTTCGCCTGTTGCATTCGGCTCCATTGGCATTCCAGTCATTACGCTGGCGGGTATAACTGGTCTGCCGCTCAGCAAGCTCAGCGCTGCGGTGGGTGAAGTGTGCAGCCCAACCACCTGCATCATTCCTCTCTACATAGTGCTTGCGGTCGGCGGGCTTGAAGCCGCAAGCGGAGTATGGCTGCCATTGCTAGTGGCTGGTGGAATATTTGGCGGAATGCAGTTCATCGTGTCCCGCACACTTGGCCCGCAGCTTACTGACATTCTTGCATCGCTGGCAACCCTGTTGGCGGTGTTACTGTTGCTGCGCTTTAAGAAGGTGCCAGAGGAAGATAGTCCGCAATCGACGCAAACTATGTTGCGTAAGTTTCTTGGCGACAATGCTGCCGCTTCAACTCTCGCGGATGACATTCCAACATATTCTTTCTGGCAAATCTTACGTGCATGGATGCCGTACGGATTTCTTGTGGCCTGCGTATTGCTTTGGGGAATGCCCGGAGTACAACCCTGGCTCAACGTGCCAACGCATGCTGTGCAATGGCCGGGTCTCCATGATGTAGTCATGCGTATGCCACCCATCGTAAGTGGACCATCGCGCTATCACGCTGTGTTCGCATTGAACTGGCTCTCCGCATCAGGTACATCCTGCATGGTGGCAACATTTTTATCGCTAGCATTTCTGCAAATGTCGCCACTGCGGTTTGCCAGAGTCATCATCAGCGTGGTGCGCCAGCTTGTATTACCGGCACTCACTATCACGTCCGTCTTGGCACTTGCGTTTCTGATGAACTATTGCGGTGCAACCGCAACGCTGGGCCTTGCCTTCGCAGCAACTGGCGTTCTGTTTCCATTTTTC
>Ga0116226_10002937_pt1 | contig 14981 bp, 11 predicted proteins | sample S1TSphfallax_FD_89692 | JGI IMG/M metagenome (GOLD analysis project Ga0116226, IMG submission 89692) | Host-associated microbial communities from peat moss isolated from Minnesota, USA - S1T2_Fa - Sphagnum fallax MG | ecosystem: Host-associated > Plants > Peat moss > Unclassified | place: USA...
CTCGGTCTTCGGATCGAGACGCGACAGTATGCCGTTGAAGAACGGGGCGACCCAGAGATCGCCGTTGCGATCGGCGACCAGGGTGTGAGGATCGGCCGGCTTCCCGCTCGGAATATCGAGTGCGCGCACGGCTCCGGTCGCGGTATCGACGCGCAGCACGCGGTTCGCCGACACGTCCGCGAGCCAGATCGCGCCGGGGTCATTGAGCGTTATTCCCTCACGGATCGCGTTGGGCCTCGGCACCTCGAATTCGCGAATCACGGTGTGCTCGTCGGCGATCACCGGTGCACCGTACGCATAGTGCGCGACTTCTTGGAACGACCCGTGCATCGCTCGGGCAAGGAGCGCCGTCGTCGGTTCGAGCGGACCGCCGGAGTAAACACGATTCGCATCGATCGGCGCATCGTCGCCGCCACGGCCGAAGTCCCAGGCCGAGATGTAGTTCATGTACTTCACGATGGCATGCCAGCTTTCTTGGCGCGCCTCGCCGGGGTCCACGTCGGGCACGTCATAGATCATCTTGGCGTAGGCCCGCACTTCGGGCGCCGGTATTTGATGGCAGGCGCTGCACGTCATGACGAGCACTTCCTTGTCCTCCGGGGTCACGCCGCCGATGTACGCCGAGGCAGGCGCGGTGCCCGCCTGATTCGTCTCGGCCCGCATCAGGACGTCGAAGCGCAAGCCGTCGGGTGCGGGGTGGGGAATGGTCTCCTCCGTCTTGAACCCCAGCAGCCGCACGGTCAGATCGCGGCCCGCATGGGCCCCCGGAAATTGAAAATGCCCGTTGTGGTCGGTGAACACCGTGACGGCGGTTGCACCCAGTTCCCCGCCTGCCTTGCCCAAGGTCACCATCGCCTGACTCAAGGGGTGCCCGTTGATGTCGAGAACCTCGCCGGATACCGGTACCGGACCCGCTGGCGTCTGTGCGGACATCGCTGCCGATGCGGCCAGACCGATGCTGATGAGCACGGCGCAACTTCGGGCGCGATGCCGCCTATTCATCATCCATTTGTGCATTTTCATGATTTGATGTGTGACCCTATCCATTCGATGACCATGTCGACCTGTTCACGGTGGCGCTCCGCGCCGAGACCGCCGAACTCGTGATCCGCATCGGGCACCAGCACCAGTCGCGACTCGACTCCGTGTGCTTGTAGTGCGTCGTAGAACTGCTGACTTTGTTGCCATGGGACGCGCCGATCAGCGAGTCCATGCATGATGAGTGTCGGTGCCGAACCCGAATCGGCATAAGTGATGGGATCGGCAGCCTGCACACGCTCGGCGGGACACTCGGCAACGACACAACCCAGATACTGCGACTCCGGCGAACCCGCCAAACCATGGACCTTGCCCACCTGACCGTCCGTTTCGGCCTCGGCGTCCATGGTCGAAAAATCGATCGGTCCGAACCAATCGACGGCCGTGCGCACGCAGCTGTCGGTGGCGGGATCGACATACGGGATTCGCGGTCCGCCGGGCATGGCCGGCGACATCGCCGCCGGCTCGAGTTGCAGAACCCCGCAGGTCGTGGCCACCAGCGCCGCAATGTTGCCGCCGGCGGACGCGCCCCACACGGCCACGCGCTCGGCGGTCGCGTGATAGGTGGCGGCATGCGTCTTGGCATAGCGAATCGCGGCCTTGACATCGAGTAACTGCGCGGGGAATTTCGCCTCCCCGCTGGTGCGGTACGCGGGGACGGCCACGACGTAGCCGCGTCGGGCTAGCTGCAGCACCGCCGCTATCCCGCTCGCCGCTTCCGTGCCTTCGGGATCGAGCCGCCAACCGCCACCGTGAACGAACACGACCAATGGGTAGGGACCGGTGCCCCGCTTCGGCATATAGATCGTCATCTTCAAAGGCCGAAAGCCCAAGACGGTGGTGTAGGTGACATCGGTGAAAGCCACGACGTCGCCATAATCGAGATGCGACCGCTCCAGCAAATCGGTCGCGCAGACTTCGAACTCTGCGGGCGGCATGAGTCGAGACGGACCGGGGCAGTGGTCGCCGGCCAACTGCGTCGAGGTGATCCCCGCTTCGCGAACGGATCCTCCATGGCATGCGATGCAGCCCAGCGCCGCGGCGAGGATCGCCGCGCGGACCCCATGATTGCCCATCCAACCTCCCGGTTTACCAGCGCTTGCATGCTAGCTAGCATGCTACCGGATTGCAACCCGGCCGCGGGCGGTGTCAGCGGCAATCCGGCCCGCTATGATTGATGCTAAGCTTTTTGGGCTTACTAAAGATTTCGCGCTGCGAGCATCAATGCCATCTGTCAAATCAAAGAAGCAGTCGGTCTCCGAGCTGCTGCTGCGCCGGTTGACCAGCGGACATTACCGCATGGGACAACGGATTTTGATCAAGGAGCTGCAACGCGAAACCGGCGCGAGCCGCCAGCCCATCATGGTCGCGCTGAGCGACCTGCGCAGCCAAGGCTTCGTCACCATCGAAGCGAAAGTCGGCTGTCAGGTGATCTCGCCGACGCCGCGGGACGTCGAGGATTTCTTCCGGATGTTTGCACAGACCGAGGGTTTCCTGGCGGAGCTGGCAGCGGAGCGGCGTCTCGCATCCGAGGTCGCCCAGCTGCGCAACACCAATGACCGGATCAGAAAGCTGCGCATCGCGGACCCCCGTTCAGCGGCGGATTACGCCACGCTCAATAGGAAATTTCACTCGACCATCCGCAACATGGCGAAGTCACCGGCGATCAGCGAGCGGCAGGCCATCTCGGTCGCGATGGCGGATTTTCTCATCGAGCAAACCCACGGCTTTCAGGCTCACATGGCGGAGGCCACCGCGGACCACGATGAGATCATCCAGCACATCGAACGTGGCAATGCAGTCCAGGCCCGCAAGTGCGTCGAACGGCATATCACCGGCACGCGTATATTATCGGCGCGGACCGGGATCCCCGCTTAGCTGCGTCCATGCGCGGCGGACCGGGAATCGGACCGGTTATTTAACCCCCGCCTGGTTGTTCGCCGCCTTACAGGTCGCACAGGCCGCATTCGACGAATTGCGCGCCGATGCCAGCACAAATTTCCCGCTCAAATTCACGCCGTCGAATGTGCTTACTTCCAGTAATGCCTCGAACGGCTGGGCGAGATTCGTCTGCCGGGCGGCCTCCTTGAGCTTCTCCGGATTCGTGAAGGCCTCCGCTGCCTGCTGGACTCCCGCGTCCTGTGTGCCCGCGATCACGAGTACGGTATTGCCGCCGGGTCCGCGAAAATTCTCGAACAGGCCATAGTCGTTGTAAGTCTTCGAGTTCCCCGGTTGCGGAGGACCCAAGATCCGGGCCCAGGTCTGGCTGATGTAGGAGCGATGGCTTTTCTCATCGACGATCTCGTCATAGGAGTCTCCGACCGCGAAGCGCGAGCCCGTGAACGCGAAATCCTGCATCATCCCGAGGCCGCTCAAATAGCCGATATAAATGATGTCCGCGGTCTTGAGGTTGCCGGGTTCGACGTCGGACATCTTGACGACGGTGACACGCCGGTTGACGGGCGCGAGCACGGCCATCACGTCGCGCAAGGCGAAAGCCGCCGCGATGGGCAGGTAGTGCAGGCCGACATCCATATAGCGATCGGCGACCTCCGGATGTTGCAAAACGTAGTTATCCAAATCGGTTTTCGAGTTGACCGTATATTCGCGTATCAAACGCTTGACCCCCATCATCTCGTCGACCTCGCCGATGAGGTAATAGTCGCCCACCACGATCATGATGGGGCGGTCATCCTTGAGGATGGCGGACCACAAAGGGCTGGCGCGCACCCGGTCAAGATCGCTTTGCGGAGTTCGCAACCACACAACGCCCTCAGCCACTGCCGCGACCAACAGGACGACCAGCGCAGCCTTGTACCAGCGCTCGTACCGACGGCGTGGCGGCCGGGCGGCGGATGAGTCGGGCGCGGATGTGTCGGGGGCAGCCGCATCGGGAGCGAACCTCAAGCGATATTCGCCGCGCGGGATGGTCAGCGTGCCGGCGGGGGCGCTGGCATGCGAGGCATAGAACTCCTCCAATCCCTTGCGCAGCTTGTGGATGTAAACCCTGACCAGGGCGTCCTGGCCGCTGTCGAAGTCCGCAGACTTGCCGAAGACGTCTACGGCGATGGCGATCTCCTTCGGCGATTGCCCGGCCAACGAACTCGTGACCAGGTAGTCGAACAAGCGTCTGACCCTGGCTTCCCCGAGCACGCCACTCGCCTTGATGCGCTCGGCCTCAGCGCCGAGATCGGACTCCGCTTGCATCAGTTCAGGCCCTCGTTAGCTGCGCGATTAACGTTAGTTAACGTGCGCAAAAACAGTAATTTACATGACAGCAAGCTTTCAATGGTGAATCCTGACCGCAAATCACGCAAGACCATCAACGGGGGAGCAACATCAACCCATCGCGCAGCTGGAAGCCCGATTTATTGACCGGCGCATGGCTGCTGTGCAGCGCGCTGCCGACGGCTGCCGACCCCGTGGCCCCGCCCGGCTCGTCCGCATCGTCGGCCGCGGTCACGCCGGCCGCTACGGACGCACTGACCGAAGTAACCGTGACCGCTGCCCGGCTGCGACTCATCGGTACCGCCAAGACCGCGAGCGAAGGCGTGGTCGTGAATGACGAACTGGCACTTTTGCCCGCCTATCGACCTGGACAACTCCTCGAGACCGTCCCCGGTCTCGACGTGACCTCGCATAGCGGTGAAGGCAAGGCGAATCAGTACCTCATGCGGGGCTACAACTTGGACCACGGCACGGACCTTGCGATCTTCGTCGATGGGATGCCGGTGAACGAGCCAACCAATGCCCATGGTGAGGGCTATGCGGATGTGAATTTTCTGATCCCGGAGCTGGCCACCAACATCAGTTACACCAAGGGAACGTATTACGCTGACGAAGGCGATTTCGCCTCGGTGGGCTCCGTGCACATCAACTACCTCGACACCATTCCCGCGCAAGCTGCGGTGACTGCCGGAACGCTGGGTTTTCAACGCGTATTCACCGCCGATTCCACCCAGCTCGGCGCGGGTAATCTGTTGGGCGCCGTGGAGTTGCAGCACTACGACGGACCGTGGGTGCATGCCGATGACCAACGCAAGGTCAACACCGTCCTGCGCTACAGCGGGGGCGACGCGCAAAACGGCTATTCGATCACCGGCTCGTACTATCACGGTCTGTGGAACTCCTCGACGGATCAGCCGGAACGGGCCATCACCGAAGGCCTCATCAGCCGCTTCGGCGAGCTCGATCCCTCCGACGGCGGCGTGGCGCAACGCGCGAACCTGACCGGTGAATACCACGCACCGTTGGGCACGGGCCGGCTCGACGTCAATGCCTATGCCTTCAGCAGTTACCTGATCTTATGGAACGATTTCACCCACTTCCTGGTCGATCCGGTGAACGGCGATCAGGAGGAGCAGCACGAGAACCGCAGCACCGTCGGCGGCTCGGTGAGCTATTCCTTCCCGACGCAGTGGTTTGGCGTCGACAACGATCTCGCCGTCGGGACCCAGGAGCGCTACGATTTTCTCATCGTACAGCGCCTACCCACTGTGGACCGGGTCGCGATTCCGCTTTCCCACGACCCCGAGGGCGCCGTGTCGAACGATGAGGTACGCCTGAAGTCCGACGCCCTGTACGCGCAGGCAACGACGCATTGGAGCGGGTGGTTTCGCACGGTTGTAGGCTTACGGGGCGACTATCAGCGCGGTAGCGACTTAGGCACATTCTACGGCACGGCGAGCAAAGCGCTGTTCGAACCCAAGGCGAGCCTCATCTTCAAGCCCGCGGAGGCGACTGAATTCTACGTGAGCGGCGGGCGCGGGTTTCACAGCGATGACCTACGCGGCGTCAACGAGGCGAGGATCAAGAATACGCCCGGTGCGCCGTTGATGGCTAAGCAAACCGGTGAAGAAATCGGCATGCGCCAGGAATTGTTCGAGCGCAAAGTTTCCCTCACGCTGGCGCTGTTTAATCTCGATGCACAATCGGAGACCACTTACGATCCGGACGTGGGTGAGGACTCGGCCGGTCCCGGCAGCCGGCGCTATGGCTATGAGATCAATCTCACCTACCAGGCGCTGCGGTGGCTCGAACTGTACGGCAGCCTCTCGCAGGATCATGCTCGGTATGCCTCGCCCTATAACGATGGCACCGGCCATGTCGGCGATTACCTGCCAAACGCGCCGTTCGCGACCGGCTCGTTTACCGCCTATGTCAAAAACTTAGGGCCATGGAGCGGCAGTCTGGCGCTTCGCTATCTCGGCGCTTATCCGCTCTCCTCGGATGATGAGGTGCAGGGGCACGGCTATCACGAGTGGAACGCGGACGTGCGCTACTCGTTCGACAGCGGCTGGGGCGTCGCTCTCGGGGTGTACAACATTCTGAACACCCGTGCCAATGCCATGGAGTACTGGTACATCGACCGTCTGCCCGGAGAGCCGGCAGCGGGTGTCGCCGACGTCCACATACACCCGCTGGAACCGATCTCCGCACGTCTGACGTTGTCGAAGAGGTTTTGAGTGGCAAAACCCCGTACAGGGGCTCGAGTGTCCAGCGACAGCTCAATGTGCAGGTGCTGGCGGCAATACCGTGAACGAGAAAGACCCTTTGGTGATGTGGCCGTCGTCGGTGGCGATCGCGGTCCAGTGGACCTCGTAGGTGCCCGGCGCGAGCGTGGTCATCGGCACGACCACGGTCTTTGCCGATGGAGCCCCCTTGTCGATCGGCACAGAGATCTCGGCTCCGGCCCCCGATAGTTTGAGAGCGGCGAGCTTCGCATCCTCACTGAACGTCAGGGTCAGTGTCTTCGGCGACTCAGGCAGTTGTGCGCCGCTCGACGGCGTGGAACTCACCACTTTGGCGTGCCCAAAGCATAAGTTGGCGACCAGGGTGGCGGCAAGTGTCGCCGTAACCAAATGTCGTTTTAACATCGAGTAGATCTCCTCAATGCCGCGGGATCAAATGCCGGTGGCTATGCGTGGAGCCACCGTGGGTGTGCGGAGCGCCGAGTTCGACATTGACGAGGTTCAATACCCCGTGACGAACCCCGCGCTCGGCGATTATTTCGTCGGCAAATTCCCGCACCTGTTTCACCGGACCCTTGAGCATCACGGTCTCGATGCACTGGTCATGATCGAGGTGGGCGTGCATCGTGGACACGGTCAGGTCGTGATGGGCATGCTGAATGCTCGTGAGGCGCTCCGCCAGTTCGCGTTCGTGGTGATTGTAAACATAGGAAAGATTCGCCACGCACGACCCCTTGAGGTTGCGTTTTTCGGCGCTTTTCTGAAGATGGGTGCGCAGGATATCGCGTACCGCCTCACTCCGGTTCGCGTAGCCCCGTTCTTTGATGAGCTCATCGAATGCCGTCGCCAGGTTTGCATCGAGTGAAATCGTGAAGCGTTCCATCTGCCCTTCAATCTCCTGATGACTCTATATTTCCTGCGCCCAGTCGGCACTGTAGAGGTTGCAATGGGCAAGCACAAGCAAACTGCGAGGTCAGAACTGCTTCGCCAGGGTCAACCGGACCATGATCGGTTCGAGCGGATGTTCATGAATGTCGGCGCGGCCATCGGGGTAAGTGGCAATCTCATTTCGCAGTCGATCGACGTACCAGAACTGCGCCGCGTCCGCATGCAGGTTGAATAGATTGTAGATGCCCATCGAGGCGCTCCATTTGTCGGGAAACGCGTAGTGCACGTCGAGGTTGGTCTCCCCGAAGCCCTTGCCGTTCACCTGTCCCACGGCGGTGGGCGCATTGGCGCAGGACGTGGCCACACCGGGGAAATCATGCACGGCCGCGGCAGCGTTGCACGGACCCGAAGAGAGCGGATAGTTGCCGAGATACCGATAGCTCAGGCCGCCGCTCCAAGGACCGAGATCGTTCAGGTACAGCGCGAGCGAACCGGTCGCAACCGGCGCATCGGTGATGTATCCACCTTCGTGCCCTGTACCGTCGTCGAAGGGTTGCGTGAAGCGCGTATGGTCGCCAGACACACTGCCGTAGAATTCCAGGTATTGATTGATCTTATACGTGGTATTGAGCTCGAATCCGTAGCGGCGGCTCGGTGGCCCGGCCGAATCCGCACCCACGTCGGGGTCGATGATGGTCTCGGATTGCTGCCACAGGTTGAACAGCGCAAACGTCAGGGTGAAGTTCGGTGCCGGCGTCGCGCGCACGCCGACCTCTTGTCCCTCCTGCTTGGACAGCAGGTGGGTATGCGGAAGCCCCAGGTCCACGCTCACGTCCTGGTTGACGCCACGCAGATCCGCGCTGTGAAACCCCCGGCCGATGCTCGCATAGAACTCGAGCGTATCCATCGCCGTGTAAATCAGACTTCCCTTGGGCTGGGGGAGTTGCTGTTGCGCCGTGCCCGAATTGGAGTAGCCCGCGGTCTCGTGTAGGGCCGCCTCATAATCGATGTCCGTGCCGTGTTGGTAGTCCTCGCGAAAGCCCAAGACGGTGCGAAAGTTGGGAGTCCAGCGGGTGGTATCTTGCACATAGGTAGCCCCGGCGAACAGCCACACCCGATCGTCATTGGTGAAAGACGGCGGACTCAATTCCGCAGGTACGGTGACCTGACCGTCGCTCGGATCACGCCCCACGTGCAACAGATCGTAACGCGTCAACAGACCGACCGACAGTTCATTCGGGATGGTACCCAAGGTCAGCGGCAGCGTGAAGCTTGCCTGCCCGCCCATGGCCTTGCGATTCTCGATCTGGTCTTCCTGGTCGCCGTAGATGGGATCAGCCAGATAATGCGTAAAATTATTATACAGGTGTAACTGGTTGTCGATGAAGAACGCGCCGGTGCTGAGTTGGCCGGCGCCCAAGGTCTCATGACCCTCGAAGGACAAACTGGTGCGCCACGCGCGGCCGCCATCGGTCGGATCGAGAGTACCGAACGGTCCCGGCACCAGGCCCTCCGCAATCGCGCGCAGCGGAATGTCCGTGGTGTTGGTCCACAGTCCGTGATACGCCATGCCGGTCAGAGAATAGCCGTTGTTCTCATCGCCCTCGCTGTAGCGCAGGACGATGTTTTCCTTGCGCTGGTCGTCGGGCGTATCGAGCCGGCCGTCGTAGTGCTGTAATTCCACCGCAGCGAGCAGATGCCCGGCGCCGAACTCCGTGGTTCCTGCCGTAAAAGTTCGCTGGAATCCATACATGCCGACGGTGGCTGCCACTTGGTCGGGGATCGTGTTCCGATAAGAAACATGGACCGATCCCACCGCACCGAAGTCGCCGACGCTGGCATAGTAGGTCCCCTTGGTGTAGGTCAAGCCGTCGGCCAATTCCGGAATCAGGAAGTTCAAGTCGGTGTAGCCCTGGCCATGCGCATGCGTCGGCTGATTGATGGGCATTCCGTCGACGTAGGTTTCGAGGTCCGTCCCGTGGTCGAGGTTGTATCCCCGCATCAGGTACTGGTTCGCCTTACCCTCGCCGCTATGCAAGGTGACGATGAGCCCCGGTACGGTTTCGAGCAGTTGGCCCGGTCGATAGGTCGGCAACAGTTGGAGTTCCTCGTCCGTGACCAGGCCCTCGCTCGCGGTCTGCGCCGATCCCAAGAGTTCGAGCCGCCGGGCCGTGACCTTGATTTCCTGCAACCCAGTCGACGACGAGTCAGTGTCAGCGGTCTCCGCCGCGACTCCCTGATCCGCCTGAACCGGAGAGCAGGCAACACCCATCAGTAGCGTACTCGCCATGGCTCGTTGCCTGACAGATCTCTTCATAATCATGCCCAAACCTGATCCGTAAGCGATATCACCTATTTCTTCTTACGCGCGATGGTGCCAGTTCCGTGGGTCGTATGAAACATTTATATTTGTTCTTATTCGTGATGCCGAGAAATTTGGATGCAGTCGAGGTCCATTCAATCTAGCATTGGCGTACTTGCGTTACCGAATGAACACTCCCTATCCGCAGCGGATCGTTTGCCTTACCGAAGAGCCCACCGAGGTTCTCTATGCGCTCGGCGAGGAGGATCGAATCGTCGGTATCTCCGGTTTTACCGTGCGGCCCGCCCGGGCGCGCAAGGAAAAGCCGCGAGTCTCCGCGTTCTCGAGCGCGAAGATCGAGCGTATCCTCGCTCTTCGTCCTGACCTCGTCGTCGGATTTTCCGATATTCAAGCCGATATTGCCCGGGAACTCATCAAGGCGGGAGTCGAAGTCTGGATCAGCAATCATCGCTCCGTTGAAGGCATTTTGAGCTATGTGCGCCGCCTCGGCGCGATGGTGGGGGCGGCTGACCGAGCGCACCGCTACGCACTGCAACTCGAACACCGAATAGAGCAGCTACGACAGCGGTCCTCGCTGTTGCCGCGTCGACCGCGGGTCTACTTCGAGGAATGGGACGAACCGATGATTACCGGCATTCGCTGGGTGAGCGAACTCATCACGATCGCGGGCGGCGACGACATTTTTCCCGAGCGCGCGACGTGCTCGCTCGCTAAGGACCGCATCCTGGTGAATTCCGACGAGATCATTCGCCGTGCTCCCGAGATCATCTTCGGATCCTGGTGCGGCAAGCGGTTTCGCCCCGACATCGTCACTGGTCGGGAGGGCTGGTGCGAGATTCCTGCGGTGCGAGACCGTGAGCTGCACGAAATCAAATCCCCGTTGATCCTCCAGCCGGGCCCCGCCGCCCTGACCGATGGCCTCGATGCCATCCACCAGGTAATACGTCGTTGGGCCGAGCGCGCTTGAGATGCGCGCCCCTCACTCGAGCTGCAGCACACACCGCCGCCTCAGCGCTGGAGCTTGTGAGGAAGGGCGCGAGGCAAGCCCGCGCGGCGCCAGGACTCCAAGCGGCGAAGATCAAGGAGGCTAAGACGGCCGCCTCATCTGAGGTCAGCGGTGTGGGATCGATTCCTTGCGCGGACTCGATCGCGAGGTCGCGCGTGCGTTCAAAGTCGAGGATCGATAGGAAGCTCTCGAACCACGACCATGCAAGCGCAAGATCCTGTTCGATCCAAGCCAACTCGAGCGGTGCACGCTCGCGCAATGAACGATCCGATGCAAACCAGCGACGCAATGACCACACCAACAGTCGGGCAAAGGCACAGCTCATTCCGAAAACCTCCGGTCAGGAATGAGCGGATTAAATACGAATCATTCGCATTTGTAAATGCGAATGATTCTTGTTAGAGTTTGGAGACTCTAATCACACGGGCACCTCACATATGCCGATCAAGCCGCTCCACAGCATGGAAACGACCACTGCATTACTGCACGGGCCCGCGGGTAAACTGGCTGCGGCGGGCGTCGCGATCAGCGCCGTGCTGACGGGTAATGCGCGCGCAGACGCCGAGGTCGCGGCGTCAAGCGAACAACAACCCGCACTGCCCAGCGTGGAGGTCACCGGCACGGCGATCCACTCGCCTCTCGATACCTCCGAGTCAATCGACACCATCGACAACCAGGAATTGGCGGAGCAAAACCTATCGCTCGTTCAGGAGGCGCTGCGCAACGTTCCCGGCATCACCTTGAATTCCGGCGAAGGCGGCTCACACGGCGATTCGGTGAACCTGCGGGGTCTGTCGATTCCGGACAGCTTTTTCTTGGACGGTGTGCGTGACATTGGTCAATACCAGCGCGACACTTTCAACTCCGAAGCGATCTCGGTGCTGCTGGGCCCCGCCTCCGCCGTGTTCGGGCGCGGCTCCACCGCCGGCGTCATCAACTCCATCAGCAAGCAACCCGTGTTGACGCCCTTGGCCTCGATCAGCGTGTCGGGCGGCATGGGCGACTACTGGCGTGGCACGGGAGATTTCAACTTACCCCTGAGCGACACCGCGGCAGCACGCATCACCGTCATGGATCAGCGCAACCAGGTCGTCGATCGCGACCAGGTCGTTTACCGCCGCTATGGTGTCGCGCCGACCCTTGCGCTTGGGCAGGGCACACCGACCCGCTTGACCTTGAGCTACTTCAAGGAAGAGGAAAACAATTTACCGGACTACGGCATCCCCTTCATCAACGGCGCACCCGCAGCGGTGAATCGGAGCAACTACTACGGACTAGCCAACTACGACAACACGCGCACCAACACCAACATCGGCACGGTGCGTATCGAGCATGATTTCGGTGACGACATCATCTTGAGCGACAGCGCACGCTACGGCAACTACGGTTTTAAGTACCTGGTGAGCGGTCCGTTCCTGGGCAATGACTACGTCGCGCCGCCGCCGCCGGGCACTCCCTATGCCGACATCGAAGTCTCGCACGACCAGCCGAGCAGCGCGGGCACCACCAGCCTCGCCATCAATCGCACCGACCTGACCTCCCGATTCGACGTCGCCGGTTTCAAGAATGTGCTCACCACGGGTATCGAACTCAGCAAGGAGCAATCGAACGTCAGCCGGTTCAACAACGGGCTCGATAATATTCCGCCGACCCCGTTGCTCGACCCCGATGGCTTTGGCATACCGCCGACCCCGCTGGTCGCCTACTCCAATCCTGAAGGACGCGGTAATGATGTGAGCGTATACGCACTCGACAGCATCGCGCTGGGTTCTCATTGGGACGTGGATGCGGGACTGCGCTGGGATCGCTTCGCGTCGAGTTTCAGCGACTCGAACCCGGCCGTGGGGCCCGTGGGCTTCTCGAGAACCGATACCTTCTTAAGTCCGCGGGCTGCCGTGATCTTCAAGCCGGACGAGGCCCAGAGTTATTTCGTCTCCTATGGCACCTCCTACAATCCGGCCGTCGAGTACCTCATCATTGCCCCTTCCGACCAAAGTCTCTCGCCGGAGAAGACCAGCAATCTCGAGCTGGGTGCGAAAATCAAGATATTGGGCGGGAAGGCCGAGTTGAGCGGCTCTTTGTTCGATACCCAAGTCAATAATGCCCGTAATTCCGATCCGGATGACCCGACGATCCAGGATGCGCCGTTCGATCAACGGGTAAAGGGCGTCGAGGTGGGCATCAACGGGTATGTGACGGAAGAGTGGGAAGTGGCCGCCAATTACACTCACCTCGACGACAAAATCACGGCGACCGGCGATCCTCTGTCCCTCGGCAAATGGGCGCCCAACACGCCGCACGATGCCGCCAACGTTTGGACCACGGTGGAACCCACCGAGGCCTGGACCATCGGGGCCGGCATGACGGCGGTGAGCCATCGCTATGCGGACACCGAGAACACGGCCGGCGTGCCAGGCTATGTGTTCTTCAATGCCATGACCTCCTACACCGTCAATGCGCATTTGAAATTGCAGTTAAACCTCAACAACGTGACCGATAAGCTGTATTTCACCGGGGTCTATTACTCGGGCTTGGACGAGAATCACGCAATCCCGAGCGCCGGCCGAACCCTGATCGGCCTTGCGAGCTATCGGTTTTGAGTGCGTGGATGATGGGCGCGCCCTCGATCTCGATCGTCTCGCTGCTCGGCACGATGAATCTCGATCGGCGGGACGCAATCTTCTCGCAGGAAGCCGCTCGCGCGGCTCCCTGGGTCCGAGCGGTTGCCATGGCGGGAGTCGCGCAGGCTCAAATTTGCTACGGGCGACTGCTCCTCGAGGGAACCGGCGTCGAGAAAGATGCGGCCGCGGCACTCCGTTGGTTCCAAAGGGCCGCGGCTCAGGGCGATGTCGACGCCCTGAACATGGTCGGCCGCTGCCATGACACGGGGTGGGGCACGCCGGAGAATCCCGCGATGGCCGCCGTGTACTACGCTCGCGCCGCCACGGCCGATCACTCCTGGGCGCAATACAATCTCGGCCACCTCCGTTTGGCTGGGCGAGGCGTCCCGCGAGACCTGGCCAACGCCTATGCGCTCTACAGCCGGGCCGCCGATCAGGGACATGAGCGTGCCATGAACCTGGTCGGTCGATGTAACGAGGAAGGTTGGGGAACTTCACGCGACGCCCTCGCGGCCGCGACATGGTATCGGCGTTCGGCCGAGGCCGGCTATTTCCGGGGCCAGTTCAATTGGGCCACGATGCTGCTCACCGCCGGTGAACTCGAGGAGGCGGCCCGGTGGTTGGAGCGCGCCGCTAGCGCCGGCAACTCGGGTGTACGCCGCGCCGTGGTGACCGTCGTCAATGAACTGGTCACGCGCGGCGGTGCGATGGCTATATTTCAGCCCCTCGCCGCCCGTTTGAACGCCTCGTCGTCACCGCTGTAACGGGTCTTCGTGACATTCATGCAGATTCCGCAAGTCTTGAATGCGGAGCAACTCGCTCTGCTGCGGACCGTCCTCGATAGCGACGCCGCGTCCTGGGTCGACGGTCGTGTGACCGCCGGCCACCAGGGCGCCTTGGTCAAGAGCAATCGGCAACTCGAGGAAGGCAGCGCGACGGCGCGCGAACTGGGCGCGCTGGTGATCGCTCATCTGGAGCGCCATCCCCTCTTTGTGAGCGCCGCGTTGCCGCATCGAGTCTATCCGCCGATGTTCAATCGCTATGACGCCGGGATGCAGTTCGGCAACCACGTGGATGGCGCGATTCGTCAGCTGCCCGGTACCGGGCAGAAGCTGCGCACCGATCTATCGGCGACCTTATTTCTCACATCGCCGGATGCGTATGACGGAGGCGAGTTGGTGATCGACAGGGACGTCGGCAGCCAACACGCCAAGCTCGCTGCAGGAGACCTCATCGTCTATACCTCGACCTTGCGCCACCGCGTCACTCCAGTGACCCGCGGTCAGAGATTTGCCTGCGTCTTTTGGATCCAGAGCTTGATCCGCGACGATGTGCAACGCGAACAGCTATTCGAACTCGATCAAACGATCCAACGGCTGACGCGAGACGGCGTCGACTCGGAAATGCTGGTTCGGCTGACTGGGCATTATCACAGCCTCTTGCGGCTGTGGAGCGAACCGTAAGGCGCCGCATCGCCAGCCTTCGGCTAGGAACCCCCCGTAGGTTTGGTCCCGAATGCGATGAGCGCATTACCCGGAATGCCGCCGAGTACTCCATACCCCGAGCCGATCAGCACCATGCCGTCCGCGACCACGGCCCCGGGCGCGGAAATCGACCCGCCATGGGTCGCCACC
>Ga0116226_10002938_pt1 | contig 14979 bp, 12 predicted proteins | sample S1TSphfallax_FD_89692 | JGI IMG/M metagenome (GOLD analysis project Ga0116226, IMG submission 89692) | Host-associated microbial communities from peat moss isolated from Minnesota, USA - S1T2_Fa - Sphagnum fallax MG | ecosystem: Host-associated > Plants > Peat moss > Unclassified | place: USA...
GAGATGACGCCGGACGTGATGACGATTTTCATCCGCGCCGCGGATGTGCTGGCGGATCTGGTGCGGGCGGCGCGCGACAAGGCGCCGGATGATCCAAGCAAGACCAAGGACATTGCGGCGCAGCTGGCGGCGCTGAATGATGGCGTTGGGGCGGGTAAGAAGCCGGCGGTGGACGCGGTGATGGCGCCGAAGAAGCCGGCGGCGAAAGCGCCGCCCCCGCCGCCACCAGCGGAGCCAGACCATGTCTGGCATATTCAGTTCATGCCGACGCCGGCAAGCGACGCCACCTCGCATGAAGTGTCGCTGCTGCTGCATGAACTCGCGCGGCTGGGGCCGATGACGGTGGTTGGCGGGCCGGATGCCGCGATGAATCACATTGAGGGCGCGATCGAGGTTTCGCCAGGCCAGCTCTGGCATATTGTGGTGCGGGCGAATTGCGACGAGGCGGCGCTGCGGGAGATATTCTCGTTCGCGGATGAGGAATGGAAGCTGCGCATTTCGCAGGGGGCGCTAGAGGACGAGGCTGCTCCGGCCGCTGAAGCGGAACCAGAAGCGGAGGCCGAGGAGGAATTCCAGGGTTTTGAAATTTTTGCGCCCGACCCGGAGGCTGAGTCCGAGCCTGAGCCCGAGCCTGAGCCTGAACCTGAGCCGGTGAAGGTGGCGGCGGAGGTGGCGCCGCCGAAGCTGGAGAAGCCGGCGCCGCCGGTTTCGGCCGACCCGGTGGTGGCGGAAGCCGGGGCCAAGGCGGCGGCGGTGAGCAAGACCATCCGTGTCGATCTCGACCGCGTGGACCGGATGATCGATCTGGTTGGTGAGTTGGTGATCAATAGTTCCATGCTTGGCCAGATGCTGAATGAGGCCGGCATGTCGCGGGCCGCGGGTGTGGCGCTGGCGTTGCGAGACCTTGAGCAGCTGACAAGGGAAATTCAGGATAGCGTGATGGCGATCCGGGCGCAGCCGGTGCGCGCGGTGTTTCAGCGGATGACGCGGCTGGTGCGCGAGGTTTCGGCGCAGACCGGGAAGCCGGCGCGGCTGATCACCGAGGGTGACAACACCGAGCTGGATCAAACGGTGATTGAGCGCATCGGTGAGCCGCTGACGCATTTGATTCGCAATGCGGTGGATCATGGGCTGGAGGAGGCGGACGGGCGCAAGGCGGCGGGCAAGCCGCTGGAGGGGGCGATACGGCTGCGCGCGCTGCATCGGTCTGGGCGCATCATCATGGAGGTTGGGGATGATGGGAAAGGTCTCGACCGCGCGCGCATTAAACAGAAGGCCATCCAGAAAAACCTGATCCCGGCGGAGGCGCAGCTGACCGATGCGGAAATCGACGAGCTGATTTTTCTACCTGGTTTTTCCACCGCGCAGGTCATCTCGGACGTTTCCGGCCGCGGTGTGGGCATGGACGTGGTGCGGCGTTCGGTGCAGGCGCTGGGCGGACGAATTTCGATTGCCTCGAAGCCCGGCGAAGGGTCCAGCTTTACGATGAGTCTGCCGCTGACGCTGGCGGTTTTGGATGGCATGGTGGTGGCGGCGGCTGAGCAGATTTTGATTGTGCCGCTGACGACGATTATTGAAACGCTGAAGCCGCGGGCGGCGAATGTGCACGAGCTGGATGGCACGATGCAGATGCTGGCGCTGCGGGGTAATTTCGTGCCGCTGGTGGATGTGTCCCTGGCTTTGGGATTTTCCAACAAGCCGGCGGAGGCGGCGCAGTCGGTTGCGCTGCTGGTGGAAACCGAGCGCGGTGTGCGCGCGGCGCTGCTGGTCGATCGCATTATCGAACAGCGACAAGTGGTGATCAAAAGTCTCGAGTCGAACTACCAAGCCGTGAACTGCATTGCCGCCGCCACCGTGCTGGGCGACGGGCGTGTGGCGCTGATTTTGGACGTCGATGCGATCATCCCGGCGGGTAAGCCGGAGCAGCTGATGTCTCGAATTGGATCTTACGAGGATGAATGGGCATGAGTCAGATGGGTAACGACGACGCGGGGACACGCAAGATGATGTCCTTTCGGATCGAGACGCAGGAATTCTGTGTGGATATTATGGATGTGCGGGAAATCCGCGGCTGGACGGGGACGACGAAGCTGCCGAACTCGCCTGATTATGTGCGGGGGGTGGTGAATCTGCGGGGGGCGGTGGTGCCGATTGTGGATTTGTCTTGCCGGCTGGGGATGCCAAAGCTGCAGCCCACGGAGCGGAATGTGATCATCGTGACGCAGGTGCAGAACCGCAAGATTGGGATGTTGGTTGACGCCGTGTCTGATATTCTGACGTTGGAGGAATCCGCGATACAGGCGCTGCCGGATATCGCGGGGGATAACATCAAGCGGTTTTTGCGCGGGATTCTGCCGATTGGGGACCGGATGATTAGCATTCTGGTGTTGGACCAGATTCTGCCGGCCTCGGAACTCGAGGCCGCATGATGGCGGTGGCGGGCACGGCCAGAGGTGGGGCGCGCGGCGCCTCCGCGCCCGGTGCCAGCATGGTGCCGGACGGCGAGTTTCTGATGACGGCGGCGGATTTTGCGCAAATCGCCGCTATATTGGAAGGCCATGCGGGCATTATGCTGCCGCCCGCCAAGGCGACGATGGCGTATTCCCGCCTGGCCAAGCGGCTGCGGACGTTGCGGCTGGCGAATTTCGCGGAATATTGCGCGCTGCTGGAAGGCCCTGAAGGCAAGGCGGAAAAACAAAAACTGATCCAGGCGCTGACCACCAATGTCACGAATTTTTTTCGCGAGCCGCACCATTTTGAGCACCTTAAGCGCGCGATGCTGCCGGGGCTGATCGAGCGGGCGAAAAAGGGGGGCAAGGTGCGCTTTTGGTCGGCGGCGAGTTCCAGCGGGCAGGAACCCTATTCCATCGCGCTCACGCTGCTCTCGGTGATGCCGGACGCGGCGCAGCACGATATTAAGGTTCTGGCGACGGATATCGATGCGAGCATTCTGGCGGTGGGTGCCGCGGGCGTTTATGAAGCCGACGTGCTGGGAGCCGTGCCGGCCGAGCTGAAAAGCCGCTGGTTTAAGCCGGCGGAAGATGAGCCGGGCAGTTTCCGCGCCACCGAGACGCTGCGGAGCCTGATCACGTTCCGCGAGCTCAACCTGATTGGCGACTGGCCGATGCGCGGGCCGTTCGACGCGATTTTTTGCCGCAACGTGGTGATCTATTTCAACGCGGAGACGCAGTCGAAGCTGTGGGCGCGCTTCGCGCCGCTGCTGGAGCCGGGCGGCGCGCTTTACGTTGGACATTCGGAACGAATAACCGGACCCGCCGAAAAACTTTTGAACGGGGATGGCGTTACTATTTACAGAAAACTGGGAGCCAGGCCATGACAATCCGGGTTATCGTCGTCGATGATTCTGCCACCATGCGGGGGTTGATTTCCGCCACGTTGCGCGCTGATCCGGAGATCGAGGTGGTCGGCCAGGCCGCCGACGCCAACGAGGCGCGCGCCGCCATCAAGGCGCTGCAGCCCGACGTGATCACGCTCGACATCGAAATGCCGCACATGAACGGCCTCGATTTTCTGGAAAAAATAATGCGCCTGCGGCCGATGCCGGTGGTGATGGTCTCCACCCTCACGCATAAGGCCGCGGATATTTCCATCCGCGCGATGGAAATGGGCGCGTTCGACTGCGTGGCCAAGCCGCATGGCGGGGAAATGGATTCTTTTTCCACGCTGGCGGAAAAGGTGAAGGCGGCGTCGCTGTCGCGCATGAAGCTGCATAACAAGCCGGCGCACACCAGCACCACGGTTTCGCATTACGCGCCGGATGGAAGGATGATCGCGATCGGCTCCTCGACCGGGGGGGTGGAAAGCTTGTTGCGGATCATTCCGCATTTCCCGAAAAATTGCCCACCGACGCTGATCACCCAGCACATGCCGCCAACTTTCACCAAGCGGTTTGCCGAGCGGCTGGACCGCGAAAGTCCTCCGACGGTTGTCGAAGCCACCGACGGCATCGCGATCCAGACCGGGCATGTGTACCTGGCACCGGGGGATTCGCATCTGGAAGTCTCGCGCGGCGGCAGCCTGCATTGCGTGCTGAATAATAGTGAGCGCGTGAACAACCATCGGCCCTCGGTGGACGTGATGTTCCGCTCTATCGCCAGGCTGGTGGGCAGCCGGGCGATTGGGGTGATTTTGACGGGCATGGGCGCGGATGGCGCGGAAGGGCTGCTGGCGATGCGGCGGGCGGGGGCGGATACGCTGGGGCAGGATGAGGCGACATCCCTGGTGTACGGGATGCCGCGGGTGGCGTTCGAGGTGGGGGCGGTGGCGCAGCAGCTGCCGATCCAGAATATCGCGCAGAAGCTGCTGCAGATGTCGAATACGCATTCGCATGAGAGACAGTCTGCGTAAGGCAAGTCAAGAAGCGCTTTTTTGAAAAAAAGCGCGCAAAAAACTTTTGGTCCTGCGGGCTGTTGCGCCACCTCGTCTTTAATCGCCTCCGCTGGAGGCTATTAAAGACGAGGTGGCGCAACAGCCCGCAGGACCAAAAAATTGGTGCGGATGGCGGGACTTGAACCCGCACTCCCTTACGGGAAACAGATTTTAAGTCTGCAGCGTCTACCGATTCCGCCACATCCACGGTGGAGGTGACGTGCCCTGAGTGAGTGCGGGTGGTCAAGGGCGTTGACGCGGCGCGGGGTGGGTTGGCAGCAGTTACGGCATGAGTCGCGTGGCCGCCTTAGCCGTGCCGAAAGCCAAGCCGCGGCGCAAGCCGTTCCGGCGGACGCTGTTTTTGGCGCGTGCGCTGACGATTTTTGTGATCTGGGCGGCGGTGGTGGTGGGGGTGTTGGGGGTGTGGTTTACGTGGGACATGCCGGACCCGGCGCGGGCGGTGACGCAGGCGCGGCGGCCGGCGATTGTGCTGCTGGACCCGCAAGGCCGGCTGGTGGCACGGTTTGGGGATGCGGCGGGGCGGGTGGTGCTGCCGGGGGCGCTGCCGGCTTATGTGCCGGCGGCGTTTATCGCGATCGAGGATAGGCGGTTTGAGAGCCATGGGGCGTTTGATGGGGTGGGGCTGGTGCGTGCGGGGGTTTCGGATGTTTGGCACCGGCGGGTGGTGCAGGGCGGTTCGACGCTGACGCAGCAGGTGGCGAAAACGCTGTTTTTGAGCAATGAGCGGAGTTTTCGGCGGAAGGTGCAGGAGGCGATTTTGAGCGCCTGGCTGTGGAAGCATTATTCGCGGGATGAGATTTTGGGGATTTATTTGAACCGGGTTTACCTGGGGGCGGGGGCTTATGGGGTGGATGCGGCTTCGCGGTTGTATTTTGGGGTGCCGGCGGAGCGGCTGACGCTGGCGGAGGCGGCGATATTGGCGGGGCTGCCGAAGGCGCCTTCAGCGTATAATCCGCTGGCTGACCCGCAGGCGGCGGCGGCGCGGGCGCAGGAGGTGCTGGACGCGATGCTGGCGACCGGGGCGATTACGCCGGACCAAGAAAGTGAGGCGGATGCTGAGCTTTCGGCGGCGGCGTCGCCGGCTTCCAGGACGTCTTGGTTTGCGCTGTGGGTGATGCAGGAGGCGGGGGCGGCGATTCCTGAGGGGGTGGATGCGACCTTGTCGACGACCATGGATGCGGGGCTGCAGACGGTGGCGGAGGCGGCGTTGACTCAGGCGGTGATGGCGGATGGGGAGAGGCTGAATATGCATCAGGGGGCGGTGGTGGTGCTGGATGCGCGGACCGGGGCGGTAAGGGCGCTGGTGGGTGGGGTGGGGGATAGGGAGGGGTATGACAGGGCGGTGTTGGCGCGAAGGCAGACGGGGAGTGCGATTAAGCCGGTGGTTTGGCTGGCGGGGCTGATGGCGGGGATGAGCCCGGATGATATGGTGCTGGATGGGAAGTTGGATTTGCGGGGATATGATCCGCGGGATTTTGAGCGGCGGTACCGGGGGCTGGTGACGATGCGGGAGGGGCTGGCGGATTCCATGAATACGGTGGCGATTCGGATTTTGTTGCGGGCGGGTGGGGCGAGGCGGGTGGCGGCGGTGGCGGCGCGGCTGGGGCTGCGGGATGATTTTCCGGATGATGCGACGCTGGCGCTGGGGACGGGGGCGGTGGGGGTGATGCAGCTCGCGGGGGCTTATGCGGCGTTTTTTAATGGCGGGGAGCGGGTGACGCCGTTTGGGCTGGTGGCGGTGAATGGTTCGGCGGTGCCGGTTGCTGGGCCGGTGGCGGTGGTGGATGCGGGGCTGGCGGGGGAGATGCGGGATATGTTGCGGGGGGTGGTGACGGGGGGGACTGGGACTGGGGCGTTGATTCCTGGGGAGTTTACGGCGGGGAAGACGGGGACGACGCAGGATTATCGGGATGCTTGGTTTGTGGGGTATGCGGGTGGGGATGTGATTGCGGTTTGGGTGGGGAATGATGATAACTCGCCGATGAAGGGGGTGTTGGGGGGGGGTGTGCCGGCGGGGATTTTTCGGGAGGTTGCGGTGGCGGTTGGGGGGTAGGATTTCTAACGGGGGGTTAGATAGGTCAGGGTGGTTGACGTTTGAGTCATATGACTCAAAGGACAGTAGGGCTGACGTTGTGTTATCGTAGGGTGGGAAATTTCTGGGTTATTTGGATTTTTGTGTTATTATTTGGATAGGGTGTGATAGCATGAGACGGGTTTGCTATCAGAATCGTATGAAAATATTCCTAGGGGTGGGGTGGCGGTAAGGAAGTGTTAACCACAGATTTCGCAGATTTTGGGAGGGGTTTTAAGGGGATTGGACGAGGCGTTTGTGCTTTATTTGTGCTGTAGTAGATATTTGTGGTATCTATCATTTTCGGAGGTTCGGAGATGAAAGGCGGCGGTACGGCGAAACTGTTTCAGCATGGGCGTAGCCAGGCGGTTCGGCTGCCGAAGGCGTTTCGGATGCCGGGGACGGAGGTGCGGGTGAGGCGGGTGGGGAATGGGGTGCTGCTGGAGCCGATGGAACGCGATATTGCGGATATAAGGGCGGTGTTTGCGGAGATTGATCGGTTAGGCGGGGGGGAGTTTTTGGCGGAGGGGCGGCCGGAACAGCCGGCGATGCCGTTGGGTAAGGCTGATTTCGAGGGGTGATTTGCCTTGATACGAATGCGGTGATCGAGGCGATTAACCTGCGGATTCCAGGGGTGCGGGCGCGGCTGGAGATGGCTTGGGCGGGGGGTGAGGTGATCGGGCTGCCGGCGGTGGTGATTTATGAGCTTTGGGTTGGGGTGAAGAAGAGCGCGCGGCTGGAGGCGAATGCGCGGCGGCTGGGGGTATTTTTGACGCTGGATTTTGAGGTGTGGGCGTTTGGGGCGGAGGATGCCGAGGAGGCTGCGGATAGTCGGGCGGGGTTGGAGAGGGTGGGGATGCCGATTGGGGCTTATGACGTGATGATCGCGGCGCAGGCGCGACGGCGGGGGGCGAAGTTGATAACGGCGAATGTGGGGGAGTTTGGGAGGGTGGAGGGGCTGGTGGTGGAGAATTGGATGGGGTGATTTTGTGGATGTGGGGGTGCGGCATTTGAGATGGGGACGGCCCAGGCGCGATGGCGGGTGGTTGCACGCTGGCTTGAGGGTGAATTTGGTGGGAGAGAAGGAGGAGGTGGTGGGATGAAAAGTGATGGGGTGCTAAGGGGCACCCCATCCTACGGCTTGCTGGTCCTATGATGAATTTGTTAATCAATGAGGGTGTGAAGGCTGGGGTTTTTGGAGGCTGGGTGTTGGCGGGGCGGTTGGATGGGCTTGTTGGCGAATTTGGTGGTAGACGAGGAGATGGAGGCGGGTGAGACGGGGTGGGGCGCGGAAGAGCAACCGGCCGCACGGCTTGCTGTTTTGCTGTTTACCCTTTTATGAGATGCCGGATATGTGAGTCCGCAGGGAAGGGTCATCCTATGCTGAAGTTGAGATCGGTTGAGTTAGTTACGTTCGGCTTTTTTTTGACGGCTTGCTCAGTTCAGGGTTCCAGTTCCATCGTGCCGGTGGTCGGAACCTGCGATGAGTTTTCTTATGACAAGAAAACTTCAATCGCTTCGTACGTCACCGTTCCGGTTCGAGGGGAGGTGGATTCTTCGACGGGCGGAATTCGTGTTGAACTGAAATCAATTTTGAAGATTTCGGGATATTCAGGGATGGACTGCAAAGGGCAAAAACCCGCAAGTGTCAGTCAGAATATTGTCGAAGTTGACTTGACCTGTCAGGACCGTTCGTTTGGAACGGCTTTCCTTAATCTCACTTCGGAAGAGACTGGTCTTGGACACGGCCTATTTTCATTGTCGAACGGGATCTATGGTACGTTTCAATTTGGCCGCAATCTTCTTTTACTCTCTCCGGCATGAAAGTAAACTCGGAGTTACTGACGGTTCCACGAAAACGGGATCATCTGTCCTGGCATCACATTAACCTGCACATTATTTGGCAATGTAACGGTGGTTGGGGCTGCAACTAAGCCGACCGTCGATGGGAGATTTGAAATAGAATCGTTTGGCAATTCATGCATACTTGTGAAGTATGCACCCTGCGAATTACCCTCAATGTAGCCCAGGGCGGCCAATACGTTTGAAGAATGAGCTAGGTTGGCCAATGTCTGCGCAAAATCACTTCCAGTAGGATTCCCGTTAACGTTTTCCGGAACTGGCTTCATACCAACCCCTGTAGAATTAGAAACATATTGCATAACCGTGGCGTTATTTGGATTCGGCGATCCGAGATTACAAGCGAAAAGCAGCACCGCTTCTGTGGGCAGATAACCTGCGCTTTGCATATTTTTTAACGTTGATTCGGGTGAGTTTAGCACTGTTGAGGTTGGGGTTGAAGCAATGCTCGTTGCATCTGGACTTCCATGCCCAGCTACAATGAACGTGATTGGTTGCCCATTTAATCCATCTTGAAAAGCATTCGCGTCGACGCAATCAATGAGGTTTGCGTTATCAGTGGTATCTGTAGGATCAAAATAAGAAATTCCAACTTCTTGGTGGTTCGCGTTGTATAATATTGAATAGTCATGCGGCCCCCAGGTTACGCCCGAAGTCGGAGACAAGGTACCGAGATTTTGTCCAGGTGTTTGGCCCGAATACGGGGTTCCCGGAGCGTCTGTATAGCTTGTATTCGCGTCTGGGGTGCTTGCAGCGGAGACGCCCAAGCTTTGTTCCTGAAAACCGTCCCATAACGAATCGACATCCTGAAGCAACCAATTGGCACCGGCAATAATGCCGTCTAGCACTCCTGATGTGTTGGCTGCTTGAACCATTTGATCAAGGGCTGTCAGAATGTTGCAGCTCTGCGCCGCAAGCGCCGTTGAACCGAGTTCTTGCCCCACTGCGGCGTATTGCTCAATCGTGGATTCGCCAGACAGACCTGCCAAACCTGCGACGCCGCCAAGACCGGAGGTGATGGCGGCCAGAATATTTCCACTTTCCGCTCCGGCCACTACTCCATCGATGCTTTGGGCGATTCCCGCCCCTTAGGACAAGGCTTGCCCGAGAATCGAGTCCACGTTTGTAGCGTTGTCTAAAACTTCTGCCCCACTGGCTTCCTCTGACTGAAATGCCGCCAGCTGTTGCGCGTTTCCAATGTCCTGCAATGCACCACCAACCGCCCCGATCACCCCCAACACCCCCTGCAAATCTGCACCGGACGCAAAATCCTGCCCGGCCTGGGTCAGGTTAACTGCAGTCGCGGCAACCTGCACTCCCGCAACAACAGAAGCGGAAAGGCCGGTCAGAGCAATGAATTCTGGATTCAGGCAAAGCACAGACGCAATATCAACGATCGGCGCGACATAAGTATCAAGGTCAGACAAAACAGTCTGGATCAGCGGCGGAGATTTATATTGCTGAGTATATGTGCCATCACCGTTGACGATGACTTGCCAATGGCCGCTGCGCCCGGGCGTGTAAACATCCACGCTTGCCTGCGTCGATGCGTTGAAACCGCCTGTCTCCGCAATGGCCAACATCATCTCAGCGGTCGAATCATTGAGCATCGGCGTCTGATTCCCGCCTGAAGCCCCTGCATTCCCTTGTTGCATGAGATTTAGGGCATCAGAAAGTAAATTCTCCACACCGCTATTTGTGCTTTCCAGCACCGGCATCAGATTCTGCAATATGCTCGCAATACCTAAAGTCACCCCCGAGACTTGAATTGTTGAAGGCATTGGATAATTCTGTTCCACCCAACCTATCTGTTGCTCGATATAAGCGTTTTCAGAGAGTTCCGTCGCGGAAACCCCTGTCAGCGCCAGGTAAATGCTCGAATATCCATCCAGCATGGACAGCACGCTGGATGGCAAAGAGTTAGGCGAGCCATATAGATTTGCGCTGCTGAGGTATGAGTCCAGATTGGCGGCATAATTTGGATCACTCTCCACGGCCTGTATCTGGTTTTCAGAAAGATAAGGATTCGCCTCAAAATAACTCACTAAATCAGTGATATTTCCAGCGTTGTAGACCACCGCTGGCGTATTTGTGATCGTCTGAAAAATAACAGTGCCACCCGGCAAAACATGGCTCGTGACCGTTTCCGTAATCGGTCCGGCGAGCGAGGCACCAGGGCCGCTCAGCACGTCGCCCGTTCCATTGATCGTGATATTGCTCAAACCTGCGCCTAGGACGATGGTGCCACCGATCATATCGATGGTGTCGCCGGAATCATTAGCGCTCAAAGTTACGCTGCTACTCTGCTCCGCGGAAACCACATCCGCATTGCCGTTCAAGGTAATTGCCTCGCCGTTGAAGCCAAGCAGATTATCGCCGGAGCCGTTGATGGCAATGGACACGTTCACGTTGACAACAATTGCGTCGTTTGACCCATTCAAAACGAGGTTGCTTATGTCGCCGAGCGTCTCGAGCGTGCCGGCATTCATGTTAACGACGTTTGCGTTGCCGGCATATATTCCAACATAGTCACCATTCGACATGTAGAGCGTATCTCCACCCCCGTTGACGTACATCTGGTTGCCGGATAAGGCACCGACGCCATTGTTCGATCCGTTCAAGGTTCCAGTTACGTTTATGTTCGTGATAAATTGGTCGTTCGAACCATTCAAAACGAGGTTGCTTATGTTGCCGGCTGTCTGCAGCTCACCGGCATTGAGGTTTACAATGTCTCCATTACCCGCATACAGTCCGACATAATCACCATTCGACATCGAGAACGTATCGCCGTTGCCGTTGGCGTAGACTTGGTTGCCCGTGCCAGCACTGACAACATCGTTCGATCCGTCGATAAGAGCATTCGTGATGGTGTTTAATGTAGCAATCGTGCCGCTGTTCATTATGACCGTGTCGCCGCTGTTGCCGCTCAGCAGCCCGACATAATCGCCATTCGCCATAAATAGCTCATCATTGCTGCCCGCGACATTGATCTGCGTTCCTACCCCGGCGCCAACCGTGTCATTCGATCCTGAAAGTATGACGTTCGTAACATTGTTGGCGCCGTCCACCTCGCCGTCGTTTATGATGACGGTGTCATCATTTCCGGCGAGCAGCCCCACGTAATCTCCGTTGGCCATGAAGAGCGCGTTGTTGCTGCCATTGACATTGACCTGAACATCAGTTCCCGCGCCCACGGTATCATTGGAGCCGTCGAGCAGGATGCTGGACGCGGTCGTGAAATTTAACGTATCGACTGAGCCGTCACTCAGATTGATCGTGTCATCGGTGCCGGCCAGGAGTCCCACATAATCGCCATTCGCCAGGATCAGCGTATCGTAGCTGCCCGCGAGGTTGATAGAGGCGCCGGCGCCTTCGTTCAGGGTCTGGTTTGATACGGAGAGAACGCCACTCATGGGGATGATCCTGCTGGTCTGATGGTCTTGGGAATTTGGAGGGTTTTTTCAGGGCGAGTCGCGTTGGTTGCCGCTTGACGCGGCGCGCATTCCAGATTTTTACGAAACGGATTCGCTGAGTGGTCATGCTGACATAGACCGGCAATGGCTGCGCGAGCTTGCGGGGATGCCGCCGCATATGAGCGGTTCATGCGGGGCAAGCAGCGTAAATTTTAGGATGTTGGGTGCAAATTACTCTTTTCAAATTGAACTGAATTCAAAATAAAAAGACGTTTTTGCCTTTGTGACTTACGGTTACAATATCTGTCTGTAAAAAGGCAAGAGAGATTTTAATCCGGGGTAAAAAATATTTTTTAGATTTTTTTCAGGTGTTCTCTTGGATCTCTCTTAGGTTGTCGTATTCACGCTAACGACGCATCTAACGGTTGTTGGGCAATTCGTTATCTAAGAGCAACAAAAACCGAGAGGTTTGTTGTAACGTCAGTAGGGTGGGCAAGAGGCTGGCGCTCGCCATGACGAGGGGGCGGGGCGGCGGATTACATCCGCCCTACGCGGGGGTGGCGCGGAGGGTTAGGCGGCGAATTCTATGACTTCGCGGACGCGGGGGTAGATTTCGGTGGCCCAGCGTTTGCCGGAAAAAACGCCGTAGTGGCCTACGCCGGTTTGGACGTGGTGGCGTTTTAGGAGGGGGCGGAGGTTGGTGGTGAGATCCAGCGCTGACGCGGTTTGGCCTAGGCCGCAGATGTCGTCGCGTTCGCCTTCGACGGTGAAGAGAAACGTTTTTTTGATGGCGTCGGGGCGGACTGGGCGGCCGCGCCATTTTAGTTCACCTTTGGGGAGGACGTGGTCTTGGAAGATGCGTTGCACGGTTTCCAGGTAGAATTCGGCGGGCAGGTCCATGACGGCTAGGTATTCGTCGTAGAAGGCGCGGTGGGTGGCGGCGGCGACGTGGTCCTCAGCGGCGACGGCGCGGTATTGTTTGAAATGGGCGGCGAGGTGTTTATCCAGGTTCATGGAGACGAAGGCGGTGAGCTGCATGAAGCCGGGGTAGACGCGGCGGCCAGCACCTTTGTAGCGCCAGGGGACGATGCCGATCATTTTATCCTCGAACCAGGTGATGGGTTTGGTTTTGGCGAGGATGTTGACGCGGGTGGGGTTGCGGCGCGTGTCGATGGGGCCGGCCATGAGGGTCATGGAGCGGGGGGTGGCGGTGTTGCCCTGGTCGGCCATGACGGAGACGGCGGTGAGGACGGCGACGGTGGGCTGGCAGACGCCGATGACGTGGGCGCGGGGGCCGAGGATTTCGAGGAAGTGCATGATGTGTTCGACGTATTCGTCGAAGCCGAAGATGCCGGCGGAGACGGGGATGTCGCGGGCGTTGTGCCAGTCGGTGATGTAGACGTCGTGGTCTTGGAGGAGGACTTCGACGGTGTTGCGGAGCAGGGTGGCGAAGTGGCCGGACATGGGGGCGCAGAGCAGGACTTTGGGCTGCGGGCGGTCGGAGTCTTTTTTGAAGTGGATGAGGCTGGCGAAGGGGGTGGCGTGGACGACGACGTCCTCGACCGCGACCAGGGCGTTGCCGACGGCGACTTGGGTGATGCCGTAGGCGGGGCGGGTGTGGGTGGTGCCGGTTTGGCCGAAGACGTCCAGGGCGGCGTTGAGGTGGCGCATGGCGAGGCCGTAGGGTTCGCGCGGGGTGACCGTTTTCATCAGACGGCTGCCGGTGCGGGCCATGAAGCGCAGGGGGTCCATGAAGTCGGACTGCGCCTGGTACATTTCGTAGATCATCATTCTATCCTAACCACACACGACAGCATTTTCATGTCATTATTCGACATGGTTCGCAGAAAGCATTGCGTTGGCAGATTCCCACGGCCTAGAGTAAACATGGATGCAAATCCACAAAAATGAAAGGGCGAATGGTCGATGGCCGAAGCAACCCTGCTGATAAGCAGTAAAAATTACTCTTCATGGTCGCTCCGGGGGTATCTTTTGGCACGTTTGTCGGGGATCGACTTCGTGGAGGAGCGGGTTTCGCCGGATGACCCGCGGGCGAAGGAGGAGCTGCTGATGCGGACTTCGTCCATTTTGGTGCCGTGTTTGATCCATGGGGATGTGACGGTTTGGGACACATTGGCGATTGCGGAGTATTTGAACGAGTTATACCCGGAGGCGGGTATGCTGCCGAAGGACAAGGTGGCGAGGGCCAGGTGCCGGTCGATTTCCGGGGAGATGCATTCGGGGTTTTCGGCGCTGCGGTCGTCGCTGCCGATGAATCTGCGGTTCCATAAGCCGGGGTTTACGGTGTGGAGCTCGGCGCAGGCGGATATTGACCGGATTACGTCGATCTGGCGGGATTGTCTGACGGGCTGGAAGGGGCCGTTTTTGTTTGGGAAGCAGCCGACGATCGCTGATGCCATGTATGCTCCGGTGGTGACGCGGTTTTTGAGTTATGATGTGGCGGTGGATCATCTCTCAAAGAATTTTATGGATACGATTATGCGGTGGGCGCCGATGAAGGAATGGGTGGAGGATTCGAAGGACGAGCCGCAGGAGATTATTGAGCTGGATTTGGATTTTTGAGGGGGTGGCGTGAGCCAGGGTTTTCCGAGGCCGGTGGGGGAGGGTGGGGGAGAGAAGGCGGCGGTTGCGGGGGGAGGGTCTGGGCCTTATGATCCGGGGATGGATGCGCGAGTTTCGGTTTTAGAGACGCATATGGAGTATGTGCGGGCGGACTTGGCCGAGATTAAGGCTGAGCAGAAGGTGACTTCGGCGGCGATTGCGTCGCTGGCCGCCGCGACGGAGAGATTATCGGCAAAGGTGGATGCGACCGAGGTGAGGTTGTCTGCCCAGATGGCCACGCTGCCGACGAAGTCGGACCTTAGGAACTATTATATGCAATCGCTGGCGATTGGGTTTGCGTTTTTGGTGCTGGTGGTGGGTGGGATTGTGGGCGGGTTGGACTGGATTAAGGTGCATTGAGGGGGGGGGCAGGGGGTTTTGGCCCCCTGGGGTTTGCGGGGTTGGATTATGCGGGGGGGGGGGGCGGGGGGGGGGGGGGGGGGACTTCGCACGGGGCTTCGGCGTCGACGGTGCCGAAATCGGCGGGGCTGGTGATTTCCAGGTATTCCATGTCGGGGGAGTAGTCGAAGAGATAGTGGGTGATGCCAGGCTGCTGGTGGACGCAGTCGCCGGCGGCGACGAGGTGTTCCTTGTCGTTGTACA
>Ga0116226_10002939_pt1 | contig 14976 bp, 27 predicted proteins | sample S1TSphfallax_FD_89692 | JGI IMG/M metagenome (GOLD analysis project Ga0116226, IMG submission 89692) | Host-associated microbial communities from peat moss isolated from Minnesota, USA - S1T2_Fa - Sphagnum fallax MG | ecosystem: Host-associated > Plants > Peat moss > Unclassified | place: USA...
GATTTTTATTATTTGAAATTTGATATTGATTGTTATGTATAGCCGACACTATATGCAAATATTGATTACCCATGACTTTACATAAAACAATATCCCCTACACTGATAGGTGTATCATCAGATATTGGTTCAATTGTACATAGTTGACCACTGGATATTTTACCCTGCATAGAGTTTCCTCGAGGTCGAAATTTTACTATTTCTCCTGTTATTAATTTTTGAATATAATTTGTAGCCCAACCCATTATCTGTTCCTAGGTGGTTCATCATCAGGACTAACCAAACGAAATTGTTTACGTTTGAATCCATCAAAAAAAGTAAATCTACTAACCAAAAGTTTCATAGCTTGTTCAGCAGATTCCCTCTGTGAATAGGATTTATGCAATTTCCATTTATTGTCTTCAACTGAATTATGTCGTAGAGCCCTACCTCGTCTAGAGTAAATTCTCCATTGGCTCATTTCTATCTCCGACTTTTACTACCCAGGGTCGTGGGATCGGTACCGGGTGTCACATATATAAGTCCACCCTTGTTATAACCCACGTCAACTCTATTGGCCTTGTCTATAATAGCTGCTTGTATTTCAGGTGATTCTCTGTGAAGGTTAGCCATAACTCCGGTACGGCGGGCGCCATCAACATAAAGGTTATTTCCCAATGGGGTACTGTTATCTACTTTTAAATTAGGCATAGGATTTGTGTGTTTACCTTTAACCGCTCTAGCCATATCTCGTTGGTCAGGGTGCAGGCCCTGTCTCTTCAACCAAGCTGCATGTTTGGCATCAGCTTCGCGTTTTGCAGCGGTATTAGCTGGCTTCTTACCCTTGCTATTATATTTTGTGGTTGTCAAACCAGGACCAGCTAGGTGAGTCAAATGCGTCTCCAAATTCAATAGTTACTATAACATAGTTATAAACTATGTCAACGATTAATTTCGATCACGATATTCTTCGATCGCATGCTGTCTAGCTATTAATACTGATATTAGTATTATTAATACTATGAAAGCAGGAATTATAGAATCAAAATAAACAATAGACCCATATATTGTACCAAATAAGACTCCAGCTGATCCTACTAACAATAATAATGTAGTATAAATATCAAACAAATTTCTCAACGTCATCTTATCTATAGTTGAAAGATTTTCATAATATTTTTTAATTTTTGAAACCATGGGTCCAATCCTTTTTTAACGACTTGCTGATTTTTTCTTGCATTTCAATTTCGTTTAAATAATCTCGAGAGGCCATAGGGTATGTTGAAATGACAGCAATTATTAACCCAATGGGTATAAACCCCCATAATATATTACCAAATAACCACCAACTAATTGCTATGCTTGCGTAAATATATCCAAGGACTAAACTAGCTATGCCAATACCAATTGCAAAATACAAGCAAGCTTGGTTAAATCTTCGAAACATATAATACAAAATTCTAGTATTAATCATATAACATCCTTAACTATTAAGTCACTAAAAGTTAGTTTAAACTGAGTGAATGCATATTTATTTTTAAAATATAAGTATACATTGTATGTATCCTTATATTTAGATGGTTCAGTATTAGTTATGATATGCATTACTGCGTTACGCCAATGTTTACCAAAAAGGTCGGTTAACCAATTTGATATATCTTCTATCTCATTGAGAGTTAAATCATTAATTTTAACACTATGTGGATAGAAAAGGTTGATAAAAAAAATCTGTATGATTTGTAAAAATTTATTAATTAGGTTTCGCATATTTTTAAATATTTCTATATACAAATATAATATTAGATCTTTATAAGAGAAAAACATTATATAATATAATGTTATTATGAATACTAGTCAAATCCTAAAACAAAAATATTATTGCACGATCGGCAATGCCTGCTGGAATATCACAGCTTCGCGATTGGTTACATCAACAAACCTAGGCATAGCAATTATTTCAACACTAGAGCGTTGTACTGTAGTAGTCAGGGGTCGATGTTTTTCAGGTATTGCTTTAAGTTCTTCTGAAGTTAGCGCTCTATCTCTAGTCACGCGCTGAAGCCAAATTCCTCGAGTAAAGCTTGTGGGATATGAATCCATCGGCTTACCAACTGACATCATCATTTTAATCATCTCAGGTGATTTTTTACCCTGTAGATCTTTGTGACTGAACATTGTTCTAGCAGCCATGCTTATTGAATTCTTTTCACAATCCATAGTACGCCATAATAGCATGTTAGCTGCTTCTGTCCTGCTGGGCATCTGAATAATTCTACAATCAAAATGTGGACAAGAAATGCCTAATGTACCAAATTGAGTTTGAATTTCTACTGCGAATTTAGCAGCAGCCATACTCGCTAAAACACTGCAACTCTTTTGAATCTTCCCATCAAAAAATAGTTGAGTGCCGCCATTTGGTGAATCATTCCATACTAATGATATTTCATCAGACTCTACATATCCAATTGCAGCGTGCGATTTATCCACAAGATATTTTGTAGTTTCAATCATTGCCATAGTCATTCGACTATCAAATGGTCTATCCATATGACGAGTAAAGCGACTAAAACTTCTGCCATCAATTCTAGCATAAACTGGAAGCATTGGATCAAATTTACGATTGGTTTCTATTGCTTCCAGGGCCTTCATCCTATCGCCGAGATCATCTTTAGACATTTACACTCACCTCTGTGATATCTTTTGATTTGAAATTTTTACGAAAATGCTCAACTAGGTCCATAACATGCTTGCTTAATTTGCCAAAGAAATGTTTAAGATCTGGTTTTTTACTAGTACTTAAATATGCTTGAATTTCGTCATTAACCACCAATGGTGAATATCCAATGTCTATTAAACATTGCTGCATATATTCCAATTCAAATGGATCAATTTGATTAATAAGTGCATCACATGCATTTCGATATTCTTTATTCAAATGATATCTAGCATGAGCTATTTCATGGTTAATAATACCCGGTGAATCTATACGTTTAGCAGTTGCAATCAAATACCAAGGTTTATTAACACTTTTTATCTGAAAAAGTTCTAATATCAACTGCTTTTCTTTTTCAGTTAACCCCTGAGTTTGCGATGAAAATATTCTATACCATTCATCTACAGTAGAACCGGGTACATTAAACCCGCTCCACATAGTTGCATAGTTAAATACTCCATTTTCATCTGTGAAATGGTGCATGAATTCTTCGAGAGTAAAATAATTATTTCTAATCGTATCATCTACACCCTCGTAAAATTCCTGTATTCGCATCATGCTATGTACAAGATCACGCTGGTTTTCAAACTCTGCATGAAAAATGCATGATTGAGGTTCAGTAATTGTAAATTTTATACTAGGTATAATCATACAATTATCCAATCAAAGTTTTGACGATACCCGAAGCAATTTTTCCATCATATTTTCCACCATGCTGCTCCTTAAGCATCTTCATAGCTGTTCCAACATTGATCTTTGGATCATTTGATTTCATGTTGGCAACAATTGTATAAAGATCTTCTATGCTTAATTGCTGAGGAAGATAATCTTTAAGGATTTCAATTTCATGTTTGGTCGTATCAACTGGACGATTTGATTCAACCAGTCTAGTTAAAGTTTCCTCAGCATTTTTGAGGAATTTTCGAATCATTGCTAGAGTCTCATCATCTGTGGTTTCTCGGTTACCAGCATTCTTACCAACCATTGTGGCCTCACCCACTAAAGCAGTAAGCAAAGCCGTAGATACTGGAGATCTAATTTTACGAGCAGCAAGTAGATCAGCACGAAGTTTATCGATCAACATTTCATTATCCTTTTTGGATTTTTATAATAACATCTTATATAGAATTGTCAAGTGTTTTTAACAGCCCAAGGTTAATTCATCATCTACATCTTCTGTTACAGAAGATGTAGCGGTACTATGTCTAACAATACTAGATTTAAGTAATTCACTTAAATTCTGAATAGAAGCGATAAGTATAGATTCAGTATTACTGAATGGCCGTTGTTTTAATAATTCTATTGCTTGATCTAATTGCATTGCAGCCCAACCTGCATTATCACCTCTTAGAAATACGCCAGGCCAGTCTCCATTAATTTCAAGTGGCCCTGTTTCTACTCGACTTGCTATAATATCGGGTCCCCAAGATCTAGGAAGTTGACTAAGATCAGCTGTAATTTTTTGAATGGTCACTTGATTCTCCATAAATTATATAAAATTTCGTGCATTATGTGTTAATATCATTTTAATTCGTTCAAATTTGTCGTAGGGCAACCAATATCTTATATAATGTGATTCATTAAACAACGTACCATTAGGCTTCAAATCTAATAAATCAAATTTGGTGAACAAATAAGTAAATGCTCGTAATTTTGAATCATCAATTTTAAATTTAAATGCTACGGTAATATACAATAAATCATTATAATCCAACAGATATATTACTTGACCTCTTTTTAATTTTGCATATATTTTAGCAATTAATAAAATTGCTGTCATAATAATTTTAAATTTTAATGTTTTACGAGTAATATCATTAACTGGCATAGACATAAAAATACCACCTATCAGCGACAATAATATTGCTGATAATATCAGTACCATAATTATGGTACCAACAGTAATAGAAATTTGATCAGTCATAATGACTTATTAGACATAAGATACATAGCCAATAAAGTTAACCCAACAATCATAGCAATACCAATTAAATTGGCTATAATCTTACATACTATTATAAATGCAAATATAGCACCCAAAATATAAAGCAAATTAGTTAATGATGGCATGTTCATCAAAATACCCTTTTAGTTTACAAATATAATTGTATGCGGTAAAAATCAAATTTTCAATGATTATTCCCTCAATAATTTTATGAGTTTAGCATTAGCAAATTCTTCGCTTTGTCTAAACAATTCCCCATTGGCTTGCAATAGGTCATCTGCATACTGCATGATAATAGGATTAGGACATGCCTGTGGTCGAATTCTCAATAACCAAGTAACAGCTTCATCAATGCGATCCACGCCTAATTCTTGTACTTTGATTGCTAGAGCTGCTGCTGTACTTCTACTAACACCAGCTTGACAATGAATTAGAAGTTTTGAATCCTGTGGTAAATTTTTTGCCCAGGCTAACAATCTTTCAACTTGTTGTCGAGTAGGTGCCAAGATTGCCGTGGGATCAAGCACATCATCCATATCAAGAAATAAATGATTGGAAGAATGGAAACCAGGGGGCAATTTCACCAAACGCCGATCTTCATAAACAAGTAATGAAATAACATGCGTGATACCATGCCACATAACAGTACCAAAAACATCATTTACTGGTTTAACTATGATTTCCATAATATTACTCATAAGTTTGGCGCTCACAGAAAGATTCGAACTTTCAACCTTCCCGTTAGGACCGGGATACTCTGTCCAGTTGAGCTATGTGAGCTTTAATTGCATTAACTTACAGCATTTTGCGAATCATGTCAAATGAATTCGCAATAAATACATTGTATTTATGGAAAAATCGTATTGACTAATATCGTAATACCATCACATGGATCATCAAAAAAGTCCGGAGCGTATATAGCCAGACCAGGATCAGGCACTCCACCAAATTCTAGGCCTGTACCAAGCACATCAACTAATGAAGGCGCAGGACCCAACAGTCTAGCGGGCTTAATAGATGTTGACATTGAAAATAATGTACCCAAAGGTGGGTATGTGTTGACTTATCTAGATAGTACCGGCCTTTGGACACCACAACCTATACCAATTTTAAGAACAGTTTATATCAGCATTTCAGTTACCGGAGTAATGAATCCCAGCGAAGTGTTAATGCAATATGCTATCCCCGAGGCTGTAGCTATTCCTGCGGGTGGGGCATTGGGAAGTTTTGCAATTTCATCAATTGCTGCATCAAGTTATGTTTCTGCAACTATAAATAAAAACAGTCAACAAGTGGGTACTATAGTGTGGGGTCCGGGTGGAACACATGGTACTATTAATATACCATCAAAGATATATTTAACAGTAGGTGATGTGTTACAACTTGTAGCACCCGCTAGAACTGATTCTACATTGGCTAATATTGGTGTTACATTTGCATGCGTTAGAGGAGGTTAATAAACAATGTTAATTCATATGGATAGTTTTGATGTGTATAGATCATGGATCAACGGTTCAGGTGTTAATAATGATCTATCATACCAATATACAGTATTAGGTAATATGTATTTAGGTACAACAAGTGGTAGATTTGGACAAGGTGGCTTATATTACGCATATTACGGGTCCAGCATTCAAAGAAATTTTAATCAGACATACACGGATATTTGGACGGGGTTTGCTATAAACACTTCTGATCCAGGCGGAACTGGATATGGGTTGCATCCACCCTATGGAGATGGTGATCAATCAGTTATTGGGTTTGCAAGTAATTCAGGACAAGAAGGTTGGCTAACATTTAACAACTTTCTAGGTGTTTGGAAATTTTGGATTTATTTGGGTTATAATAATACTAGTTTACAAGCATATGCAGTGTCTAATACGTTAGTTAACGACTGGCATTGGATTGATATACATTATGTCCCAAATACAGTTAGTGGCACGTTTGAGCTTTGGTTAGATGATACACAGATAATAAATTTTACTACAGGTGCAACATCAGTTTATACAAATAATATCACAGCAATTTGGTTAGGAGGCCCGCAACAGTATCAATTTCAATCGTGTCTTCAAGCAACATGGGATGATTGGTATATTCTAGATTCTACTACGGGGCCATATAATACAACTAGATTAGGTGATTCTAGAATGTATACATTAGTACCCAATGGGGATGCTGGTCCAAATAATGGTGTACCTTCAACTCCAGGACCACATTATGTTATGGTGGACGAACCGCAAAATGACGGATTAACAACTTACGTTACTATTCAAGGTATATCAGGGCAAGAAGAATTATACACTATGAGTTCATTGCCTACTCAGCCCAGTACAATTTATGCTACCAGAGTGTTAAATATCGTAGAACAAACTGCAGGTGGTGTATTGAACGCTAATGCTGTAATAGTTAGTAATGGAGTAGAAGCTCAAGGTAATACACAACCAATTCTAAACGTATTCTTTAGCCAGTTTGGTATATTTGAAAGTGATCCCAATACCAATGCACCGTGGACATATAGCAATGTAAATCTAGCTGAATGCGGAATACTAATAGTATAAAATGACTGATTCACAACTTACTGCAAATTATAATGAAATATTGTCTACGGGAAATCCCAATGCCGAGATAACTTCGACTTATGTAGAAGTTATCGGTGTTATGCCACTGCTTGAAAATCTAACGGTTGTTAAAAATGAAGTATTATACGGTAGCAAACCTTCTGTTGATATAACTGCAACTAAATTAGAAACTTTATTCGCTGGTACAACCAATGCTAATATAACAACAAATAAATTAGAAATAATGTACAATAATACAACAGTTACTCGCCTAAGTAATACAAAAATGGAAGTGATGTATGAACATCGAACTATATTTCCCAGAAGATCAATTGTGTTTATTAACAAATCACCCTGATCCACTTATAAATATTTAACCATAACTTTAAAGGAATATTACAATGCTAATATGGATGGATGGCTTTGACAGTTACGATAACGCTACTGATTTGGAAATGGCTTATTATTCAGTTAATAATTATAGTTCAAATAATATCGGACTTGGTACGACTAGTGGCAGATTTGGTCAAGGCGCGGTTATATTTAGTGGGTATGCGAATACCTTAATAAAAAGTTTTAGTACTGGTTTAACCGAAGTTTGGATGGGATGTGCGTTTAATCCTGCTACTGGTACAAATATTCCATATAATTTTTTTACAATGTTAAGTATCTTAAATGCCGAAGTCATATTAACTTATAATCCAGTTAATGGTGAATGGGCAGCTTGGTTTGGCCCATACACAAGTAATTCTGGTGGCGGGGCAGTATTGGCTCATAAAATAGTATCTGGAAATTATAGTATAGGAACCGGAGCTTGGCATTATATTGAATTCCACTATAAAATTGGTAATAATAGTAATGGAATTCTTGAATTATGGATAGACGGAATACAAATATTTAATAACACTTCTGCTAATACGTCTTACACTGGTAATACTGTATTTTACAGCGTAATGGTAGGAGGAACAATAGGATCAAGTTCTATTTTAGGAACTTTTGATGACTGGTATATACTTGATCCTAATTCAGGTTCTAATAATATCACAAGACTGGGAGATTCAAGAATTGAAACTCTTGTACCCATAAGCGATGCTGGACCAAATCAAGGAACTCCATCTAATGTTAGTGTTGGTACCGGACAACATTATACTATGGTCAATGAAGCAACAAATAACAATGGTGCAACATACTTAGCAATGCCAACAACCTCGGGATCAGAAGAAGTTTTTGGTTTAAGTAGTTTAAGTAGTATTCCACTTAATATATGGGGTGTTAGAGTACTTAACATTGTAGAAAAAACAGATGGTGGGTTTACACAAGGCAATGCAGTAATTGTTTCAGGTGGTGTTACAGAATATGGTCCAAATCAAACAATACTGTCAACCTATTTTGGTCAATATGGCATATTTGAAACTGATCCCAACACCGGATCAGAATGGACCTATGAGTCTGTTAATGCTGCTGATGCAGGATTCGCAGTCGTTTAACAATGTCGATATTATCATCTAACTTAACTGTTACTAAAAACGAAGTATATTATACAGACCCTGGTATGACATTAGTTACTTATGTCAGTACAGAGGTAATGTATAATAATCCCAATACAGCACCAATAAATTATCCACAAAATGCATTAGTCACGTCAACTAAATTAGAAGTAGCATATACTGGGTCAACAATTACAAACTTAACTTCTGTAAAAGCAGAAGTTTTGAGATCAGTTGTTTTGAGACATAATACGGCATTATTAACTACTGTTAAAAATGAAACACTCTATACTCGTAAACCAAATATAAATCTTACTTCTACAAAATTAGAATCAATATATCAAAACAAAAATCAAACATCAGCAGGAAATCTCACTACAGTTAAAAATGAAATACTTTATACTGGGGAAGTCGCAGTGAATCTCACTGCAACTAAATTAGAAGTGTTACGAAGTTTGGCTACAGGACCATTTGGTAATGTTAGAAGGCTGTTGGTGTTATGGAACCCGCAGGGTGTGGTAAATAATTAATAAAAATAAAGGCACCCTATGGCAACATTCAATCCAGTAATAGTAACTAATGGATATTCTGGTTATGGAAATTTAGAAATTTATAGCATACCCAATGCGGTTCAGTTTGATAGTATTGGATCATTACCCATTTCAATTCAAATGGATGGTAATGTAGCTGTAGGCATAGGTACAAGTGGTGTTGCAATTGGCATTGGTACGACCCCACCAACTAGAATGCTAGATGTTGGATCTCAGGGATTAGACATAGCTAGATTTTATGGCGGCCAAAATTACGCTGATAATGGTGTTAGGATTACTACTGATCAAACAAATTCCACTGCTGGTCTAATATTAGAACAACGTTTTGCAGATAGTGTGGGTGGCCTAAGAATTGATCAAATGGGTAATATTTCCATACATGCTGGTGCCAGTATGGATAGTCAACTCAGTACCAGTACTGCAAGAATAACAATATTACCGTTGGGCCGTACAGGCATCGGAACAGTAAATCCACAAAATAATCTACATGTTGTTGGTGGCATTAGAACTACTGGTTATTGTGATGTTGATCCAACACCCACAGTTATTACTACTATAAATTTAGCGGTTCAAATAGATAGTTGGGTATTAACCCAATATAGAACCGCTAGATATACAGTACAAGTAACCAATCCATTAACAGGAGATGTAGATGTAAGTGAAGTATTATTAGCCCATGCCAACGGTACGCCTTATTTTACAATATTGGGTAATGTTAGAAGTGGTAGTTCATTAGGTACATTGTCAGCTGATACTAACGGTGACATAATGCAATTTATTATTACTAATACTATAAGTGGTATAACAGTAAAACTTGCCGCAACATATATTACTTTATAAATATAGTAATAACAATCAAAGGCGATAACGATGACTACTACTACACCAGGAATTTTAGGACAAAATAAACCATCAGCTGGTGTAGATACCAATCTATTTACAGTTGCAACTGGTACACAAGTACAATTCAATATGTTTGTTTGTAATCAAGCTAGTAGTGCAGATCAGTTTAATATCGCATTAGTTCCATATTTAGGTACAGAAAATACATCTACTTATATTGCATATAATACACCTATTATAGCAAACGGATTAGTTTCACTTGGTGGACTATTTCTAAATAGTGGTGATCAGGTGCAGATATTAAGTGTTAATGGCACAAGTAGTTTTACCGCCACTGGTCTAATAATCACAAATTAAGCCATTTAAAAATCACCTCCTTTAGAAGCATATTCATTAATAACTCGGTAAATAATCATGGAGATGATGAAATGCACGGCGAAATAATAAAATTACCCAAGAATAATAAACGTCGGCAGGTATTAGCTGATGTATTAATCGACCGCATTACAGACACTTCAAATCACGTTGATTTAGGTCACGTGGCTTTTACTTGTGCAAGTTGCGAAGAAACTAGTAGCTTTGATTTTAGTGGAGTAATATTCAAATCTGTATGTTTTTACTGTGCCGCTTGTGGTCATGGATATCAAGTTACTAACCCAATGTTTGTTGATCAACAAATAAAAAAATCAAAATGAACTTGAATGTTTTCTAAAATTTCAGTATCATAAATTATGAGTCATCCATTAGGCGAAGATCTTTCTAAACTTTCAAGTGATGAGCTTGATAAAAAGTATTCAGAAATACTCAAAAGGTATAATATATCTCGAAGAATGAATATGTTACCGTATATAGTAAATCAATTAGAATTAATGCTATCTGGCATTGAATATGAACGTTATAGTAGATTAGAAAAATTAGACCCTAAAGAAGATCCGGTTGTAATAGATACAGATAGACCTGCAAAAATAGGAACATAGTGATGTTAGAAACTGCTGTATTGGGTAATACATTTAAAATCAAATTTAATTTAATGAGGATGTTAGACAATAGACTTATTAGCAGTAAAATAACATTTAGGGCAGATCTTATTATAGATGATGATGCATCTGCCCAACAGCAAGTTACAGCATTAAGCAATATACGCAAATGGTTTGATATAGTAGTTAACGGTGCAGTGGCATATTTTCCGGGTATGGATATTCCTGCTTGTACTATTCAACACATAAGCAATAATTTAATGTTTTGTCCGGATGAACCCTATGATCATTTGTTATTGATTTTGCTCACCGCAAAAATTAACGCTATAGGTAGTGGAGTTGTTAAAATAAATCGCTGTACTATTGATAGTAATCTAGGAGAAGGTTTTGGCAATTGGTTTGAAGGTGATCCATTAGATATGTTACCATCAACTGAAGATTGGTTAGGGGAGATCGCATATTTTGATCAACCTTGGTGGAACAGATCAGATGGTGGTATGATTGATGCTTGGGTTGATGATGGCGAAGACCCAAATGATAAGCCAGACATTTTAATCAATTTAATGGATGATGACGATGATGAATTGCATAATAATACACATAGATCAGCTGAAATTATTAGACCATTTAAACCTGTAATTGTACCCAATGATAACATTGAAGAATAGGACCATACTTGATGATGGTACCGTAATTTGTACTGAAGAAGCCGCTGTTGATATTTTATATCAAGGTGGTGATCTAACAGGGGTAGTATTAGATGATAACAATTTAGCTAATGAATTCAATAGTTCTACTCAAAAATTAGATCAAGAGTTTGAACAGATTTTTAGTGGTACAACTCCACAATTTCAAAATGTTGATTGGTATTCCCTGTGGTTAACACCCGAAGAGTATCAAACTATCAATATTCAAGAATACTGTTTATCAAAATGTATTACAGATATTCAAAGGGCTAGAGTAAAATTAGAATTAGAATTATTTGAACAACGTAATATGATACCAGTATTACGCCATTTAAAATGGATGGTAGATCATATGAGAAAAAACAAAATACTTTGGGGAGTTGGTCGTGGATCATCAACCGCATCATATATACTTTTTATCATCGGTATTAATCGAATAGACCCGCTAAAATATAATTTAGATATACATGAATTTCTAAAATAACTAGATATTTCATTATAAATACTATTATAATGATAAGGAGATGATTATGGTACAAGCCAGACACGTAACTGCTCGTGGTAAGCCTTTTGATATGACACAACTTAGGAATATCAATTCGCGTAAACCTGCATTGGGAAATGCTAATAAAAATGCTCGTGGTGATTTAATTAATAAACAAGGTGTTGTGCTCAAAACTCAGGAGCAGATCACTGCAGAATGGGCTGCTTCAAAAAGGCAGCGTGAATCACAAACCAAACCAACAAATATTAAAAGTGATCAGCTAATAGCTGATCTTGGAATGCAATCTCCGCCTGTTAAACAATTAGATGTTGCTGATCAACATTTTGATGTTGCTCCTGTAATACAAGAAACTCCCAAACCCAGTCGTAGACGAATGACGGAGACAGACAAGTAATGCAATTAGATATTAATAACCTACGAGCATTACGTGGCAAAGTTATTGTTCACAATATTGAACAGGGCGAGCGTCGAACTAAAAATGGTATTATCATCTTAGATGATAATGGTAAAGAAGTGGGAATAAGACAACGATGGGCACAAGTATGGGCTTTAGGTCCTGATATCGAAGATCTAAAAGTAGGTGATTGGGTTTTGATTAAACATGGTCGTTGGAGTCGAGGCATTGATATAAAAATCAATGAAATTATAACAACAATTAGACAAGCTGATTATCCAGATGCTATACTATTAGTAAGTGATGAATGCCCAATAGAAACATAACCAATTCCGAGGAGATAACAATGTCAGATGTAGATTATTTAGGAAATACAGCACCAGTAATAAGTGAACCGATACTTAATCCACCAGTAACATCTGTAGTAGGTGAACCGGTACTTAACCCCCCATCATCAACGGTAGTATCAAATGTCACAGTTGATATTCCGGTTACTACAGTAGTAACACCTGTTGCTAATGTAGAAGTCAATACAACGGTAACGGTAGTTCCTGGTGTTATGGTAAGTGGTATATTATCAGATTTAGATAAATTAATTGCATCAGCTAAGACTACTTTAGATGCTGATATTTTAGCTGCACAAATTAAAGCTAAATCATCTGTATCAGCTTATGTTGATGCAGCAAAAGCAGCTCTTGCAGACATTGAATCATGGGTCTCTGCGACTCCTGGTAATATCAAAGTTGCAACTACTGATATAAATGCTATAGTAAGTACCATTAAGTCGGCAGATAGTGATGTTAAGTGGGTAGTAACTGAAGTAGAGACTGCTGTAGATAATGTAGCAGAAACTGTGGTTACTGATGCTAAGGATGTTGGTGGCTTTTTGAGTTGGTGGAAGAAACTGTAATACTCCTTGACCATTTAGCTGTTGTAGGCTATAATAATTTATAGTAACAACCGTTGGTGATATATGAGTAGTAAAAAACTTTGGGTTGACAAATATAGACCAAAGACATTAAATGAATACGTTTGGGCAGATGCATCACAAAAATCTCAAGTAGAAACTTGGGTGCGTGAACAACATCTGCCAAATCTATTATTGAGTGGTAGTCCAGGTATAGGTAAGACTACATTAGCTAAATGTTTATTAAATGAATTAGGTGTTGAAAACAGTGATGTAAAATATATAAATGGCAGTCATACTACTGGCGTTGATAATATCCGCGATTTAAGTAGGTTTGCCGAAACCATGCCAAGTGGTGATTTTCGTTACGTCATGCTAGATGAAGCAGATTATTTATCACCTAATGCTCAAGCCGCTCTACGCAACATGATTGAGGAATATACTTCTATATGCCGTTGGATATTAACTTGTAATTATCCCAATAGAATTATTCCGGCATTGAAGTCTAGAACACAACATTTAAATATTGAAACCTTAGATAAGGAACAGTTCTTAGCACGCATTGCAAACATTTTGATATCTGAAGGAGTTGATCTTACTGAAGAAAATCTTGAGATATTAGACGAATATTCAATAATTACATACCCTGACTTACGTAAATGTATTAATCTTCTACAACAGAATTGTAATGACGGCCAATTAAATCGACCCAGTGCCTCAAGTAACAGTGGCGCAAGTGAATATATGGTAAATGTCGTAAACCTATTTAAAAATAATAAAATTATGGAAGCTCGTAAGTTGATCTGTGCTAATGCGCGACCAGAAGAATATGAAGAACTATATAGGCTATTATATCGAAACATACATTGGTGGGGTTCAACTGAAGATCAGCAAAATCAAGCAGTGGTTATTATAGCAAATAGGCTTCGGGATCATGCCGTAGTAGCTGATCCTGAAATTTGTATGTCTGCTTGTTTAATAGAATTATCTATGATATAATTAAAATTTATTAAGAAATCCACTTTTACATGCCGCTAATGTTAATGGTGAACCATTAACATTAATGTTTAATATTTGTGTTCCACCAAATGGTATACCATATATATTACCATTTTGAGCTAAAATTCCACCCGCACAAAAACCACCACCTGGCAAAGTGGCACCTAGTGTGGCAGTATTTGCTGTTCCGGCAATTGGATTAATTATTAAAATAGTAGTGGCATCAAATGGCATTCCATATATTAACCCATCAGGGCCCAATACTCCACCATACCAAGATCCACTTCCAGGCAATGTAGCGCCCATATTTGAAGTAGTTGCTACCCCTGTACGTGTATTGATTTTAAGAATAGTAGTTCCATTATCAGGAATTCCATAAATACATCCATCTGGACCAAGTACACCACCAGCCCAGGCGCCTCCACCCGGTAGC
>Ga0116226_10002940_pt1 | contig 14976 bp, 9 predicted proteins | sample S1TSphfallax_FD_89692 | JGI IMG/M metagenome (GOLD analysis project Ga0116226, IMG submission 89692) | Host-associated microbial communities from peat moss isolated from Minnesota, USA - S1T2_Fa - Sphagnum fallax MG | ecosystem: Host-associated > Plants > Peat moss > Unclassified | place: USA...
AGCACGATGTCCTCGATGTCCGTGCAGGTGCCATACCATCGTGTGATCAGCCCGGCGGCGTCGCGCTCCGGCACGGCGCGGCACAGCACCCAGCGATATTCCCCGGAGCGATGCCGCAGGCGGCATTCAACGTGATAGGCCTCGCCGGTCGCAAGCGCGCCACGCCATGCCGACAGGGCGTGTTCGCTATCGTCCGGGTGCAGGATCGCGGTCCAGCCATGCCCGTCGGTGGCGCCGATCGGCGCCCCGCTGAACGCGTACCAGCCGGCATTATGGTAGTCGAAAAAGCCGGTTGGTAAGGCCGACCAGACCATTTGCGGCATCGCGTCCGCCAGGGTGCGGAATCTCGTCTCGCTTTTGGCGAAGGCGTCCTCGGCCTGAACCTGCAGCGAGATGTCGGTATTGACGCCGTACCAGTTGGTGACGACGCCGTGTTCGTCGAACGCGGGATTGATGCGGGTGAGAAACGGGCGGAACACGCCGTCGGCACCCCTGATGGGAAACACCATCTCAAACGGCTGTGCCGAAGACATCGCCTGCTGCCAGCGTTCCAGCACCTGTGCGAGGTTTCTCGGGTCGTGGACGGATTGCCAGCCCCAGCCTTGCATGTCCGCCACGGTTTTGCCGGTGTAGTCGTACCAGCGGCGGTTGTACCAGATGATGTAGCCCTGGGAGTCGGCGATCCAGCACAATGTGGGAATGTTGTCGGCGAGCTTGCGGAACGCCTGATCGTCGATCGGCGCGCCGAGGGGGTTGGTGTTGGCTCTCACTTCAGCAGCCATGAATCATCCGGTGCGTCCTGCGGCGATCACCGGTCGAAGGGATTGCCGGCAAGCCAGGTTAGCACGTTTGGGGGGTTGGCCCCAGTGGTTCGGGGTGGGAGGAGCAGCAAAAAGACGCTCATCCATCAAGGTCGAGCGGGTGCAACCCCCGAGTTCCAATGGATAAAAGTTCTTTGGTTCTTTCTTTCAAGAAAGAACAACCCTTCGCTTTTCTTTCGACCGTTGAAGCCGGTTTCAACGCGACCTGGCCCGTTTGCCGCGCGACCGCGCCGGCTGCGATTTCCCTGGCTGCGATTTCCCTGGGCCCAGGCTTTTTTTCAAGCTCGCCATCAGGTCGATCACGTTGCCCTCGGGTGCGTCCATCGGTTGATCGGCCGTGACGCCTTCACCTTTCAGTCGCGTGTCGATCACCTCGCGCAGCCGCGCCGAGTACCGGTCCTCCCAGTCGGCCGGATCGTAGGCTCCAGTCTGCCGTTCGATCAGTTGCAGCGCGAGCTTGACCATTTCCGGATCGGGCCGGGTGCGTGGCAGGTCGTCCAGCGGCTGATCCGCGTCGTTGACGTCGCGCGCCTCATGCAGCGTGTGCGCGATCAGACCGCGGCCCCGGGCGCTCAGCGCGATCACCCGTTCGCGCTGCGCCATCACCAGCCGGGACAGCGCCAGCATCCCACTTTTCGCAATCGCCGCCTGCAACACCACAAACACGTCGGCCCCGGCATGGCCGTCCGGGCCGACATGGTAGCTGGTGTCGAAATAGAGCGGGTCGATCGCGGTGGCCGCGACGAATTTCTCCACCGCCATCACCGACGAGCTTTCGATGCGCGCGGCCTCGAAGTCGGCATCGTCCATCAGCAGGAAATGGTCTTTCTTGAATTCGTAGCCCTTGACCAGGTCGGCGCGCGACACGTCCTCGTTGGTCTCGGCGTCGCGGGTGACCATGCGGACCCGGTGGCCGGTCTTGGGATTGATCAGATGGAAATGCAGCGTGGCGCGATCCTGCACCGCCGGATAGAGTGCCACCGGGCACGACACCAGGGCCAGTCGCAAATGACCGCGCCAGCTCGGATGCGATGCCATGCCGAAATCCTTCCCTCGGTCCCGCGATGGGCAACGTTCCCGGGGCTGTGACGTTCCCGGGGCTGCGACGTTCCAGGAGCTGCGACGTTTCAGGCCGGCTTGCGGGGATCAGGCGTGGCGGGTCGGCCTGCGGGCATGGACGATCCGCGAGGCGCCGGCCGGTCGGCTGGCCGGGGCGCTGGCCGGGGCTCGGGTGTCCGACGATGCGGGCAGCGTCTGCCGGATGGTCGCGAACCCGTCCCATGGGTCGCGCTTGAGCGTCGCGAGGCGCTTGGGGATGGTGCGGAGGGTGAATGCCGCGGGATCCAGCGTGTCCTTCACCTCGCGCCAGGTGAGCGGGGTCGCCACGGTGGCACCAAGGCGGGCACGCGGGGAATAGGAGGCGATGGCGGTGGCGCCGAGGCCGTTGCGCAGCCAGTCGATCAGGATGCGGCCCCGCCGGTCGGCGATCCGGGTGTGCGCGACAAACCGGTCCGGCGCCTCGGCGGCCAGCGCCTCCGCGAAGCCGCGGCAGAACGTTTTGATGGCGGGCCACTCGGCGGCGGGCTGGAGCGGCACGACGACGTGCAGGCCCTTGCCCCCGCTGGTGCGACAGAACGAGGTGAGCTTCAGCCGGGAGAGACGATCGCGCAGGTGACGCGCGGCATGGACGATCTCCGGCCAGGTCACGCCTTCGCCTGGGTCGAGATCGAACACCAGGCGATCGGGATGGGCGGGATCGGCTTCGCTGGCGCCCCAGCAATGCAGCTCGATGGCCGAGATCTGGGCCAGCGCGACCAGGCCGCTGACATCGTCGATCGCCAGAAACGGCTGCCGCAGGGCGGTGCCGTCGCGCACCTCGGACGGCAGGAACGTGCCGCGGTTTTTTTGAAAGAACTGCTCGCCGGCGATCCCGTCGGGACAGCGCAGGATGGCGAGCGGACGCGCGGCGATGCCTGGGAGCGCGGTCGCCGCGATCGTCTGCCAATATTCGGCGAGGTCCTGCTTGGTGATGCCGGGCCAGAGCGGGCGGGACGGATGGCTGAGCCGGACGCCGGCGACCTCGGCGGTGGCGGATTTCGGCGCATGGGCCATCACCACCCTGGTGCCGCGCGGCTTCGGGGGCGGCGGCCGGGGTGCCGGCACCGCGGCCGGCTCACGTCGCACCTGGGTTGCGGGTTTGTCCTCGCGGAGACCTTGGAACACCGCATGGCGCAACCGTCCCGCGCCGGACCAGCCGGTGAATTGCACCTCGGCGACGAGCTTGGGTTCGACCCAGCGCAGCTTGGGGTCCAGCGGGTCGCCATCGACCCGCAAGCCGGCTGGGCGGGTCGCGGCGAGGCGATCGAGGCGCTGGCGCAGCGATGCCAGCGTGGCGTCGTCGAACCCGGTGCCGACGCCGCCGGCATAATGCAGGTGGCCGGCGGCATCGTGATAGCCGACATGCAGGGCGCCGATGCCGACGCGTCGCCCGGCCGGCGGTGTCCAGCCGAGGACGACGAATTCGGCGCGACCGTGGCATTTCAGCTTGATCCAGCCATGTCCGCGGCCGGCGCGATACAGCGAGTTGGTGGCTTTCATGACGATGCCTTCGAGGCCGGCGGCGGCGGCCTTGGCGAGAAACGCGTCGCCGGGTCCGATCAGATGATCGCAGAAACGCAGCATGCCGCCCCAGCCCGGCAGGTCGCGCAGCAGGGCCTTGCGGTCCAGCAGGGAGCAGGCGCGCAGATCCCAGTCACCCAGATGGGTGAGGTCGAAGGCCTGATAGAGCAGCTCGTGGTCGCGGCCTGCGGCGAGGGCGGCTTGCAGCAGCGCGAAATTCGACACGCCGTTGGGCGCCAGCCGCACCAGCTCGCCGTCCAGCCAGGCGCGGTCGACGCCGAGTGCCGCGAAGGCGCGGGCCAGGCGGGGCAGTCGATCCGTCCAGTCATGCCCGTTGCGGGTGAACAGGCGGATGTCCGCGCCGTCGATGCGAGCGAGCAGGCGGTAGCCGTCCCATTTTATCTCTGAAGCCCAGTCGGTCTCTGAAGCCCGGTCACCGGCGCGGGGCACGGTGCTGGCGGCGGCGCAGAGCTGGGGGGACTGGCGGCGGGGCAAGGCGGCCTGGCGCGCGCCGGCTGGAGGTTCGGGCGGTGCGCGGACGGCTGGTGCCTCCAGGGCGGCGGCATCGGCGCCCTCGCGGGCGCTGGCGTCCTGGGCTTTGATGAGCAGCCAGGCGTCCTGTTTGCCGCGCTGCTTCATGCGGACCAGCGAGAAGATGCCGGACAGGCGCTGGCCGTGCAGCGCGAAATGCAGATGGCCCTTGCGCATGCCGAGGTCGGGATCGTCCTCGGCGGTCCAGTGGCCATGGTCCCAGATTTCCACCGATCCGGCGCCGTATTGGCCGCGCGGGATGTCTCCGTCGAATTGCGCGTAGTCGATCGGATGGTCTTCCACATGGATCGCCATGCGGCGGTCGGCGGGATCCAGCGATGGGCCCTTTGGCACCGCCCAGCTCCACAGGACGCCGTCATGCTCCAGGCGAAAATCCCAGTGCAGGCCGGCGCGCGCGGCGCGGTGCTTCTGCACGACGAAGATCGGGGCGGCGGACGCTTTGTGACGACGGGTGGGCGGTGGTTCCGTGGTGCGCGCGAAATCGCGTTTTTCCGCGTAGCCGCGGATCGGCGTGGGACCAACTGGCGTCTTGGCCATGGCTGGTACTCCCGCCTAGTGATCAGCGATCAGGCGGAGGGCCTCGTCCGGCGGCAGCGGCTGGCGCATGCGTTCGACCAGCACGGCGGTCTGGCGCGGGCGGCCGGCGGCGACCACGGCGCTGACGTCCGCGCCGGTGATGAGCAGCGCCAGGAAATTCCAGTCATGCGGATCGCCGACGATCTCAATGCGATCCCAGCGGTCGGCGTGGCCGAGATACTCGGTGTTCTGGCCGTAATGGTAGGTCCAGAAGAACGGCACGGGCGGGTGGTCGATCGGCAGCCCCAGGATGGCGGCGGCGGCGCGGCGCGCTTGTTGCTGGGCGACGCGCCAATGTTCGATCCGGACCGGGCGGCCGTGCCAGGGAAAGGCCGCGCAGTCGCCGACGGCGTAGAGGCCATTGCCGGCATGCATGGCGCTGTCGACGACGATGCCGCCATCCGCGATCTGTTCGGCGCCGCGCACGATATCGGTGGCCGGACGCACCCCGACGCCGAGCAGCACGAGGTCGGCGGGAAGCTCCGCGCCATCGTCGAGTGCCACCGCGGTGACCCGCTCGGTGCCGATGAAGCGGACCGGCCGGGCGGGCGTGTGGAACACGACGCCGTTGGTCTCGTGCAGGGTGCGGAACAGGTCGGCGATGGCGGGGCCGAATTGTTTTTCGAACGGGCGCTGATCCGGGCTGACGATTGTCACCGGCACGTTTCGCTTGCGCAGGGCGGACGCGGCCTCGAGGGCGATGAAGCTGCTGCCGATCACCACCACGCGGGTTGCGGGGCTGGTGGCTGCCAGCACGGCGGTGGCGTCCGCGCGGTCGCGGAGGGTCAGCACATTGGCGAGCGTGGCACCGGGGATCGCCAGGCGGTTGGGCGTGGCGCCGGTGGCGAGGATGGCGCGATCATAGTGCAGGCGCGTGCCGTCGGCGCATGTGAGGGTGCGGGTGGCGACGTCCAGATCGACGAGGGTGGCCTCGATGCGCTCGATGCCGCGGGCGGTCCAGACATCGGCGGCGCGCAGCGGGGAGATTTCGCGTGGCGGCATATCGCCGGCCAGCACGAATTTGCTGAGCGCGGTGCGATCGTAGGGTTCGGCGGCTTCGGCACCGATCAGCACGAGGCGTCCGTCGTAGCCGTTGTCACGCAGGGCGATGCAGGCGGCGACGCCGGCGGCCCCGGTGCCGAGGACCAGGATGACGCGCACGTTCGTGACGATGGGGGTGGGGTTCGGCGGCGTGGCCGCGCGTGGCTCCGCGAGCACCCGTCCGTCGCGGATGGTGACGGGGTAGCGCGCCAGGCCGTCCAGCGCGGGCGGTTCGACGAGGGCGCCGGTGTCGAGGCGAAACACGGCTTTGTGCCAGGGGCAGATCAGGCGTCCTTGGCAGACGGCGCCGTCGGCGAGCGGGGCGCCGGCGTGGGGACACATGCCGGACAGCACATGGACGGCGCCATCGGCGCGGACGATGACCACGTCCTGGCCCGCCAATTGGGCTTTTACCGGGCGATTGTCCGCGAGATCGGCGAGTGCGGCGATGTCTTCCATGGCGTGGCCCCGGGCGTGTGACACAGACCGCGCGGCGCCTGCCACCGAGGGGTCGTCATCAGAACCAAGCCGCATTCCATTGGTTGCACCGTCGGATGGCTATCGCCGCCCCGCCAATCGCGGATCCAGCAGATCGCGCAGGCCGTCACCGAGCAGGTTCAGGCCCAGGACCGAAAGGGTGATGGCGGCCCCCGGATAGACGGCCAGCATCGGGGCTTTGTAGATGTAGGTTTGCGCGTCGTTCAGCATGCGTCCCCAGCTGGGGAACGGGGGTTGGGTGCCGAGGCCGACGTAGGAGAGGCCGGCGTCGGCGACGATCGCGAGCGCGAACTGGATGGTGGCCTGCACCAGCAGGGACGACGTGATGTTGGGCAGCACGTGGCGCCACATGATCGCGGTCTCGCCGCGGCCGATCGAGCGGGAGGCGGTGACGTAGTCCAGGCCTTGCACGGATAGAGACGCGCCACGGGTGACGCGGGCGAATACCGGGATGTTGAAGATGCCGATCGCCAGCATGGCGTTGGTCGCACCGGGGCCGGCGAGGGCGGTGATCATCACCGCGGTGAGCAGAGCGGGGAAGGCGAAGGCGAGGTCCGCGGTGCGCATCACCAGCGCGTCCACCCAGCCGCCGCGGGCGGCGGCGAGCATGCCGAACGGGATGCCGACACCGGCGCCGAGCAGGACCGCGACCAGCGAGACGGAGAGCGAGCTGGTGGCGCCGGACATCACCATGGACAGCACGTCCCGCCCGAACGGGTCGGTGCCCATCAAATGGGTGGCCGAGGGGGCGGCGAGCTTGTGCAGAAAATCCATCTGGGTGGGGGAATAGGGTGTCCAGATCAGCGATGTCAGGCCCATCGCCACCATGGCCAGGGTGAGGATGCCGCCGATCAGCAGGTTGCGGCTGCGCCACAGTCTGGTCATTGGGCGCCATCGCGGCTGAGGCGGGGATCGAGGGCCAGATAGATCAGGTCGACCAGGAAGTTGACCACGATGACGCTGCCGGCGAGCAGGACGACGAGGTCCTCGACGACGATGAGGTCACGCTGTTCGATGGCCTGGAAGATCAGCCGGCCGAGGCCGGGGAGGGTGAAGACGTTTTCGATGATCACTGTGCCGGCCAGCAGAAAGGAGAATTGCAGGCCGATGATGGTGACCACCGGGATGAGCGCGTTGGGCACCGCGTGGCGCCACAAGGCGGTGGTGCCGGAGAGGCCTTTGGCCAGCGCGGTGCGCACATAATCCTGCCCCATGGTTTCCAGCACCGAGGAGCGGGTGACGCGGGCGAGGATGGCGGCCTGGGGCAAGGCCAGCGCCACCGCGGGCAGCAGCAGCGAGTGGATGGCGGGCCAGATGCCGGCGTCCCACCCCGCGAAACCGCTGGCGGGAAACCAAGGCAGGGCCACGGAGAACAGCAGAATGAGCAGGATCCCGAGCCAGAAATTGGGCAATGCGACGCCGATCTGCGCGACGCCCATCAACGCGGTGTCGGCGGGGCGGCCGCGGCGGGCGGCGGCGAGCACGCCGGTGGGGATGGCGATGCCGGTGGACAGCAGAATTGCCATCAGTGCCAGCGGCAGGCTGACGGTGACGCGCTGGCGGATCAGTTCGGCGACCGGCACGTCATAGGTGTAGCTGACGCCGAAATCGCCGCGACACAGGCCCCACATCCAGCTGGCGTAGCGCACCCAGATCGGCCGATCGAGGCCCATCTGGTGGCGCAGGGCGGCCAGCGTGTCCTCGCGCGCCGACGTTCCCAGCACCAGGGAGGCGGGATCGCCGGGCAGCACTTCGAGCACCAGGAACACGACGAGGGAGGCGGCCAGCAGCGTTGCGAGCAACGCCACCAGCCGCTTTGCCAGAAAGCCGTTCATTCAGGGATACTCTGGCAGAGATATTTTGGCAGAGATATTCTGGGTGAGATATTCTGGGAGCGAGGGGCTGGATCAGTTGATCCAGTGGACCTCCGACAGATCGTTCGACGGCACCGGGCTGTTGTCCCACATGCCCTTCAGCTTGGCGTTCCACACGCCGATCTTGGGCAGCGCGAAAAGGAAGATGTTGGGCTCGTCCTCAGACAGCTTGCGCTGCAGGGCCTCGACCAGGGTGAGCCGCTGCTTCGGGTCGGTGGCTTCCTGATATTGCTGGAACAGCGCGCGATATTCCGGGCTGTGATAGTTGAAGTAGTATTTGTCACGCGCGTAGATATCGAGATCGCGCGCCTCGGTGTGCGAGATGATCGTCATGTCGAAATCGGATTGCTTGAAGACCTGATCGAGCCATTGAGCGAACTCGATGGGCTGCAGCTTCACGTTCAGGCCAACCTGCTGGAGCATGGCCGCGATCACCTCGCCACCGCGCCGCGCGTAGCTCGGCGGCGGCAGCTTCAGCACGAACTGGGTGCCGGGCGCGATGCCGGCCTCGGCCAGCAGCGCCTTCGCCTTGGCGGGGTTGTAGGGATAGGCGCCGGTGAGATCGACATAGCCGGGGTCACTCGGCACGTAATGCGAGCCGATGATCTTGCCGTCATTGCCGAGCGCATCGACCAGCGCCTTGCGGTCGATGGCGTAGGCGAGCGCACGGCGCACGCGGATGTCGTTGAACGGCTTGCGATCGTCGTTCAGGGACATCACCGTCTTGCCCTCGGTGGTGCCGATGTCGACGGTGAATTCCGGATTGGCCTTGATGGCGTCGAGCGCTTCGGGGGCGGGGAATTGTGGATAGGCGTCGATGTCGCCGGCCATGATCGCGGCGGTGGCTGCCGACGCGTCCGGGATGAAGCGGAAGGTCACGCTGGCCAGCGCCGGCTTGGGGCCCCAATAGTCGGGGTTGCGTTCCAGCTCGACGCGGTCACCCTTGACCCAGCGCTTGAAGCGGAACGGGCCGGTGCCGATCGGGGTGGTTTTGTCGCCCGCGATGGAGTTGGGTGCGACCATCACGGCGTCGCCCCAGCCCATGTTGAACAGGAAGCCGCCGGAGGGGTGCTTGAGGGTGACGACGGCGGTGAGCGGCTCGGGGCAGGCGACAGTGCCGATCGGCTCGAACAGGCCTTTCTGGGCGTTCACGCTGTCCGGCGCCACGGCGCGGTCGTAGGAGAATTTCACCACGCTGCAGTCGAACGGCGTGCCGTCGTGGAATTTCACGCCGGCGCGCAGCTTGAACGTATAGATGAGGCCGTCGGGCGAGATGGTCCAGCTGGCAGCGAGCGCTGGCTGCACGTTGCCTTTGGCGTCGATGCGGGTCAGGCCCTGATAGATGTTGGCATAGGTGACCTCACGAATCGCCGAGGCGGCGCCGGACGTCGGGTCGAGCGTCGGCGGCTCCAGCACCATGCCGAGGGTGAGCGTGTCCTTGGGGGCGGCGTGGGCTGCGGTCGCGGCGACGGCGAACACGGAGGCTGCGAACACGCGCCCCAGAAATCGGCTCATGATGAAATCCCTCGGATTTTATATGTGCACCAACAACAGCAGCGCCGCCCCGCTTGGTCAAGCCCGCACCCGCTGTTGACCGTGGCCGTGGAGCAGGGTTGATTGCCCGCGCAAAATCGGGAACCAGGCGATGGGACTGATACGGGCCGAGATCGATACGCTGGAAGACAGTCCGATCGTGGATGTGTGGCGGCTGGGCTATGGGCGGCCCGAGGTGATCGGGATGTTCGCGGGTGAGCCCGACGTGCCCACGCCCGGTTTCATCTGCGACGCCGCCGCCCGGGCGATGGCCGAAGGCCGCACCTTCTACACGCCCAACCGGGGCATTCCCACGCTGCTCGACGCCTTGGTGGACTATAACCGCGCGCAGTACGGCGTGACGCTGCCAACGCGGCGCATCGCCCTGACCGGATCGGGCATGAATGCGGTGATGCTGATCGCGCAGGGGCTGATTTCGCCGGGCGACAATGTGGTGGCGATCACCCCCTCCTGGCCGAACATCATGCGCGCCTGCGAGATTTGCGGCGCCGGGGTGCGTGAGGTCGCCATGACCAGCGGGGCTTGCGGCTGGTCGCTCGATCTGGAACAGGTGTTCGCCGCCTGTGACGCGCGCACCCGGATGATCTATCTGGCGTCGCCCGGCAATCCCACCGGGTGGATGATCGAACGGGCGGACGCCGAGGCGCTGCTGGCGTTCGCCCGTGCGCGGGGCATCGCGATCCTGTCCGATGAAGTCTATCACAGGATTGTTTATGATCGGCCGGTGGCGTTCAGCTTTCTGCAAATCGCCCAGCCCGACGATCCGGTGTTCGTGGTCAACAGCTTTTCCAAATCCTGGGCGATGACCGGCTGGCGGCTCGGCTGGATCGTGTATCCGGAGGGCTGCGTCGCCAACTTCGAGAAATTGATTCAGTTCAATACCTCCGGGGTCGCGGAATTTCTGCAGCATGGCGCGATCGCGGCCCTGGGGCAGGGCGAGGAGTTCGTCGGCTATTTCGCCGGCCGCTGTGGCGTGGGACGCGGCATCGTCAATGAGCGGCTGGCGCGGATGCAGCGGGTGCGCAACGTGCCGAACCAGGGCAGTTTCTACGCGATGTTCGAGGTGGCCGGGGTGACCGACACGCTGACCTTCTGCAAGCGCGCGGTCAGCGAGGCGCTGATCGGCATGGCGCCGGGCATCGCGTTCGGCAAGGGCGCCGAGCGGCACATCAGGCTTTGCTATGCGAAGAGTCCGGAGCTGCTGACCGAGGCGATGGATCGGCTGGAGCGGTTTGTCGGGGAGTACGCGGAACCATGACAGACGTCGATCCCCGCAGTCTCGCCTGTCTGGAGACGCTGATTGGCTTCGACACCACCAGTCGCAATTCCAACCTCGCTTGCATCGACTGGGCGCGGGCGCATCTGGAAGCGCATGGGGCGGTGACGCGCACCGACTGGAACGCCGATCGCACCAAGGCCAATCTGTTCGCGACGTTCGGCGAGGATCGCGGGCAGGGCGGCGGCGTGGTGCTGTCCGGCCATGTCGACGTGGTGCCGGTGGACGGGCAGGCGTGGAGCAGCGATCCGTTCACCACCAGCATTCGCGACGGCCGCCTGTATGGCCGGGGCGCGTGCGACATGAAGGGCTTCGATGCGGTGGTGCTCGGCCATGCCGCCGACTATGCCGCGGCCAGCCTGCGCCAGCCGATCCATATCGCGCTGACCTATGACGAGGAGCTCGGCTGCCTCGGCATTCCGCATCTGATCGCGGCGCTGCGGAAATGGGACATTCATCCGAGCGGCTGCATCGTGGGCGAGCCGACCTCGATGCAGCTGGTCGAGGCGCACAAGGGCGGGCGGCTGTATCGCTGCCGGGTGATCGGGCAGGCGGCGCATTCCTCGCTGACGCCGACCGCGGTGAACGCGATCGAATATGCCGCGGTGCTGATCGCGGCAATCCGCGGGATCGCCATTCGCGAACGCACCAGCGGGCCACGCGACGAGGGGTTCGACGTGCCGCATACGTCGATTTCCACCAACATGATCAGCGGCGGCAATGGCGCGAACATCGTGCCGGAATCGGCGGAATTTCTGTTCGACTATCGGCTGATGCCGGGCGCCGACCCCGAGGCGATCATCGGCGAGCTGCAGGCGCTCGCCGCCGAGCTGATCCCCGAGATGCGGCGGGTGGCGCCGGAGGCCGACATCCTGTTCGAGCAACTGGCGGGAATTCCGGCGCTGGCCTCCGCCGAGGGGAGCGAGATTTTCGCAGTCGCCCAGAACCTGATCGGCAACGCGCCGCCGGGGAAGGTCGCGTATGGCACGGAAGCCGGCTCGTTCAGCGATTACGGCGTGCCGACGATCGTGTGCGGGCCCGGGAGCATCGAGCAGGCGCACAAGGCGGACGAGTATGTCGCGTTATCTCAACTTGCGGCTTGCGATCGGTTTATTGAGGGACTTATCGCCAGGCTTTCGGTTTAGGAGAAAAGGACGAATCTTCTTTTTCTGAAGAAAAAGAAGCAAAAAGACTTTTATCCATTGGACCCGAGTGGTTGCGACCGATCGGGTCTAATGGAGAGAAGTTCTTTGGTTCTTTTTTTCAAGAAAGAACATTCTTCCTTCCGCTACGCCGCCAGCAGGGCCTCAATCGCGATATTAGCCCGTTCGATGCCGGTAATATCCGGGCCGCCGGCCTGGGCCATGTCGGGCCGGCCGCCGCCGCCTTTGCCGCCGAGCTCAGTCGATGCCACGCGCACCAGATCCACCGCGCTGAACTGCCCCACCAGATCGTCAGACACCGTGATCACCACACTGACCTTGCCTTCGGCGGTGGAATAGACGGCCACCACGCCGCGGCCGATCTGCTTGGCGATCGCGTCCGCGACCCCCTTCAGATCGCGCGCCGGAACGTCCCCGACATTGCGCGGCGCGAACGCGATGCCGTTACCGACGGTTTTGACCTCGGCCACCGCATCGCCGGTCGCGAGCTTTTTCTGCAGCTCGGCGACCTGGCGCTCCAGCCGGCGGCGATCCTCCATGAGGGTTGCGACACGCTCGGCGAGCTCCGCCGGATTGGCTTTTGCCGCCGCCGCCGCCTCGGCGAGCCGCTTGTCGGCTTCAGCGATCACGGCCAGCGCCGCCTCGCCGGTGACGGCCTCGATGCGGCGCACGCCAGCGCTGACCGCGGCCTCGCCGGTGATGCGCAGCAGGCCGATATCGCCAGTGCGGCGCACATGCGTGCCGCCGCACAGCTCGATGGAAAACGCGCCGCGATCGCCGTCGCCCTCGCCCATCGCGACGACGCGCACCTCGTCCCCATATTTTTCGCCGAACAGCGCCATCGCACCTTCCGCGACCGCGGCCTCCGGGGTCATCAATCGCGTGGTGACGGCTGAGTTTTCGCGAATGCGCGCATTCACTTCGCGCTCCACCCAGGCGAGATCCTCGCGGCCGATCGGGGTCGGTTGCGAGACGTCGAAGCGCAGCCGGTCGGGCGCGTTCAGGCTGCCCTTCTGTTGCACATGGGTGCCCAGGCGGCGACGCAGCGCCTCGTGCAGCAAATGCGTGGCGCTGTGGTGCGCGCGGATCGCCGAGCGGCGGGCATGGTCGACCGCGGCCAGCACCGGGCGGCCGCGCGCCGCACTGCCTGCCTCGACGCGGCCGAGATGCACGAACAGGTCGCCGAGCTTTTTCTGTGTGTCGGTCACGACAATGCGCAAACCCTGTGCCGTGATCACGCCGGTATCGCCGACCTGGCCGCCGCTTTCGCCGTAGAACGGGGTCTGGTTGAGGATCACCGCGACCTCCTGGCCCGCCTCCGCCTGATCGACCGGCTTGCCGCCGACCACGAGGGCCAGAATCTCGGCCTCCGCGGTCTCGGTGGTGTAGCCGAGGAATTCGGTGGGCCCGAGCGATTGCTTCAGCTCGAACCACACGGTTTCGGTGGCCGCCTCCCCACTGCCGGCCCAGGCGGCGCGGGCGCGACGGCGCTGCTCGGCCATGGCGGCGTCGAACCCCGCCACATCGACGGCGCGGCCCTGCTCGCGCAACGCGTCCTGCGTGAGATCCAGCGGAAAGCCGAACGTGTCGTACAGTTTGAACGCGACGTCACCGGCCAGCGCCTGGCCCTCGCCGAGTTTGCCGGTCTCGTCGGCCAACAAACCGAGGCCGCGTTCCAGCATCGCCTTGAAACGGGTTTCCTCCAGCCGCAGCGTGTCGGCGATCAGGGTCTCGGCGCGGCCGAGCTCGGGGTAGGCGGCGCCCATCTGGCGGATCAACGCGGGCACCAGCAGATGCATCATCGGCTCGCGCGCGCCCATCATGTGGGCGTGGCGCATGGCGCGGCGCATGATCCGGCGCAGCACGTAGCCGCGGCCCTCGTTGGACGGCAGCACGCCCTCGGCCATCAGAAAGCTGGTGCTGCGCAAATGGTCGGCGACGACGCGGTGGCTGGTCTTGAACGGACCGTCAGGCTCCTGCCCGACTGCTTCCGCACTGGCCAGGATCAGCGCGCGCAGCGTGTCGGTGTGCCAGATGTCCTGCTGGTTCTGCAGAATCGCGGCAAACCGCTCCATGCCCATGCCGGTGTCGATCGAGGGTCGCGGCAACGGCACGCGGGTGCCGGGCGGGCCCTCCTCGTACTGCATGAACACGAGGTTCCAGATTTCCACGAAGCGGTCACCGTCCTCGTCCGGGCTGCCGGGCGGGCCGCCGGGCACGGAGGGACCATGGTCGTAGAAAATCTCCGAACACGGGCCGCACGGGCCGGTGTCGCCCATGCGCCAGAAATTGTCCGAGGTGGGAATGCGAATGATCCGCTCGTCGGGCAGCCCGGCGATCTTGCGCCACAGGCCGGCGGCCTCCTCGTCCTCGCTGTAGACGGTAACGGTCAGACGCTCCTTCGGCATCGCGAAATCGCGGGTCAGCAGAGTCCAGGCGTGGGTGATCGCCTGTTCCTTGAAATAATCGCCGAACGAGAAATTGCCGAGCATCTCGAAAAACGTCAGATGCCGCGCCGTATAGCCGACATTGTCGAGATCATTGTGCTTGCCGCCGGCGCGGACACACTTCTGGGCAGTGGTGGCACGACTGTACGCGCGCTTTTCCTGGCCGGTGAACACGTTCTTGAATTGCACCATGCCGCTGTTGGCGAACATCAATGTCGGGTCGTTGCGCGGCACCAGAGGACTGCTGTCGACCACCTGGTGGCCGTTGCGCGCGAAATAATCGAGAAAGGTCGCGCGGATCTGGTTGCTGGAGACGAAATTGCTGCTGGCCATGGCGGACGGCGTTTCCTGCGAAAGGGCGACAAGCGGGTTGCCTGCGTAGCGCAGCGCGAGTTTGGAGTCACCCGAAGAAGCGGCCTTCCTTAGAGTCCATTTGAAAACTCGCTAGGGTGAGCAAGCTGGCGTGTTTTTCCGAGCACCGAAGCGGAGCGACCGATGGGTCGTGAGCTCCGCTCGGTCGCTCGCCGAGCGAACGGAGCGCAGGAAAAGCGCGTC
>Ga0116226_10002941_pt1 | contig 14972 bp, 10 predicted proteins | sample S1TSphfallax_FD_89692 | JGI IMG/M metagenome (GOLD analysis project Ga0116226, IMG submission 89692) | Host-associated microbial communities from peat moss isolated from Minnesota, USA - S1T2_Fa - Sphagnum fallax MG | ecosystem: Host-associated > Plants > Peat moss > Unclassified | place: USA...
CTGACTCTTCTGCGGCAGGAATGAAATCGGCCGGCGATACCAGGCCCCGCTGGCCGTGCCGCCACCGCACCAGCGCCTCGAAGCCGGAGACTGTTCCGTGCTCGATATTGATTTGTGGCTGGTAGTGGATCTCGAATTCGGATTGCGCGAGGGCCTGGCGCAGATCGAGATCGAGCTCCCGGCGTGCCTGCATCCGCGCGTTCATCTCCGGCTCGAAGAAGCTGTAGCGTCCGCGCCCATCCGCCTTCGCGGCGTAGAGTGCGAGGTCGGCACATTTCAGCAGCTGATCGGGATCGATACCGTCGCCGGGGCTGATCGCGATGCCGATGCTGGCGCCGACAACAACCTGATGGCCTTCCACCTCATAGGGAGCGCCGATCGCCCTGATCAGCCTTTGCGCCAGAACAATGCAATCCTCCGGCTGCTTGGCGTTGACCTGCACGATGGCGAATTCATCGCCACCCAGCCGCGCCAGCGTGTCGGTATCGCGCGTCTGGTCGCGCAACCGCTGGGCGACGGCCCGCAATAGCGCGTCCCCCGCCGGATGGCCGAGCGTATCGTTCACCGCCTTGAAATGATCCAGATCGAGCATGAGCACGGCGCAGGGCATGCCTCTGCGGGCGAGTGCCATCGTATCCTGAAGGCGATCGTGAAGCTGTACGCGGTTCGCGAGGCCAGTGAGCGAGTCGTGATGCGCCATGTGGGCGATTCTGGCTTGCGCCAGGCGCTGCTCGGTAATGTCCTCCAGCGTCACCAGCCAGCCGCCATCCTCCATCGGCACGAAGTTGAAAGAGAACCTCCGGCCATCGATAAAATCGTGAATATGGGTGGCGCGGCGCGATTCGGCGCGCAAACGGGCGATGGTATTCAATATCGCATTGGCATCCTGCGAGTGCAGAAAGGATGCGGCGGTCGAAAACGCCACGATATCGGCAAAGGAGATCCCGCCGGAAAACATCTCCTGCGGCAGACCGAGGCGCAGGGCGAGCCGCTCCTGCCCGACAACCAGCCGGTCGTGCGCGTCGAACATGATGAGGGTTTGCGACATGTTGGCCAGTGCGGCGCCAAAGCGCATCGTCTGAACGCTGCGCTCCCGCGCGGCACGTTCACGTTCCTGGCCAAGAGCGAGTGCGGCCTCCGCCTCCATGCGCGCCGCGCGCGCTTCGTTCAGCAGGCGCTGATCGCGCATTTGGCGCAACACCAGCAGCCCACCGGCCACCACCACAAATTCCACCAGCAAGGCGGCGCCGATCAGAAACCCTGCCTGTTTGCGCCAGGGCGCCAGGATGGATCGAACAGGGACCGCGACGGTGATCGCCATCGGGTAGTGTTCGAGGTGATGGGTCGCAACCATGCGCCGCGCGCCATCCCTGTTTTCCGAATGCGCGGCATGCCCTGCATGCGCAGCCGCCGGGCGGGGATACTGGGCGAGCAGGTTGCCCCCATCCTGGCCTGTGCCGCCCTGGCTCATCTCGGCCCGCACCAGCGAGATCGTTGTGCCTGCACTATCGACGTTTTCTACCACGGATCGGTACAGCGTCTCGAAATACGACGTGCGTACGCCGGCAAATACGAGGCCGAGGAAATCGCCGTTCGGCGCACTGATCCGATGCGCGACCACGACCACCAAGGCGTGGCTTCTGCGGGTCATGAACGGTTCGCTGATAAACACGGCACCCGCCGGCAAGGCCTTGAGAGCCTTGAAGAAGCTGCGGTCGGCGATGGATGCCGGCGGGGCTGGGCCGACGTCCGACCAGTTGACCGCATAGCCGTTGATATCGACGAGCGCCATCGCGTCCAGTTGCGGCAGGCTGCTGCAATGGGCGATGAGCTTGCCGCCTATGTCCTTCGTCCCCATCAGCCTGGCGAACGCCGCCGGGGTTGTGATGGCGTTGGATTTGGTCACTTCCATGAAGGTTGTCTGAACCAGGTCGACCGCTTCGAAGCTGCGCTCCGCCTGTTCGGCCAGGATCAGGGAAATGTTCTGCAATTGCTGCGTGGCGTCCTTCAGCATATGGCGCCGCGCTTGCACTACCAGAATGGCGGTAACGATGGCCACCAGCAGGGCAATGGTGGTCTGGCTCGCGAATAGTCGCAGGGTGGCGGAGCGCACTTGCGACGAAGCCATGCCTTCGGCCGCCTTTCCCGGGTATGCGGTGAGGCGCCACTATCGGTTAAAATGCTGAAGGAATGGTTCAGGCGCGGCCGGGCGCGGGGCCCGTGAGGGCAGTTGGAGGAAGGCAGCACTTCTTTTTTTGAAAAAAAGAAACAAAAAACTTTACTTCCTTTCCATGGCCTTCCACGAACGAGGCCAAGCCGGAGCATCAAAGTTTTTTGCTACTTGTTTTCAAAAAAGAGGCGCTTTTTCCGTGCGGTTTCCCCCCAGCAACTCTTCCCACGCAAGCCGGACGGCCGCAGGCTGGAACCGCGTCAGCACGCGGTCGGCGCGCGATTGCAGGGTGGTGCGCAGATCCTGCCATCCAGGCATGCTCGTGAGCCGTTCGATACCGGTTGCAATCGAATTGGTATCGTACGGGTCGACATAGATGGCTGATTCGCCAAAAATCCAGCGAAACACGGGCAAGTCCGAGATGACGCAGGCCGTGCCGGCCTGCATCGCTTCCAGCGGCGTATAGCCGAAGCCTTCGTTGAACGATGGGAAGGCAAAGCAGGCGGCGTCGCGCATCAGGGCCTGCAGATCTTCCTGCGGCAAATGCTGCAGGTGCAGGATGCGGCCGCTTTCCACGCCAGGGCGCATTTCGGCGAGCGCCTGTTCCTCCCGCCAGCCGGCCTCGCCCACGATCACGAGGCGCAGCCCGGGGTCGCTCCGCGCGATCACGCGTTCCCAGGCACGGATCAACCCTTGGAAATTCTTGCGCGGCTCCAGGGTGGAGACGGAAAGCACATAGCGCATCGCATCGGTGGGCGGGCTCCAGCCGGGGGCGGGGCCGCGCGGGCCCGGGCCCATGGCGCGGAAGGTAAGGTGGCGTTCGATCACCGCGCGCGCGGTGATGCCGCGCAGGCAGGTTTGCGGCGGCGCCACGGCGCAGGGGATCACCCTGGCCGTTGTCTCCCGCCGCGGATCGAGCCCGATCAGCGTTTCCATGCTTTGCGGCGAGTTGCAGATGAAGACAGCGTTCGGATCGCAGGCACGCACCAGCCGCGAATGGGCGAGCGCCATTTTCCAGGCGCCCACGGTATCGGTATCGGTGACGGGCACGGCATCGTGGAAGCGCATGAGCTGGCGGACGCCGCGCGGCAGCCTGACCGGACGGGGCATGCAAAACAGCACGGCATCGAACTGGTTCGCGGCGAGGCGCTTGTGCAGCGGCACCGGCGGATGCACGCACAGGTCGATGATGCTGGCAACAGAAAGATCGGTTGCGAAATAGGTTTGCGCCTGGATCAGGGGGCGCTGGTCGCAGGAGAGCGTTTTGGCGAACAGCACGCGCCAGATGGCGTTCAACTGGGTGCCATCGGCGAGCGGCAGAAGCTGGTGGCGCCGCCGTACGAGTTGGCGGAATGTTTGCACCTTCTGCAGCAGGCCGAGCGGCATTGCCCGGTGTTCGGGCCGCATCCAGTTGCGCTCCATCCAATGGAGCACGGACGCGGTAAGCGCCGCTGCATCGGCGCAGCCCGGATGGATATGGGGCAGATCGTGCCGGCCCGCGGGCATCAGCAGCCCGGATACCTCCACCGTTTCGATCTCGCACAGCATCGCGAATACGAGGCGCAGATCCTGGGCGACACCGACATAGCCGTCGGCGGCATGGGACAGATCCACGAGCAGGCGGGTGGCCGGCGCGCGCGTCATGCCAGGCGTGTGCTGACGCGCGAATTGCTCCGGATGCCTGGTCAGCATCGGGATGCCCGCTTCCTGCAGACCCGCCCCATGTCCCATGGCGCCCTCAAGCAAACGGACGGAAGGCCCTGATCCTGCCCGTGCCGTTGATGCTTCGCCATGGGGATGTGCGCCCGTAACATGTGGTTACATTTGTGCCACTTAACCTTATGGCACATTGCATGGGCGTTAAGAAGCCTGGCAAGGCCTGTTGCGGGGCGGCGTGGCAAGGCAAGCACTTCTTTTTTGAAAAAAAGAAGCAAAAAACTTTTGATCCCTCGTTTTTGCCGCTCACGCGACGCAACGGGGATGGTGCGTAACCCCGACACGTAAAAGTCGGGTGCCCACGGGGCGGGCTCCGCCTTTTTTCACAAAAAAACGGCCTGCCTTTCAAAGGGCGCCTCCGCGCCGACCCGCCATCGCGCCCAGCCGCAGACGAAGGGCGTGCAATTTTATGAAGCCCTGGGCATCCACCTGATCGTAGGCGCCTTGATCGTCCTCGAAGGTGACGACCTTCGTGGAATAGAGGCTGTTCGGGCTCTCGCGGCCGATGACGATCGTATTGCCCTTGTAGAGTTTCAGCCGCACCGAGCCGGTGACGGAGGCTTGGCTCTGATCGATCAGCGCTTGCAGCATCCGGCGTTCGGGAGAGAACCAGAAGCCGTTATAGATCAGTTCCGCGTAGCGCGGCATCAGGCTATCCTTGAGATGCGCGGCTTCGCGATCGAGCGTGAGGCTTTCGATCGCGCGATGGGCGGCGAGAAGGATGGTGCCGCCCGGCGTTTCGTAGACGCCACGCGATTTCATGCCCACAAAACGGTTCTCTACCAGATCGAGCCGGCCGATGCCGTTGGCGCGGCCGAGCGCGTTCAGCTTGGTGAGCAGGGCCGCCGGCGAGAGGCGTTCGCCATCGATGCCGACCGGGTCGCCCTGCGCAAATTCGATGCTGATCACGGTCGGGCGGTCGGGGGCGGCTTCCGGGCTGATGGTGCGCTGGAACACCATCTCGTCGGGCTCGATGGCCGGATCCTCCAGGATTTTGCCTTCGGAGGACGAGTGCAGCAGGTTCGCGTCCACCGAGAAGGGGGCTTCGCCCCGCTTGTCCTTGGTGACGGGGATTTGGTGGGCCTCGGCGAATTCCAGCAGGCGCGTGCGGCTGGTCAGCTCCCATTCGCGCCAGGGGGCGATCACCCGCACATCGGGTTTGAGGGCATAGTAAGCCAGTTCGAAACGCACCTGATCGTTGCCCTTGCCGGTGGCGCCGTGGGCCACCGCATCGGCGCCCGTCGCTTCCGCGATTTCGATCTGGCGCTGGGCGATCAGCGGGCGGGCGATCGAGGTGCCGAGCAGGTATTGGCCTTCGTACAGGGCGTTGGCGCGGAACATGGGGAACACGAAATCGCGCACGAACATCTCGCGCACGTCTTCGACGAAGATGTCGCGCACGCCGGCCTGTTCGGCCTTGCGGCGTGCGGCCGCCAGTTCGGCGCCGCCATCTTCGGTGGATTGGCCGAGATCGGCCGTGAAGGTCACCACCTCGCAGCCATAGGTAGTCTGGAGCCAGCGCAGGATGACGCTGGTATCGAGTCCGCCCGAGTAGGCCAGCACCACTTTCTTCACGCCAGGTTTTTGGGCCATGCTCGCCTCCTTCGTCGCTCTTCGGTCGTCGGTATTCGGGTGGCGTAGTGTCGATTGCGGCCCCGTGCAACCGGGCATGGACGTGCCAGGCCGCATCTAACGTTTGTCCGCAAGGGGGTGCTGCTGGTAGTCAGTTTGGCGTGGTCCGACGACCGAGGACCGGCGACCGACGACGATTGGCAATAGATGACTGGAAACTGATCCTGGCCGAACCATTCGACGATTCGGCATTCGTGTCGCGGCTGCAGAAACTGGTCTCCATGCTCGGCACGGAGCAGCCGGGTGAGGCGGAGGCGGCGCGGCGCAAGCTGATGGAGCATCTGGGCGCGCATCGGTTGAGCCTGACCGATGTGGCGATGCGGCTGCGCGACTCCGCCCAGGCTGGTGCGGCGAAAGGCGGCGGCAACGGCGCCTCGTTCACGCAGGGCGCGCGCGAGATGAGCCTGGAGCGGCAGTTGAGCATTGCGCGCGGTGCAAAGCAGGAGGCGGAGAGCGAGTTGCGACGCGCACAATCGCAAGTGTACGAATTGCAGATTGCGATGCAGCAGGCGGCCTTCGATGTGGGGCGGGCGCTGCGGGGGCAGGCCCGCGCGCGGATGCTGGCCGCCACTGGCTGGCTGGCGGCTGCGATTGCCTCTGTGATCGCCCTTGGTCTTTTGGCCCGCATGCCGGTTCAGGTTCTGCTGCATCCGCGGGCTGGCCAGCACATCGTGGTTTCGCGGGCGGCGGAACCGGATCCGAGCGATGTGACGATGCGGCTTGCGCCGGGCGAGCATTACGGGATTGTGCTGGTGCAGGATTTACCTGTTCGGCTCAACCCGAACGACGATGCGGGCGTCAGGGCATTCCTCAATCGCGGCATGCGGGTGGTAATCGAGCAGCAGATGCATGTGGGCGTGCAGAACTGGCTGATGATCCGCAGCGTGACAGGGAATGGGTGGGTGCGCGGCGGCGACATTTTGCATTAGGGCAGCCTCCCGGATCGTGGAACCCGCGGACAAAAAAGTTTTTTGCTTCTTTTTGTCAAAAAAAAGACTTTCTTCCTTTGCTTTCACGCCCCATCTGCATAAGCCGCTGCGCCATCTCCACCGGGCTGAGCCCATCATCCAGCAGACCAACGAAATGCCCATCGGGCGCCATCACATAAATGATCGAGCTGTGGTCCATAGCGTAGTCGCCGCCCTTCAAGGCGTGTTTTTGAGCATAAACCCGAAAGCTTTGTTCGACCGGCGCGAGTGCCGCCTGGGTGCCGGTGAGGCCGATGAATTCCTGGCCGAAGGCTTTCGCGTAGTCACCGATCACTTTCGGGGTATCGCGCTCGGGATCGACGGTGATGAAGAGCACCGAAAGGTTTTTGCGTTCCGTAGGGGTGAGTTTGTCCAGCGCGGCGCCGATGTCGCTGAGCGTCGTGGGGCAGGCGTCCGGGCAGTGGGTGTAGCCAAAGTAAATCAGTTTCCACCGGCCGAGATAGGTTTTGTCGGTCACGGCCTGGCCGGCCCCATCGATCAGGGCGAAGGGGCCGCCGATGCTCGTTGCCGCGGCCGCCGTCAGGTGCGGCAGCAGCGCGGCGGCGGCCATGCCCGCGATCACGATGCCACCGGCCGCAAGGCCGAGGATGCCGGGTGCCTTGAGGCCCTGATTGCGTTTGGGGGGCATCGCCTTAGCCCGGCGGCCCCGAGGCGCCGAGCGGCTCCACCGGGACTGTGATGTGCTCGGTGCCGGAATTGAGGAAGTTGAGATCGAGGCTCACCGTTTCGCCAGCTTTGAGGGGGGATTTCAATCCCATCAGCATCACGTGCATGCCGTGCGGCGCGAGTGTTACTTTTTTGCCGGCGGGAAGCTGCAGGGCGTCCATATCCTCCATGTCGGTCATATGTCCTTCGTGCACTGTTTTGTGCAGCATCGCCATGTCGGCTTGCGGGCTGGCGATGCCGGTTAATGCATCGTCGCGCGGGCTGGTGAGCGACATGTAGACGGCCCCTGTGGTTTGGCCCGGGGCGGTGGCGCGCGCCCACGCGCCGCTCACGGTGACAGGCGATTGCGCCAACGCCGGCGATGCCATCAACCCCATCAAAATCGCTGTCCGCAGCATGTACTTCATCCTTTCACGCGTATTGATAAGCTGCCCAGGAATTAAAAGTTTGTTGTTTCTTTTTTTCAAAAAAGAAGGCCTTCCTTCTTAAAGAACGTTAGTCCCCAAGCAGTTACTCTCGCCGATACGTGGCCACAAGAACGTCGCGATAGGCGGGGGCGCCAATGACAAGCGGCTCGATGGCGGTCACACCGTGGAACACGCGGCCGTCGTCGACGAGCGCGGTTTCCATTGGCTGCGTGAGCGTGAAACTGCCGATCTTGTTGCGTTGCAGATCGTGGATCGAGGTTTCGCCGCTGGCGACGTTTTCGCGGTTCACGAGCAGCACCAGCACCCAATCCACGCCATCGCGATGCAGCCCTTCGGGGGTGGGCTGGCCGCGTTCGCCGGGCCGGGCCTCGATGCGAAATTGATGCAGCTCCACGTGCCAGGAGGCCGGGCGCGTTGCGGGGTCGGTGGCGCCATCGAAGAGCGTGAAGGCGGTGCGCAGGATGGCCTGCATTGCCGGGTGGGCAACGATCTCGTCGCGCACCGGCTGGAACCAGCGGGCCAGGCCGCCATTCAGCGCGTTGTAGTCGCGGCTTTGGTAATGCGGCTGGTGCGGCTTGCGCCGGATGGTTTCCGCGGTGATGGAGAGTGCGGCGTGGCGGCGGCGGCGATAAGTGCCGCCATCGGCCATGTAGGTGTCGACGCCGAGATCGTTCCAGCTTTCCGCAAACGCCGGCCAGTCGGCCAGGCCCGCTTCGAGAAGGACGGCGTGCATGGCGGTGGCCTCCACGTGGGCGAAGCCGTGCTGGCTGAGGGTTTGCTGGAGGGGGGCGGGCATTAGAGGGAAGCGTGTTCTTTTCTGAAGTAAAGACCCAAAAGACTTTTACTTTCCCCGCCAGCGGCCAGATCCCGGACGCCTCGCTTCAAGATGGGGCCGGCACCGTGCAAGCGGCGGGGAAATAAAAGTTTTTTGCTTCTTTTTTTCAAAAAAGAAGGCCGTTCTTTCTCACGACGAATTGCCCAGCGCGGCCGGCGGCGGCGATTCCGCCATCTGGTTGCGGGGGGCCGCGGTAACAAGCTGCTGCGCGGGCGCGGGCATTTCCGTTGCCACATGATTGTAGACCGTGCTGATCGGGGTGGCGATGCGGATATCCAGCTCCTTGAAGCGGATCATCATCCGGCGGTTGAACTCGCGCTGCACCGCCCAGCGCCCGCTATCGGTGCATACGATCTGGCCGGCAATGGTGACGACGCCGGCATCCACCTTGTCGACCCCCCACAGCTGGAGATCGCTGCGCATCATGTCCGCGAAGCGCCGCTCGGCCCGCATCTTCGTCGCAATCTCGCTGAGGACTTCGCAGACGTGGTCGCTATCCTGTTCGATCGGGATGTTCACGCTGACGGCCGCGTTGCCGATGCCGCGGTTCACGTTGGTGACGGTGGAGACCGAACTGAACGGGATGATGTGCACCGAACCGTCGCCGGCGCGCAGGCGCATGGTGCGGATGGACAGGTTTTCGACGGAGCCGGAGAGGCCCGCGACCGTCACCCAGTCGCCCACCTGCATGGCGTTTTCCAAGAGCAGGAAAATGCCGGTGATGAAGTCCTGCACCAGTTTTTGCGAGCCGAAGCCGATGGCAACGCCCAGAATGCCGGCGCCGGCGAGCAGGGGGGCGATGTCCACGCCGATTTCCGAGAGCGCGGTGAGCCCGAAAATCGCAATCAGCGTGCCGAGCAGTACCGTGCGCAACATCGGCTGCAGCGTGCGCAACCGCGCGGATTTCACCAACTGCGCTTCGCGGGTGAGGCGGGCGAGGTGGCGATCCAGGGAGGCGTTGACGCCTTCCCAGATGGCGAGGGCCAGAGCGCCGGCGATCAGCACGGTGACGGCCGCTGACAGAAGGCGGCCACCGAGCGCATTGGTGCGGAACCAGGCGAACGTGTTGATGCCCCAGGATTCCAGCAGGGCGAGCGCGCCGACCAGCAGCATCACGCCGGAAACGGTGCCCCGCAGCAGGGGGTAGTAGCGGTTGGCACGCCGTTCCAGCCCGGGATAACGCTGCTTCAAGTCGGGCGAGACGCGAAAGGCACGGTCCAGCGCGCCCAGCACGACGATCGCAAACAGCCGCACGACGATGATCACCCCGACGGTGACCAGGAAGATGTGCCAGATCCGCAGATAGCCGTTGCGGATGGAGGCGGCCCACACGAGCCACAGCGCCGCGATGTAGAAGATCGCGACCAGGTGCCAGATGCTGGCGATGCGGTTGCGAATGGTGCCGGAGAAGCCGGGCGGATCGCGATGGCTGCGGATGCGGTTGGCGACCGAGCGGCGGCATTGCAGCACGATGATGATCAGGAACAGGTGCACCAGCAGGAACACTGCCTTCATGAACGCATCGTTGGCGCCCTGCGGGAGCCCGAACAGCAGGCCGATCTGCGAAGCCGCGAAACCGAACGCGGCGACCGCGAAAATGCGGCGGACCCAGACCAGGGCATATTGCGCCCCCTGGTCGCTGACATGGACGAGGCGCAAGGCGGGATAATCGGGTGCGACGAACATGCGGGTGACGCAGGTGGCAATGCGGCAGACCGCATAGGCGAGCACGGCGGCCTGCAGCACGGCCTGGATATGGGGGGCGGCGAACAGCGTGCCAGCATAGCCGGCCCCCACGAAGATGCCGAGCGGCAGCAGATCCAGTACGAAGCACAGCAGCACGAAGGGCAGGCGCTTGACCGCGCGAACAGTGCGCGCGAACCGGCGGCGGCGCAGCACGTGCTCCACGGCGGCCTCCTCGCGCTCGTCCGAGGGCGTTGCTTCCAGCAGCGCGGCGTCCTGCTCCGCGGCCGATGTTTCTGCGGGTGTTGGGATGCGCCACGCTGCGTCGCCGGGTTTCGGCGCGGCGTCCGGTTCGGGATCGGGCAGGCTGCCACTATCGTCTTTAATGCCGAGACCCTCGCGTTGGAGCGCCTTCGCCTCGATACGCGCGTCCTCGGGGCCTTCAGGGGGGGCGTCCGCGATAGCATGGTCATCGGCGTCCGGGGCGTGGGCGGCGAGGCTGCGCATCGGGCGGCGTAGCAGGCGGCTCGCCGCCCATTCGGCGAGCAGGGCGGCGCCCAGCACGACGCCGAGGCGCCAGGCAGCATCCAGTGCGGTGGCGCGCAGCACCGGATCGCGCACCGTGCGCAGAGTGAAGGCCCATACGCTCGGCAGGTCGCCGAGCACGCGGCCGAACGAGGCCAGTTGGTGCGAAAGGCCGCCGATCCAGCCGGACCCCTCGGCGATCAGCTGGGCGCCCACGCTATCGGGGGCGAGGGGAACCGGGCTTGCGGGTTTCGCCTGGGCTGCGGCGGCGGCCGTGGTGGCCTTGGTGAGGGTTTCGAGATTGGCTTCGAAGGCCGCGCGTTTCTGCGGATCGTTCAGCAGATTGATCAGCTCCCGCGCTTCGGTGGGGCTGAGCGCCGGCGCGGCGTTGGCGGATGCGGGGGCGGCTGCATGGGGCGCGGGGAGACCCGGCAGGGTTACCTGCGCGGCGGCGCCCGGTGTCGCCATGACGAAGGCCAGCGCGATAACGGCAACGAGGAGGTGCACAATTCGCTGCGACGCCTTATGTCGGACGAATGACATCGGTTCTCGCGATCCTTCTGGCAATTGTCATGCTTTGCGTGGTGGGCGTGCTGGGCGCCGGCATGCTGGGGTTGGTGCAGGGCGCGAGCCCGCGCCGTTCGAACGCGCTGATGCGTGCCCGCGTTTTGCTGCAGGCGGTGGCTTTGGTACTGATAGCGCTTCTCCTGTTGGCGCGGCATAAATAACCGCACGAGAGGGGTAACGCGATGCCGTTGGATGCGAGTGGCGGCCTGCCCGGGCCCGCGAAAAATGTGCTCGGCGGCCGGCTGATCCTGTGTTCGGCGGATCCGCTGACGGGCTTTACCCGCAGCGGATGCTGCGAGACCGGACCGGAGTATGTGGGGAGCCACACCGTGTGCGCGATCATGACGGCCGATTTCCTGGCCTTCAGCAAGGCCAGGGGCAACGATCTTTCAACCCCGCGCCCTGAATACGGCTTTGTGGGCCTTAAGCCCGGCGACCGATGGTGCCTGTGTGCGCCGCGCTGGCAGGAGGCACTGATGGCCGGCAAAGCTCCGAACGTGGTGCTGGAAGCCAGCCACATGGCCGCTCTTCTCTACTGCGACCTTGATGACCTTCGCAGCCATGAAGCGGCAGGATGAAGCAAGAACTTCTTTTTTGAAAAAAAGAAGCAAAAAACTTTTACTTCTTTGAACACGGTCTGCTGCCACAATGCGCACTAAAAGTAGTAAAAGTTTTTTGCTTCTTTTTTTCAAAAGTATCCCACCATCATTTGGCCGACCCTCGTTAATGAAATGGTCCGACCTCAGTCGGGTGCAATGCGCTTTGGCATTGCACCATCTCGGCCGTCCATCTTAGTGGTGCAATGCCACAGCGCATGGCACCCTACGGCATTGAACGAGAACCGGTTAAATCCCCGTTTTCTGTCTAGAAGCGCTTGCTTGCTATCCCACGATTTCCGCCGGCGTGAAGAAGAACGCGATCTCGGTGGCGGCGTTTTCGGCGCTGTCGGAGCCGTGCACGGAGTTGGCTTCGATGTCTTCGGCAAATTCGGCGCGGATGGTGCCGGGATCGGCCTTTTTCGGATCGGTGGCGCCCATGATGCGGCGATTGGCGAGGATGGCATCTTCGCCTTCCAGAACCTGGATCACGACAGGGCCGGAGGTCATGAACGCCACCAGGCCGGCGAAGAACGGGCGGGCGGCGTGCACGCCATAGAATTCTTCTGCTTGCGCCTTCGTCAGTATCACCCGCCGCTGGGCGATGATGCGCAGACCGGCCGCTTCGAACTTGGCGTTGATCGCGCCCGTGAGGTTACGGCGCGTGGCGTCCGGCTTGATGATCGAAAAAGTGCGCTCGATGGCCATGGAAGCTAGTATCCTGCAATGCGTTTGGCCGCGCCTTAAACGACCCCGCCCCCCCAGGCAAGCGTGGCTGTGAGCTATCTGTTGCGCCTGGCCGGCGCTGGCAGCATCTGATGGCTAATCGCTGAAAGCTAGAAAATGAGCCTGCTTACCATTTCCGGTATCACTCTGCGCATGGCTGGCCGCACGCTGCTGGATCGCGCGGACCTGGCGGTGGAGCCGGGGCGCCGCGTGGGGCTGGTGGGGCGCAACGGCGCGGGGAAATCGACGCTACTGCGGGCGATTGCGGGCGAACTCGCGGTGGATGGCGGCGAAATCCGGCTTTCCGCGCGGGCGCGCATGGGTTGGGTGAAACAGACGGCGCCGCATGGTGGCGCCTCGCTGCTGGAAACGGTGCTGGAGGGCGATCGGGAGCGGCTGGATCTATTGAAGGAGGCGGCGGACCCGGCCGTAGATCCGCTGCGACTGGCGGACGTGCATGAACGTTTGCGCGTGCTCGGCGCCGATGCGGCGCCGGCACGGGCCGCCGCCATCCTGGCGGGGCTCGGCTTCGATGCGGAGAAGCAGGCGCGGCCCGTGGATAGTTTTTCCGGCGGCTGGCGCATGCGGGTGGCACTGGCGACGGCGCTGTTCGCGTCGCCCGACCTGCTGCTGTTGGACGAGCCGACCAATCATCTGGACCTGGAGGCAACGCTGTGGCTGGAGGGCTGGCTTGCCAAATTCCCGGGCGCGGCGCTGGTGGTGAGCCATGATCGTGGCCTGTTGGACCGCGCCGTGGATGCGATCGCGCATCTCGACCGTGCGAAGCTTAGCCTGACGCCTGGGGGTTATACGGAGTTCGTGCGGATACGCACCGAACAGGCGATGCAGCTTTCCCGCGCGGCGGAGCGCATCGCCGCCCAGCGGGCACATATGCAGAGTTTCGTGGACCGGTTTCGCGCCAAGGCCACCAAGGCGCGGCAGGCGCAGGCGCGTTTGAAGGCGCTGGAAAAACTGCCGGTGATCGAAACGGTGATCGAGGATGCGCCGGCCCGGTTTGCCTTCCCGGAGCCTGCCCGCCTGGCGCCCCCGATCTTGACCATCGATCGCGCGAGCGTGGGGTATGATGGCGCGGCGGTGCTGAAAAACCTGTCGCTGACGGTGGATATGGACGACCGGATTGCGCTGCTGGGGGCCAATGGCAACGGCAAATCCACCTTCGCGAAATTGCTGGCCGGGCGGCTTGCGACGCTGACCGGGGAGCTGCGTGCCTCGGCCAAGTTGCGGGTGGGCTATTTTGCCCAGCACCAGGAGGCGGAGCTGGTGGCCGGGCAAACACCCGTGGATCACATGGCGCGCGCGCTGCCGCGGGCGACGCCGCCGCAGGTGCGATCGCAACTGGCCCGATTCGGGCTGGATGCGGACCGTGCGGAGACACCCACAAAAAACCTTTCGGGCGGGGAGCGGGCGCGCCTGCTGCTGGCGCTGGCGACGCGTGACGCGCCGCAATTGCTGATCCTGGATGAGCCGACCAACCACCTGGACATCGATGCGCGCGACGCGCTGGTGCGTGCGCTGGGCGATTTCGAAGGGGCGGTGCTGCTGATCACCCATGACCCGGACCTCGTGGAACTGGTGGCCGACCGGCTATGGCTGGTGGGCGACGGCACGGTGAAGAATTTTGAGGGTGACATGGACGATTACCGCGCCCTGCTGGTGGAGCGTGCGAGGCCAGTGCGCGCGGAGGCGGCCCCGAAAAAGCGCGACGACCGGCGCGATCGGGCGGAGGCACGGCAACAGACCGCCCCGTTGCGGCGCGCGGCGAAGGAGGCCGAGGCGCTGGTGCAGCGATTGCTGGCGGAACGCGCCGCGATCGAGGGGCGGCTGGCGGACCCTTCGATGTATGCGGCGGGGAAGGCCGCTGCCGTGACGGCGGCAAATACGCGGCTGGCGGCGATCGGGCGGGAGATCGAGGCAGCGGAACTGGCGTGGCTGGAGGCCGAGGAGGCGATGGAGCAGGCGAGTTAGGAAGCAGTTCATTTTTCAAAAGAGGCGGAGCCCGCTCCGCGGGACCCAAAAAGCTCTTGTTAACGTAGAGCCCCTATCGTCGCGAGTATGTCATATCGTTGGCAACAACGAGGATACAAAAGTTTTTTGCTTCTTTTTTTCAAAAAAGAAGTGCTTGCTTGTTTCGCTCCGATGCTTGACGGCTCCATCCCATCTGGTAACCAAACCAAACCGCAAGCGCGGGTGGGCATTCTTGCGGAATTGGTCCCAATAACACGATCGTGGAGAATGCGTGGTGGGCTCGCAGTTTTGTCTTCGCCGGTGCCTTTCGGTTCTGCTGGCGGTGTTTTCAACCCTTGCTTGTGGCGGGCTTATTGCGCCGACGCCGGCCGCGGCTCAGACACTGTTAAGAAGCATAAAGCATGTGATCCTCATCGTGCAGGAAAACCGCTCCTTCGACAGTTATTTCGGCAC
>Ga0116226_10002942_pt1 | contig 14970 bp, 14 predicted proteins | sample S1TSphfallax_FD_89692 | JGI IMG/M metagenome (GOLD analysis project Ga0116226, IMG submission 89692) | Host-associated microbial communities from peat moss isolated from Minnesota, USA - S1T2_Fa - Sphagnum fallax MG | ecosystem: Host-associated > Plants > Peat moss > Unclassified | place: USA...
GACCAGGCGACGCTACCCACACCGGTGCAGGTCACCGCCCCGTTTCTTTATTTGTTGAGCGCGCAGGGGCGCGGCACGGATGGAGGTTACTTCGAGGCGCAATGAGCGCGGCCGCGGCGGTCGTCGTCACTCGATCACGTCCGGCGCCGGCTGACCCTCGGTCTTGGCCGCATCGATTTCGTTGACCAATGCATTGCGTTCGCTGGCCAACATCGCGCGCGAATGCCCGCGCGGCAAATCCCGCGACAAATGCACGGGCCCAAAACGCGTGCGCATGAGCCTGCTGACGATGATTCCGCGCGCAGCCCACCAATGCCGCACCTGTGCGGAACGCGTGGCCCGCACCGTGACGGTGAGCCAGTGATTGAATCCCTCGCCGAACTTGGCGTCGGCCTTCAAGATGGAAATGGGCTCTTCCTCGTTATGCGTGGCGCCGCGAAATTCTTCGACGAGCGTTTCGGTCAACTTACCGCGCATGCGCAACACATAGTCGACGGTCAGGGCATGCACTCCTTGGGAGATGCGATGCGCCCAAGAACCATCGTCCGTCAAAATCTCGAGGCCGCCGTCGACGGGCGGCATGGGTTGAATCGCCAACCATCTTCCGGACGCACGCGGCAGGCTCAAATGCTCGGCGGCGCGCGAGGTCGCCTCCTTGAGATCCAGCGGCTCGCCGGGCGATCGATGAAACAACATCACGCGCAGCTCTTTGACCTTGGGCGTGTGCAACCTCACCGGACGACCGTCCAGGGTGATGTGATCGCGCGCGATGAGCTTGGTACCGAGCACCGGCACCGCACCGTTGACGTGCAATCTTCCCTCTTTGATCCAGCGCTCGACTTCGCGGCGCGACCCCACGCCGGCCGCCGACAATAATTTCTGAATGCGCTCGGTGGGCTCGGCATCCTGGCGCGCGCCGGGCGCGTTTTTTCGCGAGCCGCGTTCGGGCCGGCCGCGGCCGCCGCCCGAGCCCGGTTGGCGTTGGGGCGCGCGCGGCCTCATCCCGGGTGCTCTTCAGCAGCCTCGGCGGCGGCTTCGGCGGCGACGTCGACCGTGGGCAACGATTCGGCGTCGGGGTCCAAAAGCGCCTTGTCCGCTCCCGGCAGGCTCAGCTGCACGCGCAAATCCTCGAGCTCCTTGAGCTGCGCCAATGTGGGCAGATCGTCGAGCTTCTGCAGACTGAAATAATCCAGGAAAGCGCGGGTGGTTCCCAGCAACTCAGGTTTGCCAGGCACATCGCGATGTCCCACCACGCGGATCCAGTTGCGTTCGAGCAGTGTCTTGATGATGTTCGGATTCACGGCGACGCCGCGGATCTGTTCGATTTCGCCGCGCGTGATCGGTTGACGGTATGCCACGAGGGCGAGCGTTTCGAGCAGCGCGCGCGAATACTTGGTCGGTCTTTCCTGCCACAAGCGCGAAACGGGTTGAGCCACGGCGTGGCGGATCTGAATGCGATAACCGCTGGCCACTTCGACCAACTCCAAGCCGCGCGTTTCATATTCGCCGCGGAGCACCGCGATCGCCGCGATCACCTCCTCGGCGTTCGAGCCGTCGCGCTCATCGAATAACGAGACGAGTTCATCCGATGCCAACGGGCGCCCGGCGGCCAGCAGCGCCGCCTCGATCACGTTCCTGACGTATTGTTCGTTCATTGAGAGCTCGCTTGAAGTCCTTTGGCGGCACGATCGGGTGCCGATTTGCGCACGTGCAGCGGTGCGTAGGGTTCGGCTTGCGCGATTTCGATCAACCCCTCGCGCAGCAGTTCGAGGATGGCGACGAAGGTCACCGTGACCCCGCGACGTCCCTCGTCGGGACGGAACAAGCGTACGAAGTCGACGAAGGCCGAGTCGGTCAGGGATGACAAGACGTCAGTCATGCGCTGTCGCACCGACAATGGCTCCCGTTGCACGTGGTGGTGCGCGAACAAGTCATTGCGCGACAGCACGTCTTGGAACGCCAGCAACATTTCCTGCAGCGTGACCTGCGGTGCGATGCGCACCACTTTGCGGTCAGCGAGTTCCGCCGACGCGACCCACGTGTCACGCTCCAACCGTGGCAGCTGATCGATGCCCTCGGCCGCCCGTTTGAATCTTTCGTATTCCTGCAGCCGGCGCACCAGTTCCGCGCGCGGATCGGTTTCGTCCGCCGGGTCCTCGCTCTTTACGCGCGGCAACAGCATGCGTGATTTGACCTCCGCCAGGGTCGCGGCCATCAACAGATATTCGCCCGCCAGTTCGAGCTGCAGCACCTGCATCAACTCGATGTAGCGCATGTATTGCCGTGTGATCTCGGCGATGGGAATGTCGAGGATGTCGAGATTCTGCCGGCGAATCAGATACAGCAACATGTCCAGCGGCCCTTCGAAGGCCTCCAGAAATACCTCCAACGCCTGGGGCGGGATGTACAGGTCGCGCGGCATTTCGGTGATGGGTTGACCCTCCACCATCGCGAAGGGCATTTCACCCTGCGCGGGCAACGATGCCGGCGCGTCGGGCGTCGCTTGCGTCATCGGTAGTTCATGCCCGTGGCTTGGCGAACCGCATCGAGCGTGTCGCGCGCGGCGGCGCGCGCGCGCTCGCATCCTTCGGAAATGATCCCGCGCACCAATTCAGGATTCTCCTCGAATTCCTGCGCGCGCTTCGACATGCCCGACACTTCGGCGACGATCGCGTCGATCAAGGGTGCCTTGCAGTCGAGGCAACCGATGCCAGCCGTTCGGCATCCCTGTTGCACCCAAGCCTGCGTCTCGGCGCTGGAATACACCTTGTGCAGATCCCAGACCGGGCACTTGTCCGGGTCGCCCGGATCGGTACGACGCACCCGCGCCGGATCGGTTTGCATGGCCTTCAACTTCTTGACCACGGCATCGGCGTCCTCGCGCAGGCCGATGGTGTTGCCATAGGATTTCGACATCTTGCGCCCATCCAAGCCCGGCACCTTGGGTGTCGACGTCAGTAACACCTCGGGCTCGGGCAAGATCGAAATGCCGGTGCCCTCGATGAATCCGAACAATCTATCCCGATCGGCAACCGTCAGCCGCGAGTTCGACTCCACCAGCGCCCTGGCCTTCGCCTGCGCATCAGCGCTGCCCTTCTCCTGGAATTCCTTGCGCAGCGTGCGATAGAGCGCCGAATTGCGCGATCCCAGACTCTTGATGGCCTTCTCCACTTTCTGCTCGAATTCGGGCTCACGGCCGTAGATGTGATTGAAGCGCCGCGCGACTTCACGCGTGACCTCGACGTGCGCCACCTGATCCTCGCCCACCGGCACGTACTGCGGCCGATAGAGCAGGATATCGGCGCTCTGCAACAGGGGATACCCGAGAAAACCGTAGGTGTGGAGGTCGCGATCCGCCAATTGGGTTTGTTGGTCCTTGAACGACGGCACGCGTTCCAACCATCCCAAAGGCGTGATCATCGACAATAGCAGATGCAACTCGGCGTGTTCCGGCACCTTCGATTGTATGAACAGCGTGCACACGCCGGGGTTCAAGCCCGCGGCGAGCCAATCGATGACCATGGTCCAGACGTACTCTTCGAGTCTCGAGGTGTCCTCGTAGCCCGTCGTCAGCGCGTGCCAGTCGGCGATGAAGAAAAAGCACTCGTATTGATACTGCAGCTCGATCCAATTCTTGAGCGCACCATGATAATTGCCGAGGTGCAACAGCCCGCTCGGGCGCATGCCGGACAGCACGCGCCGGTTCTGGGTGGGCGAGCTCATGCCGGTGCCCCCAGCAGCATGCTGATGACGCGCCCCATGACCCTGAATGCAGGTTCGAAGATCCAATCCAACCAACGCATGACCGAGAACCCCAATACGAGGAACAAACCGAAAGGCTCGATCTTTTCAAGCCGATTACCCAGGCGCGGCGGCAACAATCCGGCCAGCACCCGGCCACCGTCGAGCGGTGGGACAGGCAGCAGATTGAACACCGCCAGCACCACGTTCACGACGATTCCCGCCTGGCACATGAGTTCGATCCAGCGAAGGACGACCAGATTGCCGTTCAGACGGGCGACGACGCCGAGCACAGCGCACCAGATCAGGGCCATGACAAAATTCGCGGCCGGGCCCGCCAGTGCGACGAAGACCATCGCGCGCCGCGGTTGGCGCAGCACACTGGTCGCCACGGGCACGGGTTTGGCCCAGCCGATGAGCGGGCCGCCGATGGCGAGCAGAATTCCGGGAACCACCACCGTGCCGACGGGATCGATGTGCCGCATGGGGTTCAAACTCAAGCGCCCGAGCATTTCGGCGGTACGATCACCGAAAAAGCGTGCCATCCATCCGTGGGCAACTTCGTGCAGGGTGATCGCAAACAGAGCCGGTATCGCGTAAATCGACAACTTGTAAAGAAACCCAGATAAATCCAATTCTTGCACTCGTTGTTTAACAAAACACACGAGCTCAGATGCCCGCACGATTGGCGCATTATACGGTCGCAGCGCCGGCAAAGGGGCTGACGTCACCGCGACCGACGCGAACCACGATGGCTTGGTCACCCGACAAATCGATGACCGACGTGGGGATCAGTCCGCAATTCCCGCCATCCAACACCATGTCCACGCTATGCCCGAGCCGCTCGTAGATGTCCTTCGCATCCGTGCGTGGCAGATCTTCGCCGGGCAGCAACAAGGTCGAACTCATGACCGGTTCGCCCAACTCGGTGAGTAGCAGAGACGTCACACGATGATCCGGCACCCGCAACCCGATCGTGCCGCGGCGCTCGTGTTTCAGGCGGCGCGGCGTCTCGCGTGATGCCTTCAGCAGGAACGTGTATGGACCGGGCGTGTGGGCGCGCAGCAGCCGATATTGGGAATTGTCGACCACCGCGTACTTGCCAACCTCCGCAAGATCGCTGCAAACCAAGGTGAAATGATGGTTATGGTCGGTTTGACGGATGGTGCGGATTCTCTCGAGGGCCGCCTTGTCGCCGATGTGACAGCCCAATGCGTAGCAAGAATCGGTCGGATAGACGATGACGCCGCCCCCCCGCAGCACGGCCACCGCCTGGCGAATGAAGCGTAGTTGCGGGGAAACAGGGTGCAGTTCGAGGTAGATGCTCATGTTGGTCGGCTATGATACCCGGATGAACCAAATCCTCGAGTGGTCCCCCCTCATCGTCTTCTTCGTGGCATTCAAAGTGCTGGGTCTGTACTGGGCGACCGGTGCGCTGATGGTCATCTGCGTTCTGGTGATGCTGGTCCACCGGGCGCGCGCGGGCAGCTACAAAACGATGCACGTTGTGACGGCCGGCGTCGCCGTCGTGCTCGGCGGCGCGACGTTCCTGTTCCACGACGTGCGATTCATTCAATGGAAACCTACGGTGTTGATGGGCACCGCCGCGGTGGCGTTCTTCGCCAGCAATTTCATCGGCGATGCGCCGCTGGTGCGTCGGCTCCTCGAGGGAGTCTTCAGCGAACCCTTGGAATTGTCGCCGCACGCCTGGCGGGTCATCAACACGCTTTGGGCTTGCTGGTTCGCACTGCTCGCCGCGGCCAACATCTACATTGCGCACCACTTTACCGAGAGCGTCTGGGTCAACTTCAAGGTATTCGGCATCAGCATCGCGATGATCGTCTTCATGATCCCACAGGTCGTCTGGCTCTCCGGCAAGACGAAAACCGTCCAAACGGAACGCGCCTGATGCACGCCGACCGCGCGGAACGACTCCGGCAGAGACTCAACGACCGTTTTGACCCCGTGCTATTGTCCGTCGAGGATGAAAGTCACCACCACGCCGGCCATGCCGGCGCGGCCGGCGGCCAGAGCCACTTTCGCGTGCGCATCATCGCCGAGGCGTTCCGCGGATTGACGGCGATCGCCCGCCATCGACTGGTCTATGAAACGGTCGCGGACCTGCTCAAGACCGACATCCACGCTCTGGCGATCGAAGCGCTGCCGCCCTCCGAGCGATAACGACGCAATAATTGGAGTGATCGGCTCGTAAAGGCTAAACTGCGGCCCCCGGGCGCGCCGGCCATGTCGGCCAATGTCGTCTTTACGTTCGTAGAGGATCCAAATGACCCAATTTTTCCGTACACCGTGGACCCTGGTGTCCACCGTGGCAACGCTTGCCGTCATGGTGTCGGCTTGCAACAAGGGACAGCAGGCGACACCGGCGGCATCCGATGCAGCGTCGACGTCGCCGCCGGTCGCCGTCGTCAATGGCACGCCCATTTCTCACGCCGATTACGATGTCTATGTGAAGAGCTTGTTACAAGGCAAGCCGCAGACGGAACTCAATGCGCAGCAAAAAGCTCAGGTTCTCGATGAGTTGATCACCATGCAGCTGGTTTCGGCCCAAGGCGTCAAGGACGGGCTGGAGAAGGATCCCGACGTAGCAGCGCGCTTGGAAGTGCTGCGCATGCGAGTGCTTGCCGACGCGGAATCCCAGAAGTACTTGAAGGGCAAGGAGCCGTCGGACGCGGAGCTGCACGCCGAATATGACACCGCCATTGCCGCCATGGACAAGACCGAGTATCACGCCCGGCACATCCTCGTCGACTCGAAGGAAAAGGCAGAGGCACTCATCAAGAAGATCAAGGGTGGCGCAAAGTTCGAGGACGTCGCGAAGGCCGAATCCTCGGATAACTCAAAGACGAGCGGTGGCGACCTCGGTTGGTTCACCCTCGCGCGCATGGTCAAGCCGTTCGGCGATGCCGTTAAAGGCCTGAAGAAGGGCGAGATGACGCAGGAGCCGGTCCAAACGCAATTTGGCTGGCACATCATCAAGCTCGAGGATACGCGAGAAGTGGCGCCGCCACCGTTCGAGCAGGTGAAGGCTCAGGTCACCAACGGCGTGATCCAGAAGAAACTGCAGGCCTACGTGGAAGAACTGAAGAAGAACGCGAAGATCGAAAAGAATATGTAGCGCAACCGCGCCGATGCTCCAGTCACGGGACTGGAGCGTCGGTCGTGGCGTCGAGGAGCGCGAGAAACGCCGCCTCGTCGAGCACCGTGATGCCGAGTTCAAGCGCTTTGGCGAGCTTCGATCCCGAGTCCGCGCCGGCGACCACGTAATGTGTCTTCTTCGACACGCTGCCGCTGACCTTGCCACCACGCGCGGCAATCGCCTCGCGCGCCGCATCGCGCGTCATTCCCGACAGCGTGCCGGTCAATACGAAGGTCTTGCCCGACATCTCGCCGGTGGCGATCTTGACCTCGAGTCGAGGCCAGCTGACGCCGGCGGCCAGCAGTCGATCCACGATTGCCGCATTGCCTGAATCGCTGAAATACGCGACGACATTGCTCGCGACCACCGGCCCGATGTCGGGAACCCGCTGAACCTCCTCGACGCTGGCCACCCGCAGCGATGCCACATCGCCAAAGTAGTGCGCGAGCGCCGCGGCCGTGGCCTCGCCGACGTCGCGTATGCCGAGCGCATAGAGAAATCGCGGCAGGCTGGTGTGCTTCGCGGCCGCGAGCGCCGACTCGAGCTTCTGCGCCGACTTCTCGCCGAAGCGGTCCAAGGTGGCCAACTGAGCCGCTCGTAGATCGAACAGGTCCGCCGGAGTTCGCACCCAATCACGGTCGACCAACTGGTCCACCAGTTTGTCCCCCAAGCCCTGAATGTCGAGCGCTCGCCGGGATGCGAAATGCTTGATTTCTTCCTTGCGCTGGGCCGCACACGAGCGCCCGCCCGTGCAGCGTGCGACCGCCTGGTCCTGTTCGCGCACCACGGGCGAGCCGCAGACGGGGCAGACGCTGGGCAGTACGGCCAATGCCGCACCCGCTACGCGCCGTTCGAGCAGCACGCGAACCACCTCGGGGATCACGTCACCCGCTCGGCGGATCACCACGGTGTCGCCGACGCGGACGTCTTTGCGCGTCAATTCGTCCATGTTGTGCAAGGTGGCGTTGCTGACCGTAACGCCGCCTACGAACGCCGGTTCGAGGCGGGCCACGGGCGTGAGCGCCCCCGTGCGTCCGACTTGGAATTCGATCCCGCGGACGGTCGTCAAGGCTTCTTCGGCCGGGAATTTATGTGCAATGGCCCAGCGCGGTGCGCGCGAAACGAAGCCGAGCTGACGCTGTAATGAAATGTCGTCGACCTTGTAAACGACACCGTCTATTTGGTACGGCAGCGACGCCCGCGCCGCGCCCATGTCATGAAAATACTGGAGACATTCGTCGATGGATTCGACCACGCGCGACTGCGGACAGATCTTGAATCCCCACCGCCGCAACTGCTGCAACATCTCCCCGTGATGTGGCGGCAGCTCTCCACCCTCGACGTAGCCGACGCCGTAAATGAACAGATCCAACGGACGAGCCGCCGTCATGCGCGGATCGAGCTGCCGCAGGCTTCCGGCAGCGGCATTGCGCGGATTGACGTACGGTTTTTCATTCCGGGCCAACGCCTCCCGATTGAAGCGTTCGAAGCCGGCCAGCGGCATGAACACCTCGCCGCGGACTTCCAACATGCGGGGCGCGCCGTCCGCGCGCAGCCGCAACGGCAGAGCCGGGATCGTCCTCAAATTCGGCGTGATGTCCTCGCCGGTCTCGCCATCACCGCGTGTGGCACCCTGCACGAAGCGGCCGTCCTCATACAGCGCGCTGAATGCCAATCCGTCGAGCTTGGGCTCGGCGGAGTACCGTAGCGCGCGCGCGTGCTCCAGCCGTTCATGAATGCGACGGTCGAAGTCACGCACCTCATCCGGACTGAAGGCATTGTCGAGAGAGAGCATGGCCACTCGGTGCCGCACGGTCCCGAACGCCAGGACCGGCGCGGCGCCGACTCGCTGCGACGGGGAATGCGGATCGAGTAATTCCGGGTAGCGCGATTCGAGGGCGCGCAGCTCGACCATCAGCTTGTCGTATTCGGCGTCCGGCACCTCCGGATCATCGAGCGCATGGTATCGATGGTTGTAACGCTCGAGCAATTCGCTGAGCTCCGCCACGCGTGCCGCCGCCTTCTTTTCCGCCCCACCCGATTTTTCGCGCGCGCCCATGCCCTGCCTGCATCAGGTCATGGTCAAGGACATCTGGAATCTCGCTACATCCTCGCGCAGCGCCTCGGCCCGCTGCATGGACAGGAGCGCTCCGGTGGAATCCTGTACCACTCCACCCAACATTTCTGCCAGGTGCACCGCCGTCGCCACCAACACGTCGATGGTTTCGAGAGCGTCCGCCGGACCGGGCAGCACGGCAAACAAACTCAGGCCGCGATATTGCTCGCCGGGCATGCGGCCGAGGTCGAAAGTCCCCGGCTCGACGAGGCTCGCCGCGCAAAACAACGTGCGCTCCCCATGCGTGCGGTGAAAAACCTTGTAGCGACCATAGTGCAAATCTTGGCTTTCGAGCGCGGCCAGCAACGCCGCGCCCGCCCATTGCGACTCGCCGGCTGCGCACACGCGCAGCGTGACGATACGCTGGGTCGCGCCGTTCGCCGGCTGCTGCGCCGATGGTGGCGACTGCGCCGATGTCGCCGATGGCGCCGGCGGTGGCGGCGTCGCCCGGCTGGGGATGTCGTCTTCGATGGGATCGGCGCTGGCTGTCATCGGGAAGTCGAGCACCTGCACCTCATCGAAGTCGGCCGTGCGAATGCTCAAGGGCTCGAGGGGCGGCACGCCCCAGTCGCGCGATTCGGCCGCCCGGCGATACTCGCCCACGGCCGGCTCCTGCGTCACCGCAGGTTCGTCGACCGTCGCTCCCGCGGACATCTCACGCAATTGGGCGTCGCCCGGCAGTTGGCGGGATCGGCGCGCACCCCACCACCATATGCCGCCGAGCAGCACCACCCCGAGTCCCAATAATATCCAGCGAAACTCGCCCAAAGCAGCGCCCTTACATCGCAGCCATGCGTACGGCCTCGTCCACGTCGACCGCGACGAGCCGCGACACCCCGGGTTCGTGCATCGTGACGCCCACCAGCTGTGAAGCCAGCTCCATCGTGCTCTTGTTGTGAGTGATGAATATGAACTGCACGCTCGCCGACATTTCGCGCACGATATCGCAGAAGCGACCCACGTTGTTCTCGTCGAGCGGGGCATCCACCTCGTCGAGCAGACAAAAGGGTGCGGGGTTCAGATCGAAGATGGCAAACACCAGTGCAACCGCCGTCAACGCCTTCTCGCCGCCGGACAGCTGACTGATGGTGCTGTTGCGCTTGCCGGGGGGACGGGCCATGACGGACACGCCGGCCACGTCCGACTCTTCTCCCGTCAGTTCCAGGTAGGCATGCCCGCCGCCGAACAGGCGCGGAAACTTCTCCTTGAGCCCGGCGTTCACGCGGTCGAACGTGTCCTGAAAGCGCGTGCGGGTTTCTCGATCGATTTTGCGCATGGCGGATTCGAGGGTCTCCAGTGCATCCGTCAAGTCCTTGCACTGCCGGTCGAGATATTCCTTACGCTCGGATTGCTCCTTGAATTCGTCGATGGCGGCGAGATTCACCTGCCCCAGACGATCGATCTTCCCCTTGGTTTCCTCGAGCTGTGCCTCCCACGCTTCGACCGTGGCATCCGCGCCCAGCGCGGCCAGCAGCGCCGTGAGTTCGAACGTGGTCGCGGCCAGTTGTTCCGCGATGCTCTCCCGTCGCACGCGCACTTGCTGTGCGGCGAGCCGCGCTTCGTCCATTGCCGTGCGCGCGCCGTCCACGCGCTGCTCGATTGCGCCGCGCGCGGCCTCGCGGTCGCGCAACAGCGCATCCAGTTCGTCGCTGGCGATTTTCGCGGCGTGCAGTTCCCCCTCGATCTGCGCGCGCACCGCGAGCGCCGACTCGTTTTGCTCCTGCAGCGCGGCCAGCGGTGCTTCGCCAGCGGCGAGCTGCCGTGCGACTTCATCTCGCCGCAGCACCACGCCCTCGAGCTGCTTCTCGACGCGCGACAACGCGACGGTCAGCGAGGCATGCGATGAGCGCCGCGACTCCACCTGCACCGCAAGGCCGCGCGCCGCCTGTTGTGCGGCCTGGGCCGTGACACGCGCCGCCGCTTGCTCCGCTCGCAGTCGTTCACGCGACTGGTCGAGTTCCATGCGCTTGGGCTCCAGGGCCGCAAGCGCCTCGATGGCGCCCTCCATGCGGCCGCGGGCCGCGCGCAAATCCGTTTCGGTGCGATCGAGTTCCGCCCTGACGTCGGCGATGCCGGTCGCGAGTTGATCGAGGCGCCGTGCCGCATCCGCTTTGCGTGCTTCGGCCGCGTCGAACGCGGCGCGCCGATCCACATGCTCGCGATGCAGGCGATTGACATCCGCCTGACATTTCTCGCGCCGGTCCTCATGCTCGCGCACACGATCCCGCGTGAGTTCCAGCCCCCGCTCGGACTCGCGCACCGATTCCTCGAGCCGGCTGACGCGCTGACGAATCTCGCGCAGCGTCTCCTCGCGCTCGATCACGCCCGTGTGCGGGTCCTTGTCACGTGCCAGGCGCAGCCAATCGGGACCGATCCACACGCCATCGCGTGTGACCACCGATTGCCCGGCCGCCAGTTGCCGGCGGCGGCCCAAGGCTTCGCCCAATGTCTCGGCGGTGAACACCGAAGACAATACCGATCCCAAGAATGCGGCGCCGTGGACCTTGCCCTGCAACGCCGTCGCATCGCGCACGTCGGCCGACTCGGTGCCCAGGCTCACGACGGCCAGATGTCCCCCGTCGAAGCTGTCGAGCACACCGGTGATGCTGTCGAGACCATCGACGCACACGGCCTCGAGGTAGGATCCCAGCACGGTCTCGACGGCGCGCTCCCAGCCGCGTTCCACGCGCAGCTGCTGGGCGAGCCGCGGTTGATGGTCCAAGGCCTGTGCCTGGAGCCACTGCGTCACCTTGCCCGACGCTTTGCCGAGAGCCGCCTGCTGCAGGGCTTCGGTCGAGACCTGGGAGCCCAATGCTTGCTGCCACTCGGCACGCAAGGCGTGGAGCGCCTGAGTCTGCTCGCGCTCGCGTTCGCGGGCATCAGCCAATCCGGCCAGCAACTCCTGGAGTTCGCCCGCCGCCTTGCGACCCGCTTCACCGGCGGCCGACGCCTGTTCGGCAAGACTCTCGAGCGCGCTGCCCGGCTCCGCCTGAGCGAGTCTCGAGCGTTCGGTTTCCTGTCGTTCCTGTTGCTGCAGCAGACGGCGCTGTTGATTCTCGAGCTGCTCGATACGCGCCCGCTCCACTTGAGTCTCGCGCTGACCTTGTGCGACCGCTTGCGAATGGGTGTCCCAGGTCTGCTGCCAGGACGATAATGCCTGCTCGCACGCAGCCAAGAGTTCCGCGGCACGGCGCTCCTCGGCGTGAGCGTCATCGAGGCCGGGTATCATGGTGGCCAACTCCGCGCTCAATGCCTCGAGCTGCCCGCGATCGCGCTGCAGCACGCCCGACAGTTCTTGGACCTGACCCTGGGATTGGTCCAGGTCGGCGCGTTGGCGCTGGCGCAGTTCGCGCGCATGCTGAATGCTTTGTTCGATGCGCGTGACCTCGGCACCTGCCGAGTAGTAGCGCGCTTGGATGGCTGCCAATGCATCGGTCTTCGCGGATTGATCGACCCGGATCCGCTCGATCTCGGACTCCGCCTCGCGCAGATCCGCGAGCACGGCCTGCAGCGCCGTCTCACAGCGTTGGGTGGCCGAGTCGCGAACGGCGGCTTCCGCATCGAGGCCCTGCAGACGCAGCGCCAACAATTCGGCGTGAAGCTTGCGTTCTTCCTCTTTGAGAGTCTGATAACGACGCGCCGTCGCAGCCTGGCGCTGCAGATGCCGGATCTGCTTCTCGACTTCCTCGCGCAGGTCGTTCAAGCGGTCGAGGTTCTCGCGCGTCTGACCGATGCGGTTCTCGGTTTCGCGGCGTCGCTCTTTGTAACGTGAGATCCCCGCGGCCTCCTCCAGGAACGCGCGCAAATCGTCGGGACGCGCTTCGATGACCCGGGAAATCATGCCCTGCTCGATGATGGCGTAGCTGCGCGAACCCAAGCCCGTACCGAGGAACAGCTGGGTGATGTCCTTGCGTCGCACCTTCATGCCGTTGATGAAATAGTCGGACGAGCCGTCGCGGCTCACGGCGCGTCGCAGAGACACTTCGTTGTAGTTCGCATACGCGCCGCCGATCTTGCCATCGGTGTTGTCGAACACCATTTCCACCGACGCGGCGCCGAGGGGTTTGCGCGCCGAAGAGCCGTTGAAGATCACGTCCGCCATCGAATCGCCGCGTAGGTGCTTCGCAGAGATCTCGCCCATCACCCAACGGACCGCATCGATGATGTTGGATTTGCCGCAGCCGTTCGGGCCGACGACACCGGTCAGGCTGCTCGGGAAAGTCACGGTGGTCGGATCGACGAACGATTTGAAGCCCGCGATTTTGAGTTTGGTTAAACGCATGGATGTTTTCTTGAAACCTTGAGGCGGTGGCCATTGGAGCTGGCGTGCGGTGCCAAGCTCATGGCCGTCAGCGTGGCGCGTAGTGTAAAGTAAACGTCACTTTCGTAAACCCCTGGCACATCCTCTCGTATGACTCAACCCGGCAGATCTTTAGAGACGTTTTCAAACCCGGCGCCGGAACGCGACTACACCATCCGCATGACCATGCCGGAATTCACGTGTCTGTGCCCCAAAACCGGACAACCGGATTTCGCCACCTTGAAGCTCGAGTACGTCCCGGATCTCCGGTGCGTCGAACTCAAGTCATTGAAGCTCTATATTTGGTCTTTTCGCGATCAGGGGGCTTTCCACGAAGCGGTTACCAACGAAATTTTACGGGACTTGGTCAACGCGACCGAGCCCCGGTTCATGCGACTGACCGCCGATTTCTACGTGCGGGGGGGCATCTACACCGCCGTGACCGCCGAGCACCGCAAAGCCGGCTGGGTGTCGCCCGGCGGGACCGTACTGCCGTAGCGGCCACCACCGCATCCGTGGCGCGGCCCGCACGCCAGCGGTGCATCCACCCCGACGGCGTCCGGGTTTGTCTTTTCAATCATAGAGTTAGAGATATAAAATATGTTACGCAGACGGTCTGTACAGACCTGTTGGCGTCGGTATAATCGCGCGCTCTTTCGTAAAGAGGCGGAAACGGTAAATGCCCACGAAAAAACCGAAGAAAGCGGCCAAGAAGCCAGGAAAGGCTATTCCAGGGAAGGTTGGTCACGCGTCTGCTGCGCCCAAGAAGGCCGCGCGACCGCAGCCCAAACACCAACCCATGATCGCTACATCAAAGGTACCAGTGAAACAGAATAAACCAGTTCCGAAATCCGCAGCGGTAAAATCCGCCAGTCCCAAACCAGCACGTAGCAAGCCGGCTCCCGTCGATGGCGAATCGGATGAGATCAATGGCAGCGCCGAGAAGCACGGAACGCTGAAGTTCGACACGCGACCGCTGGTATTGCCGTCGCGACCGGTGCAGAACACCGACGACGACGACACGGACCCGTCGGCCTCGCCGAGCTTGCTCGCGGGTCCACGCAATGTGAAACCGTATATTGCGAGCCGCGGCGAGCAGTATATGAACAAGGAACAGCTCGAGCACTTCGCGCGAATACTGCAGAACTGGAAGCGTGACCTCATGGTCGAAGTCGATCGAACCGTGCTGCACATGAAAGATGAGGCGGCCAATTTTCCGGATCCCAACGATAGAGCCACACAGGAAGAAGAGTTCAGTCTGGAATTGCGCACTCGGGATCGTGAACGCAAGCTGATCCGCAAGATCGACGAAGCGCTGAAACGCACCGAGGATGGATCCTACGGCTACTGTCTCGAGACCGGCGAGGAGATCGGCATCAAGCGGCTCGAAGCCAGGCCGGTCGCGACGCTCTCGGTGGAAGCCCAGGAGCGGCGTGAACGCCGCGAAAAACAATACGGCGATCGCGACGACCGCTACCGCTGAAACGGCGGAACTCCGCTACATCGGGCGCTTTGCACCCTCGCCGTCGGGCGATCTGCACTTGGGCTCCCTCTACACCGCGGCAGCGAGCTATCTCGATGCCCGTTCCCGATCAGGACGTTGGCTGGTACGCCTCGAGGACTTGGATCGCCCCAGGGTCGTGCCCGGCGCTGCGC
>Ga0116226_10002943_pt1 | contig 14969 bp, 7 predicted proteins | sample S1TSphfallax_FD_89692 | JGI IMG/M metagenome (GOLD analysis project Ga0116226, IMG submission 89692) | Host-associated microbial communities from peat moss isolated from Minnesota, USA - S1T2_Fa - Sphagnum fallax MG | ecosystem: Host-associated > Plants > Peat moss > Unclassified | place: USA...
AGTTCGTAGGTCTGAATCTAACTCCGCCGCCATTGGAACAAGTGGGCTACCAATAACAATTTGTGCGGTTGCATGGTTGGTATTATCCATTTCTTTAACAAGCATTTGTGCGCCGACTGCGATGGGAATTATATCAATTTTTCGCTCTTGAAAAATCTTCTTTAATTCTGCTGTCACCATCCCACTATCCCAAGCGCCCCAGTTAATAGCGACTACATGACATGAGGGATAGCTTTGCTTAAATATGTGGGCTGATTTGTTCAGAATTTCATTTGCGATCGCATAATCAGATTGTCCAGGATTTCCGTAAAAGCCTGTTACGGAAGAAAACAAAACTAAATGCTGAAGTTGATTAGGGTTAACGCAAGCCAGTAGGTTTTCTAAACCTTGGACTTTGGCGGTGTAAACTTTTTCAAAATCCTCTTCTGTTTTCTTTTCAATTAACTTATCAGCTAAGTTACCAGCGCCGTGGATGATGCCGGTAATTGGGCCCTGATGTTGGACAGCAGTGGCAAGTTTTTCTTGTAAAGCTTGGGTATCTGTAACATCGACGCTGATATATTCTGCTTTAGCTCCGGTTTTTTCAATTGCTGCTAGAGTCTTTTTAATTTCGCGGCTGGAGGTAATTTTGTTATATATTTTTTGCACATTCATGGGTGTGGGCTTCTCTCCTTGAGAAAGAAGATTTTCCATGATGCATTTTTTCAATGCGGAGTCATCAGAATTTTGAGCAAAATCTGGCTCGGTTTCTAATAGTTCGGAGCGACCAAGGAGGATGAATTTGCAGGGTTGCTGTTGGGCTAATCGGATGGTACACTCAGCCGTAATCCCTTTTGCACCGCCGCTTACAACAAAGACAGATGATGGACTAAGCTGGGCTGTTTGTGTCATAAATCCTCGTGAATACCTGCATGATTTGGGTTTTTTGTTATTTTCCGATGGGAGAAGATTTAATTCTTTTTACGAACCGCCAAGACGCCAAGAACGCCAAGGAGGAGGAAGAGGTAGTTTTGCAATACTGCTCGGTTAAGTATTTCTTTGTTCTCTCTGCGTCCTCTGCGCCTTGGCGGTTCGTTGAGAAATGAGTTTTTTAGCCGGAACGGGTTTAATCGGCGATGATGGTGACTCGTCCTTGTGAACCGTAGCCAACTTCACTTATATAAAGGTTGGGGTCGTGAAGCTCGGCGATGATGTTTTGTACTGACTGTTTAGCATCAAGTCTGGGACTTAAATCGATCGCACGAGTAAACACCTTTGGCCATTCCCATCTCAGAGTTTTGGTTAATCCAAATAAACCAGCGCCGATCGCACCGAAGTTGACTTTATACTCTAAACCGAAGGCTCCATCAAGGTGAGCAACTGTGCAGAAACAACTACGTCCATGCTTTGCAGCTTCGTTGAGAGAGGGTTTCAGGTGTTTCGCCATCAAAAATACGTGCTTGACGATCGCCTTTTCTGATTCGTTATAAGAAATACTTCCGGTGTGATTGCCTACAAAGATGGGATGGAGATGGATGAAGGCCCCAATCGCTCCGCAGTGAGATGCGATCGCTTGTAGTTGTTGTTGGAGATGTTCTTCACTCAAGTTTGCTAAGGTGACGCGGGTTACTCCTGTGGGTAAGGGCGCTTGTTGGGCGATGAGCGATTGGGGGAAGCTGATAACTACTACTTTCCAGCCTTTCTCGATTAGGGATTCGGTTAATTTATAAGTGGTGAGGGAACCATCATCGGTAATTAAACCGATGTGTCCCTCTGGTAAGGTGAAATCCAAATAATCGGGCTGTGGTAAGCTTCTGAGTTTGACGAGATGGCGCTGGATATTATGCTCTAGTTCATATTCTAATTGGGGTGGCTGCTGTGGGACAAACTCAGGCTCAGACTTTTTTTTTTCACCTCCAGCCAACTGCTGTAGGTAATCGACTATTTGACCGATGGTGCGGAGATCGCCGAGTTCTTCGATATTCGGTTTGGGTAAGTTGGGGTACATTTCTTGCATCGCCCCTAAAATTTCCACCCGTTTAATCGAGTCAATCCCTAAGTCGGCTTCCATATCCATGTCTAGTTCCAGCATCTCGACTGGATAACCGGTCTTATCACTGGTAATAGCTAACAGGGTTTCACCTAAGTTTGCAAATTCATCACTTGTAGCGGGTTCTGGTTCTGGAGTGAATGCGACAACTACGCTTACTTCCGGTGTAGTAACTACCTCAACTACTGGTGCAACTTCTACTGCAATCTCAGTTGCTTGTGGTACTTCATGAATTGCAATTTCTACAGAAACACTTTTAGAAGCATGGGATTGCAGATACTCTACAACTTGACCGATGGTGCGTTTTTCTGAAAGTTCTTCTAAATTGGGCTTGGGTAGGTTGGGGTACATCTCTTGTAGCGCCCCTAAGATTTCTACCCGTTTGATGGAGTCAATCCCTAAATCAGCCTCCATATCCATGTCCATTTCCAGCATCTCGACTGGGTAGCCGGTCTTGTCGCTGGTGATGGCTAAGAGGTTTTTATCCAAGTCAACAATATCGATGGTTGCGCCAGATACAGGTGCAGCAGTTGTGGGTGCTGGTTCTGGGCTGAATGCAACAACTTCGTTGGCTGGAGGTGAGCTAATTTTGACTACAACCTCGGCTTGGGGTTCTACGACTGGGACAGGTGGCTCTACTGTCTCGACAGTGGCGAAGTGCGGAGTGGGAAGTGGAGAGTAGGAAGTTTCAACTACAGGCTCTACGGCAGCCGGGAGAGGTTCTTGGGTAAAAGCTACGGGTAAAGGTTGGCTTTCTACTATCTTGGTAGGTGCATCAGTAACAGTTGTTTCTGCGGTGAACGGAGTGAAATTGCTTAGTTTCTCTGTTAGTTGAGTTACACCCTCACCAGAGATAATTTGAGAATACTCTTGCTGGATGAGTTGGAAAAAGCTCTTAGTATATTCCAACTGCTCTTGAAGATATTGCTCATGGATGCGTAGGGTTTCACCTTGTTGGGAATGAAACTGCATCATGCTACGCTCTAAGCTTTCCATGACAACTAGCTTCATTTTGGCAGTTTCGGCTGTTGATTTACTTTCACTCAACAAGGAATTCTGCTGTTGCATCAGTTGGAAAAATGCTTTAGCATATTCCATTTGATGGTTGAGATAAGTACCGTGAACTTGTAAATTCTCGGCTTGATTTTCCTGGAACTGTGTCAGGAGATATTCTAAACTTGCTAAAAGTTGTTCGTAATTTGTAAGCTTTTCTGGCGTTGGTTGCATCTTAGATTCCTGGGCTGGTTGTGACAGGGTAACAGGATTCATCTGTTGCTCTGGCTGGGTGATGATATTAGATGTCACACCGTTCATGGCTGGGATGGATTTTTTATGTCCGTTAGTTTCGATCGCTGCGAGAGTTGGAGTTACACCTGGGCTGCTAAACAAAGGAGCCGCAGTTTCAGAATATTCGGGAGTGGGTAATGTGACTTTGTGTCCATCCTGCAAAGCTAAAGTGAAGGCATTTTTCGTTTTTTCGGATCTGTAGTTGATGCCGTTTAAACGGACATTTAATGTCTTCTTCGTCTCAATTGGGGGGATAGTTTGGGGAAGTTGGTAAGGATCGAGGTTATTCAAAGCCAGACCAATTACGCGCAACTGCACAACTGCTTCCCGCAAAGAACGATCGCTATTCTTTTGAGTGCTGGGGTTCAAAGATACAGTCAGGTGTGGGCGATCGCCAAGAATCTCTTTCACTAAGTTGCTCAGAATTCTCCTCGGCCCAAATTCCACAAAGCAAGTCCCACCCGCAGCATAGATATTTTCAATTTCCTGCTTAAACAGCACTGAGTTGGAAAGGTGCGATTCTAGGATTTTTTGAATATTTTGGGCTTCTTTGGGATACTGCTTACTGGTGACGTTGCTGTAAACAGGGATTTTCGGAGTTTGGAACTTGACAGACTTGGTGGCGATCGCAAATGATTTCTGAGCAAAGGCGATTAGCGGTGTATGGAAAGCTGCTGAAACAGGTAACAATACAGCCGTATATCCTTTCTCGTGTAAAGCCTCTCTGACTCTCGCTATTTCTGCGGTCGGCCCAGCCAAGACAAATTGAGTTGGGGAATTTTGATTAGCGATCGCAACTTGCGGAAAATGTCTCAGCACTGCTTCCACTTTGCTGATATCTTCTTTCACAGCCAGCATACTACCAGCATCATGATCCGGGTCTTCAGGAGCCGCCATTGCTTGACCCCTAGCTTTGACTAAGAACAAGTAATCTTCAGTACTCAAAACCCCCGCAGCCCATAGCGCTGTCAGTTCACCAAAGCTATGTCCTGCCACAAAATCTGACTTAAACCCAGCTTGTTGCAGTATGCTGTACATCCCTGCACTCAACACTCCGATGGCTGGTTGAGCGTATTCTGTGCGTTGTAAGGCAGCAATTTGGACATTTTTTTCTGCTTCCTCAAACACAGGATGAGGGAAAACGATTTCTGATAGCGGCTGCAAATTATCTTTGATTAACAGGCTATCCATATAGCCATGAAGACGGCGCATCAAAGGGAAATTCATCACCAGTTCGCGTCCCATCTCTAAGTATTGCGAACCTTGACCAGAAAATAGAGAGACAACTTTTCCGCCCAATTCCATACCAGAGGAACGGTAATAAATCCCTTGGGGATGCTCCCAAGATGCTGCTGTTCCTTTGAGTTTCAGCCAGTCAATGCTAGTTTGCAGCAACTTGCAAGCTTCTTCAAGATTTTCAGCGACAAACCCAAATCGGGGAGCAGAGAGGGGAATCTGTGGCGATTTGCATTCCTTGACTAATTGAGCGTAGTGTGTAGGTGCATCTGGCGAACGCAACTTACCTAAAATCTCTTCCGACTTGCTCAACAATTGCTCTACCGTGGGAGCAAATAACAGCACTTCACTAGCACCACTGTGTAAGCGGTAAGGGTTGTTTTGGTCGGCTTCATATTCTTCCAAGACGACGTGATAGTTGGTTCCACCAAAACCGAAAGAACTTACACCCGCACGTCTTGGCGCTTCCCCTTCTGGACGAATCCAAGGTCTAGTTTCGGTATTCAAATAAAAGGATGAATTTTTAATGTTGAGTTTGGGGTTCGGCTCAGTGATATTAATTGTCGGCGGTAATACTTTGTGATGTAAAGCCAAAGCAGTTTTAATCAAACTCGCCGCACCCGCAGCCGCTTTTGTGTGTCCGATTTGCGATTTCACACTACCCAAAGCGATGTGCTGCTTTTTGTCATCATGCACATCAAAAAAGTCTTTTAAAGAACCGAATTCTGTCGGATCTCCAGCCATTGTACCAGTACCATGTGCTTCCATCAAACCAACAGTAGCAGGAGAGAAACCGGCATCTTCGTAAGCGCGTTCTAAGGCTTTAACTTGACCTTCTTTGCGGGGAGCATAAATACTCTTGTAACGCCCATCGCTGGAAGTACCAATACCTTTAATTACGGCATAGATTTTATCGTTGTCCCGTTCAGCATCTTCTAACCGTTTCAGGACAATCATCCCGATACCTTCACCTAGCATCATCCCATCAGATTTAGCATCGAAAGGTTTGACATTCTCACTAGGAGAAACCGCCGGTGTTTTGCTGAATGAGATGTAAGCCATAATGGTGTTATCGGTATCAACACCACCAGTTAGCATCATGTCAGAACGATGCTCAACTAGCTCACTGATTGCCATTTTTAAAGCACCGAAGGAACTAGCACAAGCCGCGTCAACTACGCAGTTCATTCCGCCAAAATTTAGGCGATTAGCAATTCTCCCCGCGACTACGTTAGCTAACATTCCAGGGAAAGCGTTCTCATCCCATTTGACATAGGCGCTTTTGATTTTATCAACGATTTTTTGGGTATCTTCGTCAGATAAACCACTGCTTTTGAGAACTTTTTCCCAAATCGGATATTCCAACCTGGCAGAAAGTGGCATTCCTAATTGCTTGGCCATAGCCACGCCTAAGATTACCCCAACAGTTTCGCGGCTAAACTCGCGTTTTTCGCCATAGCCAGCATCTTCCATCGCCTCTTTCGCAACCACTAAACTTAATAGTTGCGATACATCTGTGACTTCCAAAATGCTGGGTGGTATGCCGAATTCCATCGGGTTAAAATCCACCTCTGGAAGAAATCCGCCTCTTTTACAATAGGTTTTATCTTCAGTAGTTCTGGGATTCGGGTCGTAATAATCTTCAACACTCCAGTGAGTGGAAGGAACATCAGTAATACAGTCAATTTTATTTACTATATTTTGCCAGTATTCCCGTAAATTTCTAGCTTGAGGCAATAGAGAAGCCATCCCAACGATAGCGATAGGATTGTGTTGTAATTGTCTGTTAATTTTATTGATTGACACCGATTTATCTGACTTCATTTTTTTTCCCTCGATAGACTTAATCACAGCCTGTTCACAATTATTGACAAGGCTCTCTAACTCCGCTAAGGCAGTATCAATTGAATAAGCAGACATAGGGCATAGTGAGTACTGTGGATTGTGTAGCTACAGTAATTTCTGTTGCCTACTAAATAATCAAAACCTCTCGTTATGTAAGCAGTTAGCGCCTGAAATTCTGGTGCAAAAGTAATTACGAATTACGTAGCTTGCTTCTCGCCGAAGGCGAGTATTACGAATTCTGCGGGCACACTGCGATCGCGGAAAAATGTTATCCAACGCTAGACTCTTGAAGTTGTGGCAATCGGTCAATAACGTTGTTAAAACTGGTAAAATAGTTTTGGAGTGTAATAGCTGCTTGACCAGTTAATTTAATCCATTTGTAATGGTAGAGATTTTTAGTAATGGTATCCTACTGGAGTGGTGGAAACTGAGGAGTAGCTAAGAGAACAGAAACGTTTTTTCACCCGAAAGCTTTTGATTATCTAGCCTAACCCCAGCAACGTAGCTGTTGTTAATGACAACATTCTGTATCTCGATCAATGTCATAGCCAATTTCAACGTTCGGGATAATATATTTTATGCTACTTGAACCAGCAAAGTTGACAAGTTCGTTACACAAAAGACACCACCTTCAATCCGAGTTTATGCAAGTTGAAAAAGTAATTAAACGAGCAGATGGTGATGGAAAAGCAGTTATCTTTAGTTATTTTTAATTTCAAAATCTCAATTAAATAACTATTTTGTCTAACTACTTTAAAACATTGAATTAATAAAAACACTAACATACTTTACATAAACTAAATCATTTCTTTAAAGTTATTTTATAAATAAATATCCACAATTACTGATGTGAGTTTGAATAAAATCAAGCAGGAAAGTATAATTTGTAACTCTCAGAAGGTGTAAGATATTTTTTTATCTACGGATAAACCAGAAATTTGTGCTGGATTAAGTCAACAATGCAAATCTATTGTCTAGTAACTAACAATTTCATAAATACATAGATAAATTAAATAGCCATAAGTAAGTTTTCTCAGAGAAACATCATAATTTAGTCAAAGTTTTGGGTTATTTTTCAATATAAGTCAAGCTAAAAAGTAAAGCGGTTATTTATAAAGCAAATGTTAATTTTTAGTATGTTGCTTAATAAACATAATCATGATTGCATCAGGTCAAAGTATCCCATTGACTGACATCCCGCCTAGAACTTAAGTTGTAGGCTAATAGCTCAAGTCCACTCAAGTGGACTGAAATTTTCCCTTTCATCTATGTACATCCGCTTCAAATTTTGTATTTAGTCCTCTTGAGAGGAATTTACGTATTAGCATTGGAATTTATTCCAAGGCTGGATAGCAGCGAAGCATAATATTTATAAGGATGTTGTTAAAAGTAAGCAAATTTCCACCCCAGTGTAGTCATGTATTTTTAGATGTACGTTGTCATTGGAATAACGCTTCAAATGTATCCCTTCATGCCTTTAATTAGTAGGATCAAAATCAATAATAATGTCTTATAATACACAACCTCGCTAATAATAATCTGTTAGTAATATCAAATCTGCTTAATAACGAACCATCTGTTGGTATTCAATTAGCAGACAAGGATTAGTAAGAAATAGTTTTTTCAGCATCTAATCTGACTACGAGAAAATATTTTAGTGAGAGAATCAAGACTTATGCAAAGTCAATCGGTTGACAAAATTCAACTTTTACGCGATGCTTAATAGCAAGTTTATCCCAATTTTGATTTCACTTTATATTAGTGCTTCGTTGTTTCTGTGAGTTAAGTTTTCTGGTTAGCACTATTGTACTTTACGCTACTGGATTAGATATCAAATTAGGATATAACTTAGGAAGCTTTGAAGTAACACACCATTAATTTTCACGCCAGAATAGTGACTTTGGGCGGTAAAAGCGTACAACAATTCATATAAAACCAATTTAGAACCATCCACTTTATTAAGGTAGAAACTCTAGAGGAAAAGCCCTCTTGGTAATTTGTGGATGAGTCTATTCTAATGGACTAAATATAACCAGGCTATCCCGTAAAAAAGCAGAATTGGAATGAAAATATGGCAGTAAATAAAGAAAGCAGATTATTCACAAAACCCGTAGGTAGATCGCAAGTAATTTTAGCAGCTTCTCTCACTTTAGCGGCCGGATTAATAGCTTTTTATAGTTTGGTACCATTTTGGTCTAAACCGAAAGTTGCGACACCAGCAGCGAATCCTCCAAAAGCTGCTACTCCGGTGAAACTTACTGTGACTGCCTTGGGACGTTTGCAGCCAGAAGGCGAAGTTACTTCTTTGACTGCTCCCGCTTCTAATAATGGGGTGCGAGTAGATAGACTGTTAGTGAAAGAAGGAGATACGGTTAAAGCAGGGCAATTATTGGCCTATTTAGAAAATTATGGTCGTTCTAAAACCGCATTGCAACAGTCTATAGACCAACTGCAAGTTGCCAAAGCTAAACTAGCGCAGGTTAAATCTGGAGCTAAAACTGGAGATATCGAGGCTCAAAAGGCAGCGATCGCTCGTTTAGAGCCACAATATAAAGGGGACGTTGCTACACAACAGGCGACAATCGCCCGCATCCAGGCTGAAGTAGACAATGCTCAAGCTGAGAACAATCGCTATCAGCAATTATATAAACAAGGTGCGATCGCGGCTTCCGTAGCAGATAGCAAGACTTTGCAACTCAAGACTACACAACAGCAGCTAACAGAAGCCCAAGCCACCCTCAAGCGGACTCAAGATACATTCCAAGACCAGAAAAAGCAAGCACAAGCACAACTCAAGAGTGTTAGCGAAGTGCGTAATGTAGATGTTCAGGTAGCACAAAGCGAAGTCAACAGTGCGACAACTTCTGTTCAACAAGCAAAAGCTGACTTGGATTTAAGTTACATCAAATCTCCTATAAATGGCAAAATATTAAAAATTCATGCCAAAACCGGAGAAGTAATCAGCACCAACAAAGGATTTGCTGAGATAGGTAAAACATCTCAAATGTATGTGATTGCAGAGGTGTATCAAACCGATGTTCAAAAAGTGCGTGTAGGTCAAAAAGCCACCATTACCAGCACTGCATTTACTGGAACAATAAAAGGAACTGTAAAAGAGATTGGTTGGCAAGTTGACAAGCAAAACATCTTCAGCCTAAACCCTGGCTCAGATACAGACCGCCGAATAATTGAAGTGAAAATATCCATCGATAATCCCGCAGATAGTAAGCGGGTGGCTCGTTTAACCAACTTACAGGTGGATGTCGCCATTCATATTTAGTCATTGTCATTAGTCATTCACAAATGGCAAATGACAAATAACAACTAACAAATAAATCCATGATTTTCAAAATTCCTTTAGCATGGCTACAGCTAGCCCAGCAAAAAGTTCGTTTACTAGTAGCTGTAGCCGGGATTGGTTTTATTGTGCTGCTAATGTTTGTGCAACTTGGTTTTCAAGATGCCCTCTATTCCAGTGCAACCGCAGTCCATCAACATCTCAAAGGAGATTTATTCTTAGTTAGTTCGCAATATAAATCTTTGACCTCAAATCAAAGCTTTTCGCGGACTCGTTTGTACCAATCTCTGGCCTTTGATGGCGTAGAGTCAGTTAGCCCCATGTATTTGCAATTTGCTAAACTGAAAAATCCGGCAACTGGTGAGAAATATTCAATATACGTTATTGGTTTCGATCCAGGTAGACCTGTGATGAATATCCCAGAAGTTGAGCGAAATTTAGATAAACTCAAAATTCCCGATGTCGTGCTTTTTGACCGGGGTTCTCGCCCAGAGTTTGGCCCAATAGCTGAAAAATTTAATGCGGGAGATACTGCACAGACAATTGAAATATTTCCCTTCAATTCATTAATTGGCTATAGAGTCAGAATTGGTGGTTTATTCAGCTTAGGGCCTTCCTTTGGGGTAGACGGAAATTTGCTTGTTAGTGACTCAACTTTCTTGAGGATAAATCCTAATACTCGTCCGGCGGATATGATAGATATCGGTTTGATTTCCCTCAAACCTGGTGCTAACGCAGAAAAAGTACTGAAAAATTTGCAAGCAAGTTTGCCTAATGATGTCCAAGTTTTTACCCGCCAAGGCTTCATTGATTTTGAAAAAAAATATTGGGCTGTTAGAACGCCCATTGGTTTTATTCTTAACTTGATGTTGACAATGGCGGCGGTTGTTGGTGTAGTTATTGTTTATCAAATTCTTTACAGCAATATTGCTACGCAGTTCGTTGCCTACGCAACTTTAAAAGCCATAGGTTATGCCAATAGCTATTTGTTAAATGTGGTCTTTCAGCAAGCTTTGATTTTGGCAATCTTAGGTTATATTCCAGGATTTATTACTTCTATCTTGTTATATAGCTTTGCAGCAGAAGCAACTAAACTACCAATATTGATGACCAATAACAATGCAATAATTGTCTTAACTTCAACAGTTTTGATGTGTATAACATCAGGAGCGCTAGCTATCAACAAACTCCGCTCCGCAGATCCAGGAGATATTTTCTAAGCAAGACAATTTGCTTGTAATAAATATTCAACTTGATGGATAAAATAAGTTTGTAGTAAGGGTTTTACTCATTACTTTTAAGCACTAAAGTGCTTACTACAAACCATCAAAGCTAGCGCTTTTATTTGAATCCAAAATCCAAAATCTAAAATTGGTATACCCCCAACTATATGAACCTCACAAACAAAACCCTCCTAATTACCGGCATTGATGAATTTGTCGGTTTGCGTGTAGCCGAGTTAGCCATAGCCCAAGGAATGAAGGTTCGTGGACTGCAAAGTTCTACAGAACAGAACAAAAAATTACAGAATTTAGATGTTGAGGTAATTATTGGTAGTATTACCGATTCTACTATTGCTCAAAAGGCTTGTCAGGGAGTAGATATCGTTTTACATACAGATCAAATTGCCGAAGAAGCTGGTGCAATTAAGCATTTTCGTGATGTCAATGTTGGCGGTGCTGTCAACATGGCTAAAGCCGCTAAACAGGCTGCTGTCAAAACATTTGTGCATCTATCCAGTGTGATGGTTTACGGTTTTAACTATCCTAATGGGATTACAGAATCCGGGCCACTTTCTGGTGATAATAATCCCTACTGTCAAACCAAAATAGAAGCCGAAATAGCACTTTTAGAACTGAATAATCCTCCAGATTTTGGCATCATCGTTATTCGAGCCGGAGATGTTTATGGCCCAGGAAGTATCCCCTGGATAGTCAGACCAATTCTGATGATGCGTCAAAAATTATTTGCCTGTGCCAACGATGGTAAAGGAGTAATCAATCATGTATATATAGATAACCTGATTGATGGTATCTTTCTAGCGATAGAAAAAGAAACCTATGGTGAAATATTTAATATCACCGACGGACAAGAAACCTCGTGGAAAGATTATTTTATGCGTTTAGCAGCAATGGAAGGTTTACAAGCACCCCTTTCATTATCGAAAGATGAAATCAAGTTGTTTCTAAAGCTCCGTGTTCAAGGACAAAAACTTTTTCGCAAAAAAGTTGATATCTTACCAGAGTCTATAGATTTTATGACTCGTCCTTATGCTTGTTCTATTACCAAAGCGCAAAGCTTGTTAAATTATAAACCAACAATTGATTTAGAAGAAGGAATGCAGCGTACTCATGAATGGCTGCAAAAAACAGATATCCAAAACCTGATCAAATAGTCCACAGATTTTCAGAATCTTTTTTAGGAGTTAGGAGTCAATACGGTTCAGTTGTAGGTTGGGTTTTGTTCCTCAAACGCCACTTGCTTTTCCCTTGGCGCTAGCCTCTCCCAATGTGAGAAGGGGAGACGCTACGCGTAGCAAGATCCCCGGAGGGAAGTCGGGAAACCGCAAGGGCGCAATGGCTTTACTACAAGCGAATCATTCAGGAAAAATGAATGACGATTAGTTTATCTTACAATTCAGGTCATGTAGAAAAGCTCCGTAAACTTCTTTCCTTCTTCTCTTGGCGCTCTTCTCTAACTAGACGCTCCGCGTTGGCGGAAGCCTCTCCAAGAGTTGGCGGTTCGATAATTTTTACAATTCAAATAGGATTGCTATATCAGTCTGCAACAGCAGGTAAAAGGGACAAAATTACCTTTGACTGAAAGATTTGTTAAGAGGGCTGTAATTATTTTGTAAATGTTCGCAAGCAGCAGCAATTACAGGACAGCAAGTTACACTTTGAATGAATCAGATAATGCGATAAAATCTGCAAAAATCGCAGTTTTTTTCAGCCACAAAATCACCTATTATTTCACTACAAAACTATGCTGAAACTATCTCATGTTTTGCTTGCTACTTTAGTAAGCCTCAGCTTTGCTAAAACAGTGAATGCAGAGCCAACTTCAACACTTAGTGTAGTTGTCAATGGTATCCGTCACCAAAAAGGTGAGATTTGCTTCCGAGTTTACGCAAGTGAACAAGGATTTCCCACGAATAATTCTAGTGGATCTCGAAGTGGCTGCACTAAGATTACTGGCACTTCTGTAAAAAAAGATTTTTCCGGTTTGAAACCTGGAACTTATGCTGTTAGCGTGCTTGACGATCAAAATGGCGATCGCAAACTCCATAAAGACTTTTTTGGTATTCCCACAGAAGGTTTTGGGATTTCAAAAAATCCAACTGTGTCTATACAAACAGGTACGCCAAAGTTTCGTGATGCCAGTTTTGTTGTAAACAAAAATACAACTGTCAACATTATTATGAAATATTCGCTGGATTCATAAAGTCAGTGGGGAGTGGGGGGATAAGGGAGCAGGGGGAGCAGGGGAAGATGAGGGAGAAGAATTAACCAATTTTCCATTCCCAATGCCCAATTCCCAATCCCCAATCCCCAATGCCCAATTCCCAATGCTTAAGACAAGATTCTACCGGAGATTAAAAATTTAATGGAAGATTTGGCGATATTTTTGTCTAAGTCTTTGATGAGTTGGCTGGTTATTCAGGTGTGTTTTACGCTTGTCTTTATATGGTATCTGCGCTCATCTAAAAAAAACTTATTACCAGATGACCAATTACCCAAAACAGCAGTGATTCTTTGCCTCCGCGGAGCCGATCCGTTTTTGCCTAGATGTTTGCGATCGCTCCTGAACCAAAACTATCCACAGTATGATTTAAAATTGATTGTTGATAGTCACGAAGACCCCGCTTGGAAAATTGCCAGTGAAAGCATCACAGAGCAAGAAGCGACCAACGTTCAAATTAGCGCTTTGAAAATAGTACGCAACAATTGTAGTCTCAAATGCAGTTCCTTAGTCCAAGCTGTCCGTGAGTTGGATGATTCCTACAAGGTGGTTGCCCTAGTAGATGCTGATACCATAGTCCATCTGAATTGGCTGCGAGAATTAGTCAGTCCTTTAGGTAATCCTAAAGTAGGGGCAACAACAGGTAATCGTTGGTACGTACCTACAGGTAAGTACTGGGGATCTTTAGTGCGGTACATCGGCAATGTATCCACAGTGGTACAAATGTTTATCTTCCAGATTCCTTGGGGTGGAAGTTTAGCTGTAAAAACAGAAGTGCTTCGCCAAACAGAACTGCTAGATAAGTGGGGACAAGCTTTAGGCGAAGATTTTATGATGCACGACATCCTCAAAAAACATGGGTTTCAGGTAAAGTTTGTGCCTTCGCTACTAATAGTAAATCGTGAAGAGACTGATTTATTCAACTTAATAGACTATCTCAAGCGCCTGATACTTTTTTCTCGACTGTATCACCCGCGTTGGTTAGCTTTAGTGAGTGAATCTGTTTCTAGCATTTTGTTTCCTACTGCACTCATTATCTTAGTTTTAGAGTCCTTCTTACAGGCAAAATGGGAAACTGCGGTTCTCTTGTTAGGCTGTTATAGTGTCTATACTGTAGGATTACTCTTGATCATGCTCGTGTTGGAATTAGAGATACAGCGAGTGGTTCGCTCTAATGACCAGGCGATGCCTATGGGCAAGCCGTTGCACGTCTACGCAAAATTATCAGCTGGTACAATCATTAAAATGTTGATTGGGATTCCGCTAACACAGTGGGTTTATGGGTTAGCGATGCTATCAACTATTTGGATCTCAACAGTTACCTGGCGCGGTGTCTCCTATAGAGTTAAAGGGCCTTGGAATGTTCGGCTAGTAGAATATCGCCCTTATCAATGGTTAGATCAGCCTATTAATAACAAGGTTTCTCTTTGAACTAAATTACTAAATATGAACTAGGCTTAAATAATTCAGGTATTGCATATTTGCGGGATGATTTTGCTGCTTTTGTAGGATGGGCATCTTGCCATTGGTGTCAACTTAACGCGAAACCCACAGCCCGACTAGGAATGAATTCCCAGTCTCATAGCAAAAGTAATCTAAAGATTACTAAGTACCTGGACAGAATGAATTACATATTAGTTATTTACCAATCCTTTGCCAATCAAGGATTTCAGACCAGATTTTTGTGTAATTAATTTTGTCTGATTACTTAAAAATTCTCACAAATCCCTAGTCTACTTCAGTAGACTTTAGCTAAAAGCCAGAGAATTCATTCCAAGGCGGGTATGAAAGCCAGCAAATAAGCCATCTGTG
>Ga0116226_10002944_pt1 | contig 14963 bp, 14 predicted proteins | sample S1TSphfallax_FD_89692 | JGI IMG/M metagenome (GOLD analysis project Ga0116226, IMG submission 89692) | Host-associated microbial communities from peat moss isolated from Minnesota, USA - S1T2_Fa - Sphagnum fallax MG | ecosystem: Host-associated > Plants > Peat moss > Unclassified | place: USA...
CAAGGTCTCCGCGGTGAGCACGTCGAGCGCGGAGAACGGCTCGTCCATGAGCAGGATGTTCGGATGAACGACGAGCGCCCGCGCGAAGCCGACACGTTGCCGCATGCCGCCCGACAATTCCCGTGGGTAGGCCGACTCGAAACCGTCGAGCCCGATCAGGTCGATCGCGGCCAGGGAGCGCTTGCGAATCTCCGCCTTCGGCATGCGCTGCGCCTCTAAACCTAGCGCCACGTTCTCGAAGACAGTGAGCCAGGGAAACAGAGCAAAGCTCTGGAAGACCATCGCGATGCCGGCCGCCGGACCGAATATCGGCGACCCCAAGTAACTCAGTTGACCCGCGCTGGGCTCCGACAGTCCCGCAATCAGACGCAGCAGCGTCGACTTGCCCGATCCGGAGCGTCCCAGCAGACCCACGATCTGCCCCGCATTGAGCTCCAGGTTCATGCCCTCGAGCACGAGCAGCTCTCCGCCGTCGGGCTTGGGGAAGGCTTTGCGCACATCGGTGCACTGCAAAAGCGGGCTCGAGTTCATCGGGATCTCCCCTCAAGTGAGTCGATATTTGCGCTCGGCGTAGTAATACAAGGGACGCCAGAAGATTCTATTGATCAACACCACGAACAAACTCATGGTACCGATCCCCAATACGATGCGATGGAAATCGCCGGCCGTCGTCGCATCCGCGATGTAGGAGCCGAGACCCTTGGCCTCGATCGTAGTACTGCCCCAGGTGGCGATCTCGGCCACGATCGCCGCATTCCAGGAGCCTCCTGATGCGGTGATCGCGCCGGTCACGTAGAACGGCAAAACCCCAGGCAGAGCCACTTTGCGCCACCAGAGCCAGCCCCTGACCCCGAAATTCTCGGACGCATAACGCAGTTCCGCGGGCAGGGCCGAGGCGCCCGCGATCACGTTGAATAAAATGTACCACTGCGTGCCCAGGATCATCAGGGGACTCAACCAAATGTCCGGATTCAGCTTCCAGCTGACGATGCCGAACACGGCGAGCGGGAACAGCAGGTTGGCCGGAAAAGCCGCCATGAATTGCGCGATCGGCTGCACGATCTGCGCGGCCCGCGGCCGCAGACCGACCCAGACGCCGATCGGCACCCAGAGGAGACTCGCGAGCCCGATCAGGAAAAATACGCGGAACATCGTGATCAGCGCTAGGCCCGAGACGTGCAAGGCCTCGTGCAGCGAGGTGTGCGTGATCACGACGGCGACGATGTGCCAGAGACCGAGCCCGACGGCGGCGACGATCAGCGCGAGCCAAAGCAGGTCCAGACTGCGTCGTGGGGCGTGCGCCGCCGCCGCCGCGGCCGCGTCACGCCTCGGGACGGCGCCGCTGGTCCACAAGACGAAGGACTGAAAGGCGAGCTTCCCGCCCTGGATCAAGCGGGAACGGCGCATCATCGTCAGCGCCCAGGACTGCGGCACCCGTACGCCGGGTTCCTGCTCGACGCGAAATCGATCCACCCACGCGACCAGCGGACGAAACAACAGCTGATCGTAGAGCAGGATCACCAGCAACATGGCGCCGATCGCCCAGCCGATCGCGCCCAGATTCTTCTGTTCGATCGCGAGGGCGATATAGGAACCCACGCCAGGCAGCGCCACGGTCGTGTGCCCGACGCTGATCGATTCGGAGGCGACCACGAAGAACCAGCCGCCGGACATGGACATCATCATGTTCCAGACCAGAGCCGGCAGACCGAAGGGCACCTCGAGCTGCCAGAAGCGCATCCACGGCGACAGCCGAAAGGAATTCGCCGCTTCGGACAACTCGTTCGGAATCGTGCGCAGCGACTGATAGAAGCTGAACGCCATGTTCCACGCCTGGCTCGTGAAGATCGCGAAGATCGAGGCAAACTCCGCGCCGAGCACGCGGCCCGGCGCGAGCGACATGAAAAACACGACCGTAATCGAGATGAAGCCGAGGATCGGCACCGACTGCAGGATGTCGAGCAGCGGCACGAGGAATTTGCCGGCACGTTCGCTCTTCGCCGCCCAGGTGGCGTAGGTCAAGGTGAACAGCATCGACAGCGCGAGCGCCGCGAGCATGCGCAGGGTCGTGCGCGCGGCGTACTCCAGCAGATGGATGGGGTCCAGGGAGATCGGCGTGACATCGAGCTGCGCGAGGGGAATGAACAAATTGCGGGCCGCCTCGCCCAGAAAAGCGATCAGCCCGATCACCACGATGAAGGCGATGACGTCCCAGCGCGTCGCCAGATCCCGCAGGAATCCGAAGGGCTGAGATCGGCGTATCGTGGAATCGGTCAAAGCCATCGCCCTCGGATGCAGGAGCCGCGAAATCCCGCCATTTTCGCAGGTACGACGCCGAACTAGCTAGTACCCAGACAACGTTTTCCAATTGTCACATCGGCGTGGTAGGGGGCGCCGTGATGGCCGTCAGGATCGCGCTCATGATCTGCTCGGGGCTCGGTGGACAGCCGGCGACCGCCGCATCGACCGGAATCACGTTCGCGACCCGCCCGACGCAGGCGGTGCCGGCGCCGAAGATCCCGCCACTGCAGGCACACTCGCCGATCGCCACGACGAGCTTCGGGTCCGGGGTCGCTGCATAGGCCCGCTCCAGGGCTGATCGCATCTGGCTCGTGACCGGACCCGTCACGAGCAGCATGTCGGCGTGCCGCGGGCTCGCGACGAAGCGGATGCCGATGCCCTCGAGGTTGTAGAACGGATTGGCGAGCGCCTGCATCTCGAGCTCGCAGCCGTTGCAGGATCCCGCATCGATCGCACGGATGCACAGCGCCCGGCCGAGCACATCTAGGATTTGCGCCTGCAGTCGCACGCGCAGGCGCAGCGCCTCGTCCGCCTCGACCGGCGGCTCCGTCACGCAGCCAATCCGTGCGATCTGCCGCAGCGTTTTCAGCATGGCTTGCTCACAGGTCGTGCCCACTGTAGGCCAAATTGAAGGATTTGTTGATGAGCGGAAAGTCCGGGACGATGTTGTCGATGATGGCGTGCTCGAGCACCGGCCAATTCTGCCAGGAGGGATCGTGCGGATGGCAGCGACGGATGCTGCCGGCGGCCCCGGCGGTCAGCGCGACGAGAATGGGGCCACGCCAAGCCTCGATGAGCCCGACCGCGGCGGCACCTTCCGGGGGCACCGGCAGGTGGACGCGACACGGGCCCTCCGGCAGATCCGCGGCAAGCCTGCGCACCAGGCCGCAACTCTCGAGCGCCTCGTCGTAGCGAATGGCGACGCGCGCCGCCACGTCACCCGCGACGGCCTCACACTTGCGAGGCGGGAACTCGGCATAGGGTGCGCAGGGCTGATCGACGCGCAGGTCGTAGGCCTGAGCGCTCGCGCGACCGGCGAGGCCCGTGAGCCCGAGACGAGCGGCGAGGGCCGGCGGCACCTCACCCGCGCCGACATAGCGACCGCGCAGTCCCGCGTGTTCGTCGTAGATCTCGCGCAGGCGCGGGATCTCGGTCCCGAGTTCATCGAGACAGTTAGCGAGCGCCGCCCTGCCGGCCGCGTCGAGATCGGTGGAGACGCCGCCGGGGACTATGAGACCAAACAAATAACGGCGGCCGAGCGCGCGCTCGGTGGCACGGAGCAACAGCTCCTTGAGACGGGAGAATTGCGACAGGCCGAACGCGAAACCGGCATCGTTGCCGAGGGCGCCGAGATCGCCGAGGTGATTGGCGATGCGTTCGAGCTCGAGGCCTATCGCGCGCAGACGCGCGGCGCGCGGCGGGATCGCCACGAGCGCCATGCCCTCCAGGGCCTGCGCGTAGGCCCAGGAATAACCAACCGCCGAATCGCCGCATAGCCGGGCCGCCAGGCGGTGACCCTCGAGCAGCGGCATGGTGGCGAACAGGCGCTCGACGCCCTTGTGGGTGTAACCCAGTCGCTCCTCGAGGCGCAGCACTTTTTCGCCGACGACCGAAAAGCGAAAGTGTCCCGGCTCGATGATGCCAGCATGGATGGGGCCCACCGGGATTTCATGCACGCCCTCGCCGGCGACGCGCGTGAACGCATAGTCCTGCGGCTGCGGCCCGTGCAGCAGCCACGGCCGTCGATCGGGATCCGTGCTCTGCAGACCGAACATTTCCGCGGCGGCGCGCTGCATGCGGCTCGCGGCCGGAAAGAACTCCTCGATCCCGGGATAGGCCTGCTCCGAGGCACGCTTGACCGGCAGCGCGAGCAGCAGTGTCTCGGTCGCGGTCGGGGCCCCGCCGCCGGCTGCGGTCGCAAAGGCCGCGAGCACGCGCGGGATCGCGCCGGTGTCGTCGCCCCAGAGGGCGAGCAAGCGGGCCCCCTCCCCCGCCAGGCACTGCGCCGCCGCGCGCCATGCTTCGCCGTCGACGGTGAGCGAGCGCATGCCCGGGGCACCTGCGAGCGGCATGGCGCCCGCCCGCCAGTCGGCGCCCGTCATGACGACCCGCCGACCAGGGCCGCGGCGGCCGCGTACCAGGCAATCACAAAAGGAGGTATGCAGACCCCGAGCACCAGGACGAGGCCGAGGTGGAGCAGCGCGGGCCAGGCTGCGGGGGCCGGATCCAGGCGACGCGCCGTCATATCACTGAGGACCGGGCTCTCATCGACACCGAAGCTCTTGCCGAAGACCATCGGCTGTACGCGGGCGATGACGGCGGCGAATGCGACCAGCAGCGCCAATCCTAGGATCGGCGTCGCCCAGGGTTGGTCACGAATAGCGGTGGTCAAGATCAGGAACTCGCTCGCGAATACGCCGAAGGGCGGGGTTCCGAGTATCGCCAGCGCTGCGACGATCAGACCCCAGCCGAGCAGGGGACTGACCGTGACGAGTCCGCGGATCCGCTCGAGCAGCGAGGATCCGGATTTCTGCGCGGCCGTGCCCACGGCGAAATAAATCGCCGACTTGGTCAGAGAATGCGCGGTCAGATGCAGCAGCGCCGCGAAATTCGCAATCGGCCCGCCCATGCCGAACGCAAAGGTGATGATACCCATGTGTTCGATCGAGGAATACGCGAACAAGCGCTTCGCCTCGCGCTGCCGCCAGAGGCAGCCGGCGCCCACCACGACCGACAACATGCCGAAAGCCATCAGCATCTGCGAAGGCCAAGCCGTGTGCAGGGCCCCCGCGACGAGCATCTTGCAGCGGACGACGGCGTAGATCGCGACGTTCAGCAACAGGCCGGAGAGCACGGCGGAGATCGGCGTCGGCCCTTCGGCATGCGCATCCGGCAGCCAGTTGTGCAGCGGCGCGAGACCCACCTTGGTGCCGTAGCCGACCAGCAGGAAGACGAAGGCGAGCGAGAGCACGCGTGGCTCCAGCTGTCCCTTGACGGCGTTCAGATGCGTCCACAGCAGCGCGCTCACGCCCTGGGCGCCCAGCACCTTCTCGGCCGCGATGTACAGCAGGATCGTGCCGAACAAGGCCTGGGCGATGCCGACGCCGCAGAGGATGAAATACTTCCACCCCGCCGCCAGGCTCGCCGGTGTCTGGTAAAGCGTCACGAGCAAGACCGTCGACAGCGTGGCCGCCTCCATCGCGACCCAGAGCAAGCCCAGATTATTCGTCGTCAGCGCAATCAGCATCGTTGCGACGAACAGCTGGTACATCGCGTGATACAGACGCAGGCTCGCGCCCGACATCTGACGTCGACGGGTTTCGATGCGCATGTACGGACGCGAATAAAACGCGGTCGTGAGCCCCACGAAGGCGGTCAGCACGGCGAGGAAGGCATTGAAGGGATCGATGCAGAACTGCTCGTGCAGAAGGGTCAGGGTGCCCCCGGAAATGACCTCCGCGCCGAGCGCGCAGGCCGCGAGCCAGGTCACGGCGCTGAAGGCCACGTTCAGCTCGGCGGCGCGCGCCTGCGATCCGAACAGCGCGAACAGCAGCGTGCCGGTGAGAGGCGTGCCGACGAGCAGGTAGAAGGCCATCTCAGGGCTCCTCGTCGGTCGGGGTCAGATGATCGAGATCCAGGCTGTCGAACTGCTCGCGAATCTTGAACAGGAAGACGCCGAGCACGAGCATGGCCACGAGCACGTCGAGGGCAACGCCCATCTCGACGATCATCGGCATGCCGTAGGTGGTGCTCATGGCGCCGAAGAACAGCCCATTTTCCATCGACAAAAACCCGACGACCTGGGACATGGCCTTGCGGCGCGTGATCATCGTGAGAAACGCGAGCAGGATCACGGCCACGGCGATGCCGACCGCGCTGCGCGTGGCGGTGCTCGCGAGGGCCGTGATCGGCTGGGCGAGCCCGAACGAGAACACGACGATGACCAGTCCGATCAGCATCGTGCCCGGAATGTTGAGCAGCGTATCGGTGTCCCAATACACGCCGAAGCGCCGGATCATCCGATGCAGCAGCCAGGGCAGCAGACAGACTTTGAGGCTGAACGTGAGCGCGGCCGAGACGTAGAGATTCGCCTCGCCCGTGCGCCAGGCAAGCAGCAGCGTCGCGGCGCACAGGATCCCGCCCTGCAGCGCGAGCAGGTTCACGAGCGTCACGACACGGCGCTGCGCCAGCATCGCGAAGGACAGCAGCAACAGCAGCGCCGCGAGAGCATTGAGCAGCTGCAGGACGAAGGGGGTGGCGTTCACCGAGGTCTAGCCCCCCAACAGGATGTGCACGAGCAAACCGAGCACCGCGAACAGAAACGCGGTGGCCAGGAATTCGGGCGCGCGGAACACCCGCAGCTTGGCCGATACCGTCTCGATCGCGGCGAGCGCGATACCGGCGAACAGCAGTTTCACGGCCAGCACCGGAATCGCGGTCAGCAAGGCGAGCGGGCCGGCCTCGCCCGTCGCCGTGCCCCAGGGCAGGAACAGGGAGAAACCGACGCAGGCATAGTTGAACAGCTTCAGCGCGGACGCCCACTCCATGAGCGCCAGATGCCGGCCGGAATACTCCAGCAGCATGGCCTCATGGATCATGGTCAACTCGAGATGGGACGCCGGATTGTCGATCGGGAGGCGCGCGTTTTCGGCGAGCAGGACCATCGTGAAGGCCACGGCGGTGAAGGCGAGACTCGGCGACAAAGTGAGAGACTGCGTCATCAGGCGCTCCGAAATCTGGGGCAGCGCGGTGGTCGCCGAGAGCAGAGAAGCGACGAAGATCACCATGAGCAAGGCCGGCTCCGCGAGAAATCCCACCATCATGTCGCGCCGCGCACCCATGGTCCCGAACGGCGTGCCGATATCCATCGCCGCGAGCGACAGGAACACGCGCGACGTGGCGAACAGCCCGACGAGCGCGATCGCGTCGGCGGTCGCCGCGAACGGCAGGCGCGTGCTCATCGACGGAATGATCGCGGCGGCCACGGCCATGGTGCCGAATACCACGTAAGGGGCGGCGCCGAACAGGGGCGACGCGCCTTGGGCGACTACCAGGTCCTTGTTGAACAGCTTGCGCAGTCCGCGGTAGATCTGTAGCACGCTCGGCGCGCTGCGGTTCTGCAGCCACGCACGGCATTGGTTCACCCAGCCCAGGAACAAAGGCGCCGCGGCCAGCGCCGCGATCACCGCGAGAATCTGCGTGAACCACTCGAGCGGATTCACAGGACGAGCCCGAGCAGCAGGATCAGCGTCATGAAGCCATAGAGCAGATGCCCCGAAAGGCGCGTGCCCTGCAGCCCGACGATTACACCGGAGGCGCGCTGCATCAGCGCCGCCAGCGGCAGATACAGCAACTCCCAGAAGCGGTCGCCGATCGTGACCCGATACTGAGGCGCGGCGTCGAACGGCGACGGCAGTTGCCGCCGCATCGCAAAGAAGGGTTCGAACAGCTGGCGGATCGGCTGACCGAAGCCCTCGGCTGTGTCCTGCGTGCGCTTATCCAAGGACCCGAAGCCGCCGTCCCAGGGCTCGACCCGGGATGCGCGGCTGCGGTGGATCAGGCGCACGACGCCGATCGTCAGCAGCACGAACACGACGAACGCGGCGAGAAAAACCAGGGGCGCATAGGACGCCTGCCGACCGCTCACCGGCGCGAGCATCCACCAGGGCGCGGAGTTATCCGGCAGCACGCCGACCCGCAATTGCACCGCGACGCGCTGGAGCAAGCCCACCACTTGCGCCGGCAGCAGTCCGAGACAGACACAGGCTGTCGCGAGCCAGGCAAGACCGATGCGCTCCTCGGGGTCCACGTCGCGCACTGGTAAATGTCCCGCCTCGCGGGACCGCCCGAGGAACACGACGCCGAAGAACTTGACCATGACGTAACCCGAGAGCGCCGCCACCAGCGCAACCAGGCCCGCGCCCAGGGGCAGCGCCATGTTCACGAAGGGTTGCGGCACCTCGTGCGAGTACAAAAAGGCTTGCAGCAGGAGCCATTCAGACACGAACCCGTTCAAGGGCGGGAGCCCCGCGATCGCGAGCGCTCCCACCAGCGTGAGCCAGGCGACCCAGGGCATGCGATGGATCAGGCCACCGAGGCGTCCGAGATTGCGCTGACCCGTGGCATGGAGCACCGAGCCGGTGCCGAGGAACAACAAGCTCTTCATGAAGGCATGGTTGACGGAGTGATAGAGGACCGCAAGCAAGGCGAGCGCCGCGGCCAGCGGCATGCCGGCGCCGTGAAAGACCAAGGCTAACCCTAAAGCCGCGAACAGGATCCCGAGGTTCTCGATCGACGAGTAGGCGAGCAGGCGCTTCATGTCGGTTTGCGCGGCGGCGAACACGATGCCGTAGAGCGCCGAGAACAAACCGAGCGCCACCGCGATCAAACCCCACCACCACGCGAGATCCGTCATCAGATCGAAGCAGAGGCGCAGCATGCCGTAGACCGCCATCTTCAGCATCACGCCGCTCATGAGCGCCGAAACCGGCGAAGGCGCCGCGGGATGGGCTTCCGGCAGCCAGACGTGGAGCGGCACGAGACCCGCCTTGCCGCCGAAACCGATCAGACCGAGCGCGAACGCGGCACCGGCGACGGCCGGCGAGAAGTGAGCGCCGCGCAGCGCCTCGAAGGTATAGCCGCCGGCAGCGGCGCCGAGCACGCCGAACGCGAGCAGGAGCGCGAGCGCGCCGACGTGCGCCATCAAGAGGTATAGATAGCCCGCCTCCAGGATCGCCTCGACCCGGTGGTCGGTCACGACCAGGAAGTACGAGGAGAGCGCCATGACCTCCCAGCTCACCAGAAACGCATAGGCGTCGGCAGCCAGCAGCACGAAACCCATGCTCGCGAGAAACAGATGGTACTGGCAGCACAGCAAGCCCGGCGGGGAACCCTGAGGTAAGGCCTGGGGTGCGCGAAAGTAACCCGCCCCGTAGAGCGAGACGCCCGCCGACACGCAGCCGAGCACGGCGAGATAGACGGCGCTGAGCGCGTCGAGTGCGAGATGCGTGGGCCGATTCGGCAGGCCGAGGGGCAAAGCCAGCCGCCACTCGAGCGCACCCTGCGGCAGCACAGTCAAGGCGTGGATGGCCGTGACCGCGAGACCGCAGCCGATCAGAGCGCCGAGCGGAAATAGCAGCCGCGTGCCGCCGTCGGGCGACGGCCAGAGCGCGCTGAGCAAAGCGATCAGCAGCCACGCGCACAACAAGACGCCGATCGTTGGCAGCGGGGAGCCGAGGGTCGCGGGCACGGCGAGTGATAGTTCCTGTCAAATAGGTGGGCGACCTAGTATAGGCGCGCCGGCGCCGGTGCCGCCCCGGGGTCGAAGAAAAGCCCGTACGCGTTGAGGAGGCAGTCCGCTTCCGGGTTATGATCCGAGGCTTCCATCGCTACGAGGCAACCCGCATTGGTCGATTCAACGCGTCCCCATCAGGTCGTGATCGTCGGAGCCGGTTTCGGAGGCCTCGCCGCCGCGGTGGGTCTCGCCGGCGTTCCCGTCGAGATCACGGTCATCGATCAGCGCAATCATCACCTGTTCCAGCCATTGCTCTACCAAGTGGGCACGGCCACGCTGGCGACCTCCGAAATCGCCTGGCCTATCCGCCATTTGCTGCGCAAGCGGCGTGAGATCACGACCCTGCTCGGGGTCGTCTGCGGCGTCGACACGGCGCAGCGCAAGGTGGTCATGGAGGATGGTGGCGAACAGAGTTACGACACCTTGGTGCTCGCGACCGGCGCCCGGCATGCCTATTTTGGCCATGACGAGTGGGAAAAGGATGCTCCCGGCCTCAAGACCCTCGAAGACGCGACCTCGATTCGTCGCCGGATCCTGCTCGCCTTCGAACATGCCGAACGCGAGACCGATCCGGAACTGCGCGCCGCACTCCTGACCTTCGTGATCGTCGGCGGCGGACCCACGGGCGTCGAACTCGCGGGCGCCATTGCCGAGCTCGCGCATCAAAATCTGCCGCAAGACTTTCGCAACATCGACACGCGCCTTGCGCGCGTCGTGCTGATCGAGGCCGGCCCGCGCATCCTGCCGACCTTCACCCCTGAGCTGTCCGCGTATGCCAAGACCGCACTCGAAAAGTTGGGGGTCACCGTCGAGCTCGGCCGGCCGGTCCGCGAATGTAATGCCGACGGCGTCGTGTTCGGCGACCAGGTTCTGCGCTCGAAAGTGATCCTCTGGGCGGCCGGGGTGCGCGCCTCCGCCGCCGCATCCTGGCTGGGCGTTACGTCGGACAATGCGAGCCGCGTCAGGGTCGAGCCCGACCTGACCATTCCCGGCCACCCGAACATATTCGCGATCGGCGACACGGCGACGGTGAGCGCTTGGCACGGCCAGCCCGTACCCGGCATCGCCCCGGCAGCCAAGCAGCAAGGCGCCCACGTGGCCAAGACGATCGCGCTACGCCTGCGCGGCAGCGACGCCGTCCGGCCGTTTCGGTATCGCCATTCCGGCAATCTCGCAACGATCGGCAAGGATTCCGCGGTGATCGACTTCGGCTGGATCACCTTGCGAGGGCACTTCGCCTGGTGGATTTGGGGACTGGCTCACATTTATTTCTTGATCGGGGTCCGCAATCGGCTCGCGGTCGCCTTGAGCTGGTTGTGGATCTACTCAACCGGCAACAAGACCTCCTGTCTGATCACCCAGGGTGAGAAGAAGAGCATCGCGTAGTGAAGGACAGCCGTCCCGGCGCCTGAAACGCACTGAAATTCGTAAAGTTTTCTTACCCTGAGCCGACTCGGAGACCATGGGTTCGTGTTTTGCGTGCCTGCGCCTGGAGGAACCGATGACCGAGCCAGCTCAACGTGGCCGATGAAAACGCTCGCCAAGACCTATGACGCGCTGACCGAGTTCCTGTATCGCGCGCCGATCGGCATGATCCAAACCACCCTGGACGGCACGATCGAGATCCTGAACCCTCTATCCGCGCGCCTGCTCATGCCCTTGTCGCGCGACGGCACCGTGGCGAATCTGTTCGATCTCCTGCGGCCCCACGTGCCCCAGCTGGACGAACTCCTGCGACAGCATTCGGAGCGGATCGGCAGCGTCGTCGAGGCACAGCGCATTCATTTCGACGTCGGTGTAATTGGCAACTCGGAGCCGCGGACGCTCTCGCTGAGCCTGCTCAAACTCGAAAACGAACGGCTCATGGGCCTGCTCAGCGACATCAGCCTGGAGGCGACGCGCGAACGGCGCGGCCTCGCCCGGCGCCTCGGCGAGGCGGCTCAGGCCCCCATGCTCACGCCGGTCGCCGACCGCGCCGAGATCTGCGCGCGGATTCAGCGCGCGATCGATCGCGCCGCGACCGACACGGCGACGGAGTTCGCCGTGCTGCTCCTCAACTGCGACCGCTTCCGCCAGATCAACGACACGCTCGGTCACACGGTCGGGACGAAGTGCTCCGCCTGATCCCGGAGCGTCTGCGCTCGATCCTGCGCGGCGAGGAGCACCTCGCGGGGCCCATCAACGGCGCCGAGTTCGTCGTCGTGCTGGAACGCCTGGCGCGCGCCGAGGACGTCCACGCCGTCGCTCAACGGCTGCTCGACAAGCTCGCCAAGCCCTATGGGATCGGCGAACATCAAGTCCACTGCGGCATGAGCGTCGGGGTCGTCCTGCGCGCCCAGGCGCAGGACGATGCGGAGGCCGTGCTGCAGAAGGCCAGCATCGCGATGGTCGAGGCCAAGCGTACCGGCGGCGGACGCTACGTGGTGTTCGAGCCCGCGATGCAGGAGCGCGCGGCCCACCGCAGCGGCATCGAGGTGGCGCTGCGCCACGCGCTCGCCGAGCGCGAATTGTTCGTGATGTATCAGCCGATCGTCCGGCTGCCGGGCGACCCGGTCCGTGAGAGCCTCGCGGGCGTCGAGGCCTTGGTGCGATGGCATCACCCGAGCCGCGGGCTGATCCCGCCGCTGGAATTCATCAGTGTCGCCGAGGAATGCGGCTTGATCGGCGCGGTCGGTGACTTCGTGCTCTCGACCGCCTGCCACCAATTCGCCGAGTGGCAACGCAAGCTCGGCGCGGGCGCACCCCAGCTGCTCGCGGTCAACCTGTCGCGGGCGCAACTGCTGCAGCCCGAACTCGTGGGCACCGTGAGCGAGATCCTGCGCTCGAGCGGCATGCGGGCGCGACAGCTGCAACTGGAAGTCACGGAAAGCCTGGCTGCGCAGGACGAACGCGTACAGCAGCACCTGCATGCGCTCAAGGAACTGCGCCTCAGCTTGGCGCTGGACGACTTCGGGACGGGCTACTCGTCGCTCGCGAGCCTGCATCAACTGCCGATCGACACGGTCAAGATCGACCGATCCTTCGTCTCGCAGGTCGACACCAGCCACCATCATCGCGTGCTCATCGAAGCGACCGTGCGCGTGGCCCAGAGCCTGGGGATGAACACGGTTGCCGAGGGCATCGAGACCCGCGCCCAAGCAGCCGTCGTGCAATCCCTGGGGTGCGAGAAGGGTCAGGGGTACCTGTTCAGCAAGCCGCTCGCGGCCGCCGATATCGGAACCTGGCTGCAGATCGGCGAGTCGGCCCTGAGTCCATGAACCGGGACCGAGCGGATGAGCCGGGCTCAAAGCGGATCTTGTAGTCCCCGTCCGACCTCCGAAAACGCGCCGCGACAGTTACGCGCGCGCGCGCGAGTGGTTACTCTCGAGGCCATTAGGCTACGAGCGTGTCTCCAGGAATCTTCAGTCATGAACAGCAGCAGCGTGTTGGATAAGACCGTCCTGATGGCTGCTAGCGTGTTAGCTTGCCTCCTAGCGGGCAGTTCCGCCTTCGCGGATGACGGCATACCCCTCAAGATCACGAATGACAGTACGACGGACATCGTCGTCACGGTCACGGATTTGAACGCCTCTCCGCGACGCATCGTCGTCTCCGGCCAGCGTATCAGCGGCTTCTCGACGATTCCGATTTCCGTGACACCCGGCCCCGACGGCATGGGTAACGTCTCCTGGACGGCCACCACCGTCGACAGCGACGGGCGACTGTGCGGCCGCGACGATCGCCAGAATTTAGGCAATGACACCGAAGTCCACGTGCACGCGGACAGCCCCTGCACCTCGACTTGAGGTTTGCTCCACGGTGGAGTCGGAATCGACGCTAGAGAGGGACTCGGCGCCGACGCGCGGTGATCCGTGCCCCCGCGGCGATACCGCCCAAGACCAGCAAGCTAACCCCGTCGAACGCGCCGCCCCCGCCACCGGAGCTCTTGGCAGTCACCGTCAAGGTGACTGAAGAAGGCGAAGAACTCACCGTGCCGTTGCTGCAAGTCAGCGTGTACGTGAAGCTACCCGTGGTCGTCGGCGTGACGGTCTGGCTGCCGCTGGCCGCGAGCGAACCGGTCCAGCTGCCCGAGGCCGTGCAACTCGTCGCATTGGTCGATGTCCAGCTGAGGGTCGCCGTGCTCCCCGAGACGATGGAGTTCGCCGACGCCGTCAAGGTCGCGGTCGGTGCCGGAGCGGTTACGTCCAGCGTGACGGTGGTAGCCGCCGAATTCCCATTCGCGTTCGCGCATACGAGCGTGTACGTGTAGGCGCCGGCGGCACCGGGCGTTTCTGTCGCCGTGCCGGTGCTTCCCTCGGATCCGCTCCAGCCGGTGCCAGAGGCCGTGCACGAAGTTGCACCGCTGTCCGACCAGGTCAACGTGGCGGAGGCGCCGAGGACAATCGAGTTGGCACTCAATGAGAGGGTCGGCGCCGGGGGCGGAGGCGGAGTCACGGTGAAAGAGACTGTTGAAGGCGGCGACGCGCCGAATGCATTGCTGCAGGTCAGGGTAAAGGTCTGCGTAGTCAGCGAAGTCGCGGTGAACTGCTCCGAGCCGCTCGTGGTCTGTGAGCCGCTCCATCCGTTGCCAGACGCCGTGCAGCTCGTCGCGAAACTCGAGGACCAGGTCAAGATGGTCGTGCCGCCCTCGGTCACGCTGGTTGAGGACAGCGACAGGGATGGTGCCGGAGGCGCCTGCCCTTGCGCCTCGACATTCAAGGCCACGGAAGCCTTTCCGCTTGCGCCAGAGCTGTTGGTGCAGGTCAGGGTATAGATGCTCGTGCCGGCGCTCGTAGGCGTGATGCTCAAGCTGCCGCTCAGGCCTTGGCTGCCGGTCCATGCGCCCGATGCCGTGCACGACGAGGCTTCGAGCGTCGACCAGGTCAGGGTTGTCGTCGCGCCCACGGCGATCGAATTGTTGGACAGGCTGAGACTCGGGGTGGCGAGTGCTGCATCGGCCTGAATGAAGCCGTAGCCGGCGTTGAAGTTGAACGCTGTGCTGGTCGGCGGGGTGCCGATGGCGATGGCGCTGTTCTCCAAGGCCGTATAAATCTGAGTCGGGCTGATCGATGAGGATGGGCTCGCAGATGCGGCAGCTTGGATCATCAATGCTGCGATGCCCGCGGCATGCGGCGTGGCGGCCGAGGTACCGAGGAAATTCGGCAAGTTCACATCGTTTTTACAGTGCGTATCGCTCGTGACCAGTGACTCGCCGTTCGGACCCGATGTGCCAAGCTGGAAGCCGAGGAAGGTGTTGTTGACGCCGTCCGGTCCGACGAAGTTCGGTTTTTGACGCACTTGGGGCGCCGGCAAACGCGTGCCCGAGGTGCTGAACAGAATCGGCGCGCCACCCTGAGACGAGTAAGCCTCGAGTTGAGTAGGTGAGGTA
>Ga0116226_10002947_pt1 | contig 14956 bp, 7 predicted proteins | sample S1TSphfallax_FD_89692 | JGI IMG/M metagenome (GOLD analysis project Ga0116226, IMG submission 89692) | Host-associated microbial communities from peat moss isolated from Minnesota, USA - S1T2_Fa - Sphagnum fallax MG | ecosystem: Host-associated > Plants > Peat moss > Unclassified | place: USA...
ATCCCCGCTCGCCAGCAAGGCGTTGTAACCGCTCTGCAGGATCGTCAGGTTGGCGCCGAGGGTTACCGCCGCGCCGCTGTCGGCGGCGTCCAGATTGACCAGCCAGTCATAGGCGCCGATGTTGTTGCCGATGTCGAGCGTGGCGTTGTCCAGCGTGTCGCCAGCCTCAATGTTCAGGAAAGTGTTCGAGCCATCGCCCGCCGTCAGCTCGATCGTCGCGGGGCCGGTGCCATCCGCGCCTGATACCGTCGTCTGATCGGCCAGGGTCAGCGCCGAGTTCGACGCGGTCACATTCAGCAAGCCCTGAAACGCGACGCCGGAGAGCGTGCCACCTGTCGCCAGCATGCCCGAGGACGGCGCCTCGACCGTGCCGCCGCTGACCACGCCTTGCACCAGTGTGGCACCGTCGGCGACGAGTACCGTGCCGCTTCCCAGAAGATAGGTGCCAGCCAGCTGCGTGCCGGGTGCGACCGTCAGCGTGTCGCCGCTGCCGATGGTCGTCGTGAATTGCTTGACGATCTCGGCTTCGACCTGCGCCTGCGATTCGCCGTCGGCGATTTCGGTCTCGAGGGCGTTGATCGTCTGCCAGCTCGGATTTCCGCCGGAGACGTTCTGGTAGACCGAGGTCAGGTCATTCTGCTCTTCACCCGACGTGGCCAGCCATTCGCGCACCTGCGACGGTGTCACACGGCTCTGCAAGATCCCGCTATAGGCGGAGATCCCGCTCGGGTCGGCCGTTCTGCCCAGCACGCTTTCGTACAGATCGTTCACCTCGATCTGCGCGACCGCGTTGGAGTCCCATACCGTTCCGTCGGCGAAGACAATTTGCGGCGATCCTGTATAGGCCTGCTGAAGCGTGAGGCTGTCCGTCCCGCTGGCGAGGGTCAGGATGATGTCATGGTTGTCGTCGATACTCGCGACGACATCGGCGGGGGCTATATCGGCGCCCAACACGACGGAGCCCGCTTCGCCGTTAATGTCGAGAATTCCAGCGCCGTCACCTGTGTCGAATTCGACCGTGTTCTGCGTATCGCCGAAGATGACGGTGCCGCCGTCGACGATCTCCGCGCCGCCGCTCAGCACGCTCACGCCGCTGGCCACGCCGCCGCTGCCGACATATTCGGCGCCACCGCTGCTGACGGTCCCGCCGAGAATGCTACCGCCCGCGGCAACGAAAGCGGTCCCGCCACTCTGCACGACTGTATTGAAGGCCGTTCCACCGGAGAGGACCGTCAGGACGGTGTCGCTGCTAACGATCGCGTTCGCGAGAGTCTGTCCGGCCGAGACGACGATGTTGATGGTTGCCGCCGATGCAACGAGTTCGGTTCCGCCGTTCCCATCATCGACCAAGCCGAGCGCGATGTTTCCGGCCGAGCTGAGCTGAATCGTCTCGACGCTGCCGCCTTCGGTGACGGTGAGTGTGGTGCCGGACAGCGCCGCCGTTCCGCCCGACGCGAACGGGAGATCGGTGATGTCGAGGGTGTCGCCGGCGGCGAGGCCGTTGATGCTGGCGTCGAGCGTGCCGGCCCAGGCCAGCGTGCCGCCGCTGCCGGTGAAGACGACGGAACCGGAGTCGATCGCACCGGCGGCAAGTGTCAGCGTGCCGCCGCCGTTCAGAGTGGCGTCGCCGAGCGTGCCGCCGGCGAGGACGGTCAGCGTTCCGCCGGCCTCGATCGTGGTGTCGGCGACGCTGCCTTGGAAGTCTACGATCTGCTGGCCGCCACTGGCCACGTCCGTGCCGCTGGCGATGCCGCCGAACAGCACGTCCTGCTCACCGCCATTATAGACAATGGTGCCGCTGGCGATGCCGCCGGCGACGTCCTGTTCTCCGCCGCTGAGCGTCGTGGCGAAGCTCGTCCCGCCCGACAGCACTGTCTCGACGCCGCCGGCGTTGACAAAGGTTCCGCTCGCGATCCCGCCAAAGCTCTCGGTCTCGGCGCCGCCGCCGGTGACGATCGTCCCATTCGCCGTGCCGTCAAAGCCGATCGCCTCGACGGCGCCGCTGTTCAGCGTGACGCCGCTGGTGGTGCCGAGATAGTCGACGCTCTCGACCCCGCCGGCGTTGACGACGCTGCCGATTGCGCTGCCGCCATCGACGATTTCGGCACCGCCACCCGCGACGATGCTGCCGACGGCCGTGCCGCTGTCGACAAAGTCGGTGCCGCCGCTGGCAACGCTGGTTGCGGACGCGACGCCGCCCTCGATGCGCGCGACGCCGCCGCTGCCGATGATCGCGCCGCTGGCGACGCCGCCCGCCGAGACGATTTCGGTCGCGCTGCCGCCGACCACCGTCGCGCTGGCGACGCCGCCGACGAGAACCTGCTGGCCGCCGCTGAGTAGCGTCGTGGCATAGGTGGTGCCGGCGGAGACGGTTTCGACGCCGCCGCTTTGGACAACGCTGCCGCTCGCGCTGCCGCCGTCGATGAATTCCGCGCCGGCGCTGTTGACGACGGTCCCCATCGTGGCGCCGGCGCTGATGAAGGCGCTGCCGCCGCTGTTGATCGTCATGCCGAAGCTCGTGCCACCAGAGACGAACGCGCTGCCGCCATTGTCGACGACGGTGGCGCTGGCGATGCCGGTGACGAACTGCACGCCGCCGCTGGCAAGCGTCGTGTCGCTGGCGAAGCCATCGACGAATTCGGCGCCGCCGCTGGTCACGGTCGTGCCGCTTGCGCTGCCTCCGGCGGAGATGATGTCGGTGCCGCCTGCCACGGTCGTGCTGTCCAGGACGGCGCCGGAGAGAACAAACGCCTCGCCGCCGCTCGCGATAAGGGTCCCGACGGCAACGCCGCCATTGCCGATGACCTGCGCGCCGCCGCTCTGCACCTGGCTGCCGCTGGCAACGCCATCCACGACCTCACTGCCGCCGCTGCCGACAATGCTGCCGCTGGCGCTGCCGCCGCTGCCGATGGTCTCGGTGCCGCCGCTGATGGTGGCGCCGCCGATCGCGCCGCCGGACTGAACGACCACGGCACCACCGCTGCCGACGACGCTGCCGCTCGCGATGCCGCCGGCGAGGATCGTTTGCGTGCCGCCGCTCTGCACCGACGTCGCAAGCGCCATGCCCATGACGGACTCGGTGCCGCCGTTGCCGATGGTCGTGCCGATCGCGGTGCCGCCGGCGGAGACCGTATCGGTGCCGCCCGAGAGGGTCGCGTTGCTCAGCACGCCGCCGGATTGCACGAAGGCCGCGCCGCCGCTGCCGATCACGCTGCCGATGGCAACGCCACCGTTGACAAGTTCGACGCCGCCGCCGGCGACCGTCGTGGCGACGGCGCTGCCGGCGACGATGGACTGGCTGCCGCTGACAAGCGTGCCGGACGCGATGCCGCCGGAGAGGATCTGCGTGCCGCCGCCGGCCACGTCGGTGCCGCTGGCCAGACCGCCGGCAAGCACCGTTTCGGTGCCACCCGCGCCCACCTGCGTGCCGCTGGCGGCGCCCCCTGACAGCACCGTCTCTGCGCCACCGATGATTGCCGCGCTGACGCTTAATCCGCCGGCCGAGACGATCTCGCTTCCACCGCTGCCCACGCTGATGCCGCTCGCGATGCCGCCGGCGGATACGATTTCCACGCCGCCGCTGCCCACGTTGGCGCCGCTCGTGCTGCCGGAGGCGAAGGCGATCAGCATCGCACCGGACCCGACCGTGACGCCGCTGGCCGCGGTTGCCCAGGCCGAGACCGTGGTCGGCGTGATCAGCAGCACCCCGGTTGCACCCGAGGCACTGCCCGACAGAATCGTCGTCGCCGTAGCGCTGCCGCCCGGCATGACAAACAGCAATCCGCCCGCGTCGACAATGGTGCCGCTGGCCACGCCGCCCGACAGCACCACGTCGATGCCGCCGTTACCGATCGTGCCGGCGTCCGCGATGCCCCCGGATGAGACGGCCTCGAGACCGCCGGCGGCCACGACGTCGCCGCTGGTGATCCCGCCGCCCGCCACCGCCTCGAAACCGCCGGCGATGACGGAAGTGTCGGAGGCAACGCCCCCGGACAGCACCGTCTCGCTGCCGGCCAGCAACGTGCTGCTCGTCGTGCCGCGCACGATTTCGGTGCCGCCGCTGGCAACGTTGGTGGCGCTGGCGACGCCGCCGGCCGACACGGTCTGCATTCCGCCGCCGCCGACCGTCGCGCTCCTGGCCACGCCGCCCGACAGCACCGTGTCATTGCCGCCGGCGCCGACAATGGTTCCGCTCGCCTTGCCGCCAGAGGACACAAGTTCCCCGCCGCCGGAGCTGACGACGGTGCCGCTGGCGCTGCCACCGACAAGAATCTCCCTGCCGCCGCTGCCGATCAGGCTGGCGACGGTGGTGGCGCCGGACAGCGCCGTCTGCACGCCACCGCCGGCCACCACCGTCGCGCTGGCAACGCCCGCCGCCACATTCTGCGCGCCGCCGAGCAGGATCGTGCCCACCGCGACGGCACCGGACAGCAGTTGCTGGGTGCCGCCCTGGCTGACCACGCTGCCGCTGGCGGTGCCGCCGATCACGTTCTGGGTGCCGCTGCTGCCCACCAGCGTGCCGCTGGTGCTGCCCGACGCGTTGACCGTCTCGGCCCCGCCGCTGCTCAGCACGGTGCCGACCGCGCTGCCGAGCGCGTTGATGGTCTGCGCGCCGCCCCGCGTCACCACGGTGCCGCTGGCGACGCCGTGCGCATCGACCGTCTCGACGCCGCCGCTGCTGATCGCGGCCCCGACGGTCGCGCCGGCGGTGACGATCTCGCTACCGCCGAGTGTGACCACGCTGCCGCTGGCGATGCCGCCGGCAACCACCTGCTGGCCGCCGAGGCCGACGACCGTGCCCCTGGTTCTGCCGGCCGAGACCGTCTCGACCCCGCCGCTCGCGACCGTCGTGGCGCTGCTGGCGCCACCCGCAATCAATTGTTGTCCGCCGACGCTGACCACGCTGCCGGCCGCGAGGCCGCCCGAGACCGTCTCGGTGCCGCCGCTGCCGACGATCGAGCCACTGGTGCTGCCGGCCAGCACCGCCTCCCGCCCGCCGCTGCTGACGATCGTCCCCAGCGAGGCGCCGCCGGAGACCGTCTCCAGGCCGCCGCTGCTGACCACCGTGGCACTCACCACCCCGCCGCCGACCACCAACACGCCGGACTTGCGCAGCACCACCGCGCCGGCCTGCAACACGCCGCCCGGTGCCAGATCGAACGTGCCCGCCGAGACCGCGAGCGTGCCGCCCACGCTGAGCGTGCCGCTGTCGGTCACGGTTGCCGCGGTGCTGCTGATGCTCAGCGACGCCGCCGAAGCGCTGCCGCTGATGGTGACGTCATAGGCCGAGCCCGACGCCGCGATGGTCACGCTGCTGGCGCTGCCCGGCACCCCACCCGACGACCAATCGGCCGCACTGCTCCAATCGCCGTTCACGGCGCTCTTCCAGCTGACCGTCGTCATCGCAAATCCCCGTGCTAACGATCAGCCGAACGTCTCCGTACCCGTCACCGGGTGCATTTGACTCCGTTGATCATACATCGATATGTTACGGTAACGATACCGTTAACGATGCTCGGAAACAAGCGATATCGACGCCGAATGTTTATTAATCCGATATGTCTTCTTGCTTGCGATCTCGCAGACCATCGTCGGTATTATTCGACCGGCCTGGAAAGCCGCGCGCGACCGGCCGGCCGGCTGTCATCGAAAGCGCATTACGATTCGGCCGGCGACTGGGTTGACGGTGCTGTTCGACAATCGCGCCCCCGCGAACTGACAGCGCGCGGGCGAAAGCCACCCCACAGAGCACCGCCATAATTTTGAGTGGGCAACAGATGTCGCGCGTCAGGTCGAACCGACCCAGACCGGCGACGGGTTGCGCGGGCCGAGCGCAAGGCGGGTCCAGAACCGGGGAGGGGGCAGCGTGGTCGGGACGCGGGGATCATGGGCCACGCTCACCTTGCAGTTCGCGCAGTAGGCGCCTTCGCACCGGGTCGCTCGGATGCGGCCGAAACAGCGGCGTAGCCGGATGGTCGTCTCGGGCCGCATCGTGTCCCCACAGAGATCGCATCGCATGTCCGGTTCCCTTGCCCGTTTGTCCCGGCAAGGAGCCTATCCGCCATAAAAGAACAAACCAAGAACTTTTTCGGGCGCCGCTACCGGCATGGCCCGGCCGATTCCTCACGTCCGCCTGCTTCAACCGTCTGGCGTCGAAAAAGGACGACGTCGTCTGGCTCGACCGCGAGCACCCGGAGCTGGCCGCGATCTCCCTCGAAATGGACGTGTGCGCGCACCGGCGCGGCCTGACGACGACGCGGGGGCAGGGGCGCCGCTGGAGCTGGTCGGAATTTCTCGGCCACGGCGATCCGGCGGCACGCGGCGGAGCGTTCGGCTGCCGCAAGCCCGGCGCTGCCACTGCGCGGCGGGCGCCGCAAGGGTCGGCCGCGCCAAGCGGCACGGCCGCCCGGCGTTGCCGGCTGCGCCCTTGCCGTGCCCGCCGCCCAGCGGCCGCGAGGGTCGGTCTTCGAGAGAGAAGATCGAAAGGAATTTTCCAATGCAGACCGACGAAAAACTCGCAGCGCGACAGACGCTGCTGGACGGACTGGCGCAGCAGATCGGTGTTCCCCCATCCGAGCGGGCGCCTCGTCTACACCGAAGGCGTGCAGTTTCTCGCCGAGCAGGCGGATGCATACTGGCTGATCGACCTGATCGCCTCCTGGTGCCCCGATCCCAGACTCCAGCACGAGGATTTTGTTCAGTGGAAGCTGACGGTCAACGAGGACCGGACCGCGGTGGCAATCGCCGACGACGGCAACGGCAATGAACTGCTCCGGCAGGCCATTCGCTACACGGATTTCCCGCTGGATGAGATCGCGCTGTACCTGACCGAACGGACGTTGCTGCTGCCCAGCGAATACTGACCGGACGCCGCCGCCGATCGCGGGGCGTGCCCAGGGCTTCGTGCCATCCCTCCCATTCATCCGCGCGCCGCCATCCGCCCGAGCGCGGACGCGCGCGCACGTCCGGAGATTTTTCATGCAAGACGCCGCGCAATTCAGCCTCGGCCTGTTCCAGGACACCGCCCTCGGCTGGACCCTCAACACCCCGCCGCCACCCCGGCTCGCGTAACCGTTCCCATCACCGCTAGCGAGGATGACGACGGCGACCGCGAAGATGCTGACGACGCGCCGCCGCCGACCAGCAGCGTTGCGGCCGAGGCCCGCAATTTCCATCTCACCGGCGAGCGGTCGCTGGCCCGCGGCTGGCCGGCCCGGGCGCGCGACAATGTCCTGGCCATCCGGCTGTCGAAGGAACTGGAAGCGACCGGCCGCAGCCCGACGCTGGACGACCAGGAGAAGCTGCTCCGCTTCGTCGGCTTCGGCGCCACCGACCTGGCGCAGAACTGCTTTCCGCTGCCGGGTGCTGACGGCTTTCGCGCGGGCTGGGAGGAGATCGGCCAGGAGCTTGCCAATCTGGTAACGCGGGAGGAGTACGCCGCGCTTTGCCGTGCGACCCAGTATGCGCACTTCACGCCGGAATTTGTCTGCCGGGCGCTGTGGCGCGCCACCGAGCGCCTGGGATTTTGCGGGGGCAAAGTGCTCGAGCCGGGCCTGGGCACCGGCCTGTTCTTCGCGCTGCTGCCGCCGGCCCTGCGCGATGCCTGCCAGCTCACCGGCGTCGAATACGACCCGGTGACCGCGCGCATCGCCCGCTTCATCCATCCGCAGGCCCGCATCCGCTGCGAGGATTTTGTTCGCAGCCGGCTTGGCGGCGGCTTTGATCTGGCCATCGGCAATCCGCCGTTCGCCGACCGGATCGTCCGCGCCGACCCGGCGACCGAAGCGCTGGGTCTGCGGCTGCATGACTATTTCATCGCCAAGTCGATCGCGCGACTCCGCCCGGGCGGTCTCGCGCTGTTCGTCACCAGCACCGGCACGCTGGACAAGGCCAACTCCAGCGCCCGCTTGCACATCGCCGGGATGGCCGACCTGGTGGGCGCGGTGCGGCTGCCCGAGGGCAGTTTTCGTGCGACCGCCGGCACCCACGTCGTCGTCGATGTGCTGGTGTTCCAGCGCCGCGCCGACAGGGTCGCCGCGCGCAGCCTGGCGTGGGTCGATCTCGCCGACATCCCAATCGATCCCGACCCCGAACCCGCTTCCTCGGACGCCTCCGGCCCGGGTGACGGCAGCGCGCCAGAGACCGTTCCCGATATCCCGAGTCCCGCGCCGCTGCCGGCGACGGTCGCGATCAACCGGTATTTCATCGAGCATCCCGAGATGGTGCTGGGGACGCACGCGCTGCGGCGCGGCATCTACGGCCCGGCGCCCAGCTATACCTGCCTGCCGCGCGCTGGCGCCGGCCCACTGGCGGCGCAGCTCGATGAAGCGCTCGACCGCCTGCCAAGCAGCCTGTTCACCCCGGCGCCGACGTTCAGTATCGCCGACGACGCGGACGGCACCGACGGGGAGCCGCTGGTGCGTCCCGGCACAGCCGCCGACGGTGCTACGATCAAGGAGGGGTCCTATTTTGTGGGCCGCGACGGACGGCTGATGCAGATCATCGACGGACGCGGCGTTGTCGTCGCGATCCGCCAGGGCAAGGGCGGCGAGGGCATCCCGGCCTCGTCCGCCAAAATCATCCGCGCGCTGCTGCCGATCCGCGACGCGGTCCGCGAGGTGCTGCGTGCGCAGGCCGCCGACCGGCCCTGGACGGCGGCACAGATCCGGCTGCGCACCGCCTATTCCGGGTTTGTTCGCTATTTCGGGCCGATCAACCACACCGTCGTGACCGTCACGACCGACAAGGAGACCGGCGAGGAGCGCGAAACCCATCGCCGCACCAACCTCGCCCCGTTCGCCGACGATCCCGATTGCTGGCTGGTCGCCAGTATCGAGGAATACGATTTGGAAACCGGCGTTGCCCGCCAGGGTCCGATATTCCGCGACCGTGTGATCGCCCCGCCGGCGGCGCCGCTGATCGCCACGGCCGCCGACGCGCTCGCGGTGACGCTGAACGAGCGTGGCCGTGTCGACCTCGACGGCATCGCCGACCTGCTCGAGCAGGATTCTGGCGCAGCGCTCGCCCAGCTCGGCACGACCGTGTTCCGCAACCCGGCGACGGGCGACTGGGAGACCGCCGACGCCTATCTATCCGGTCCCGTTCGCGGCAAGCTCGCCGCCGCCATCGCGGCCGCCGCCGACGACGCACAGTACCAGCGCAACGTCGCCGCGCTCCGTGACGTGCAGCCCGAAGGTTTGCGTCCGTCCGACATTACGGCGCGCCTGGGTGCGCCCTGGCTGCCGACGGACGCGGTGGAGGCCTTCTCGGCCGAGATCATGGGCACCGACATCCGGGTGTTCCACAGCGAGGCGGTTGCCACCTGGACGGTGAGGGGCGACGCGTTCGACGGGACGGCGCTCGGCACCTCCGAATGGGGCACCTCTCGCCGCCATGCCGGCCAGCTGCTGCATGACGCGCTGAACGGCGGCACGCCGCAGATTTTCGACACCGTCTACGAGGACGGTGTCGAGAAACGGGTGCTCAACGTCGAGGCGACAGAGGCGGCCAAGGACAAGCTGGCCCGGATCAAGACCGCGTTCACCGACTGGGTCTGGACCGATCCCGACCGCACCGACCGGCTGGCCCGCATCTATAACGACCGCTTCAACAATTTGGTGCCGCGCCACTTCGACGGCAGCCACCTGACGCTGCCGGGCGCCAGCACCGTCATCACGCTGCGCCCGCATCAACGAAGAATCATCTGGCGGGCGATCGCCGCCGGCGGCTGCTACATCGCCCACGCCGTCGGCGCCGGCAAGACGTTCTCGATTGCCGCCGCGGTGATGGAACAGAAGCGCCTTGGGCTGATCAGCAAGGCCATGCTGGTGGTGCCCGGCCACTGCCTGGCGCAGGCATCGCGCGAATTCCTGCTGTTGTATCCGACCGCCCGCATCCTGGTGGCCGACGAAAGCAATTTCAGCAAGGACAAGCGGGCGCGCTTCCTGGCCAGGGCGGCGACCGCAACCTGGGACGCGATCATCATCACCCATTCCGCGTTCCGCTTCATCGCGGTGCCGGCCGCGTTCGAGCGCCAGATGATCGAGGACGAGGTCGCGCTCTACACCGGCGTGCTGGCGGATGCCGACGATGACGACCGGATCACCCGCAAGCGCGTCGAGGCGATCAAGGAAAAGCTCACCGAGCGGCTCGAACAGCTGAAAACCCGCAAGGACGACATGCTGACACTCGAGGAGATCGGCATCGACCAGCTGATCGTCGACGAGGCGCAGGAGTTCAGAAAGCTCTCGTTCCGAACGAACCGGACCAACCTGAAGGGTGTCGATCCGGACGGCTCGCAGCGGGCCTGGGACCTGTTCGTCAAGGCGCGGTTCATCGCGACGAAGAATCCCGGCCGGGCGCTGATCCAGGCGTCGGGGACTCCGATCACCAACACGCTCGGGGAAATGTTCACGCTGTTGCGCTTCCAGGCCGAGGACGCGCTGCGCGAGCGCGGCATCCACGAGTTCGACGCCTGGGCCGCTGCCTTCGGCGACACGCGCACGGAGCTCGAGCTCCAGCCGTCCGGCACCTATAAGCCGATGGAACGGTTCTGCGAGTTCATCAACGTCCCGGAACTGATCGACATGTTCCGCTCGGTCGCCGACGTCGTGCTGAAGGATGATCTGCGCTCCAATGTGCGGCTGCCATGCCTGCGCGGCGGGCAACGCCAGCTGATCACCGCCCCGGCCAGTGACGCCTTCCGGGCCTATCAGAAGCACCTCGCCCAGCGCATCGAACGCATCGAGGCGCGCAGCGGCCGGGTGCGGCCAGGCGACGATATTCTGCTCGCCGTCATCACCGACGGGCGGCACGCCGCGATCGACATGCGGCTCGCCTGGCCAGCAAGCGACAACGAGCCGGACAACAAGCTGAACAAGCTGATCGCCAACGTGCATCGCATCTGGCTGGAGACGGGACGCACCCGCTTCCGGCAGGCCGATGGCACGCTGCATCCGGTGCCCGGCGCCGCGCAGATGATCTTTTCCGATCTCGGCACCGTTGCCGTCGAAGCCACGCGCGGGTTTTCCGCCTATCGCTGGATCAGGCAGGAACTGATCCGCCTCGGCATCCCTGGCGCGGAAATCGCCTTCATCCAGGACTACAAGACGTCGGCGGACAAGCAGCGCCTGCTCAACGAGGTCAACACCGGCCGCGTCCGCGTGGTGCTCGGCTCGTCCGAGACGATGGGCACCGGCGTCAACGCGCAGGTCCGGCTGAAGGCGCTGCATCATCTCGACGTGCCGTGGCTGCCCAGCCAGATCGAGCAGCGCGAGGGCCGGATCGAGCGGCAGGGCAACCAGAACGACGAGATCGAACTCTACGCCTATGCGACGCTCGGCTCGATGGACGCGACGATGTGGCAGAACAACGAGCGCAAGGCGCGCTTCATCGCCGCCGCGCTATCGGGCGACCGCTGCATCCGCCGGCTCGAGGATATCGGCAGCCAGGTCAATCAGTTCGCCATGGCCAAGGCCATCGCGTCGGGTGACGGACGGCTGCTGCTGAAGGCCGGCCTCGAGAGCGAGATCGCCCGCCTGCAACGCCAGCGCGCCGCGCATATCGACGACCAGCACGACATTCGCCGCCGCCTCCATACCGCCCGGTTCGACCGCGACCATGCGGCGCTCCGGATCGCTGCGATCGAGCGCGACATCGAACGCCGTGTTGTAACGCGCGGCGACCTTTTCTCGATCGATGTGAACGGCCGAACGTTCAGCGAACGCAAGCCGGCCGGTGATGTCCTGCTCTCGAATATCCGGCTGGCGCAACTGGAACGCGCAAGCGGAACATGGACGATCGGCCGCATCGGCGGGTTCGACCTCGTCTGCCGGGCGGTCCATGACCCGCTCGAAAAATTCACGGAGACGACGCTGCTGCTTGCCCGCACGGACCTCACCCAGAAAATCGAGGTCGAGCACGATTTGACCTCGCTGGGCCTGATCGCCCGGCTGGAACATCTGCTGAACCGCTTGGACGCCGACCTCGAGGAGCAGGTCCGGCGGCGTGACGATGCCATCCGGCAGATCGAAGGCTACGAGCCAAGGCTCGGCACGCCGTTCCAGCTGCAGGCTGAGCTCGACGAGAAGCTGGCGCGCATGGCCGACCTCGAGGCCGACCTCGCGAAGACGGAAAGCATCATCGCCGACGACGGACCGACGTCGCTGCTGACCGACGCCGCGCTGCTGCCGGCGCTGGCGGAGGCTGCCGACTGACGCGGGCGGCTGAGGCTGCACCGCCGCTCGCTGCGACCAGCGCAGCCTGACCAGTCTGCCCAGGGCGGCGGCGTTGTCACCAACGACGCCGGCGCCGGCCGCGACCACCCAACCCACCCCGCACGACAGGAGACCGACGATGCGCCCCTGGGATGCGCCGGCGCTGCTGCGCCCGCCGTTCGACCCCGCGATGTTCACGCGGACCAAATGGGACAGCGCCGAGGATAAGGCTGTGTTCGCCAATGCTCTGACCCGCTTCATCGCCAGCGATCTCAAGTTGTCGCTGTTCACCGAGAAGCTCTACGCGCGCCTGAGTAACTGCTTTGGGCATATCGCCCATTATGCGGAGGATGTTGTTATGTGGAGCCTGTGGTCGGTTTGACGCAGAGTATCCACTTTTCGGGTGACCAAGATCACAGTCGGCCTTCCTGGGAAGGCCGCATAATTACGCCCTCTGCGGAGGACCCCATGCGCCCACACTGCTCTTTGGCACCAGAAACCCGTCATCGCCTTCTAACCGGGATAGCCGCGAAGCATTTCGATGACTTCTCCGCTTGGCTTCGCGACCGAGGCTACAGGCCGAAAAGCGTTCAGCGCAGGCTTCAGTCGCTCGCAGCATGGACCGACTGGCTGACGGCGACCAAGCGGGACGTGCAGGATCTTTCCGAGGGGTTAGCGGCTTGCGTTGCGGCTGTCCGCGTCCGCCCGCAGCTTAAATACCAGTTTGGGCCGAATAACGCGACTATCGGCGCAGCAAAACTTTACCTCCGCTTCCTTCGTGCGACCGGCATTCTGCCCCATGAGGCCGTGCACTCGCCGGTTGATGCATATCCGTTGCTATGCGAGTTCCACGACTGGCTCATTCAACAGCACGGCGTCGCACCCGCGACCATAAGAGCCTACTTGCTAGTTCTTGTTGACTTCTCGGGCGCGCTGGGATGTGTACCAGAAGGCTATACGGCCGGGGGTGTGCGAGACTTCGTGAAGCGACGCGCTCAGCGGCACGGCTCCTCATCAGCCAAAATGACCTGCACCGCCATCCGTGCGTTTCTGCGCTTCCTGGCCGCGACAAAGCGTCTCCCGCCGGGCATGGATCAGGCGCTGCCGCCCGTGGCTTCGTGGTCCAATTCGACCATTCCGCGCTATCTTCCACCGGCTGAACTCGAACATCTATTCGCATCGATTCCAAACTCTGGGAATGGCCCGCGCGACCGAGCCGCGCTGCTGCTGCTCGGACGTCTTGGATTGCGCGCCGGCGACGTCGTGCGGCTGCGCCTCGCCGATATAAACTTCCGAGCCGGCACTGTTGCGGTGGCCGGCAAGAGCCGGCGCAGTGAATTGCTTCCGCTGCCGCAAGATGTGGGCGATGCACTTATGAACTATCTGCGCGACGTGCGACCTCGCGTGGCCTTACCCGAGGTCTTTCTTGCGGCCTTGCCGCCGCCTAGGCCGATAACCACGCAAGCGCTCGCAGCGATTGTGGCCCGGGCTCTCGACCGGGCCGGCATCTCCGCCCCGACCCGCGGCTGCCACCTTCTCCGGCACTCCGCGGCGACAAGCATGCTTCGGAGCGGAGCAAGTCTCGCAGGTGTCGGGGCGGTTCTGCGCCACCGCCGGCCGGCGACAACGGTCAAATACGCCAAGGCCGACGATAGACATTTGCTCACCGTCGCCCAGCCTTGGCCCGGGTCCGTGCTGTGCTGAGCGCAGACGCCCGACGCTACGTGGAACTGCGGCGCGGCCTCGGACACAGGCTCGCGCAGACGGAGCTTCACCTGCGTGCTTTCGCGCGGTTCGCCGAGGACGCAGGTGACAGCCATGTTCTCGCGGCGCGAGCGCTGGAGTGGGCAGGCAATGGCTCGACACCCCTTGTTCGCGGTACGCGCCTGCGCAACGTAGCCCAGTTTGCCGCGTTCCTCCGTGCCGAGGATCCGGTCCACGAGCTGCCGCCGGTGGGGCTGTTCCCGACCGTGGCCCGTCGGCAAGCTCCCTATATCTACAGTCCAGGCGAAGTAGTGCGATTGCTCGAGGCAGCAGGACGCATACACAATACCTATCGCCTTCGTCGAGAAACCTATGCGACCATTTTCGGTCTCGTCGCTTGCACCGGGATGCGAATCTCAGAGGCACTTGGTCTTGCGGTTGAGGACGTAGAGCCTGATGGGGGCGCCCTTGTGATCCGCGCGGGCAAGTTCGGCAAGGCGCGGCGGGTGCCGCTGCACCCGACCGCGGTCGAGGCGCTGCGCCGCTACGTCGATGCCCGCCGGATGCTTGGGACCTTCGATCAGCACCTGTTCTTGTCCGCTAACGGGCGCCGAATTTCGCGCAGCATGGTGAACTACACCTTCCGCACGATCGTCAGGCTTGCGGGGATCGAGACCGGCCGTGCACGGCCATGCCGCATTCATGACCTCCGCCACACCTTTGCCACTCGCTCGCTTGAGGTGTGCGCGGTTGACCGCGGTTCGGTGGCGGAGCACTTCGTCGCGCTTTCCACCTACATAGGCCACGCCGACATCAAGCACACCTATTGGTATTTCGAGGCAACGCCGGAGTTGATGACGGGTATGGCGCAGGCTGCCGAGGCCCTGATGGCTCGCCGGTCGTCGTGACCGCCACTCCCATCGCGCCTCTCGTCTGCGTATTCCGAGGCAAAGCGGCCACTGATTCCGATTGAAGGCGGCCAGTGATTCCGACGGAAGGCGGCCACCGATTCCGATCGAAGCCGGCCACCCTGGAAG
>Ga0116226_10002948_pt1 | contig 14954 bp, 13 predicted proteins | sample S1TSphfallax_FD_89692 | JGI IMG/M metagenome (GOLD analysis project Ga0116226, IMG submission 89692) | Host-associated microbial communities from peat moss isolated from Minnesota, USA - S1T2_Fa - Sphagnum fallax MG | ecosystem: Host-associated > Plants > Peat moss > Unclassified | place: USA...
GCGAAAGCGGCCGCCGAGCACCGCGCCGATCAGCAAAGCGTAGGGTGGGCTCTTTAGCCCACCTCTTTCGTGCCGGATCAGGAAGAGGAAGTGTTCTTTTTTGAAAAAAAGAACCAAAAAACTTTTGCGCCTGCGCTGTATTGACCGCAGCCGGCGTCGGCATCGCCTGGCGCGGAACCAAACAGACAAAAGTTTTTTGGTTCTTTTTTTCAAAAAAGAACACTTCTTTCTAAACCGTAAGCCCTTACCCCGCGATTTGCGGGACCGCGAACGGCGCGAAATCCGTCGCCAGCCGTTCGTACGTCGCGCGCTTGAACGGCACCGCCAACGCGGGAAGCTCGGCGAGCGGCACCCAGCGCCAGGCGACGAATTCGGGGTGGGCGTCGGCCTCCAGATCGATGTCGCTATCCTGCCCGAGGAAGCGCAGCGCGAACCAGCGCTGGCGCTGGCCGCGAAAGCGGCCGCCGAGCACCGCGCCGATCAGGTGCGCGGGCAGGTCGTAATCGATCCAGTCGGGATGCTCGGCGATGATTTCGGCCTTCGTGATGCCGGTTTCCTCGGCCAGTTCGCGCAGCACCGCATCGCGCGGGTTTTCGCCGGGGTCTATGCCGCCCTGCGGCATTTGCCAGGCGCCGGGCTGCTTCGCGAGGTCGGCGCGGCGGCCGATGAACACGAGCCCGTCGCGGTTGAACAGCGCGGCGCCGACGTTGAGGCGGTAGGGGAGATCGGACAAGCAGCGTGCTCCGGTTGTAAGGAAAACGAGAAGAGTGGTGCGGTAGCACATGTCGGCGCGACTCCCCGAACCAAAGCTGGGGCCAGATCCCCGCACTTAATGACATGGAGTCCGACAGACACCCCTCTCTGCGCCGCGCGCCGATCAAGCCCGCTACGCGCCGATGCGCCGGAGGGCTGGTTGGAGAGTGCGGCGTGGCGCCAGGCGTGTGCGGGAAAATCAACCTTGTTCGGCCAACTCAATCGATGAAACGAGCGATCGAGTTTCCTCGGCAGTCAGGAGCTTCCCCCGCCAATAGGCGATCGTCCATCCGCCTACGGATTCAAGTTGGAGCGTTGGATCGCTATTTACGACAGGGAAACACTCTTGTCCGCCGCGCGCTGCGATGATGGTTTGGGCAACGACGGCGACAATCGTCTGGTACGCGGGGCTCTGTAGCAGGAAATAGTCGAAGAACAGTACTTCGCGACTGCCGGGCTTCCCGTGGGCAGCGTTCGAAAAGCGTCGCGTGCCTTTCTCACCCCACCGCACGACCGGAAAGCTCGCCAGCGGAAAACTCTCCGGCGGGCCCTTGATCATCGTGAAGCCCATAGCCGTTGCCATAGCGATCACAGCTCTTTTTCGACGGCGATCCCTTCGTTGCGCCCATAGGACCATCGCAGTAAGGCCCCCGAAGACCACAACCGCAAAGAACGTTATAGCGATGCCATCGGCGTCCATAGCTTCGCACCTTTTTTCGCTGACAAAGGATTTATGATCTGGCCTCAGCCTGGTCCACGGGAAGTGCCCGCCGTATCAGGCAAGACAAGCGCAGGAAGAAATGTTCTGTTTTGAAAAAGAAACCAAAAACCATCGCTCTTATCGCAAATTCCTGGAGCCCATTTCGGGCAGGCGGCCTGACCGCATTCTGCGAGGCGCGTAGGGTTTTAGCACGAGGGGCGCGAAGGACGCGAAAGGCACGCAGAGAAGGAAGCTATCGATATGGCCCAACTGTTTGAAATTGCTTGCTCTTTGTGCTCTTCGTGGCTTGATCTTCCGGTGTGCGCTCCGTGTTGAAATCTCAGGTGCCGCAACATTTTGGTTGGGGTTTGGCAACGCCGTTGCCAACAGCCTTTGCACCTGAGGCGAAAAGGATTTTTCTCTTTGGCTCCGCGCGCACTGACGCAGGCGATGTCGCGTGCTCCCTTACTTCGGCGTATCCGCTGCCTTCACCGTGTCCGCCGGCGCCTCGGCCGCCGCCGGCGGCGGCGGTGCCGGCAGCGCCGTCAGCGGCACCAGCGTCACCCCGCGCCCCGAAAGGCCGCTGGTAAACTCCCGCAGCTTGGTCAGCAGCATCGGCGTCGGCGGCCCCGCAAGCCCGATCGCCGCCCCATTCAGCTTCGCCTTCGCCACCAGGTCATCCAGCCGCCGGTCGATCACGTCCGGCGGCGCCGGGTCCTCCGGCCGCTCCGGGTTCTGCGGCTGGTCGATGATCACATCGGCCACGCGCACATTATTGCCCGACGTCTCCACCGCCAGCAGCGGCGCGCCGGTGCGCGGATCCAGATATAGCAGGCCGCGATCCGCCGCCTGCTCCAACACCAGCGAGAAATTCGGCGAGGTCTGCGCGAACCGGTCGCCGGTAAAACCGTCCGACGCGCCCGTGGCGCCAATGCAGCCGCCCAGGCGCGACAGCGACCAGGCGAGATATTGCTTCACCGTCTCATCGCTCGCGCTGGTCATCAGCGCCTTCGGGCCTTCGTCGGCGCTGTTGCCGGCCAGGTTCGGCTCCATCGGAATCGATTCCAGGCACTCATGGCCGAGCGCGCGCGCGAGTTCCGCCAGCGCGTCCGCCCGCACCGGCGCCGGCGGCTCGACATGAGTCACCGCGGCGCGAACATGATCGGTCATCGCCTTCTCGGCGTCCTCGTCATCCTTCCCCGGCATATAGGCCGAGAACGCGATGTCCACCGCGCCCGGCAGATCGCGCAGCGTCTGTTCGGTCAACCCCTGATCGAGGCCGCCGCCGGCCACGACCAGGCTCAGGAACGGCGGTTTGGCATTTTTGTCATAGGCCTGCGACGCGTAGACGCGCGACGGTTCGCGGCCGTCACGCCCGATTTGCGGCAGATAGCGGCCGGGAAAATCCGGCGTTGGGTCCAGCAATTCGCTGTCGGGCGCCGGTATGCCGGCGACGGGCTTGGGTTTCGGCGGTTCCGGCCGCACCGGTGCCGGGGCCGGCCGGGGCGCCGGTGTCGGAACGGAGGGCCGTGCTGCCGGCGGTTGCGGCTGCAGCGGCCCCAGCGCTTGCAGCGTGGCACCCACGGCGGCCACAAACACCAACAGCGCGGCCCAGAAGACGCCAAGCGCCCGATAGGAAACCGGCCGCGTCGCCAGGGGCGCGGCCGGGGACTGTTGCGCCATGGAAAGCGGCCTCAGCGGGCGGCGTGACGCTGCTGCGCCATGTCACGCACGATCGAAATGCCTTGTTGCAACTGAAAATCGGTCTCCGGCTTGGCCAGGTCGAATTTCGGCCAGGACGCCGGCGGCTTGTCCGGAATCTGCTTGGCCTGCGGCGGCAGATCGTCCCGCGGCGCCGGCTTCTTGGTCGGCTCGGACCCGCCTTCGTTCTTCAGCGCGTGGTTCAGATCCGCCTCGCGGTCCGGCAGGAAATGGATTTCCTCCTCCCGCGACTCGGCCACCTCGATATCGGGTGCGATGCCGAGTCCCTGGATCGACCGGCCGCTCGGCGTGTAATAGCGCGCCGTGGTCAGCCGCATCGCGCCGTCATTGCCGAGCGGAATGACGGTCTGCACCGAGCCCTTGCCGAACGACCGCGTGCCGACGATCACCGCGCGGCGATGGTCCTGCAACGCGCCGGCGACGATTTCGCTGGCCGAGGCCGACCCGCCATTGATCAGCACCACCAGCGGCAGCCCGTCGATCAAATCGGTGCCCTTGGCGTCCCAGCGCTGGCTCTCATCGTCATGGCGCGCGCGGGTCGAGACGATTTCGCCATCGGCGATGAAATCGCTGCAGATATCCACTGCCTGGTCCAGCAGGCCGCCCGGGTTATTGCGCAAATCCAGGATCAGGCCGCGCAGATTGCCGTGCTCCTCCGCCTTGATCTTGTCGATCGCCTCGCGGAGCTTCGGGTCGCTCTCCTCGTTGAAGCTGGACAGACGGATATAGCCGACATCGCCATATTCGGCCGACTTCACCACCTGGATGTGGATTTCCTCGCGCGTCATCTGCACGTCGAGCGGCTTGTCGATATGTTCGCGCTTGATGGTCAGCGTGATGGTGGTGCCGCGCGGGCCGCGCATCTTGTCCACCGCGTCGTTCAGCGACAGGCCTTCCACCGATTTATGGTCCAGATCGAGGATCAGGTCGCCGGACTTCATGCCGGCGCGGGCGGCCGGCGTATCGTCGATCGGGCTGATCACCTTGATCAGGCCGCTGTCGGACGTGACTTCCAACCCCAGGCCGCCGAACTCGCCCTTGGTGGTGATCTGCATGTCCGCCCATTGCTTGGGGTTCATGTAGGAGCTGTGCGGATCGAGGCCGGAGAGCATGCCGTCGAGCGAATTCTCGATCAGTTGCTGGTCCTTCACCGGCTCGACATAGTCGGCCCGGACCTTCTCGAACACGCTGCCGAACAAAGTCAGCGCGTGATAGGCGTCGTCCCGTTCCGGCGCCGTGTCCTCCGCATGGGCGGAGTCGATGCGCAGGATGGGCCCCATGTGGCGCACCACGGGACCGGCGACGAGGCCGGTGGCGAATGCGGCGCCGAGCAGAAGGCCGGTGCGGAATTTCATGGTCTACGTTTCCTCGTGCGGGGCGCAAAGCGATCGGAGCGCCAATCTAGGCGCAGTTCACGCCACAGTGAAGCAGCGCGTTCTTACGAAGCGGTCATATGCCGCACTGGTGTCACACGGGTGTTGCGGCGCGCTACCGCAAGGGGGGGATCCCGGCCGAATCGTGGTACCAATGAGGGAATCTTGCCACGGTATCGCGCCGGCGCATCGAATTGCACGGCAGACGTGCGATTCGGGCTTGCTCAGATCGCGTCAAGTTGTGAAGATATTGTTATGAGGGTCCAGGTTTCGGCACAGAACCGCGCTCGTTCAGCCCTTTTGATGGGGGTATTGGCAGCCCAGGCGGGCTTCAGCCTCCATGCGCGTGCCGCCAGCGCACCGCACCCTGCCGTGCCCCTGACGATCCAAATGGCCGACTCGACCGTGCTGCCGCGCGCCGAACCGGCGCCCATCGCCGTGTCGCCGGCAGCCCTGGTGCCTCAGGACAGCGCGCTCGCGCCCGCCCCGGTGCCGAACCAGGATATCGACGCGCCGATTCCGCTTGCCGGCACCGAACCGCGCCTGAGCCCCGCCCTGCTGTCGCGCAAGAAAACGTTCGAGGGCGATGGCTTCTCGCATGGCTCCGGCCAGGATTATGGGCTGGATGAACGGACGCCGCCAGCGCCGGGGCTTAATCTGAGCGTGCCGGTGAAGTAAGAAAGCAAGACTTCTTTTTTTGAAAAAAAGAAGCAAAAAACCTTTGCTCGTGTGCGCGCCGGAGAGGTTTCGGGTTACATCGTGACCGCGGCGAGCGCGTGCAGCACCACCGCGGCGCAGCCCACCAGGAAAATCAGCGCCACCGCGAGCAGGAATTGGGATTCCTGCGCGTCATCGGCCGGCCGGCTGCGCCCGGCGCAGGTTTGCGGCAAATAAGGACGCAGGCCATTGGTGAGCGTCAGCATCGGAGCACCTCATCGTGCGGATTGTCTGATCGCTTTATATATGATCACCGTTAACTTAACAAGGTTCATATAGAAAAAACTTGCCCGGCGATTGCGCTACGTGATGACGGCGCAGGCGCAAAAGTTTTTGCTTCTTTTTTTCAAAAAAGAAAGCCTTCCTTTCTTATACCGCGAGCGCGCGCTTGAGCGGCCCCAGCCAAGGCTCGTAATGCCGCCACTGGTCCAGCCCCGCGCGGAAGATCGGCTGGCGGACCTGTTCGGAGCTGGCGGTGCGCACCGCGCGGTCGGTTTCCCAGAAGCGCAGGCAGGCCGGGTCGAACGCCAGGCCGCAATAGGCGAGAAGTCGCCTTATTTCGGCCTCGGTATCGGCCACCATGTCCTCATACATCACGCGATGGATGCGGCCGGGCAGGGCGGCGTCGAAATGGTCCATCAGGCGCACATAGTCCCGGTAGTAGCGCCCGAGCTCGGTCAGATCGTAGGAGAAATTCTGCCCACGGGCGAAATGCTGCTTGAAGGCGGAAAAGCATGTCGCCAGCGGGTGGCGCCGCGCGTCGATGATTTTGGCGTGCGGCAGGATCAGCCGGATCATGCCGACATGCGCCCAGTTGTTCGGCATTTTGTCGACGAAATGAACGCGGCCGCGTTTGCGGTGCACGCGCGTCCGCTCGATATAGCGGGCGCCGAGGTCGGCCAGGGCAGCTTCGCCCAGTGATGCCAGGCAGCCAGGGTAGGGCGCGTCGGCGGCGGCGCGGGCGCGGCCGACATCGCGTGAAATCAGGCCGATTTCCGGCAATTCCAGCGTGCCCTCGACCTGGCTGTGGCTGGACAGCACCTGCTCGATCAAGGTCGAGCCGGAGCGCGGCAGGCCGACGACGAAGATCGGTGCCGGATCCGGATGGCCGTGGCATTGCCGCGCGGCGAAGAAATCCGGCGTGAAAAGTGCGATCGCGCGGTCGATCAGCGCGCTTGTTTCGTCCGCGTCGTAATGCAATTGGCCGCGGCGCAGCCTGGCACCGTGCGCGTAGTGGAAAAAACTTTCCTCATATGCCGCCGCATCTTCCAGCGCACGGCCGAGCGCGTAATGGAAATGCAGACGATCGTCTTCCGGCAGCGCGGGATCGGCCAGTTGCGTGCGCATGGCGGCGATGTCGTCCGCCGCGAACGGCGCGGTTTTCAGGTTCGCCAGGCTCCAGAACGCTTCGCCGAGCGACGGTGCGAGCGACAGGCTGCGCCGATAGGCGGCGATGCTGTCGGCGCGGCGGCCGGCGGTGCGCAGGGCGTGGCCGTAGCTGAGCCAGATTTTCGGCTGCTTGGGAAAGTCGCGCAGCACGTCCTCGTATGCGCCGATGGCGCGATCATAGTCGCCATTCACCGCGAGTGCGGCCGCGCGCAGATTGCGGTAGCTCGGGTCGCGCGGCGCGCCGGCGAGCAGCGCGTCGATATGCGGCAGGGCGGCGGCGGCCTTGCTCTGGCGGAACAGAACGATTGCGTAATTGTGGCGCGCCTGCGTGAAGCTCGGCGCCAGTTCCAGGCAGCGCGTCAGCAGGTTTTCCGCGTCCTCATAGCGGCCGAGGCGCGTGGCCGTTTCGGCGAGCATGCGAATGGCGGCGACATCGGTCGGCAGCTGCTTCAGCCGGTCCTTCAGCAGCCGCTCGGCACGATCGAGGCGCCCGGCGCACAGCGCGTCCGCGGCGCGCATCAAATCGGCGTCGTTCACGGCGGTGCGGATATGGCGCGCATACGCGGCGTCCGCCGCCGCGCCGTCGCCGGCCAGCATATGCATGTCGCCCAGCGTGCGCCACGCCTCGGTCATGCCCGGCGCGAGTGCTACCGCCCGCCGCAGCGCCGCGATTGTTTCCGCGCCCTCGCCGAGCGACGCGAGCGTCAGTGCCAGTTCGTATTGGGTGCGCGCGGAGCGCGGCTCCCGCGCCGCGAGGTTTGCGAGCAGCGCCCGCGCGCCTGGCGCGTCACCTTGCAACCGGCGCGCAACGCCCTGGATCAGGATCGCTTCCGGGTGGCCCGGCAGCGCCTCCAGGATCGCCAGCGCCTGCTGCTCCGCGAGCGGCGGCGCGCGCTCCAGCAGCCGGTTGGCGTGCGCGATGGCGGCCGCGGCCGAAGCGTTTGTTGGGCTGGCGGCGCCCTGGGTGGTTGCGACGTTGATCCCGCGGCTCCGGGTTGGGTGGACTGCACACTCATAAACGGTTTGTGCCGGCGCGCCATCGCGGTCGGCGACGCCTCGGGCTTCAGCATGTTGCCGGGGGCATCATTGCGTGCGGACGCGACCATCCTTGGTCATGGAATTGTCTCCGGATGACGCAGCCGAATTTTTACCCCCAAGGACGCGAAGGAAAGAAAGCGACGAAGGTCACGCAGCAGCGCGGGACGATTTCGAGCCGCCTGTCACCCAGAACACCCAAGCCCCCAAACCGCTAAAACTTCTGACTGAGCCGTATCCCTACCGTCAGCGGCGTCACCGGCAACACATACAGATCGCTCGGCACGCCCGGCACGGCGGCGCCGCAGACCGAAATCGTGCAGGGTAGATAGCGATTTTCCTGGCCGCGCTCATCGAACAGGTTTTTGGCGAAAATCTCCAGCGCCAGCCGGTTGCGTTCGATGCCGGCGGAGGCGCCGAATACCGCGTAGGCCGGCATGCTGCCCAGCGCCAGGCTGTCGGATTCGCGCAGGCCGACATTGCTGTGACTCTGGAATGTCACGTCGCCCTGCACATGCCCGTCCCAATCGAACAGCGCGAACATATAGCGCGCGCTGGCATAGCCTTTCACGTCCGGCGTGTAGGGCAGGGCGGTGCCGTTCGGCGCCAGCGATGTCTGATTGACGTTCGAGCCGGTGCAATTGGTCAGAACGTTACCGCTATTATCGGTGCAGAACGCCGCACTCAGTTTCGCGGTCGTCAGCGTCAGGCCACCGGACAAGGTCAGCTGATCGGTGGCGCGGAATTCGGTGGCGAACTCGGCGCCCTTGATGTTCGCGTCAGGCGCGTTCTTGATGATCGTAAAACTGTTCTGGCCCAGATAGGAAAACTGGAAATTGGCCCAATCCTCGTCGTACAAAGCCACATTGAAGGTCAGCCGCCGGTCGAGCCAGGTGCTCTTGAACCCGACTTCGAAATTGGTCAGCGTGTCGGCCTGGTACGATCCCTGGTCGACGCGACGGTTGATGCCGCCGGGCCGGTAGCCGGTGGAGTACGTGAAATAGACCAGCCGATCCCCGTCGATCTTGTAATTCAGGTTGATCTTGTGGGTCTCGCCGGAGCCGGTGACGCTCTTGTTCAGATCGACGCAGGGGGTGTTGACGAAGGACTGGCCGGCCAGGCAATTCTGCTTGTTGGCGCCTTCGCCCGAACTATAGCCGGTCAGCGCGTCATAGGCCTGGCTGAAGCCGAAGAAGCCTTTTAATGAGTTATCGTAATAATAATACCGCACGCCGCCGAGCACGGAGAATTTGTCGGTGACATCGTAGGTCAGCTCGCCGAACCCGGCGAGATCGCGGTCGGTGCGCTGCTGGTTGGTCAGCCAGATCGTATTCGGCCAGCCCGGAATGGCAATCTGCGGCCCGAAGCCCTGGATTTCGTAATCCTGGATGATGTGGTGGCCCTGCTGCTCCTGGAACGCGCCGACGATGAAGCGCAGCCGGTCGGTCGCCGGCGAGGCGAGCCGGATTTCGTTGCTGATCTTGTCGAAATTGTCGTCGCCGCGGATCTCCTGCGCCGGGTCGGCCAGCGGATTGCCGTGCTTGTCCTGCCAGTTCAATCCCGAATGGTAAACCGCGTCGTAGAACACGGAATAATCCGTGTAGTCGGTTTGCGTCTTTTCGTTGCGGGTGAAATAGCCGCCGGCATAGGTGAGCGTATAGTCGCCGATCATGCCGCTGACGGTCACCGCCGCCTGCGCCCAGCGGTCATGGTCGGTGTCGGGCTGGAACCGCTCCGCCTGCAGATCGCCGACGCTCGGTTCGTAGCCGAAAATACCGCTATTGCGCTGGTCCTGATACATGATCGTTGGCGTCACGGTCCATTCGTCGTTCAGGTCCACGCGCAGCGCCGCGCGGCCGCCGAACGAGTCAGCCGGATTGAAGTTGTTCTTTACGAAACCGTCATTGTTGATCGTGGCGCCGGAGGTGGTGAAGGTGCGCGTCGCGGGCACGTTGTCGATGAAGCCCGCATCGTGCTCGTCGAACCCGACCAGCCGGATCGCCACCTTGTCGTTGACGGGAATATTGACGAAGCCCTCGGCGATGAAGCCTTGGCCGCCATGATCGACGCTGTTGCCTTCGATATTATAACCCGCCTCGAACTTGGCGGGACTGGGCTGGTTGGTGATGAAGCGCACCGTGCCGGATTCGGAACTGGCGCCGTACAGCGTGCCCTGCGGCCCTGGCAGCACCTCGATGCGCGCCATGTCGTACAGATGCACGTCCAGCGTGCCGCCGATCGTGGTGGTCGGCATTTCGTCAAGATAGGAGCCCACGGTCGGCAGCGGCCCGGAATGGTTCGCGTTGCCGCCATCCACCACGCCGCGCAGATACAGCGTGGTTTCGTTCGGCCCGGCGGTCTGATAGCCCAGGCTCGGCACGTATTTCGCGTAGTCCTGGAACTCGGTGATATTGAGCTGATCGAGCTTCTTGGTGTCCAGCACCTGGATTGCCTGCGGCACTTTCTGCAGCTTTTCCGAGCGTTTGGACGCGGTAACCACGACCTCCTCGATGCCGCCGCTCGATTTCGCCGGCGCACCTGGCGCCGGCTGGCCGGCGGCCGCGGCCATGACAGCTTCCGCGACGGCCATCGCGAGCACGCTCGCGCCGATCCATTTCATCCGCACTCAAACATCCCCCGCGACGTGGCACGCCGTCCCGCAACGAGTCTTTCGCGATTTCCGTGCCGCGGCAAGCCGGGCAGGGGCGATTGGTGCAAATCCAGACGAGAGGTGTGCCGAAACTGCATCGGTCGCACGCAAGAAAGGAACGTCTTCTTTTCAAAAAAGAACACTTCCTTCTTTTCTTTTCAACGGCTAAGCCGCCACATGCCGCGCCTGGAACGCCTCACCCTCACCGACTTCCGCAACTACACCGCGTTGGCCTGGCGCCCGGAGCAGCGTATTTCCGTCATCACCGGCCCGAACGGCTCCGGCAAGACGAACCTGCTCGAAGCGGTAAGCCTGCTGGCGCCCGGCCGCGGCCTGCGCGGCGCGCGGATCGCCGAGCTCGCGCGCCACGGCGGCGGTGGCCGCTGGGCCGTCGCCGCCCGCCTCCGCGCGGACGGCGAGGCGCCGTTCGACCTTGGCACCGGCACGCTGGGCGCCAACGCCTTGGGGAGTGGGCCTGCCGACCGCCGCGTCTTCCGGCTGGATGGCGCGGCGCCGCGCACCCAGGCGGACATCGCGGCGCGGTTCGGCGCGGTGTGGCTTACGCCGCAGATGGACGGGCTGTTCCGCGAAAGCGGGTCCGGCCGCCGGCGCTTTCTGGACCGGCTGGTCTGGGCGCTGGAACCGGCGCACGCGCGCGCGGCCGCCGCGCACGAAACCGCGGTTGCCAGCCGCAACCGCCTGCTTGCGACGCACCCCGGCGACGCTGCATGGCTCGCCGGGCTGGAGGAGAGTGTGGCCCGTCACGCGGTCGCCCTGGCCGCCGCCCGGCGCGCTTTCGTGGCCCAACTGAACACCGCGCCGCTGCCCTCCACCGCGTTTCCGCGCGCCCGCCTGGCGCTGCTCGACCCGATCGCCGATCGCCTGGCCGAGCACCCGGCGCTTGCGGTGGAGGGCTGGCTACGCGACAGCCTGGCGGCCAGCCGCGCCGCCGACGTGGCGAGCGGCGCCACCAGCATCGGCGCCCACCGGGCCGACGTGGCGTTTGCCGACGACGCGACCGGCCTGCCTGCGGCGCTTGCGAGCACCGGTCAGCAGAAGGCTCTCTTGCTGGGCATTATCCTGGCCCACGCCACTTTGATCGCCGAAGCCCGGGCCACGCCCCCGGTGCTGCTGCTCGACGAACCCGCCGTGCATCTCGACGCCGCGCGGCGCGAGGCGCTGTTCGCAGCGCTGGCCGCGTTGCCGTGTGTGGCGCTGCTGACCGGCACGGACGCGGACGTGTTCGCGCCGCTGGCGGGTGTGGCGGGGTTTTGGCGCGCGGGGGCGGGCGAGATGAAGCAGGCGCCCGGTGCGGGTGTTCGCTCCGGAACTTGAATCTGCCAGGATTATGACGCAGTGCGCAGTTCATTCGCCGCACGTCCGCGACGCGGCCTAGCCGGCTTTTCCCTTGTCCTATCGGCAGCGCGCGGAGCTCGGCCGGAGATGCCAAGGTCGTTTGAAGGATGAACGAATGCCCCAGCTTCGCCGCCGCGGTTTCGCCGCCGGCATCGTCTCGGTATTGCTGGGCGGCGCCGCGCCACAGCAACAACTGTCCGACAACGGCAAGCCATATCTGACAATTCCCGCATCGCCCGGGGACGGATTCAATTATCCCTATATCGTCTTCGTGCCGCCTCAGGCGCCGGCGGACTGCTTTCCTTATCTATTGGTCGAACCTAATAATGCGGGAGGGATCAGCCCGGACGATGCCGCGCTGCGTGACGCACGCGCTGCTGCCGTCAAGGTCGCGACCCATTTTTCGCTTGGCAACGAAATGGCGCAACGCCTCGGCGCGCCTTTGCTGGTTCCGGTGTTTCCGCGGCCCCCGTTGGGCGCGGATAGCGATATTGACGCCTTCTCGCTCAGTCGCGCAGCGTTATTCGCACCGGGCCGTCTGCGGCGGGCCGATTTGCAGCTTGCCGCCATGATCGCCGATGCCAAGCGGCGCCTCCGTGCGACCGGACGCAGGCTCGAAGAAAAAGTGGCGATGACAGGATTTTCCGGATCGGCTCTATTTGCCAACCGCTTCACGCTGCTGCATCCAGACCTTGTCCTGGCGGCGGCGTATGGCGGCTTGAACAGCTTCATCACTCTGCCGGTCGCCGCATGGCGGGGCCACGCTCTCGAATATCCCATGGGCCTGGCCGATTACCATGCGATCACCGGGCATGGCTTCGATGCCGCAACCTATGCCGCGATTCCGCAGCTTGCCTTCCAGGGGGAGAACGACAACAACGACGCTGTGCCGATGGACGACGAATATACCTTACCCGAACGTGATCTGATCTGGATGCTGTTCGGGAAAGCCATGTATCCGCAACGTTGGCGTGCGATACAGGAAGTATACGCCTCAGTACGCACATCGGTCCAGTTCCGCGCCTATCCCGATATCGGCCATAGTTTTGATCAACGCGCGCTTGACGAGATCTTCGCGCTCTTCTCCCGCGCGGCCCGCTGCGCGCGCGGAAAAATCGGCACCGCGCCCCATTAGTCACGCCGGCCAGCCTGCGGACATGTGTGGGACATGCTAAGCTTGCGTCGTTAAGGTTCCGGAGCGTAACCGTGAGCACATATCGCCTTCACTATTTCCCAGAGTCCGGCAACAGCTACAAATTGGCGCTGATGCTTACGTTGTGCGGCGAACAATTCGAGCCGCTATGGACCGATTTCGGATCCGGCGTGACCTGGTCGCGTGCGTGGCGCGCGCAGGTCAACCCGATGGGCGAAATCCCGGTGCTGGAGGAGGATGGCCGCAAGCTGACGCAGACCGGCCCGATCCTGCTGCGGCTTGCCGAGCGTTTTGGCCGGTTTGGCGGACGCGACGCGGCGGAGCGATTTGAGGTGCTGCGCTGGCTGTTTTGGGACAACCAGAAGCTTTCGGGCTTCATGGCCAGCTACCGCTTTCTGCGTACTTTCACCAAAGACGCTGACCCTGCGGTACTAAAATGGCAGCGCCGTCGCGTCGATGACTTCCTGACCATCCTGCAGGCACAGGTGACCGAGCGGCCATTCGTCGTCGGCGATGAGGCGACCATCGCCGATCTTTCCCTGTGCGCTTACCTGTCATTTCCAGCGGACGAGACAGGTTACGATTTCGCGACAACGCATCCAGGGGTTTGCGCGTGGCTGCGGCGGATCGCCGATTTGCCTGGCTGGCGGCCTCCCTATGATCTGCTGCCCGGCCAGCGCTTGCCCAGGTTCGTGTAGCCAGGCGTCGTCGGCACATAATACCGGCCGGCGTTGAACAGCAGCGTCATCAAACCAGCAACTGCGTCGGCACGCCGACCAGCGGCCCGGCCTTGGCAAGGCGCTCATCGAGCGTGTGCAGAGTGGCGCCGTGCTCGGCGGCGGTCGCAAGGTGCAACGCGTCGCCGGCGCGCAGCCCGAGGGCGGATTGATCGGCGAATGTCGCTGCCGCCCGGAAATGACCGCGGGTCACTTGCAGCACCGTGAAGCTCTCGGTGACGAGCGTGTTGAACATGGCCAAAACGCCCGCCCGCTGCGCCAGGCTGATCTGGCCGGTCCGCAGCTTGATTGCCAAAGCGGATGACAATTCGGTGACGGTCCAGTCGCTGATCAAAAGCTGTGCCGGGTGCTGTTCCGCCAGCCAGGTCTGCGCCCGCGCGGTCGTGGCTTCAGTGCAAAGCGCCGCGACGATGAGCGACGTGTCCAGATACAGCACTAATACCGATCGCCATCCCGCATCGATCGGACCAATGCGGCCGCGCCCTCTGCCTGGAGCGGCATCTGCGCCGTCATCGCCCGGAGCATGCTCGCGTCAATCGGTTTGCGCGGCCGGCTTACCGCGGTGAGCCGCGCCACCGGCTTGCCGCGCCGTGTAATCCCGATCGAAGCCCCCGCTTCAACCTGGTCGACGAGCTCGCTCAAATGTGCCTTGGCATCCGCCAGACTCACCAAGTCCACATCACGCTCCTGACCATATAGTTGGTCATATAGCGGAGAGAGCGCATCGATTCAAGCGGTGAAGGGTAGGAAGAAGAGCTGTTCTTTTTTGAAAAAAAGAACCAAAAAACTTTTGCTCGTCTGATTCCGCGCAAGCTGACGCCGGTCACGCCAGGTTGATACAGCGCAAGAGCAAAGTTTTTTGCTTCTTTTTTTCAAAAAGAGAAGTGCTGTCTTGGTTACGTTACCCGCCCATGACAATGCTTATATTTGTTCCCGCTCCCGCACGGGCAAGGCGCATTGCGCGCCGCGGCTGACCAGGTCTTCGGATCGTTCGGATCCACCACCGCCGCGGCACCCACGGCAATCGTCATCGGCTCAATTTCCGCCACCGCCGCATCGGCCACGCCCAGCGCCGGGTTATTCGTCAGCATGCGATCGAACGCCGGCTCGGCCAAAGGCGGCGGCGGTTCGGCGGAGAGCTCGACGCGGGAGAGCGACGTGCAGACGCGTTCGCGCAAATCGTCCAGCATCGTATTGAACAGCGCGAACGCCTCGGTTTTGTATTCGTTCAGCGGGTCGCGCTGGCCATAGGCGCGCAGCCCGATGCCCTGGCGCAAATGGTCCAGCGCCAGCAGATGCTCTTTCCACACCGTATCGAACACCTGCAGCAGCAGGCTCTTTTCGATGAAGCGCATGATTTCCGGACCGA
>Ga0116226_10002949_pt1 | contig 14954 bp, 6 predicted proteins | sample S1TSphfallax_FD_89692 | JGI IMG/M metagenome (GOLD analysis project Ga0116226, IMG submission 89692) | Host-associated microbial communities from peat moss isolated from Minnesota, USA - S1T2_Fa - Sphagnum fallax MG | ecosystem: Host-associated > Plants > Peat moss > Unclassified | place: USA...
ATGCGCATCATCAGGTAGATTGTGAGCAGATTGAGCGCGGTCTGGGCGCAGATGACGAAGATAGCTGACGCCGTCGAATACGTGCCGAAGAGCCTGAAGACGCCGGCGATGAGGATAGGATAGACCGGCGCGATGAAGGCGGTCGGCCCGGTGGGTTCGCCGAAGGGAGAGCTGAGTCCCTGGCCTTTGAGCAGCGAGTCGGCGAGCAGACCCATCTCCATGCCGCGGGTGTAGAGCCATTTGGGCGGGTAGTGCGTGAGGACGGTCCAGAGGACGAGCATCCGCATTGCGAGCGCGATGCCCAGCACCACGATGGTGTGCCAGAGGCGGAGGCGCGGAGCGGGTACAGCGTTCGATATTTCCGCCGACCGGGGCTCGGTAAGAATTTGCGGCGACATGGGGCCCTCAAGCTCCAGCTTAGCTGCGAGAAGGGTTCGCAACCATCGGACTTTCGTGGGAGCTATGCAGGGTATCGGCAGATTGGGGGCTGGCATCGACTACACGAAACTGACGTTCCGGCCAAGGGAGGTATCGGAAACGGGATTCACGAGGTCATCGCGCAGCGGAACCTTTTTCTGCGCCTCGCGTATAAGAGTCTGTAGCCGGAGCGGGCGGTGGTACTCTGTAGTGCAAATGATGTGACAAGGAGGCAGTATGGAGTTCGTCTCGACACGCACGGCTTGTATCAGGATGGCGGTACTGCTTACCAGTGTTTGCGCGCTCGACGCCTTAGTTGCCGCATTCGTTCCGCATCCTCTTCATCTGTGCGCGACGATTCCGGGACTGATTCCGCTGATGACTCCAGCGGTGCTCTTCACGCCGGCGAAGCTGAAGCGGGGATGACGAGAGCGTTCGTCGGGCCGCGATTTTTGGTGCTGGCCGTATGTGCCGCCGCGCTTGCGGGATGCGCGGCCACTCCGCCCTCCGCGACGGAGACGAAGGTCGCCTACTGGACCAAGCACCACATCACGGTGCATGGCAGAAAAGACGTGAACCCGGTCCAGGCGACCGCCGAGAACATTGAGGAGGGCAAGCAGAGCTTCACCTCCTACTGCATGGTCTGCCATGGCCTGGATGGGCAAAACACGGGTGTGCCGTTCGCCAAGACGATCTCGCCGCCGGTGCCCTCGCTGGCGAGCCCGGAGGTACAGGCGTACACCGATGGGCAGTTGAAGTGGATCATTAAGAATGGGCTCTACCCCTCCGGGATGCCGCCCTCGAACGGCGAATTTTCCGAGCGCGAGATGTGGGAGATGGTGTTGTACATCCGGCATCTGCCGAAGGCCGGAAGTCTGGGCGATCCGACGGTTTACGGGGGAGCGACGAAGTGAAGCTCCGGGTCGCGATGCCCGACGGGCTGTCCGAACAGAAGCAATAAAAGCAGTTATGGGCTGAAGAGCGGTCAACCGTGGCCGATCTATCCCGATAGCCTCCGTATCCTGTTGCGTTTCCGACAGAGAACGGACGGCAGATTTGCACGCATGGCCTACCCCCTGCCTGTGCAATGTCGGAGAAGCCTTGACGAGCGGGATCGGGACAAAAGCGCGGGCGAGGGTAAGACATCCGGGCATCCCCGGCGTTGCTGCGTCTGGGGTCCTGGAGCCGATCCAAGGGATGACATGGTGGGAATGTAACTCGACCCCACCCATCGGCAAGTACAAAGGCGCGATGGATGGCGCGCCCAGGCGTCGGAGGTACAGCCAGACTGGGTTCGCTCTGACCGTGTGTGCGGTCTTAGCGGCTTGGGGGGCGGCGGCCGCGGTCCCGCACTCCCAAGGCCCGCACTCCCAAGGCCCGCACACGAACGGCGCGGACGCATTCGGTCTGCGGACTCTGACCACGGCGAAGGAGGCGCACGATATTTCGGCGGCGGAGGCGGTGCGGCAGTATCCGGTGCATCTGCGTGGCGTGGTGACCTATTGGGACCCGTACTTCGATCCGCGGCAGATGATTGTCTTTGTGCACGATGCGACGGGGAGCATCTTTCTGGGTCTACATGAGGTTCCCAAGGGGATGGCGGCGGGCGCGCTGGTGGACGTGACGGGGGTGACCGGCATGGGGGACTTCGCGCCGCTGCTGGCTAAGCCGCATGTGACGGTGATCGGCAAGGGCGCGATACCGGCGAAGGCCCCCGAGGCAAGCCTGACGCACCTGATGACGGGCGAGGAAGACGGGCAGTGGGTGCAGGTGGAGGGCGTGGTGCAATCGGCGTTTCAGACCGAGCACAACGTTGCGCTGCAGGTGGCGATGCGGGACGGGACGATCGCGGCGGTGCTGCCTCGGGAGCAAGGGCGGGAGTATGCCCGCCTGGTGGATGCGCGGGTGACGATCCGCGCCAATGCGGCACCGCTTTTCAACGGCGAGGGGCAGGCGATCGGAGCGCGGCTGCTGGTGCCGGGTCTGGAAGCAGTGCATGTGTTGGAGCTTGGGCCCGCGGACCCGTTCGAGATTCCGGTGAAGTCGAACAGCAGCCTATCGCGATTCAGTTCTATGTCGGCGCTGCCGCGGCGGATCCATGTTCGGGGCCGCGTGACGCTGGACTATCCCGGGTCGCTGATCTGTATCCGCGACCAGACACATGGGCTGTGTGCACAAACGTCGCAGGAGACGCCGCTACAGGTGGGGGAGATGGCGGACGTGGTGGGATTTGCGGAGTCGGGCGGGGCAAGTCCGTCGCTGTCCGGGGCTATCGTTCGGGGGCTGGCGGGCTACACGGACGACACGATTCCGGTCTTGCCGGTGGATGTGACTCCGGCGCAGGCGCTGTACGGGTCGCACGACTCGGAGCTGGTGCGGATTGAGGGGCGGCTGATTGGTCGCGACCTGGCGGCCTTGGATACGACGCTGATGCTGGCCTCGGAGGGGTTTGTGTTTCCCGTGGTGCTGCCGAAGAGCATGGCGGGCGTTGGGGAGAACTGGCAAAGCGGCAGCCGGCTGCGGGTGACGGGGATCTGCGCGGTAAAGATCGATACGGCGCGGACGGGGCGCGAGGGCGGCCCGGCGGTCCGGCAATCGTTCCGCATCCTGCTGGGCTCGCCCGCCGGAGTGGAGCTGCTGGAGAGGCCGTCGTGGTGGACGCCCGGACACTCGCTGGTGGTCCTGAACACGGTGCTGACGCTGACGCTGATGGCGCTGGGCTGGGTGATTGTGCTGAGCCGGCGACTGAAGCGGCAGACCCGGGTCATCCGGGAGAGTGAGAGCCAGTTCCGCTATCTTGCACAGCACGACCCGCTGACCGGCCTGCCGACGCGTCTGCTGCTGCTGGAACGGCTGGAGACGGCGATCGAGGCGGCGAAGCAAGCCGGGACGGGCGTGGCGCTGCTGATGCTGGACCTGGACAACTTCAAGCACATCAACGATTCGCTGGGACACTTCGCGGGCGACCAGGCGCTGAAGCTGACCGCGCACCGGATCATAGGCGCGGTACGGCCGAAGGACACGGTGGCGCGGGTGAGCGGGGACGAGTTCGTGGTGCTGGTGACGGACCTGGACGAGTCGCTGCAGGCGGAGCTGGTGGCGTCGAAGGTGGTGGCGGCATTGGCGTCGCCATTCCGGGTGGGCGACCGGGAGGTGCCGCTTTCCGCCAGCGCCGGGGTGGCGACCGCGTTTGCGCCGCACTTCGACGCGGAGGTGCTGATGAAGAGCGCGGACGCGGCGATGTACGAGGCCAAGGTGCAGGGAAGGAACCGGTTTCAGGTGTATACGGCGGCGATGGCACGGGCGGACGAGGAGCACCAGAAGCTGCGCGAGGGGCTGGAGCGGGCGCTTGGGGCCAATGAGTTCGAGGTCTTTTATCAGCCGATGGTTAGCTTCCGCAACGGGGCACTCGACGGTTTTGAGGCGCTGCTGCGCTGGCGCAGCGCGGAGCTGGGGATGATTATGCCGAGCGAGTTCATCCCGATCGCCGAGCAGACGGGGCTGATTGTGCCGATCGGCGAGTGGGTGCTGCGCGAGGCGTGCCGGCAGATCGGGTTGCTGGAGCAGCGGCTGGGGCGGAGTTTTGTGCTGGCGGTGAATCTATCTCCGCGCCAGATCCAGGAGCACGGGCTGACGGAGATGGTCTCGCGGGCGCTGACGCGGGCGGGACGGCTGCCGCAGCAACTGGAGCTGGAGATTACTGAGAGCATGTTGATGAACGACTCGATGGCGACGCAGAAGGCGCTAGTCCAACTCCGCAACATGGGAGTGCGGCTCGCGATCGACGACTTCGGCGTGGGGTTTTCGAGTCTTTCCTACATCACGCGGTTCTCCATCGACCGGCTGAAGATCGACCGTTCGTTTGTGCGGAAGTGCATGAAGGAGGAGAGCAGTCTGGCGGTGGTGCGGGCGATGGTTGCGATGGCGCATGGGCTTTCGATGTCGGTGGTGGCCGAGGGGATCGAGTCGGCGGCGGAGTTCCGCTTTCTGCGGGAGGAGGGCTGCGATACGGCGCAGGGATACTATCTGAGCCGTCCGGTGCCCGCAGTGGAGCTGCCGGCGTTGGTGGAGACGCTGGCGGAGATGGCGAACGGGCGGTCCGGCTCGGGAACGGGGTTGGGACAGGGAGCTCCACAGGCATCCGGACCGGCGCTGGCGGCGAAGGGGTAGGACCCAGGATCTCATTGAGAAAGAGTCGAGCTGAAGACGAAGATCGTACCTCAGCGGCTAAGAGCCGCTCTTGTCGATGACCGACTTAGGGCATGGATGAAGCCGTTCCCTCACGCAAGACAGGGCAAGGCAACAGTTTCCGAGGTCTCAAAGGCGAGACGCTGGGTGCGTGCGATGCGGGGTCTGGCTACGGTACCGGAGTAACCGTCGCGCACAGGAAACGGGGGCGCGGGTTCGAAGAATCTCCTCCCTTCGCCGATATCAGAAGGGTCTGAGTTTGTCGCATGGCAGGCACATCAGCTTCGCGTGTACCCGAGACCCTATGAGTTTGAACATCTTCAGTTCCATCTGGCGGCGACAGGCAGAGGTGGAATCGGCCGTGGTCGGCATCGATTCGCACGCCGGGTCTAAGGAGAAGGCGACGGCAAGGTCGACGGTCCCCGAGCCGCGGCGGTTTGTGGCGCGTCAGACGATCTTCGATCGCCAGCGCGAGGTGTTCGGCTACGAACTTCTATTCCGTTCCGGGTGGGAGAACTGCTTCCGCGGCGACAACGACGATGCCACTCGGAAGATGATCGCGGACGGCGCACTGTATGGCTTCGATGAGCTGACGAGGGGAGCGCCGAGCTTCGTGAACTGCACCCGTGAGTCGCTGGTGAATGGACTGGTGACGCTGCTGCCGAACTCGACGGTACTCGAGATTCTGGAAAGTGTTCCGGGAGACGATGAGGTTGTCGCGGCGTGCGCGCGATACAAGGAGATGGGCTACAAGCTGGCGCTCGACGACTTTCAGATGCACGACGGGATGCATGGCCTGATCGAACTGGCGGACTACATCAAGATCGATTTCCGGCTCTCGGATGCGGCGGAGCGTAAGGAGATTATGGCTGTGCTGAAGGGCAAGAACCCTGTCCTGATCGCGGAGAAGGTAGAGACGGAGCAGGAGTTTCAGGCGGCGCTGGCGGAGGGTTTTTCGTTATTTCAGGGATATTTCTTCTGTTATCCCACGGTATTTTCAAAAAAGAGAGCGCCGACCAACGGAGCGAACTATCTTTATCTGCTTTCGGCGCTCAGTCAGGGTAGATTCGATGTAGTTCAACTTGGGCTGTTGCTGAAGTCTGAGGTGGCCCTGAGTTATCAGTTACTGCGGCTGGTGAACTCGGCGGCCTACGGTGCGAACCACGAGGTGCGCTCTCTGAAGGACGCCCTGGTGCTGGTTGGGGAGACGCAGTTCAGGAAGCTGATGATGAATGCGATTGCGGCGGAGAGCTGCCGCGGCCGGTCTCCCGAGCTTCTGGTCCACGTACTGCATCGCGCGCGGTTTCTCGAACTGATGGCCCCTTTCACCGGCGAGAACCCGGCGGAGCAGTATCTCTTCGGGCTGATTTCGCTGATGGACGTGATGCTCGATATGCCGATGGCGGACCTGTTGGAGGCGCTGCCTCTGCGCAAGGAGATCAAGGCCGCGCTGAGCGGAGAGATCAACCAGGCGAGCGCCGCGCTGAAGCTCTTTGAGCGGTATCGAGAGGCGGACTGGGCCTTCTGCATGGAGCAGAGTGTCGTTCTGAATCGGTCGGAGGGACAACTGAGCGACTTGTACCGGGACTCGCTGCTGTGGGCGGAACGCGCCGCCAACATCGACGCGACGAAGAGTCGGAAGGCGAGCTAGGCGGCTGTCCGTAACGCGGTGCCCCCGCCTCGAGGTGAATCCAGGTCTCAGACTTGAGAGCCGGATTCGAGAGCCGGGGACAGCCAGATTCCCCACGAAGAGCGCATTCGATTTCGCGAATTTTGCGTCCCCGCGTAAATTTACTTGACGCGTCGCATGTGCGCGTGCAGACTTCTCCTCACTCAGTCGAACGAGCGATCGTTCGCTCCATAAGAGGGCTGAGGCGACCGGCGGAACCAAATACGCTGGCGGTTCCCCAGGTTTTCCGGGATGTGCTGCTTTACATCTGCGCTTCGCGTTCAAGGGCCCGATACTTCAGCAATTCTCCGATAGCTTTTTCGCACCGGGAGCCTTTCCGGCGGTCGCCCCCGTGCGTTTCGAACATGCTTTTGAGTGCGGCCACCTTTGAACCGATCCTATGCGCAGACGATCTCATCGCTCGAACCCGAAGCCGCACCGAAGCTGCTGGTACCCGATCGCGCTTCTGGTGGCGATCTGTCTCAGCTGCGTGACGGCCGAGGCGGACGCAACCATCATGAGCGCGGGCTACCCGGCGCCGACAAACACGCTGGCGATCTCGCCCGCCTCGGGCGTGTTTGGGAGCGTCGCGGTGGGGACGACCAGCCCCGTGATGACCTTCATGGTCACGAACGATACGACCTCGACTATGGGGTATCTGGGCTATACGAACCTGGGAGAGTTCTACCTTCAACCGGGCACCTGCAATCTGGTGAACGGCGAACCGATGCTGAAGCCGGGACAGAGCTGCAGCTTCACAGCGGTATTCAAGCCGACCAAGCCAGGGCCGGTGACGGGAAATCTTTCGATCCAGACTTCTTCCGGAACCTTCAATGTTCCGATGAGCGGGAGCGGAGCGGCGCTGGTGATCGCGCCCACAAACCCGAACTTCGGCAGTCTTCTGGTGGGCAGGTCGACAGCCGTCCGCAGTTTTACGGTGACCAACTACACCAGCGGGCCAGCCAGCTACGTGAGTCAGACGGGATCTGCGGCCTTCAAAGTCCTGCCGGGAACATGCGCTCTGGTGAACGGCTCCGCGATGCTGGCGGCGGGCGCCTCCTGCGTCTTTACGGCCCAGTTTGTGCCGATTGTGGTGGGGACCGCAACGGGCAGCGTGAACATCTCGACGAACATCGGGACGGTGGTGTTTTCCATGGTCGGCATCGGCACGGGAGCCGGTCCGGTCGCGAGCGCGGGAGGGCCGTACAGCGGGACGGCGGGCCATCCGGTGACGTTCAACGGTTCGGCATCCACTGCTCCGACGGGCCAGACGATCACGGGGTATACGTGGAATTTCGGTGATGGGACGAGCGGCACGGGCGTCAGTCCAGCGCATACCTACGTCATCATGGGCACGTACAACGTCTCGCTGACGGTGACCGACACGGCGGGACTGACCAACACGTACTCGACGACAGCGCAGATCGCGGTGCCGCCCAATCCCCTGAGCATCAAGGCTTCGGTGAGTCCCGCGCCAAACGCTGCGGGGTGGAACCACTCGCCGGTGACGGTCTCGTTCACCTGCGCGACGACGGGCTCGCCGATTGTGAGCTGCCCGTCGGCGCAGACGATATCGACCGATGTTGCGGGCGATGTGGTCTCGGGAACGGTGACGGACGCGGCCGGAGACACGGCAGCGGCGTCGGTGACCGTGAATCTCGAGACGAAGCCACCCACGGTTACGATCAGTTCGCCTGCCAATAACGCGACGATTACGCTGGCCACGACATCGATCGGTTTGACTGGGAGTGTGAGTAGCGACGTTGCGAGCATCGTGTCGGTGAGCTGCAACGGCACGGCGGTGGTCCTCTCGGGGACGGCGTTCACATGCACCGCGGCCCTAAAGGCGGGTGCGAACACGATCTCCGTGGTTGCGACGGACATCGCGGGCAACACCAGCACGGTGCCGTTAAGCCTGACCTTCGCACAGGCACCGTCGATCCAGATCCTTTCGCCGGCCAATCTCGGCGTGACGAACCTGACGCCGGTGACGATCAACGGGACGGTGAGCGACGCGAACGCGACGGTGACGGTGGATGGTGTGTCGGTGCCGCAGAGCGGCGGTGCCTTCTCGGCCGCAGTGCCGCTGGTCGAGGGTCTGAACGTGCTGACGGCAGTGGCGACCAACGCAGCGGGGATCTCCTCGACGGCAACGCTCGAAGTGACGCTCGATACGACCCCGCCGCATGTGGCGATCAACTCGCCAGCGAATGGGAGCGTCTTTACGGCATCCGCGGTGACCGTGACCGGGCTGGCGAACGACGTGGTGGTCGGGACGGTGAACCTGCAGGACCTGCAGGTCAAGGTGAATGGCATTGCGGCGCAGGTGGCGAATCGCAATTTTTCCGCGTTGAATGTGCCACTTGCTCTGGGTCCGAACACAATCCAGGCGACGGGGACGGACAAGGCGGGGAACTCGGCGACGACCTCGGTGGTGGTGACGCGTGTGCTGGCGAGCCAGCCACCGACACCGGCGATCGGCAAGGCGGTGCTGACGCAGTGGGTCAATGCGGTCTCCGGGAACAACCAGTCGGGTGTGGCGGGAGCGGTGCTTGCGGCCCCGATCGTGGTCTCGCTGACGGATTCGGCGAGCCATCCGTTGGCGAATCAGACCGTGGTCTTCAAGGTGACGCAGAATAACGGCCTGGTGGCGGGTGTGGGCGGGACGCCTGCCTCTGCGGTGACGGTAGCGACCGACATGAACGGCAACGCCCAGGTCGCCTGGACGCTGGGCAAGCGGGCGGGCGCGGGCAACAACACACTACAGGTCTCATCCGCGCTGGCGGTATCGCCGGTGACCTTTACGGCGACGGGGACGACCGGGAGTGCGACCCAGATTGTGGTCGATTCCGGCAACAACCAGACGGGTGTGCTGGGCCAGCCGCTGCCGTTTCCGTTCGTGGTGGATGTGGTCGACGCCGGACATAACCGGGTGCCCGGAGTGCCGGTGATCTTCACGGTGAAACAGGGCGGCGGCTCGTTTGCCGGTGCATCGACAGCGACGGTGACCTCGGACAGCAACGGCCGCGCGATCATCATCCTGACGGAGGGATTGCAGCAAGGCAACGATGTGGTGGAGGCAAATTTCGCCGGGAATCCCGGCTTACCGGCGGCGTTTGTGGCGGTGGCGAAGGCGCCGGGGAACCCCTCCGCGACGACGATCAGCGGAGTAGTGCTGGACAACAGCAACGAGCCGATCCAGAACGTGACGATCCGGCTGTATATGCAGTACCAGGGCCAGGGCAACAACCTTCCCGTACAGGTCGGGACTCCGGTTGAGACCGACGCGCAGGGTACGTTCGTGATCGCGCCGGCCCCGGTGGGTTCGTACAAGTTGATGGCGGATGGCAGCACGGCGGCGGGGCCTATCACTTATCCGACGCTCGAGTACGACATTGTGACGGTGGCGGGGAACGACAACACGGTCGGAATGCCGATCTACCTGCCAGCGCTCGATACGGTGGACAAGGTGTGCGTGGACGAGACGCATGGCGGCATTCTGACGCTGCCGCAGTATCCGGGCTTCGCGCTGAATATCGCGGCCGGGTCGGCGACCTTCCCCGGAGGATCGCGGTCGGGGTGCGTCTCGGCGACGCCGGTGAACGGCGACAAGGTGCCGATGGCACCCGGATTCGGCCAGCAGCCGAGGTTCATCGTGACAATTCAGCCGGTGGGGACGATCTTCAATCCGCCGGCGGCGATGACGCTGCCGAATGTGGACGGGCTGGCCCCGAAGACGGTGACCGAGATGTACTCCTACGACCACGATCTGGCGATGTTCGTGGCAATCGGCACGGGGACGGTGAGCGGGGACGGGTCGGTGATCCAGTCCGACCCGGGCGTGGGCGTGGTGAAGGCGGGCTGGCACTGCGGGGGCGACCCGAACGTGACGGGGGCCGCGGGGACATGCCCGGACTGCCAAACCTGCCAGGGCGACCAGTGCATGATCGACAACAGCTTGAATGGGACGACCGCGGCGTCTGGCTCGGGATGCTGCTTCAATGGAATGGTGATCCCGAAGATCGCTCCGGATTACACGACGCTGACAACGGAATGCCCGAATCGCACGGAGAATCCGGACGCGACGTTGAAGCCAAACTCCTCGGATGGGTGCAGTTCCCCGCTGGGCAACAACCCGGCGGGTGGGCCGGATACGGCGTTTGGCTCCGTGACGACATGCACGGATGGGCCGGTGAACTGCGTGCTCAATCCCCCGAATCCGCTGGCGTGCGAACACCATGACTTCTGCTACCGGACGTGTAAGGGTGCGAACGATCCGGGCAAGGATACGTGCGACACAAACTTTTCCAACGAGATGGAAAATACCTGCCTGGCGCTGACGGGATTAGAGGCAATCCTCTACGGCGAGTCTTGCCTGAACTACGCCGCGATCTATTACCTGGCGGTCCATTTCGCTGGGAACAGTGCCTTTCAGGGCGACCAGATACAGGCGTGCAAGTGCTGCCCATGAAGAGAGTGATCTTACTTTGCGTGGTGTTGATCCAGCAGGCTGTTCTGCCTGCGATAGTGCATGCGCTGGCGGATGCGGCGGGGCCGATGGTGAACGCGAGGCTCGGTGACAGTGCGTATGAGCATCACCTCGAAGGGTCGGTAAGTGATGGCCAGGGAGCGTCAATCGTCGTGAGGAAGCGCTCGGTCGGGGTCGCGACCGGGCCCTGGAGATCCTGGGTATGGTCGGTGGGTCCCTCCGGCAACCTGGTGCGTGAGACGGCTTTGAATGAGCCAAATCAGTTGCCCGATGCGGACAGCTCGGAGGTTTCGGCGGTCGCGAAGCTGAGCGATGGAAGCCTGGTGTGCCTGATGATGACGAAGGCGGGAGAGCTGAGGCTGGCGCGGGTCTCTGGGGAGTCCGTGGCGTGGTCACCCGGCGGGAATATGGCTGGCACCGATCTGCATATTGTGCAAATGATTGCGTCGTCGGACGGGAACCTGATCCTGATGGGGCGGCGGGGCGGTCGGCCGGCGTATCTGAAGGTGACCCTAAATGGGGTAAAGGTGTGGGAGCGGCATCCGGAGACGGACTCTCCGGGCGTTGTCTTTGATGGCGTCGCGGCTGTGGATGGCGGTGCATTTCTCGTAGCCGACTACTGGAACGGCGATCCGTACATCATTGGCGATTCCTCGGTGTGGATCGCGAGGATCGATGCGGGAGGGAGCGTCGTGAGCCAGAGGAAGATTGCGGGCCGTCGACCGCGCATCGCATCGAGCAGCGGGGAGGATGGCGTGGTTGTGGTCTACGACCAGAGCAATACCGTGGCGCAAAAGATCGCGCTCCAGGAGTTTTCCGGGTCACTGGAACCTGGGTGGAGCACAGCCGTTCTAGCGAATCCCAAGGGTCTCGAGACGTTCAAGGTAGCGGCACTGCGGCACGGAGGTTTTGGGGTGGCAGGCGGCGACGACCTGAAGATGTTTGCCGCGCAGATCGGACCGGACGGCAAGACGGCGTGGGAGTTCCGAAGCGCTACGATTCAGTCCTCCGACTTCAGCGTGGTTGCGGGCGCTGGAGAGTTGTACCTGATCTACCCGGTGATCAGCATTATCGAGGCCAATTTCCACAAGCAGTTGAACACGAAGATTCAGATATCTGTCTTCAAGACAGAGCGGTAGAGCAGCCGCGTAGAGCAGCCAGGAGCGAGCCTTGAGAGTCACGGTGACGCCTCAACTAATCCGTACAGTGCGATCGGCCTCACGCGTGGCCGCGGTTCTCCTGCTGTGCCTTCCGCGTTTGATGGCGCAGCTCAACCAGAACTGCGTTGTGAGCGTGTTGAACCGTACGGTGCAGGTGAACCCGGATGGCACATGGGTGTTGCCGAACATTCCGGCGAACTTTGGACCGGTGCGGGCGCGGGCGACGTGCGTGAATGGAGGGATCACGACGTTCGGGCAGTCGGCTTTTTTCACGATTCCGGCGAATAATTCGGCGAATGTGCCGCCGATCATACTGGGGTCGGCGACGCCGATTCCGGAGTCGATCACGGTTACATCGCCCGCGACGACGCTGACCACCGCAGGGGCGACGGCGCAGCTTGCAGTGACCGCGGCTTATGCCGATGGTACGACGCAAGATGTGACAGCGGCGGCGGCGGGAACGCTGTACAACATCAGCAATCCGGCCATCGCGACGGTAACCGTGGGCGGCCTGGTGACGGCGGTCAGCAGCGGAACGGCGGTCATTCAGGCGGTGAACGAGGGTCGTCAGGGCATTATCGACATCCAGGTCACGCTGGCGGGGGTTTCGCATGGCGGCATACCGGATAGCTGGGCGCTGGCGCACGGGCTCGATCCGACGGACCCGGCGATGCCGATGGAGGATCCGGACCATGACGGGCTGACCAACTTGCAGGAGTTCCAGGCGGGTACCGATCCGCTGAACCCTGATACCGACGGCGACGGGTTGACGGACGGCCAAGAGGCGCTGGTTTATCACACGAACCCGACGCTGTTTTCGACGGACGGGACGGGGATCTCGGACGGCATCGAGGTGCAGACGGCGACGCTGAATGCGACGCTGAGCGCGAAGCTGGCGGCGGCGATCCAGTCGCTGTCGGTGACGCCGTCGAACTTTGTGCTGAATGTGAATACGATCCAGGGTCTGGCTTCGCAGCAGTTGACGGTGACGGCGCTGCTGATCGACGGGAAGACGTCGCTGAATCTGACCTCGACGCTGGAGGGAACGAACTACACGTCGAGCGACCTGACGATCTGCAACTTCGGCGCGCCGGACGGGAACGTCTTCGCGGGCAACGATGGCAGTTGCACGATCACGGTGACGAACAACGGCTTCAGCGCGCAGGCGACTGCCGTGGTGCATACGTTTACGCCGACGCCGCTCTCGTTTGTGGAGGTCCCGGGGTTCGCGAACGAGGTCGCAGTGAACGGCAACTACGCGTTCGTGGCGGCGGGCGGATCGGGGCTTCAGGTGGTGGATGTGAGCGACCGGACGAACCCGAACATTGTGGGGTCGCTGGCGCTCTCGGGCAACGCGAACGATGTGAAGCTGCTGGGGAACACGGCGTATGTGGCCTCAGGCAGTGCCGGGCTACAGGCGGTTGATGTCACGTCGCCGCTGAACCCCGTGCTGATCGGCACGTTCAGCGGGGCGAGCAACGCGTATACGACGACGGTCCGCGGGACGACCGCCTACATCGCGAGCGGGTCCAACCTGATTGTGGCGGACGTGACGAACCCGGCGTCGATCGTACAGTTGGGGAGCCTGACACTGAGCGGGACGCTCTACGGCACGGATGTGGATACGACGCGGAAGATTGCGGCGGTCGCTGCGGGCTACAACGGCGTGTACCTGGTGGACATCTCGAACCCGGCCGCGCCGGCGGTTCTGGGCAGTGTTCCTACGGGAGACGCGCGGGCGGTCGCGCTGCGGGGCAACTACGCCTTTGTGGCGGATTACGTGAACAGCACGACTTCGGTGGACATCACCAATCCGTCGAACCCGGTGGTGCTGTCAAACATCACGGACCCGAACCTTGGCGGTTATCTACAGGACATTCAGCTTTCGGGGAACTTCGCTCTGGCGGCAGACGTGAAGTTCGTGAACGGGATTCCGATCACGGACATCACGAATCCGCAGGCGCTAATCGCGCGGCAGATTCTGAGCTTTCCGCAGCGCGACGACAACGGCATGGGCATCGCCGTCGACGGCACATACGCGTATCTGGCGACGGAACACTACAACCTGGACAAGTTCGGGGTGAGCGGGGACAGCCGGCTGTACATCGGGCAGTACCTTGCGTTGGTGGACAACTTCGGGATACCTCCGACGGCGGCGATTACCTTCCCGATGAACGGCGTAAACGTAGTCGCTGGCTCGACGCTGCCGATCACGGTGAGCGCGAGCGACGATGTCGCGGTGGCGGCGGTGAACTTCCTGGTGAACGGAACGGTCGTGTTTACGGCGACCGCGCCGCCGTACCAGTTCAACTACATGGTCCCGGCCGGGGTTGCGACGCTGACGCTGGGCGCGACGGCGATCGACCTGGGGGCGAACGTAGGCACGGCGAAGAACGTTGTGGTGGGTGTTATCCCCGATCCGCTGACGACGGTGACGGGCACGGTTGTCGATTCGAACGCGCAGCCAATCGCAGGCGCGACGGTGACGGTGTTCGGGACGTTCACGGCGACGACGGGAGCCGATGGGACGTTCTCGATTTCGTCGGTGCCGACGGCGCGAGGGCAGATTATCGCGCAGGCGCAGGCGACGGTAGCGGGCAAGACGGAGAAGGGAGCGTCGAAGCCGTTCGTTCCGATTCCAGCGGGGCAGACGGCGGTGGGCAACATCACTTTACGCAGCCGGGCGGTGGTGGGGTACTACGATCTGAGCTACGATGCGGGCAACCCGGACCAGGTGGGGCCGATTGTGAAGGCGGGCTTCCAAGCCGTGGATGTGGGCGACCTTACGGCTGCAGATCTGAGCCAGTTCGACATTTTGTTCATCCAGAACCCGGACAACGGCGGCTACTCGCAGACCTTCCTGAACAACCTGGCGAAGGTGCAGCAGTTCATCGCGAACGGCGGGGTCATGATCTTCCACGACCGGTGCGTCAGCCTGGCGGACACGATACTTCCGGGATCTCCAGGAACGACGGTAAGGGCGTTCAGCGATGGGTCCAACATCGACATCGTCGACAATACGACACTGGTG
>Ga0116226_10002950_pt1 | contig 14953 bp, 19 predicted proteins | sample S1TSphfallax_FD_89692 | JGI IMG/M metagenome (GOLD analysis project Ga0116226, IMG submission 89692) | Host-associated microbial communities from peat moss isolated from Minnesota, USA - S1T2_Fa - Sphagnum fallax MG | ecosystem: Host-associated > Plants > Peat moss > Unclassified | place: USA...
CCCCTTGCCAACACCGCCCGTGGGCGACACGATCGCACACCTCGGCGGAGGCAGGCCCAATGGTACGCTATCGGCGGAACCACCTCCCCGGCGGCACATATTTCTTCACCGTCACCCTGGCCAACCGCCGCTCCACCGCGCTCGTCGATCGCGCCGACGCCCTGCGCGAAGCCTTCCGCTCAACGAAAGCCATCGCCCCGTTCGGCATTGACGCCATCGTCATCCTGCCCGACCATCTGCACGCCATCCTCACCTTTCCCCAAGACGATGCCGACTACCCCAACCGCTGGCGCCGCATCAAAAGCCATTTCACCAGCGCGATCGTGGCCGCAGGCCTTCCCCTCGTTGCTGATGCACGTGGCGAATACCGTCTTTGGCAACGGCGTTACTGGGAACATACGATACGCGACGACGACGACTTCGCCCGTCACGTCGATTACATCCACATCAATCCTGTCAAGCACGGTCTCGTCGCCCGCGTCGCCGACTGGCCGCATTCATCGTTCCACCTCTATGTCCGCAACGGTTATCTTCCGCAGGACTGGGCCGGCACGCCTCCAGCGGACGAACAAGGGTTTGGCGAGCGAAGCTAGAAAGACGGCAGTGCCCGGACGTCGCGCCTGAGAAGTTCCCGGGTTTCACCCAGGCTACGCATGCTGATCCACATGGCCCGGGCGGCTTCCTCAAGCGTGCGCAAGTTCTCAACGGCCGCAACGTGAAAGGTTGATTCCGGCCAAACAAGGTAGATGAGAACGTTGGTGTCAAGAAAGACGGGGTCGGCGACCATCGTCGCCGTACAAGTCCTCCCGGCGGAGCGATATTCTGTCGTCCCACGGCCCCTCGTGGCGCGGCAGGTCCTCGATCCGGAAACGTTTGCGCACGGACGCGGGAGCGACGGTAATCGTCACCTCATGCACGCCGGGGGGCACGTCCGAGGGCGCGATCCCGGTGTGTTATGGCCCTGATCGACGCGGACCTTGGCGCGCATCTCATTCATTCCCCTTTATATAGCACGCACGCGGCGAATGGCAGCACCGTAGCCCGCGCCATGCAGGTCCACGACTGGATCGCGGCGGCCGACGGCGCTCCGTGATTTACCAACCGTCGCCCGCCTTCGGCGACGCGCTACACCGCTTTGCGCCGCCCATCTATGACGTAACCGTAACAGGCCGGCTACGATTATCCCCAATGCCGAAATAAACATTGTTGCTGGTCAGTGTGTTGCTGAACGCCGTGTAGAACCCCTCGGCCTGTTCGGCCGCGCGGATGGCTTTCTGCCGTGGCGTCGCATTCGGCGTGCCGCCAAGATACGAATCGAACGATTTCTGCGGCGCGAAACGAATACGCATCGCCGTGTCGGTGAAACCAGCCGTGTCCATCTTGGTCTCGTTCACAACCAGCACCGCGTCCGCGCTGGTGCTGCTGGAGCCTTGCTGCGCCGTCACGGTCGCCGCCGTATTGGTCACCGTCGCCCCCACGTAGCCGCGGATCGGAACGCCGCCCTTGTGCCCACGCACCCCGGCCGCGAAGCGGTCCAGTCCGCGGCGCCCGATCGGCCCGTCGGCCCCGTAACAGGCCCACAGCTCGATCCTGCACACCGTCGCCGGCAGGTGCGAACCGATCATGTTCCCCAAATCGAAAAACTTGTAGCTTTCGCCGTCCAGGTAGCTCGTCGGCTCGGTCACTTTCATGTCGAAAGGCGCGCCGTGGCAGATCACGAACAGCGGCTCGTTCGCGCCCAGCCCGCCGATACTGGCGAGCTCCGACAGGTCGATGATCGTGGCGGCCTGGTTGGCGAAATCCCGGGTTTCCATGATTTGCAACTGCATGGCGAACTCCACGTCCGCCCACATAATGAAATCCGTGATCTGCGACTTGTCCGAATGAGCAAAGAGGATCACCACCACCTCCGCACCAGGCAGCGCCACATAGCACAATCCACCGCCCGCTGCCACTGAGTTGCCAGCACCCAGGCCCGGCGCGCCCTCGAGGCATCTTTAGCTGCCCCATCGCGTTACCACAGGCTCGCCGCTCCGGCGCGCATGGGGTTTTCAGCGTGACAAATCCGTGGACGAAAAAGAATCCGCTCCTGAGCATGTGGCTATCCGGCGCCAACGCCATCGCGGGGAAAATGCGCGGACCGGCGGCGGCTGCCGTCAGCAGGCAGCGGGCTTCAGCCTCAAAGCAGGTTGCGCAATTTTGGATCGACGCCTGGCTCAAACCCCGCAAACAAAAGCGGCCCCGAAAATAGCCCGGTCGCGGTCCAGCAAGGTGCCTGCATCGCGCCTGGGCGATGCGGGAGGCCGGCTCGGGTTCGTTGCTGTGTTCCGCCCCTTCGCCACCGCACATGTGCGGTCTCAGACCGCCTTGCCCACCGCCGGGCGCCACAGCGGCAGGATACGGTCATCCGGCGGGAGGCGATTGCTCCCCTTCCGATTTCGACTATTTGAACTTCAGAGGTCGATCGGAAGGAGGTCTCGCATGAACGACGCGGTCGTAACAACGCAGCCGGCTTGCCGCGTGGTGCAAGGCGGCAAAAGTTACGTTGGCATCCAGGGCCTCACCTACGCGGTCGGCATTTCCGCGGAAACCGCCGGCTCGCGGGGCATTCATCTTCAGATCGTCACGATCCCGCCCGGCGGCCGCGCCAAGGCGCACAAACACGCGGCGCACGAAACGGCAATCTATGCCCTCAGCGGCACGTCCCATTGCTGGCACGGCAACAATCTGGAACACCACGCAATCGTCCACCCCGGCGACTATTTTTACATCCCCGCCGACGTTCCCCACCTCCCCTACAACCCAAGCACCACCACGCCATGCGTCGCCCTCATCGCCCGCACCGACCCCAACGAACAGGAAAGCGTCGTTCTCCTCCCCGAGCTTGAAAACCTGGCACCGCAGCCAGGGTAAATCCTGCAGCAGCGCCTCGCCTCCTGCGCCGAAAACACCAATCCGCGGCAAGCGCTGAATGACTTATTCCACCGGCGGCTCCCACAGCTCGATTGCATTGCCTTCGGGATCATGAATAAGGGCGAAGCGGCCTGCCTCGGGTGAATCCCAGGCGGGATTTGTCTCCACCTCAATATCGGCCTGCCGTAGCTTGGCCAGAACCTCGTCCAGATCGGCGACCCGGAAATTTATCATCCACTGCTTGCTGACCGGCCATTTATCTGTGTTGCTGGCGAACGGCATGAATACCGTAGGCCCCGCCGCCTGTTGCCAGGGCTCATAGCCCTCCATCGTTACGCCAAAATGGGTACGGTACCATTCAGTCAGCGCTTCGGGGTCGCGGGCGCGAAAGAACACGCCGCCAATGCCGGAAATAGCCATGATATCCTCCTAAAAACTGTTCTCGAGTGACCCATCCTGACGCCGACCGCCAGGAACCGGTTGTGGCGCCGCCATGAAGCGGCTGTTGCACAGCAGCCCGGCCGAAAGCAGCGAAACGATAACCCCCACCGGGAAAATTTCGGCGAACGTCATCGGCCAGCGGTACAGGGGGTTGGCATACTGCACACGGAAATGCTCCATTTCGGCGCGGAACCGCTCCAGTGCGGCGCCCGACACGCCCTTGGCCTGCTGCTCGGCCACCATGGCGCGGGCGTAGGCCGCGGCGAAATCGGCATGGGCGATAGCGCATGAAACGTCCCACGCAATCACATAAATCACCCCCGCGACGAAGCTTATTCCAAGGCCCAGCAGCAGTGTTTGCCAGAACCTGATCACGCCGCCCAGGTCCACGTCGCGGTGCCGCTTTACGGCAACGAATACCGCGCTGAGGGCAATCAGCATGGTCAGATAGCCGATCAGCATGCCGTAATGCATCATCGACTGGCCGCTCATGGAGAGCGTCAGCACCGATAGCGGCACGCCGACGCCGGCTCCCGCGATCACGCCGTAGATCAGGATGTATCGAAGCATGGGTGGCCCCCCGGGCTCAGGTTGGGGCCTGATCGAGCCTGACGCAACGCCGGAAATCCATCGCCCAAACGGGTGATTCGACGAAAAATCACCCGTTCCGGCGGCCGATCAGGAGATGATCCCGAGCTCGCGCGCCCGCCTGATGGCGTCGGTGCGCCGCACGGCGCCCAGTTTCTCATACAGGCGGGTGAGGTGGGTCTTCACCGTGTTTGGCGACACCTCCAGCCGGCGGGCGATCTCCTTGTTGGATCGGCCGTCGGCCAGTTCCTGCAGCACAACGAGCTCACGCGGGCTGATGCCGAGCGAGGCGACCGCCTTCGGATTGCCCTGGAACGGCGCCGGCCTGGGTGGCGCGAACAGCCGCATGCCGACGAACACGCCTAGCCCGAGGAATGCTACCGCGATCAGGGCCATGTAAATCTCGCCGGGGCGCGACCATGCCAACTGGTCGTAGTCGAGCCACTGGAGCGCAAGCGCGCCCGTTGCCAGGGCCGCGCCGTAGGCTGCTATGCGCTTCAACATTTAAGGAAGCAGATCTTTTTTAAAAAAAAGAACCAAAAAACTTTTAATTATTAAGTTCAGCACCTGATTGGCCCGCTTGAGCCGCCGGCTGGAAGCAAAAAAGACGTGCTTCCTTCCTTAAGCAGCTACCGCCTCTGCAATCCGCCGCCGTATCGCGGCCAGGTCGGCCACCGTTACGCACGACGGCGTGGCGCGCAGCCGGGATTTCGACGTGGTCGTCACCAGGTGGGCCACCGCCCAGCATGGCTTTGTGCAACCGTTCTCCATGGTCGGCGTCATGGCCACGGCGAGATCAGGAATGATCAGGCGCGCATCGTCCGTCATCGGCACCAGGATGACGTTCGGATAATCCGCGGCGAACAGTTCAGAATCTTCCACCACCACCGCGGGTCGCATTTTGTTCGATTCAGCCGGCCGTGCATCGCCGCGCCAATCGGCGAGAACGATGTCGCCGGCGCGGTAGGAAACCGGTTCAAACGGCATCGGTGCCTGGCGTGCCCCAGAAATCGTAATAGGCAGAAGCCTCGGCCGAATGCTCCACGTGCTGCGCAACAGCCTCGCTCGCGGCCCGGATCCGGGAACGACGCGCGGCACGCGCCGCGTCGGCAGCAATGTCGCGCAGCAGCGTGGACAAACCAACGCCGCGGGCGCTGGCTTCCGCGGCCAGTTCGGCGCGGACATCCTCGTCAAGGCGAACCGAAATGGGCGGGCTCATAACCACCTCCGCAATGCAGCACTGTAGTACATCGGCACACTACGCCCCAAATTCAAGGCCCATCCCGCCCCGCGTACTACGCCAGCAAGATACCAAACCGGCGCATAAACGCGAGGAGGGGCGTCATCGGCAGGCCCAATATGGCGCCATGCTCCCCCTCGATCCGGTCAAACAAATGCATCCCGGCCCCTTCCATGCGGTAGGCACCGACGGACGTCAGCACCGCGGTGCCCTCGGCGGCGAGGTAGGCGTCAAGGAAGGCGTCGCTGAACGCCCGCATGGCGAGCCGGGGCGTTTCCACGTGGCGCCACACCGCAGAGCCGTCGAGGCGGCAGACCACCGCGGTCACCAGTTCATGCGTTCGGCCGCGCAACGCCAGCAGGTGAGCGCGGGCGGCCGGCAGGTCGACCGGCTTGTCGAACCAATCCTCGCCGCAAACAAGGATCTGGTCGCAGCCGATGACAATCGCCCCGCCGTCCGGCACCGATGCGGCTTTTTGGTCGGCCAACATCAGCGCGGCATCGGCGGCGCACCCACCCCCGGCGCGGATCGACTGCTTTACCGCGTTCTCGTCGATATTCGCCGGGATTGTGTCGAAGCGCAGGCTGGCCGCGGCGAGCAGGGCCCGCCGCGGCGGCGAGGCGCTGGCGAGGATGAGGCGTGGCGCCGGTGCCTGAAAGCAGCCGGCGGCCAATTCGGTCAAAAGCTGCTGTCGTCGCCGCCGCCGCCGCTGTCCCAGCCGCCCTGATCGCCGCCGGCATCGCCGGCGCCGCCCCAGGCATCTCCCCCCGAGTCGCCGGCCGGACCGCTATCCGCCCAGCTATCCGCACCGCCGGCGCCCGGGTCCGTGGCGCCCGCGCCGGCCCACGGGTCGGCCGCCGCGCCATCGGAGCCGTAATTGTTGACGACCGTTTCGTTTATGACCTCTTCACCGCCGAATCCGCCGCCGCCAAAGCCGCCACCGCCGAAACCACCGCCGCCGAAGCCGCCGCCGTGGCCGGAGAACATGCTGGTGAGGGCGTCGGCCGCCAGCACGCCGCCGGCGACGCCCGCGGCCGTGGTGAGCGCCGAACCCAGGAAGCCCGAGCCGCCGCTGCGGCCGCCGAACATGCCAGGCTGGTAGCCAGGCGGGTAACTGGCCTGCGGCGGCGGGGCATATTGCGGTTGGGGCGCGTAGGCGGGTGCGCTCTGCTGGCTGCCGCCGAACAGGCCGCCGAACAAGCCGCGGCTTTGGCTTTGCTGGGGCGCCTGCTGGGCCTGCTGCAGCGCCTGCTGCGCCTGGCTGAGCTGGTATTCGAGCTGCTTGATGCGGTTCTGCGCCTCGGCGAGGGCGGCTTCCTGCACGAACGCCATCTGGGTGACGCGGTATCGCGCCTCCGGGATCGCCTGGAACTGATTGCCAATGAAGCGGTCCGCCTCGGGGTCGATCGGCGGCAGGTTGGGCCGGGTTGCCGGAACGCTGGAGCCAATCGTGGCCGGCACGGCTGCACCGCCGACGCGGGCGATGAAGCGGCCGATAATGTCCTGTTCCTGCGGGGTCATGGCTGCACTCCTGGGGGTGGGATCGGGGCCGGTATGACGGTCCTGCAGTTGGCAGTTTTGGCGCACCCGATCAAGGGTGGCGCCAATAGGCGGGCGCTTCGCGGTTGACCCCATCCGGGCTGGACGGCATGATTAACGCATAATTTACACCAGGAGTTGTGCTAATGCGCCGTCTTGCCATTGCCGCCGTCGCGGCGGGATGGTCGACATTGGCGCTGCCCGCCGCCGCGGGCACGCTGAAAAGCTTCGACCTGCCGGGCGAGACGGCGATTTGCGGCGCCGGCATTGCCGATGACGGCATGGTTGTCGGCAACAGCTTGGTCGGCAATCCGGTGGTGAATTTCACCTATCAGAACGGTGCGTTTGCGACCGTGACGACAGGTTTTGTAAACGGCATGACCACGATGGGGGGTATCAACCGCGCCCATGTTCTGGTCGGCACCAATACTCATTTCACGAAGAATTTTACCGTGACGATCACCGGGTTCCAGATCCGCGGCGCGGAACGCCACATTGTAAAGCTGCCGGGTGCCGCGACGGTGTCGGCCAACGGCATCAGCAATGACGGCGCGATTGTCGGGTCATACGCCACGGGCCCGACGACGCCGACGCTGGGCTATCTCAAGGCTGGTAACGTGGTCACAACGATTGACGACGGCAGCGGCGAGATTGTGCCTGCGGGCGTGGATCCGGCAGGCACGAAGGTGGTGGGTTTTTCAGTGCGCGATGGCGGCGCCATTTCGGCATGGCTATATCAGGCCGAGAAATTCACGCCGATTGCCGTGCCGGGTGCAGTGGCCACGTTCGCGATCGGCATCAACCGCGCCGGCGTTATTAGCGGCACCTATTACACCGGCACGTTATCGTCGCCGGTGAGCCACGGGTTCTTTTATAACGCGGGCCGCGTGACGAGTTACGACGTGCCGGGCGCCACCGGCACGCAATTCACCGGCATTAACGCGCACGGCGCCGTCACTGGCTGTTATAGCGACCTCGCCGGAACCCACGGCCTGATTTACACCCCCTAATCGGTGAGAAATCAAACAGATAAAAGTTTTTTGCTTCGTTTTTTCAATAAAGAACAACTTCCTTCCTTTCTCTTGCTCTGTGTGTGCGCCGTTTGCGTTGTGACGGCCTGGTATCTCCCGGCAAGGCCGGTAGATCCACAAGGCGGCGGCGCCGGCGAGAAATTCGCCTCTCTCTCTTTCAGCGCCTACCGCCCCTGGGAGTCGCCTCTCACCGACCATTTTCCAACCGTAGCGGAAGCCGACGCGGATATGGCTGTGGTCGCCAGGGAGGCGAGCGCGATCCGCACCTATTCGGCGGTGGAGGGCGATCTCGACATCGCCGCGCTGGCGCAAAAGCATGGCGTTAAGCTGTGGCAGGGCATCTGGCTGGGGTCCGACCGCGCCCACAACGAAATTGAAATGTCGCGCGGCGTGGCCTTCGCGAACAAATATCCCGACACCGTGACGCGCGTGGTGGTGGGCAACGAGGTTCTGCTGCGGCGGGATTTGCCGCCCGCGGAACTGATGGCGGACATCGATCGGGTTAAGCGCGCGGTGAAGCAGCCGGTGGCCTATGCGGACGTGTGGAATTTCTGGCTGCAGTTTCCGCAGGTGGCCTCGCATGTGGATATTATGCTCATTCATCTGCTGCCTTATTGGGAGGATGTGCCCACCGGGATTGACCGCGCGGTGTCATATATCGGCCAGGTATTTGACCGGATGCGGGCGGCTTTTCGCGGCAAGCAGATTGCCATCGGCGAGACCGGCTGGCCGAGCCGCGGCCGCGCGCGGGCGGACGCGGTACCGAGCCTGGTGAACGAAACGATTTTCCTGCGCGAATTTCTGAGGCTCGCGCAGGCCAAGCATTTCGACTATAATTTCATCGAGGCATTCGACCAGGTTTGGAAATATCGCAGCGAGGGCATCGTCGGCGCGAGCTGGGGTATTTTCGACGCCGCGCGGCGAACCAAGATTCCCCTGTCGGGCGCGGTGTCGAACGATGCGGACTGGCTGGTCCACGCGGCGGAATCTATTGGCACCGGACTGTTGCTGTATGCCATTGGCCGGTGGCGCGGCGCCTCATTGCCGCGCGCGCGCCGCGATTTCATGGCGGTGGCGGCAATGGCGCTAGGGGCGGCGCTGGTGTTCGCCGCGGTTGTCGCGTGGCAGACGATGTTCGATGTTCATCTGGCAATCGCGGCCGCGGTGAATGTGCTGGCCCAGGCGGCGCTGGCGGTGCTGGCGATGCTGCGCCTGACCGGCGCGCTGCCGGCGTGCCCCGAGCGGAATGGTACGATAGCAACGCATGCCGTGCGCGCCTTTCTCACACGTCTGCATCCGCCTAAATTACCTGGTGCGTTCGAGGATCTTGGCTTTTTGTTCGTCTGGACCGCTGCGGTGATGCAGATGCTTTTGTGGTGCGACGGCCGCTATCGGGAATTTCCGCTCAGCACCTTCGCCGTGCCGATCCTGGTCACGATCGGCCGCGCGCTTTGCGGGGATTTGCCGCGCGAGGGCGGCCGACGGGAGGAGCTTGTCGTTGGGCTTGTATTGGCGGGTGCTGCCATCGGCAGTGCCATCAACGAGGGACCGCTCAACACGCAGAGCCTGATCTGGAACGCGTGCGCTCTGCTGCTGGCGGTGCCGCCGCTGCTTCGAATCAGATGGACCTTGCATGCGGGCCGCCGAACGCCCTGATGTTCAGCATGGCAAAGAATACGTTTTCCATTCATCCGACACGAAGTAAGTCGCCGCTATGTGGCGCGCACCAATTTGCAAAAGTTTTTTGGTTCTTTTTTTCAAAAAAGAACTGCTTCCTGCTTCCCTTGCCGAAGCCACCCCCAAGCCCCCAACGCAGCCCCCAGCATCCCCCAGGTAGCATTGTAATTCTCCACCCCCGCAATCCCCACCGCCATGGCGGCCACGGCAACGAAACGTGGCCCGCCCGCCAGGAACGCCCACAGCCCCAGCAACAGCGCGATGCTGCCCCACAAATACTCGCGCTGCAGCCAAAGCAGTCCGTCCCGCGGCACGCAGGCCAACGGACGGTCCGCAGCCGCGCACAGCACGCCCCACGCCCGCGGCTCGATGTAGGCGGCGCGATAGGCCCACGTGCCGAACCCGGCGGCGGCCACCGCCGCCAGTCCCACAATGTCCCGCCAGGCCGAAAACTTGCTCAACACAGGCCCCGCTGTTAGCCACACGATACCCTTATTCACGGCGAAAGGTTTGCCGCGTCAATGTCTGCCCACACCGGCAAGCCGCCGAGCTTCCAGGACATCATCCTGCGCCTGCACGCCTACTGGGCGGCGCAGGGCTGCGTCATACTGCAGCCCTACGACATGGAAGTCGGCGCCGGCACGTTCCACCCCGCGACCACCCTGCGCTCGCTCGGCCCCACCCCCTGGCGCGCCGCCTACGTGCAGCCAAGCCGGCGCCCGAGCGACGGCCGTTACGGCGCAAACCCTAACCGCTTGCAGCATTATTATCAATACCAGGTCATCCTGAAGCCCAGCCCGGCCGACGCCCAGGCCCTGGTGCTCGACAGCTATCGCGCCATTGGTATCGATACGTCATTACATGATTTCCGTTTCGTCGAGGATGATTGGGAAAGCCCTACCCTTGGCGCCTGGGGCCTCGGCTGGGAAGTGTGGTGCGACGGCATGGAAGTGACCCAATTCACCTATTTCCAGCAGGTCGGCGGCATCCCCGTAGTGCTGCCGAGCGCCGAATTCACCTACGGCCTGGAACGCCTGGCCATGTACGTGCAAGGTGTCGAAAGCGTCTACGACCTCGATTACAACGGCGCCGGGGTCACCTACGGCGATGTCTTCCTGCGCGCCGAGCGCGAATACAGCGCGTATAATTTCGAGCACGCAAATACCCACATGCTCGGGCAGCATTTTGTCGATGCGGAGGCGGAATGCGCGGCGCTGCTGGCGCGCAATCTCGCACTGCCGGCCTATGACCAGTGTATCAAGGCGAGCCATCTGTTCAATCTGCTGGATGCCCGCGGAGTCATCAGCGTCGCGGAGCGGGCCAGCTATATCGGGCGGGTGCGGACACTTGCCAAGGCTTGTTGCGAGGGGTGGTTGGCGGGGGAAAGTAAGTAAGGAAGCAGTTCTTTCTTGAAAAAAGAACCAAGAAACTTTTGCTTGTAAGGGGCACATGCAAATTATTCCTAGGCGACTGGTGCTGTTGGGGTTGGCAAGCCTGACGGCAACGACGCACGCGCGGGCACAGGATTTCCTCAGCGAACTGGAACGCAGACACGGTGGGCGACTCGGTGTCGCCTTCCTCGACACGCAAACAAATCGGCAGATCAACCATCGCGCGAGCGAGCGCTTCGCCATGTGCAGCACATTCAAATTCCTGCTGGCGTCGCTCGTGTTATCACGCATCGATCACGGTCAGGAGCAACGAAACCGCCGCATAATCTTCACCAAACGGCTCCTCGTGGATTATTCTCCCATCACCGAAACGCACCTCGGCGCACCGGGCATGAGCATCGAGGAATTGTGCGAGGCGGCCGTCACCCTCAGCGACAACACTGCGGCCAACCTTCTGCTCGCCAGCGTCGGCGGCCCGCCGGCCGTAACATCGTTCGCGCGCTCGCTGGGCGACACCATGACACGACTCGACCGCACCGAACTCGATCTGAACGACGTCGGGCCAGGCGATCCGCGCGATACCACCACACCCGACTCCATGCTGGCAAACTTGCAAAAAATCCTGCTGGGCAATGCGCTCTCGCCAGCCTCCCGTGCCCGCATCACCGCCTGGATGATCGCCAGCAAAACAGGCGGCAACCGCCTGCGCGCCGGACTTCCACCGGGCTGGCGCGTCGCCGACAAAACCGGCACCGGCCGCGACACCCATAACGCCGTGAACGACATCGCCGTCATCTGGCTGCCGCATCGCGCGCCGCTGATTGTTACTGCTTATTATTATGGCTCTGAGGAATCCCTCGAAAGGCGTGAGGCGGTGCTGGCCAAAGCCGCTTCCTTCATCAGCAGCTTATGAGAGCAACAAAAGGAAGTAAGTGCTTCTTTTTTGAAAAAAAGAAGCAAAAAAATTTTGAAAATTTGGTGTTTTTGCATATTCCCAAATGTTCGGGGATTGCTGTTTCGTTCGCATTGCTGGACGCGGCGCGAGCGCCGCGCGTGTTCTTTGGGTTTGACCGCGCATTCTTCGGCGGATTTTCCGATTTCGCTTCCGTTGCAGAAGAAAATCGCAGCTTTATCCACCTTACGCCAGACACCATCCCAAAGAATGAGCGATTTGTCCGCGCCCACATGTCCCTCTCCACGCTGCGCGCCGCCTATCCACGCGGAACATTCATGACCGTTCTGCGCGAACCGGTGTGCCGCATTCTGTCCCATTTCGCTTTCTGGCGGGGCTTTTCCGCCGCGCAAAAAGCCGCATGGGGCAGCTGGGCCGCACGGTCGGGCCTGGCGCAGGAAGACCTCGAAACATTCCTGGACGCGCCCGAAATCGCCTGCCAGATCGACAACGTCGCAACCCGGCTGCTGCTATGGCCGCACCGGCATATACCGGACAGTGCAATGATCGATCCGGCACACGACGCGGCCCTCCTCAAGGCCGCGCACGCCCGCCTGAATTCACTCGATTTCGTCGATGCGATCGAAAACCCGTCATTCCACACGCATCTGTCGGAATGGATCGGCGCGCCCCTTATCGCCAGCCGCCAAAATGAAACCGAAACGCTGCCGCCCGCCCTTCGCACCCGCCTGGACCATGAACTGACACCGCGCGCCGCATCCCTCCTGACGGCGCGGTCACGCCTCGACCTCGCCCTGTGGCGATCGACGCTGCGCGCCCAGGCGCCGCGAGTTGACGTGGATGCGATGCGGCAGGAGGCCCTGATGAGGGGCATTGCCCGAACAACATTGCTCCTGGCCGGCATCGATTATACCAAGCCGCATTAAGACTGACACACCAACGAAGAAAGGAAGTATTTCTTTTTTGAAAAAAGAAATAAAAAACTTTTACTCTTTTAGGCCAATCAGGAGGCCCCAAACGGGACGCTGCCCTGTCGTTTTTCGGCGTGACAAACGGTCCACGGCAGGCCACTTCTACCTCCACCGACACACTTTCTACCATCGGGTTAACGCGCCATGGCGTCGCAGTTGAATATCAAGAGCGAGGATGGCTACCGTCTGGCGACCGCCCTGTCATCGCTCACCGGCGAGAGTCTGACCACCGCCGTGACAGAGGCGCTGCGCGAGCGGCTCGAGCGCGAGCAGCATGCGCGGGACCGCGCCCGGAAACTGGCTCGGCTGACCGCCCTGGCGGCTGAAATCCGCGCCAGCCTGCGGCCGGCGGCGGCGCCGTAGGCCGGCTGCGTGGTGGTGGACAGCTCGGCCCTGCTGGCGATGCTGTTGGGCGAGCCGCGCGCCGGCGCGTTGCTCGCGGCGCTGGTGGACGCCGATCGGCCGCGCATGAGTGTCGCCACCTGGCTGGAAGTCGCGATGCTGATCGAGGAACGCGGCGGCCGGCTCGCCAGCCTGCGGTTCGACGAATTCTTCCGCGTCGCCGGCATCGAACTGATGCCGGTGGATGCAGCACAGGCCGAGGCGGCCCGCACCGCCTGGCGCTATTTCGGCCGCCACAAGCATTCAGCGCGCCTGGAGCCGGGCGATTGTTACGCCTACGCCCTGGCCAAGCGCACCGGCGAGGCCCTGCTTTTCGTCAGCGACGGCTTCGCCCGGACCGACATCGAACCGGCACTGAAGGAAGCCCCAGCCTCGTGAAAGCCGCACAAAACCCCGTAGGGTGGGCTTCAGCCCACCGATCCACGACAAAAGAAAGCCGTTCCTTCTTGAAAAAAAGAACCAAAAAACTTTTGCCTGTTACGGTCAACGCGCGTGTCTCCCGGCCAAACGTCCCGCCGGGCGCAAGTAGCAAAAGTTTTTTGCTTCTTTTTTTCAAGAAAGAAGAATCTTCCTTACGCGACGACCGCTAACATGCCGGAACTATTCTGCGAACTCTTCTCCGAGGAAATCCCCGCCCGCATGCAGGCTCGCGCGGCGGAGGATTTTTCGCGCCTGCTGTCCGACGCGCTTGCCGCCTTGTCACCCGCGAACATGCGCCTGTTTCACGGCCCAAGACGTATTGCCGTGGCGGCGAATGTTACCGATGTTGCGGCGACCAAGGCGACGTTCGAACGGGGCCCTCGTGTAACCGCGCCGGAGCAGGCGCTCGCCGGATTTTTGCGCAAGCACGGCGCATTGCGGGAGCAATTGCGTCAGGAGGGCGATTTCTGGGTTCTCGAGAAGGCGGCATGGGCAGAAAACGCCGGATCATTCATTGCGAGGGCGATGCCGGCGCTGCTGCGGCGTTTCCCCTGGCCGAAATCGATGCGCTGGGGCGGCACGTCGGGGTTCAACTGGGTGCGCCCCTTGCGCCGCATCTGCTGCCTGCTGGATGGGCAGGCGGTGCCGTTCTCGCTCGCGACGGAAAACGATGACGGGCACGGCTTGGCCGCCGATGCGTTCACCGAGGGGCACCGCTTCCTGGCGCCGGGCGCATTCGAAGTCTCCAGCGCCGCGCAATGGCAGGAAGCGTTGCGGGAACGCTATGTTATTGCCGACCCGGCTGAACGCGAGGCGTCGATCGCGCGCCAGATCGGCATGTGCGCGACCGCGGCTTCGGTTTCGATCATGGAAGATGCCGGGCTGATCAGCGAGGTGACGGGCCTGGTCGAATGGCCGGTGGCGTTGCGCGGGCAAATCGATGACGCGTTCATGGATCTGCCGCCGGAGGTGATGCAGGTCTCCATGCGCGTGAACCAGCGCTATTTCGCGACACGGACGCAAGATGGCCGAGCGGCGCCATATTTCGTGTTCGTCGCCAACGTGACGGCGCCGGACGGCGGTGCTGCGATCGTGGCCGGCAACGAACGCGTATTGCGGGCGCGGTTTTCCGATGCGCGGCATTTCTGGGATCAGGACCGGCGCACCCCGTTGGCTGGCCGGGTCGCGGCGCTCGATGGCGTAGTGTTTCATGCGGCGCTCGGTACGCAGGGTGAACGCGTGGCGCGGCTGGAACGCTTGGCGGAAACGCTGGCTCCCCTCGTGGGCGCTTCATCAGAGCAGGCGGCGCGGGCGGCGCTGCTGGCGAAGGCGGATTTGACCACAGGCATGGTGGGCGAGTTCCCGGAACTGCAGGGGGTGATGGGGTTTTATTACGCGCGCCATGACGGCGAAGCGGAAGCGGTGGC
>Ga0116226_10002951_pt1 | contig 14953 bp, 15 predicted proteins | sample S1TSphfallax_FD_89692 | JGI IMG/M metagenome (GOLD analysis project Ga0116226, IMG submission 89692) | Host-associated microbial communities from peat moss isolated from Minnesota, USA - S1T2_Fa - Sphagnum fallax MG | ecosystem: Host-associated > Plants > Peat moss > Unclassified | place: USA...
ACGTGCAGGGGCTGGTCTTCTGAGTGCCTTGATCATCGACGGCCGCGCCGTCGCGACCCGGCTGCGTGGCGAGCTTGCCGCCGAGATCACCAGCCTGCCGTTCCGCCCGGGATTGGCCGTGGTGCTGGTGGGCGATGACCCGGCCAGTGCCGTGTATGTGCGCAACAAGGACAAGGCGGCGCTGGGCGTGGGGATCGCGGCGCGGACCATCCGGCTGCCCGGGCCGACCACCCAGGCGGAGTTGCTCGCGGTGGTCGGGGAGCTCAACGCCGATCCCGCGATCGACGGCATCCTGGTGCAGCTGCCAGTGCCGCCGCAGATCAGCGCCATCGCGGTGATCGAGGCGATCGATCCGGCCAAGGACGTCGATGGGCTGCACCCGATGAACGCCGGGCGGCTGGCGGCCGGGACCCCGGTGATGGTGCCGTGCACGCCGCTGGGGGTGATGCGGCTGCTGGCCGATGTCGGCGCCAAGCTGTCCGGCGCGCGGGCCGTGGTGATCGGCCGCTCCGGGCTGGTCGGGCGGCCGATGGCGTCGCTGCTCACGGCGGCGGATGCCACCGTGGTGGTGGCCCATTCGCGCACCGTCGATCTCGCCGGCGAGTGCCGCCGTGCGGACGTGCTGGTGTCGGCGATGGGCAAGCCCGGCTTTGTGCGCGGCGACTGGATCAAGCCTGGCGCGATCGTGATCGACGTGGGCACCACGCGGCTGGCGGATGGCGGGCTCGGCGGGGATGTGGCGTTCGACGAGGCGGTGACGGTGGCCGGCGCGATCACCCCGGTGCCCGGCGGGGTGGGGCCGATGACCATCGCGTGTCTGCTGGAGAATACGCTGATCGCGGCGCGGCGGCGGCGCTAGAGGGCGTTTCGCGGTCCAGAGACGATTTGTTCTTTCTTGAAAGAAAGAACCAAAGAACTTTTGTTGATTAAGGGTTTGCGGTCGCATCCCCTGCTTCTGGAGCGCGGTCAGGCGGCCATGGCGACGACCCGTCGGGGCGACAGGAAGAATGGCGGGAGGTAGGCGGGGATGTTGCTGAAGGGCAGCACCTCGGGCTTCAGGCGGATGCCCAGGATGTCCGTCATGAAAGCACGGCGACGGGTGATGCGCGACCAGGCCTCGGGGTAGCGGGCGGCGAAGGTGTGGCGCAGGTCGGCGTCGGCGATGGCGATGCCGTCCTCGATGTTGGTGGTGAAATAGGGCGAGCCGGTGGCGGGGATGACGTCCACCTGGATGGCCATGCCGGAGCGCAGCGGGATGTTGCTGCCGGGGGTGACCGGGGAGTGCATCCATTCGTCGAGATGGATGAGGTGGCCGGGGTTGAGCATGACGCCGAAGAATCTGTCGCCGATGCGGCGGTGGATGGCCTCATACAGGGTGCCGCCGGTGGTGCCGATGCCGACGGCTTCGTACCAGTCGACGACGGCGTGGAAATAGGGGGCGACCAGGCGTTCGACATAGTCCTGGATGTCCGGGGGCAGCTCGGTCGCGTCGGTGGCGAGGAACCCGGCGCGGGCGGTGAGGGCGCCTTGCGGGGAACAGGCCATGGTGATGGGCGTGCCGCGTTCCAGCAGTGTCATCGACGGGCTGGGCAGGCCGGCGTAGGCGCGCCTGCCGGTGGACAGCATGGTGTGGGCGGCGAGCGGCAGGCCGTTGAGGTTCATCAGGCGGGTGGCCGCAAGCTCGGTCATGCCGGGACGGACGCCGAACAGCACGTTGCGCAGGGCCTGCGAGCTGAAGGTGGCGGCGAATTCGAAGCAGGCGAGCTGGTCGACGTCGTTGATCGCGCGCAGCCCGTCGGTGGGATTCATGAAGATGGCGGTGGCGTGGCACACCGCGCCGGTGGGGCCGGCGGCCGATATCAGCAGGTTGGCGAGGAAGGCGGGGATTTCGAGCCACGCCTCGGTGGCGCCGGGGTCACCGGCGCCGAACATCTTCCAGCCGACGACGCCGATGCGCATGCCCGGCTGGAGGCCGGCCTCGGCGAGCAGGTCGGGCAGCGGGCGATGGCCGTCGCGGGGTTGGCCGGGCAGGTTGAAGGTCTGGCACAGAACGCGGTCGAACTCGCCGGTGGCCAGCTCCGCGTAGCCCCAGCCCTCGGTGCCGATGAACAAAGCGGGGCGCCGACCGGGGGCGAGGACCAGCAGGGTTTCCTCGAAGCGCGGATCATAGCCGGTGAGGTAGGTGACGTTGGCGGCGTGCTCGCGGTCGCCGTAGACCACGAGGGCGTCGAAGCCGGCCTTGGTCGCGGCGGCGCGGGCGGCGGCGACGCGATCGCGGTAGGTGGCGGCGGGGATGTCCGGCTGGATGGTGGGCTCGCCGAACTCCGGCAGGTCGGCATCCAGCATGGTGACGTGACGGGTATCGGAATCCATGGCTGGCTGCTCGCAGTGCTTTTGGGAAGCTGGCAGGCTACACGGCGGTGGGCGGGTGGCAAGACCGGGAGGGCGGGCCGTGGCGCAGAATATCTATGACAGCGAGGTGTTCTTCCGGGGCTACAGCGAGCTGGATCGGTCGGTGGCGGGGCTGGAGGGGGCGGCGGAATGGCCGGCGATGCAGGCGTTGCTGCCGGATGTGGGTGGCTTGCGGATCGTCGATCTCGGGTGTGGGTTTGGCTGGTTCTGCCGGTGGGCGCGCGGGCGGGGGGCTGCCAGCGTGCTGGGTCTCGATCTGTCGGAAAAGATGCTGGCGCGGGCGCGCGAGGCGGGGGCGCGCGAGGCGGGGGCCGATCCGGCGATCATTTATGCCCGCTGCGATCTGCAGCGGCTGGCGCTGCCGGAGGCGTCGTTCGAGCTCGCCTATAGTTCGCTCGCCTGGCATTACATCGCGGATCCGGCTGGGCCTTTTGCCACGGTGTATCGGGCGTTGGTGCCGGGGGGATGGTTCGTGTTCTCGACCGAGCATCCGATTTTCATGGCGCCGTCCTCGCCTGGGTTCGTGAGCGATGCGGCGGGGCGGCGGCGCTGGCCGGTGGATGGCTATCTGGCGGAGGGGGCGCGGAGCACGACGTGGCTGGGGGCTGAGGTGGTGAAGTATCATCGGACCATCGGCACCACGCTCAATCTGCTGATTGGCGCTGGGTTTTCCATTGGCCGGGTCGAGGAATGGGGGCCGAGCGACGCGCAGATCGCGGCGCATCCGGATTGGGCGGAGGCGCGGGATCGGCCGATGTTTCTGTTGGTGGCGGCGCGGAAACGGTGACCGGGATGATGGGATGCCAGAGCATCCCATCATCCACGGAGCCTGTTCAGGCCATCGCTTTTTTCAGGTTCTCGTCGATCTTGGCGAGGAAGTCCTGGGTGTTGAGGTAGGGCTGGTCCTTGGAGATCAGGCTGGCGAGGTCCTTGGTCATGAAGCCGCTCTCGACGGTTTCGACGCAGACTTTTTCCAGCGTTTCGGCGAAGGCGGTGACGTCGGGCGTGGCGTCGAACTGGCCGCGGTAATAGAGGCCGCGGGTCCAGGCGAAGACCGACGCGATCGGGTTGGTGCTGGTCTCCCGGCCTTTCTGGTGCTCGCGGTAGTGGCGGGTTACGGTGCCGTGGGCGGCTTCGCTTTCGACGGTGTTGCCGTCGGGGCTGAGCAGCACGCTGGTCATCAGGCCGAGGCTGCCGAAGCCCTGGGCGACGATGTCGCTTTCGACGTCGCCATCGTAGTTCTTACAGGCCCAGAGATAGCCGCCGTTCCATTTCAGGGCGCTGGCCACCATGTCATCGATCAGGCGGTGTTCGTAGGTGAGGCCCATCGCCTTGTAGTCGGCGGCGAATTCGGCGTCGTAGATGTCCTGGAAGACGTCCTTGAACATGCCGTCATAGGCTTTGAGGATGGTGTTCTTGGTGGAGAGATATACCGGCAGCTTGCGCAGTTTGCCGTAGTTGAAGCTGGCGCGGGCGAAGCCTTCGATGGAGGCCTTGGTGTTGTGCATGCCGAGGGCGACACCGGGGCCTTTGAAGTCGTGCACGTCCATGATCATGGGTGCCGAGCCGTCGGCGGGCTGGTATTGCAGGGTGACCTTGCCGGGGCCGGGGATCTTGGTTTCGCTGGCGCGATAGATGTCGCCGTAGGCGTGGCGGCCGATGACGATGGGCTGCGACCAATGCGGCACCAGGCGGGGCACGTTCTTGCAGATGATCGGCTCGCGGAAGATGGTGCCGTCGAGGATGTTGCGGATGGTGCCGTTGGGGCTGCGCCACATCTTCTTGAGCTTGAATTCCTCGACGCGGGCTTCGTCGGGGGTGATGGTGGCGCATTTGACGCCGACGCCGTATTGCTTGATGGCGTGGGCGCAGTCGATGGTGACCTGGTCGTCGGTCTGGTCGCGGTATTCGATGCCGAGGTCGTAGTATTTCAGGTCTATGTCGAGGTAGGGGAGGATCAGTTTGTCCTTGATGAAGCCCCAGATGATGCGGGTCATTTCATCCCCGTCGAGCTCGACCACGGGGGTCTTGACCTTGATTTTCGCCATGAAGTCCTCTTTGACCTAACGCCGAGCCGCACGTCGCGGCGCATTCTTGCGTAAGGCGGGAATTTCGCAGGTGTGGGTCGGCAGGGCAAGGTAGGCGGCATGCGCGTGTATCTGGCTGGGCCCGATGTGTTTTATCCCGACGCCGAGGCGCGGACGGCCGCGATGAAGGCGATTTGCGCCCGGTATGGGCTGGTCGGCGTGTCGCCGCTCGATGCGCTGGAGGGTGAGCCGGCGGCGTGGGGCGGGCTTGCCGAGTGGCGGCGGATCGCGAGGCGGAACGAGGCGCATATCACAGGGTGTGCGGCGGTGATTGCCAATCTGACGCCGTTTCGGGGGCCGAGTGCCGATGCCGGCACGGTGTATGAGGTTGGGTTTGCGCGGGCGTTGGGGCGGGTGGTGTTTGGGTGGACCGAAGCTGCCGAGGATTTCGCCACGCGGACGCGGGCGTCGCTTGGGGGGCGTGCCGTGTGTGGTTCGGACGGGGTGTGGCGTGACGGCGATGGGTTGTTGATCGAGGCGTTTGGGCTGGTCGACAATCTGATGATCGATGCCGGGATCGCCGAATCCGGTGGCGCCATCCTGCCCGCGTTTGACCGTTGTGCCGCCTTGCTGGCCTCCTCAAAGTCTTGATAAACAGAAGTTTTTTGGTTCTTTTTTTCAAAAAAGAACGGCTTCCTTACTGTTCTGCCCGCAACGCCGAGACCCTGGCGTTGATATCGGTCCAAGCCGGCTTATCAGCCGCGTAGACCCCCCGCAGATACGCCACCAGCGCGCTGATTTGCGTGTCGTCCAAGCTCGCGGCAAAGGCGGGCATGGCGCCGAGGCTGGCGCCGTTCAGGATGACGCGGATGAGATTGTCGGGGCTGGCGCTGTGCAGGTTGCTGTTGAGCGCCAAGGACGGGCGGACACCCAGTAACAGCGGGCCATCGCCGGCATGGCAGACCGCGCAGGCGCCGTCGAACAGGCGCGCGCCGAGGCGGCCGGCGGGCGTGGTGGCCAGCGGTTTGCGGCGGGCTTCGGCGGCGGCCTCCAGGGTGGTGGCGGCGGTGGGGTCCGGTCGGGCCGCGAGGTCGGCGAGGTAGACGGACATCGCGCGGATGTCGGCGTCCGGCGCGCCGGCGAGTTCGTGGATCACGGGCGCCATCGGGCCGGCGGCGACGCCGTGGCGGGGGGAGAAGCCGGTGCGCAGGTAGGTGAAAAAATCCTCCTCCGTCCAGGCCAGGGGCGCGTGGGACAGGGCTGTGAGAGGTGGGGCTTCCCAGCCGTCGACGAGGCCGCCGGCGAGGTGGGCGTCGCCGGTCCGGGTGGCGCCGAGGGCGTTGCGGGGGGAGTGGCAGGCGGCGCAGTGGCCGAGCCCTTCGACCAGGTAGGCGCCGCGGTTCCATTCGGCGGAGCGGGCTTGGTTGGGGGTGTCGACGCCGGGGCGGTGGAACAGGGCGTTCCAGGCGGCCATCAGCGGGCGGGCGAACGGCATTTTCAAATTGGTTCGCGGGACGGGTGAGGTGACCGCCGGCTGGGCCATGAGGAACGCATACAGCGCCTGGAGGTCGGCGTCCGTGGCGCGGGTGAAGTGGGTGTAGGGGAAGGCGGGATACAGGTGGGTGCCGTCGCGGGAGATGCCCTCGCGCATGGCCCGTTCGAAGGCCGGGTAGGACCAGGCGCCGATGCCGGTGGTGACGTCGGGGGTGAGGTTGGCTCCGAGGATCGTGCCGAAGGGCGTCGCCAAGGGGTGGCCGCCGGCGTAGCGCGCGCCGTCCGGGCCGGTGTGGCAGACGGCGCAATCGCCGAGCGCGGCGAGCTCGGCGCCGCGGGCGATGGTGGCTTGCGCGTAGATCGCCGGGTCCGGGCGGGCGATCGGGGCGATTTCGCCGCGCCAGGGGACGAAGGCGGCGCAGGCGGCGACGCCGGCGGCGAACGCGCCGGCGATGCTGGGGAGGCGGCGGCGACCTGGTTTGCGCGCCGGTTTGGTTGGTGCGGGCTCGCTGTGCAGCGGGGTGCGGCCGAGGCCCGCGAGAATCCGGTCGGGCGTGAAGGGGACCTCACGAAACCGCACGCCGGTCGCGTCATAGATGGCGTTGGCGATGGCGGCGGCACTGGGCACCGAGGCGGATTCGCCGACGCCGAGCGGCGGCTGGTCGGGGCGGGGCACCAGCAGGACGTCGATGGGCGGGACGTCCGGGAAGGTGATGATGGGGTAGCCGCCCCATTCGCGGCTGGTGGGCGCGCCCGCGGTGAAGCTCGCCTCCTCCATCAGCGCGCGGCTGGTGGATTGGATGACGTTGCCGTGGATCTGGTGGGTGACCCCGGCGGGGTTGATCATCAGGCCGGAGTCCTGGCCCACGACGACGCGGGTGACGGCGACCTCGCCGGTGGCCTGGTTGACGGCGACATCGGCCACCCACGCGGACCAGGCGGCCGAGGTGCCGGGGAAGTCGCCGTGGCGATACACGGCGTAGGCGAAGCCGCGGCCGCGCAGGATGTCGCCGTCGCGGCCTGCGGTGCCGGGGGTGGTGTGGGGCTGCCAGCCGGCGCGGTCGGCGACCTGGCGCACCAGGGCGGCGGCGCGTTCGTCGGTGAGGTAGCGCAGGCGGAAGGCGACCGGGTCGATGCCGGCCTCGCTGGCCAGCTCGTCGATGAAGCATTCATGGGCGAAGCTGTTGGGCAAAGCGGAGACGCCGCGCAGCCAGGAGGCGCGGACGATCGGCGGCATGTCGTGGGCGACGATGCGGCGGGCGGGATAGTCATAGGGCGGGACGGCGGTGCGGTCGCCCATGCGGGAGATGGTGGCGACCGGGGCGATGGCGCCGGTGAGCAGGGAGGCCAGCAGCGGGGCGGCGTTGGAGGGGTAGCGGACGGCGAAATCGTAGCCGGTGACCTCGCCACCCGCGGTCAGGCCGCCGGCGACGTCGATCAACTGGGCGCTGCCCTTGGGCTCCCACACATGCTCCTGGGCGCGGGTGAGCTGGACGCGGACGGGGCGGCCGACGGCGCGGGAGAGCAAGGCGGCGTCGGCGGTGACGTCGTCGGCACAGTTGCGGCCGTAGCAGCCGGCGGCCTCCAGACGCACCACGGAGATGGCGGCTTCCGGCATGGCGAGGAGACCAGCGAGATCGGCGCGGAGCGGGAACGGGTTTTGTGTGCCGGACCAGACGGTCAGCGCGTCCGGGCGCCAGTCGGCCAGGGCACAGGACGGGCCGATGGCGCCGTGCAGCTGGTAGGGCCAGAGGTAGCTTCGTTGCAGTCGGATCGCCGAGCCGTCCAGCGCGGTGTCGATGTCGCCGTGGGATTCCAGCAGTCGCCTGGTTGAGGGGTTGTCACGCAAGGCGGTTTCGAGATCGCCGAGATCGAGGCGGGGGGTGGGTTTCCAGGTGGCGCGGAGCGCGTCGGCGGCGGCCTGCGCCTGCTCCTCCCGCTCGGCGACGACGCCGATGAAGTCGCCGATCACCACCACGTCGACCACGCCGGGGAGGCGGCGGACGGCGGCATCGTCCACCGCGAGCAGGCTGGTACCGACGAAGGGGCCGGCGTCGACGCCCGCATAGGGTGGCCTGATGACGCGGCCATGCAGCATGCCCGGCACGCGCATGTCGTGCACATAGACGAACTGGCCGGTGGCTTTGGCCGGGATGTCGGCGCGGGCGACGGACTGGCCGACGATACGGTAGGCGGCGGTGGGTTTGACCGGGACCTGCTCGTCGAGCGGCAGGATGACGTCCTGGCCGGTGAGCAGCTCGGCGTAGCTGATGGCGCGGTTGGTGGCGGGGATGCTGACCACGCCGTCCTCGATGACCAGGGCGTCGGCGGGCGTGTCGAGCCGACGGGCGGCCTCGTGGAGCAGATGGCGGCGGGCCTGGGCGGCGGCCTGGCGGAGCGGGATGGCGGCGACCTGGATGGTCTCGCTGGCGATGGTGGCCCCCTGTTCGGGCACGCGCGCGGAATCGCCGAGCACCATGGTGACGCGGGCTGCGGGGATATCGAGCTCCTCGGCGACGATCTGGGCGAGGGCGGTGCCGATGCCGGTGCCGAGATCGACGTGGCCGTTGAAGGCGGTGATCCCGCCCGCGGCGTCCAGCACCAGGAAGGTTTCCGGCGCCATGGTGCCGCGCACCACCGCGAGGCGGCCGGTCGCGGCACCCGTCATGGCGTGAGGCCGGCCGCGCGATGCGCCGCGTGGAGGATTTCGACATGGGTGCCGCAGCGGCAGAGATTGTAGCGCAGCTCACGGCTGATGGCGTCGGGCGTCGGCCGCGGGTCGCGCAGCAGCAAGGCGGCGATGGTCATGATCATGCCGTTCAGGCAATAGCCGCACTGGGCGGCCTGCTCGGCGATGAAGGCGGCCTGCACGGGATGCGGGCGTTCCGGCGTGCCCAGGCCCTCCAAGGTGGTGATGGCGCGCCCGGCGACGCTGGCGACCGGCACCACACAGGCGCGGGCGGCCACGCCATCGACCAGCACGGTGCAGGCGCCGCACTCGCCGAGGCCACAGCCATATTTGGGACCGTTGAGCGCGAGGTCGTTGCGCAGGACGAACAGCAACATGGTCGCGCCGTCGACCGCAAGGTCCTGAGCGAGGCCGTTCACCAGCAACTTCACCAAGACGAACCCGACGAGATCATTTGCACACAAACAATGTCGCCGCCCCGCAGCGGTGTCAATTCGGAATGGTCGCGGGTTTTGGCGGGCTTGGAGGAAGGAAGTAAGGCTGGGCTTTCCCTCCGGTGGCCATGCCACGCGACGAAGCCGTCGCGCGAAGGCGCGCTCCGGACCTCGCGCGAAGGCGCGCTACGGACCTCGCGGGTCCGGGCAGCGCCCGGCTTACTTGCTGCCTCCGAGCACGCCCAACCCCGCCGCCACGCCGAATTCACCGGGCAACGCGCCGCGGGGGAAGAGGTGGGTGACGTGGCCCATTTTGCGGCCTGGGCGGGCTTCGGTTTTGCCGTAGAGGTGGGGGATGAGGGTGGGGGTGGCCAGGATTTGCGGCCAGAGGGCGGTGTCATCGGGGCCGACCAGGTTTTTCATCACCGCGTCGGAGTGGCGGATGGCGGGTGGCAGGGGCAGGCCGGCGACGGCGCGGACGTGCAGTTCGAACTGGCTGGCGGGGCAGGCGTCGATCGTCCAGTGGCCGGAATTATGCGGGCGGGGGGCGATTTCGTTGACCAGGACGCGGCCGTCGGCGGCGACGAACATTTCGACGGCGAGCAGGCCGACCAGATCGAGGCCGATGGCGACGCGGCGGGCGATGTCCTGGGCGGCGGTGGCGGTGGCCTCCGCGATGCGGGCGGGGGCGAGGGTGAGGTCGAGGATATGGTTGCGATGGCGGTTTTCGACGGTGTCGAAGGCGGCGCTCTCGCCGTTGGCGCCGCGGGCGATGATGACGCTGATTTCGCAGGCGAAATCGACGAAGCCTTCGAGGATGAGGGGTTTGGGTTCCAGCTCGGCGAAGGCGGTGGCGAGGTCGGCTTCGGTGCGCAGGAGGGCCTGGCCTTTGCCGTCATAGCCGAGGCGGGTGGTTTTCAGGATGGCGGGCAGGCCGAGTTCGGCGGCGGCGGTGCGCAAATCGTCCAGCGTGTCGATGGCGCGCCAGGGGGCGGTGGCGACGCCTGCCTCATTGAGGAAGGTTTTTTCGGTGATGCGATCCTGGCTGATGCGCAGCACGGCGGGCGAGGGGCGGACGGGTTTGAGGGAGGCGAGCAGGTCGAGGCCGGCGGCGCTGACGTTCTCGAACTCGAAGGTGATGACGTCGACGGCGTCGGCGAAGCGGCGCAGGGCGGCCTGGTCCTCGAAATCGGCGAGGGTGACGGCCGCACTGACCAAGGATGCGGGGCTGTCCGGCTCGGGGGTGAGGATGTGGCAGCGATAGCCGAGGCGGGCGGCCGCGAGGGCGGTCATGCGGCCGAGCTGGCCGCCGCCGATGATGCCGATGGTGGCGTTGGGCGGTAGGGGGTGGTTGGTCACGGGGCCGGGTCGGTGGGGGTTTCGGCGACGGCTTCGGTTTGCGCTGTGCGGTGGGCGTCGAGCCGGGCGGCGAGGCGGGTGTCGGTGCCGGCGAGGATGCTGGCGGCGAACAAGGCGGCGTTGACGGCGCCGGAGCGGCCGATCGCGAAGGTGGCGACGGGGATGCCGGCGGGCATCTGCACGATGGAGAGCAGCGAGTCCTGACCGTGCAGAGCGTGGCTTTCGACGGGCACGCCGAGCACCGGCAGGGGGGTCCAGGCGGCGCACATGCCGGGCAGGTGGGCGGCGCCGCCGGCGCCGGCGATGATCACGCGCAGGCCACGGTCGCGGGCGGTTTTGGCGTAGTGGGCGAGGCGGTCCGGGGTGCGGTGGGCGGAGACGATGCGGGCCTCGTGCGGCACGCCGAGTTGGGTGAGCATGTCGGCGGCGTGGCGCATGGTGGGCCAGTCCGACTGGCTGCCCATGATGATGCCGACCAGGGGGGATTGGGGTGTGGTCATGCGATGCTGTCGGGGATGAGGCGGGATTCCAGCCAGGAGATTTCGTCCTTCAGCAGCAGCTTGCGTTTTTTCAGCCGCTGCAGATGGAGCTGGTCGGTGGGGGCGGCCTCGGCCAGGCGGGCAATCACGGTGTCGAGATCGCGGTGCTCGCTGCGCAGTTCGTGCAGCTTGCGAAGCAGCGAGTCGCGGTCGGTCAGCATCGCGGGGTCCTCACACGCATCGTCGTCAGGGGTAGCGATAGGCTTGGCAATTGCCGATGGAATGGGTCTAGGCTCGCCGGACCCGGGGTTGCCCAGGGCACTCCGGGCTGGGCGGTCATACTCGGCCGGCCCCCGATCGGACAACACCCTGTCACAGGAGGTTCCATGAGCCTGCAGTCCCGTATCGAAAGCCTGAAGACGCGTCATGCCAGTCTGGAGACGCGGATTGCCGATGAGGATCATCGGCCGCGTCCGGATAGCGAGGCGCTATCGCGGCTGAAGCTGGAAAAACTGCGGCTGAAGGAAGAAATGGAGCGATTGCACGGCGCCGCCGCGGCGCACTGATCGCCGCCGGCAGGAGGCCGGAACACCGATAGGCTGAGCACCGGCGGTCGCGTGATGCGGCCGCCGGTTTTTCATGCGCGGGCATTGGGCGATCAGGCGGCTTCGTCGGCTTCCGGCATCGGCGGCGGCGGCACGGCCTGGCCGTCGCGGGCCAGCCGGTCGTTGGCCTGGGTGACCATGGCCATCAGGTCGGTCTGGGTGCAGAGGCCGAGGATGACGGGGTCGCGCGGCTTGATGTTGGCGGAATTCCAGTGGGTGCGGTCGCGCACCTTCTGGATGGTGTCCTTGGTGGTGCCCATCAGCTTGCCGACCTGCGCCTCGGTGAGCTGCGGATAGTTGCGCAGCAGGAAGGCGATGCCGTCGGGCCGGTCGTTGCGCTTGGCGACGGGGGTGTAGCGGGCGCCCTTGGAGCGTTTCGGCTGCGGCATGGAGGAGGGCATCAGCTTGAGCCGCGCCTCGCTGTCCGCCTCGCAGCGGGTGATCTCGGACGCCACCAGCTGGCTGTTGGCCACCGGATCGTAGCCGACGATGCCCTGGGCCACTTCGCCGTCAGCGATGGCCTGCACCTCGAGCGGGTGCATGCCGCAGAAATCCGCGATCTGGGTGAAGGTGAGAGCGGTCTTTTCGATCAGCCACACGGCGGTGGCCTTGGGCATCAGCGGCAGGGTCATGTCGATCGTCCTTCAGGTCTCGCGACCGCTCCCGGTGAGTGCCTGGCGCGGCCGCTCGCCTATAAGGCCGTTGGCGGAGGCAGTTCGCGGGAAAAGCGGGAAAGCTGGGCATATGGACCTTGGGTTGTTACTGGGTCAAGCAGGGCATCGCAGCTATGCCCGGTGGGAAGGAGGATTCTGGAATGATGTTCGACGACGAGCCCGCGATCCCGAAACCGGCCCGACTGGTTCGCTTGCCGCTGGATCACCTCGGGGTGGAGGAGCTGCGGCTGTATATCGAGGAGTTGCGGTCCGAGATCGCGCGGGTGGAGTTGGATATCGCGCGCAAACAGTCGCATCGCAGCGCCGCCGACGCGTTTTTCCGCAAGCCGTGACGTGATAGGCTGAGCGTAACGGATGTGGAGTGGCGAGATGGGTGCGGCGTTCAGCTTGATCTGGGTGCTGGTGATCGTGCTGGTGGTGGTGACCATGTTCGCCGGCGCCAAGACCGTGCCGCAGGGGCAGGTTTGGACGGTCGAGCGGTTCGGCGCGTTCACCCGGCTGCTGAACCCCGGGCTGAATTTCGTGATCCCCTACATGGATCGGGTGGGTCGGCGGTTGAACGTGCAGGAGCAGGTGCTCGACATCCCCGAGCAGAGTGTGATCACCGGGGACAATGCCACCGTGAGCGTGGACGGGGTGATCTATTACCGGGTGATGCGGGCCGACAAGGCGGCCTATCAGGTGACCAATCTGGGGCAGGCGCTGAGCACGCTGGCGATGACCAACATCCGCGCGGTGATCGGCGAGATGGAGCTGGATGCGGCGCTGTCGTCGCGCGAGCGGATCAACACGCAGCTGTTGACCATCCTCGATGGCGCCACCGAGCCGTGGGGGGTGAAGGTCAACCGGGTGGAGATTCGCAAGATCGAGCCGCCGGAAAACCTGATCCGGGCGATGAATTTGCAGATGACCGCCGAGCGCGAGCGGCGCGCGTCGGTGGCCAAGGCGGAGGGCGAGCGGCAGGCGGCGATCCTGCGCGCCGAGGGGGCCAAGCAGAGCCTGGTGCTGGCGGCCGAGGGGCGCCAGCAGGCGGCCCTGCGGGATGCCGAGGCGCGCGAGCGGCTGGCCCAGGCCGAGGCGACGGCGACCCGCATGGTGGCCGACGCGGCGCGGGACGGCGGCGAGCCGGCGCTGCGCTATTTCATTGCCGATCGGTATGTGCAGGCGTTCCAGGCGCTGGCGGCGTCACCGGCCAGCCGGCTGGTGGTGGTGCCGATGGAATCGGCGGCCCTGGCCGGCGGCATGGCCCAGGCGCTGGAGCTGTTGCGCTATCCCGGCGCGGTCGCGCCGGTTGTACCTGGCGCGGTGGGCTCGGTGCCCAGCACCGGCGCATGACCCCCGAGCAGCGCGCGTTGATCTGGCTGGCGGCAGGCCTGGTGCTGCTGGTGCTGGAGACCGTGGCACCCGGCGTGTTCATGATGTGGCTCGGGCTTGCGGCGCTGGGCACGGGCCTGCTGGTGCTGCTGGCCGATCCCGCCTTTGCCTGGCAGGCGGTGGCGTTCGCGCTGCTGGCGGCGCTGGCGATCGGCGTGGCGCTGCGGCTGCGTCGGCGGTCGGCGCCACAGGTGCTGAACACCGCCGAATCGGGCCTGGTCGGCCGCACCGCGCGGCTGCTGACGGTGCATGGCCGCGACGGGCGGGTGCGGGTGGGCGACAGCGACTGGTCGGCGCGGCTGCTGGACGACGTGGCCTGGCCGGAACCGGGGACGATGCTGCGCGTCGCTGGTGTGGACGGCACCATTTTGCTCGTCGCGCTCTGAACGGAGGTCCGGATGCTGTATGTCAATGATGGCGCGAGCCCGCGCCAGACCATCGACCCGGCCGCGCGCCACGGTCTGAGCGACGCGGTGTGGGTGGACCTGCTCGACCCGACGGATGCGGAACGGGCGGCGGCGGAACGCCTGACCGGCCTGCGCGTGCCGTCCCGCGAGGATGTCGCCGAGATCGAGAGCTCGAGCCGCATCTATACCGAGGGGGACGTGCTGTATCTCAGCATGCCCTACAGCTATCTGGGCGCGGACGGGTTGTCGCATGTGAGCCCGGTGGGGTTCGTGCTGGCGCGGGACCATCTGCTGACGCTGCGGTTCGCGGTGCTGCCGGCGTTCGAGACCTATGCCACGCAGTTCAGCCACGCTGCGTCCGGCCGCACGGCGGGCGGCCGCGGCGGCATGGCGGCGTTCCTGGGGCTGGCGGAGGCGATCGTGGATCGCCAGGCGGATGCGTTGGAGCATGTCGCGGCGGCGCTCGATCGGCTGTCGAAAACCACGTTCCGCAGCGAGGATGGAACCCGCAAGCGCAGCGTGCGCCGGGCCGATCGGGAATTGCGCGGCATCCTCACCCAGGTTGGTGAATGCGGCGACGCGCTGGGCAACCTGCGCGACGGTGTGGTTGGCCTGGGGCGGATCGTGGCCTACGCCCAGCAGACTGCCAGCGACGGGCGCTCACCCGATCAGGCGACGCGGCTGGCGACGTTGCGCCAGGATATCGCCTCGTTGAACGACTACGACCAGCAGCTGACCGCCAAGGTGAGTTTTTTGCTCGATGCGGTGCTGGGCTTCATCAACATCGAGCAGAATAATGGGGTGAAGGTGCTGACCGTGGTGTCCGTCGTCGGGATACCGCCGACGTTCGTGGTCGGGCTGTATGGGATGAACTTCAAGAATATGCCCGAGTATGACTGGGCTTATGGGTATCAGTATGGTTGGGCGCTGATTTTGCTCAGCGTGGTCATCCCGCTGGTGTGGTTTCGCGTGAAGGGCTGGATTTGAGGCGGCTGGCTC
>Ga0116226_10002952_pt1 | contig 14952 bp, 5 predicted proteins | sample S1TSphfallax_FD_89692 | JGI IMG/M metagenome (GOLD analysis project Ga0116226, IMG submission 89692) | Host-associated microbial communities from peat moss isolated from Minnesota, USA - S1T2_Fa - Sphagnum fallax MG | ecosystem: Host-associated > Plants > Peat moss > Unclassified | place: USA...
ATCCAGCCAGCGTTCCGCATCCTCGCGCCAGGCAGCTACAGGCAAGCGGGTCGAACGCAACCCATAACCATGTCCGCCGCGGGCATACAAGTGCATCTCAGCTGGGATGCCCTTTCTCTTGAGCGCCTCGAAGTACGCCATCGCGTTTTCGACGTGGACAGGGTCGTCTTCCGCTTGAATGAGGAAGGTTGCAGGCGCGCCGGCTGGCGGTTGAACCGATGCGTTCAGGTCGAGCGAGCCATCTGTTTCGGAGAGATACGCGGGATAGATCAATAGCTGAAGGTCAGGCCGGCAACTGAGATTATCCGCCGCATCCACAGCCGGGTAGAGACGCTCAGCGGAATGGCTCGTCAGCGCCGCTGCGAGATGGCCGCCGGCCGAGAATCCGAGCACGCCTACCCGCTTCGCGTCGATCTTCCAGTCCGCTGCATGCTGCCGCACCAGGCCCACGGCGCGTTGCGCATCCTGCAAAGCGGCGTCCGATTTGGGATAGGGCCCTGTGTTGGGCACGCGGTACTTCACCACCACGCACGCTGTGCCGAAGCGATTCAGCCAGTCGCAGATCTCCGTGCCTTCGAGGTCGTAGGCCAGAATGTTGTAACCGCCTCCGGGAAAGACGATCACGACGGGATACCCATTTACGTCGACGCGGCCCTTAGCAGCGCCCCCAGGCAGCGGCGGATAAAACGTCAAAGCAGGCTGCGACACATTGCCTAGAATCAGCACGGGCTTGCCCGCGACCCACGCACTCGCAGGAAAATCCCGGGTCTCGGGACGGGCCGTACCGGCAGCGCCTGGCGCGGTGCCGGGCCATAGCCGAAGAGTGATTGCGGCGCTTTCCTGGGCACCGACTTTGCGCGGGCAAGTGATCGAGGCGACAGAGGCCGCAAGAGCAACAATGCTGAGGAACACTTCTCGTTTCATCGGATACCGTCCTTCGACATACTATGCCAGGCGGTCCATCCGCAAGGTGTACGGGCAGAATGCCAAGCCGGGAAACTCCCGCAAGATAGCCTTCCTGCCCATTCTCTGAGTCGACATGGTTCCTTGATTCAAGCTGGAAATCAAGGTCGCCCGATCGCTTCGGCTTCGAAGATACGCTCCGTCTGTAAGCAAGATACGCTGGAGGCGCGATCACTGCGCCGCTCCGGTTCCAGTCATGGGGACGTTGAAGGTTCCCGACGTCGTCTGAATCGACAGATTTCCGCTGACAGGTCCTGCCGCTGTCGGCCTGAAGGCAGCGGTAAAGACGCAGCTTTGGCCCGGATTCAGCATCGGCTCGCCGTTCACCAGATGGCAGGTGCCCGGCTGAAGAGAAAACTCTCCCAGGTTCGTAAGACCCAGATAGCCCATCGTCGAAGGTGTCTCGTTCGTAACGGTAAACGAGATCACTGGGCTCGTCTTGCCGACCCCGATGCTGCCGAAGCTGCCGGAGGCCGGAGAGATGACAAGCGCGGATCCCGTTCCCGTCATCGCGATATTGAATGTGCCAGAAGACGTCTGAATCGACAGATTTCCGCTGACAGCTCCCGCCTTCGTCGGTTTGAAGACCGCGGTGAAGGCGCAGCTTTGGCCCGGCTTCAGCATCGGCTCGCCGTTTACCAGATGGCATGTTCCCGGCTGGAGGTAAAACTCGCCCAGGTTCGTGTAACCCAGGTAGCCCATGGTCGAAGCCGTATTGTTTGTGACGGTAAACGAGATCACCGGGCTGGTCTTGCCGACCGCGATGCTGCCGAAGTTGCCGGAGGATGGCGAGATCACAAGCGAGCCCGGCGAGACGGTGAGAGTTCCGGAGACGTAGATGAAGCTGTAATTGGCGGCGGTGAGGGCTTCGGTGGCGAAGGTGATTGGATAGGGTCCGGGCGCGGACGACGAGATCGCTGTCGTAGTCAAGGTTGCGCTGCCCGCGATGACCGAACTGGAGTCCCCATTGACGAAGCCGGACGTGGTGTAAGTGAATGCCGGGTTCGCCGCGCCATATGCCCGCGAGAGGCTCGCCGCGGTCGCCGTAAGGACCGCCTTGGTGACGGTGAAGCTTTGCGAGACTGGCGTCGCGGCCGAGTAGCCCGCGTTGCCCGGCTGGGACGCGGTCACTGTCAATGACCCCGCGCCCGTGATGGTCAGCGTCGAGCCGGAGACCGTCGCCGGACCCTTTACCGTGTAATTCACCGGAAGACCCGAAGTTGCCGTCGCATTGAGCGTGATTGGAGCAGTACCGTAGACCACCCCCGGCAGCGCGTTGAAGGTGATGGATTGCTTCGCTGCCACGGGAGATGCAGACGCTTCATTCGAATAACCGCTCACGCCGCCATCACTTGCCGCGGCAACTGTGAAGTAGTATGCAGCTCCGTTGGTCAGCCCGGTCACAGTGTATGAGGTTCCCGTCACGCCTGTTGCGATCGCGGTGGTACCCTCAGCCCCCGGTGCGCTCCCCTGGTACACGTTGTAGGAGGCTGCGCCCGAAGAGCCAGTCCAATTCAATACCACTTGGGCATCTCCCGCGGTGGCAGTCAGCCCGGCAGGCGCGGAAGGCGCGGCAGCGGCAGCCGGAGTAACCGCGGCGAAGCTGGTGCCCACTCGAATCTCATCGAGCGAGCTCTCATTCACGCTGTAACCGCCCTCATAGGAGATGGACTGGAACGACAGGCTGCTCGATGTTGCGAACTGCCCGGAGGCCGTCGCTGGCGCGCCTCCGCCCAGCGAGGCCGGGTTGATGAAGAGGTTGACCTGGTTCTGGCCGCTGGCGACAAAGGTCACCTGCGCCACGAACAAGGTCGAAGCTCCTTGTACGACCGGGACGGTCGTCTGCACGGTCGTGCCTGCATAGTTCAGGCTCCAGTACGGGGTGCCATTTGCATCGGTCGACGGGCTCCCGAAGTAGCCGATGCCCAGAGTATTCGCCGCACTGGTGTTCCACGAATTGCCGCCGCCCGAGGGATTGAGATAGACCGCGTTGATCTGACCGTTGCTGGGGTTGGCATCTTCCCGGAGCAAGAAGCTGATCCAGATGGACTTGCCCGGCGCGCCGATAAGACCATTCGCAAGATAAGCGCTGAAGGCTCCGTTCGCGCTTACGTCGAGCTGCCGCCCGGCAGACTGGTAGGCATATCCGCCGACGCCATAGTTTCCATTCTCAATCAGTCCGGGATACGTCACGGGAGAAGCCGTGGCCACGTCGTAACCGGGAACGGCGAGGGAGCCGAACTGCTCGATCCACGCCGCGCCCCAGCCAAAGTCGCCGCCGCCGCTGGCTCCGGTGAGCGGACCGGCCGCCTCGCCGAACGGCTCGTACGCAAGCAGCGTGCCGCCTGTAGAGAGCCCTGACATCGGCGTCGCTGACGCCTCATTGGAATAACCGCTGCTCCCGCCCGCTCCGACCGCGGCAACTTTGAAGAAGTATGCAGTGCCGTTTGTAAGTCCGCCGATGGTTGCGGTTGTCGCGGTGATGCCCGCGGCGACGGGCGTTGCGCCTTCGCCTCCGGCGGTCGTGCCCTGGTAGACGCTGTAGGATGACGCGCCCGCGGATGCCGTCCAGTTCAAGACGATCTGCCCGTTGCCCGGAGATGCGGCGAGCCCGGTTGGCGCGGAGGGCGGCGCGGTCATGGGAGTGGCTGAGACAAAGTTCCAAGGAGCGCTCGTGCCGACGCTGTTGCTCGCGGTCACGTAGAACGTATAGGCTGTGCCGTTGATGAGGCCGGTGATCGTTGTGCTTGTCCCGGTTACTGGAGAACCGGCCTGACCGAAGTTGCCGCCCGTCGAATCCCAGACCTGGTAGCTCGTTGCGCCGGCAGAGGCCGTCCACGAAAGCTGGACTTGTCCGCTTCCTGCGACGGCTGTAACTCCGGTCGGTGCAGCCGGCGCGGTCGCGAGCGGGACAGGAGTGACGGCCGCATAGCTGCTGCCTAGACGGATGTCGCCGACCGAGCTCTGGTTCGTCGTGTCGCCGCCGTAGTATGCAATTCCCTGGAAGGCGATGCTGCCTGCGGGCGAATACTGTAGCGATGGCGCGGCCGGCGCGGTTCCGCCCAGCGAAGTTGGATTTACGTAGAGGCTTACCTGATCCGCGCCGCCGGTTCCAAACGTGACAGCGACGACCAGGAGCGCCGGTTGACCGGCAACAACCGGGACGGTGCTTTGCGCCGTTGTGCCGTTGAACTGCAGGCTCCAATAGGGATTGCCGCTGGAATCGTTGGAACTGGTGCCGAAATATCCGATACCCAGGTTGTTCGGCGCGGTCGAGTACCATGGCACACTGTTGGTATTCAGATAGAGCGCTGTCGTCTCAACGCTGCTGGTGTCCTTGCGCAGCAGAAAGCTCAGCCAGACAGTCGAGCCCGGCGCGCCTATCAAGCCGTTCGACAGATAGGAGCTGAAGGCTCCGTTCGCACTTACATCCAATTCTCTTCCCGCGCTCTGATAGCCATAGCCGCCGACGCCATAGTTCGAAGTGGTCAGCAGGCCGCTATAGGCGAGCGGCGTCGCCGAAGCGATGTCATAGCCTGGGACAGCCGATGATCCACTCTGCTCAACCCAGCCTGCCGCCCAGCCGAAGTCGCCTCCGCCGGCCGCGGAATTGAGCCCGCCTGTCGCCTCGCCGAACGGCTCATAGGCAAGCAGCAGACTTCCGCCGGTACCGGTTGCCGAGGGCGAGGCAGAAGCTTCGTTCGAGGCCCCGCTGACGCCGCCCGCATTCACCGCGGCGACTGTGAAGTAGTAGGTCGTCCCGTTGGTCAGGCCAGTTGCCGTGTAAGAAGTGGATGTAACGTCTGTTGCGATTGGAGTGGTGCTCTCGCCTCCCGGCGCCGTGCCCGAGTAGACGTTATAGGACGATGCTCCTGCGGAAGCGCTCCAACTGAGTGCAGCCTTTCCGTTGCCTGCTCGCGCCATCAAGTTCGCCGGTGCCGCCGGAGCACCGACCGGCGTGATAGCAACCTCATTCGAAGCTGCCCCCGCTCCGACATTGTTCACTCCCGCCACTTCAAAGTAATACGTCGTTCCGTTTTTCAAACCAGTTACGGTGTAAGTCGTCGTTGTGACGCCGGACACGACAGGCGCCGAACCCTCCCCGCCAGAGGCAGTTCCTTCGTACACGTTGTAGGACGCGGAGCCCGCTGCCGCGGACCAATTCAGAACGGCTTGCCCGGTGCCCGCCGCGCCGCTTAGCGCCGGGGCCGCCGGAGCCGTGGCTTGAGGAGTAGCATGGGCTTCGTTGGAGACGCCGCTTTGTCCGAAGGGATTGACAGCCGTTACCTCGTAATAATATGTCGTCCCATTGCTCACTCCATTGTCCTGGAACGTGGGCGAAGAAACCGTGCCTATTGGCGTCAGGCTTTCACTGCCCGACGCCGCACCACGGAGAACGTTATAGCTCGAAGCTCCGAGCACGTTTTGCCACGCTAAGGCAACGGAGTCATCTCCGGCGGCTGCGACGAGGCTTGTGGGCGGGGGCGGAGGTCCGGTCGGAGCATAGCCAGTGAGTGTCTGCAGCGCCTCATACTTCGGCGTAGCCAGGCTTTGGTAGTTGTCGGTTGCGCCCCATGATCCATAGCGCGTGTAGCCACCCGAGAGGTTGAAGTAACTGAATGTGCCGCCGCCCTGGGCAAACCAGTTGCTGGCAATATGGCTCTGCACCAGGCTGCCCATTCCGGGATCGCGATTCGCCAGTATCTGGACGCCGATGTTGGTGGTGCTTCCGCTGCCTCCATTGCTATTGTCCGGGCCGCCTTCATAGGTGTAGAGCGGCAGTCCATACATCGCCGCCGTCGCCTTATTGGTCGTTACATACTGCACGCTGGCGTTGCTCGACGTCTGCATGTCTGAGAGCACTTCGGGGATTGTAGTGTCGTTCGCATAATTTGTGGCAGCGAAGTAATCTCCCTGCGCCATTGCATAAAAGTAGTTGCTGGGGGGGCCGTAGGTCTTCTTGAACCAGGCCAGAGCATTTGCCGCACCCGATCCGGGTCCTTCATCCAACTGCCACCAGGCATAGACGGGGCGGATGGTCGTATTCAGCGAACCGGGCCCGAAGACCGATTGGAATATCTGAGAGATCTCATAGAGCCTCTTGAGATGGCGCCGGTCGGCCCAGTCGTACTGGCTGGTGTCTCCATCGTTGTTCAGCACGGATCCGCCCGTGCTTACTTCGTCTTCGGCCGCAAGCAGGTTCCATGTGTACTGAGAAAAGCCTGGGTTCCACACTTCATTACTGTGTTCAAGATAGATATGAAGCCCAGGCTTCAGGCCTTGATTGCCCGTGAACCCGTCGCCATACTTCAGCAGGTAAGCAAGGTTGTAGATGTAGCTGCTCGTATCTGGAGACGCAACATAAGTTGGATCGAGAGAATCGGAACCGCCCGTTGCACTCACGGGGACATTGATCCAGATATCCTTGTTCGCAGCATTGGCGAGCAGAATTACATACTCCCACGACAACCCCCAGGCACCCGCTCGGATAGTAGTTCCGACTCCCTGAAATAGGTCGGTCGGCAGGCTGCGGTCCGACCAGCTAATCAGATGATGTCCTGTATCGCCATAGTAACCGGCGGCGGTGTTGGTCCCCAGCGAGGACATGAAGCGGACATGAGAGAAGGGTGCCAGTGCATCTATGAATGCAGGATCAAACACCTGGCCCGTGTTCGCTGCAAAGCCCGGACGAATGACCTGCAAGCCCGTGATACCACTGTTTACGGGACTGCTCGCCGTCGCTTGCGTATTTGTGAAACTGATCTCCATCAACGCGGGTCCGTCGGCATAGGTGGGCCCGCCCGGCAGCGTGACACTCACAGTCGTCGTGTTTGTCGCGGCGTTGTAAGTCTGGTTGGCGAACGTGAGCGTCGGCGCTCCCGAGACGTTTGCCAGCGTCGCAATGCCGTGGAAGATCATCGTATAGGTGCCGCTGCAATCGGGCTGATCGTTAGAAGGATCATCGGCCGTGCCAAGAAAGATTGGAAACGGCCGGTTGTCGAAGACCACAATGATGCCGTCCGTAGTTGGATTTCCCGATGCATCTGTTGGCACCGGGTCTCCGCTGGAGTCCATGAAGAGGCGCCCCTGGTCCTTGAAGGCATCTATAAAAGCTGTAGGATGGTCGGCCATCTCGACGCCTATCTGCCCTGGATAGGTTGTCTGGCATTGCGCTGCTGCGCATACGAAGAATATAGACAGTGCGAACAACATCGGCAGAACAGCAAAGCCGAATCTGCCAGGGAACTTCTTCCTCTGTAGTCGAGCCACTCTCATATCCCGCTCCTGACTTCCGTTCCATGAAAAGGACAACTTACTTACTCAGCGCGATCCTCGCTGTAGGACGGGCCGGATGCACGCCGCCACGCAGCGCCCTTCACGACCCGCCACGTATCCCCGCTAAAACTCGAAGCGGCCGCCGATCTGGATATATCGCTTCTGATTCGCCGATGTGACCAGGCCAAACGTCGTTGCGTCGCTCACGTCGTCGCCGAACGCCTGATAGTTCGTGCGGTTCAGGAGGTTCACAGCTTCGCCGCGCAGATAGAAGTGCGCGGGCTCAGACCGTCGAGGAAGCGGAACGGAAAAGCCCTTGGAGAGGCCTGCGTTGACGGTGAAATAGCCGAGATTTCGGAAGGTATTCGCTCCCTGGGTGCTCTGCACCGCCATGGTCCCTGTCCCCGGAGGGTCGACGAACTGTGCCGCGCTGAGGACCCCGGTGCGTGCCTGCGCGCGAGAGAAGCCGCTGCGTTTCGCCCCGAGATAGGTTGGAAAGCCCGGAGTACCGGCCCCGGCCCCATCGAGACTAGTACTGCCATTATGCTGGTAGTCAACGAGCGGATCGACGACAGTGAACGGTGTGCCCGACTGCGCAATAACAATCGTGCTGAGGCGCCACTGCGACGCCGCCTGGTTCGCAATACCGTTGATTAGGAGCTTCGGAACTTCGTACGCGCCCGCGAAGGAAAACGAGTTAGTCACGTCGAACGACGCGGGCCCGTAGAACGACTTTGGATCGTTGATGCTGTTCCATACGCTGTAGGTCGAGTTCTGGGCGAGATCACTTACTGTCGGCGCGAATTGCAGCGCGCGAGACCAGTTGTAGTCAGCCTGGTAGCTCAGGGTTTTGTAATGCTGCCTTAGCGTTACGACCATCTCGTTGTAGTTGCTCGAGAGGCCGTTCCGGCCATAGTTGATCTCCCCCCACTCAGTAGTCGGACGCGGGATCGCAGGTGCGCCGGGCGGTGCCGTCGCCAGGTTGTAATCGGCGTTTGCTCCCGTTCCGGCTCCGGTTGCCCCATAGACCAGATCGTAGCCATGGCTTCCTACATAGGAGAGCCCGAAGACGATGTTGGCGGCAAATTGCTGCTCCAGGCCAATAGAGTAGTTGAGGACTTTCTCAGGCTTCAGGTCGGGAACGAAGCCGTTCAAGTTTGCAGCGTAAACAGCCGTTTGCCCGGCATTGGAATACACATTTCCCGAAGGATCTATGCCATAGGTTGGGTAGCTGTAGTTATAGCCGAACGGTGCGGTCGTGGTCTTGAAGTCGCCATATGGGACGATGCCATAGCCGGTGAGGCTGATCCGGTTGGGCGGCTGCGTGGGAAGGTTTCCCGCGATCTGAAATGGAGTCAGGACATTCTCGTAAAGGCCGATCCCTCCCCGCAGAAGTGTCGACTTCAAACCCGGCGGCGTGTAGGCGAAACCAGCGCGCGGCATCACGTTCAAGGCCTGTGCCGACGTGAAGGCCTGATGTGTGATGTGCGTCGTGGTGTTGAGTGCCTGCTGCTGGAAGGTGGAGCCGCTGCCGGGAAACATGGGCACGAAGGGCTGCGCGGTGCTGCCATAGGGCACGGGATTCCCGAAGTCGTCGTATCGCAGGCCCAGAGTGATCGTCAGGCGCGAGGTCAGCTTCCAGCTGTCTTCTAGAAATACTCCGTTGTAGCGCGAGGAGGCGCCGTAGTACTGCGGTGTGTATTTGCCGTTTGCGCCGATCGTGTAGAGAGAGTAGCTCGCGGACGCGGTGTTGCTCACCCAGGACAACGTATCTGTAAAGTAGAACGGAACGAAGGGGCGGCTGTAGATCTGGCTGGAGTCCTGAAATGCGTCTGCACGGTCAAACTGGTATCCGGCACGGATGCTGTGCCGTCCGATAACGTAGGTCAGCGTATCGCGCGCGGCATAGGTATGCGCCTTGTTCGTTTGCGCTCCAAAAGGCGTCTGACCGAACGGGAATGTGAATTGATAGCCTGCCGCTGTATCGAGCAGAATCGGCAGGTAGGGAATGGATGCTGCGCGCGGATCGCCCAGTGTCGACCCGTTGATCGAACGAAGATTGCCGAAGTGCGCCTCATTTACGAGCCTGGAATTGAAGGTGTGCACATAATTCACAGAGAAATACTTGTTCTGACTCGGAGTTACGGCATCGAGGGCGGGCCTCTCGGCCAGGTCGCCTAATTTTTGATCGATCCGTTCATACATGCCGTAGATCCGGTCCTGCCCGCCGCGGAGGTTCTGGTCGAGGCGTACGTTCCATTGAAGACCGTCGAATGGTTGGGCCTGATTGAAGTAAGCGCCTGTCACATACACCGGGGTGTCACATGGAAGGTTGTAGCTCAGGCCGTTGACGGTCTGGTTCGTGCCGCATAGTCCTGCAAGACCGCCATAGGAAGAATCGTTCGCGTAACGCACCGTTCCTCCTATGTCGCGCGTTGGCGGAGCGAATACCAGTCCCTGTGCGGTGCCGGAGTTAGGAAAGGCGTTCAGGGCCCACTGGGCGAACTGCGGAGTCAAGTATGGATTGGTCGCGACAGCGGTCCCGATCTCGGAGACTTGTTTCTCGATCGATCCGAAGAAGAACGTGCGGTCCTTGACGATCGGTCCTCCAAGCGAGGCCAGCATCAGGTCCTGATGGAACGGAGCCACCATTCCGGAGAAGGGATCCTTGGCCGCACCAATGTGAGCGCCGGCATACGAGTAATCCGCGGTGCCGTGGAAGCTGTTTGTTCCAGACTTGGTGGTAAAGGCCGTCTGCAGCGAGGCGGCGGTGCCATTCTCCACCGAGTAAGTCTGGGTTTGCAGGGCCACCTCGCCGATCATCTCCGCATTGGGCAGGATAAGTGCGCTGCCTTGGGTATGAACGTCCATCACGGGCAGGTCGTCGATGATGTAGAGATTCGAGTTGTTTCCGAGCCCGTTTGCGCTGTAAGAAGGAGCGAAGCTCCCCGCAAAGATCGAGGAGCCATAGCCCGTGTTGGGCGACTCATTCTGGAAGCCGACGACGCCTGGAGTGAGCGCGATCAGCTGCTGCACATCGCGGTTGGGCAGCGGGAGCTGTTCGATCTCCGCCGCTGAGATCGTGGTCTGCAAACGCGTCTCGTCCGGATTGATCGTCGTTGCTACGCTTTGCACCGTCACGTTGCTTTCGACAGCCGATGCGCGCAGCGTTACGTCGACGCCGCGGGTCTCGCCAGTCGTAATAGTGACTCCAACCGAGCTCTCGCTGAAGCCTTTGGACTTCACGATGACGCTGTAGCTGCCCGGCGCGACGGATGAGAACCTATAGATGCCGGCACCATTGGTCATGGCGGGAAAGTCAACGCCTGTATCCACATTGTGAAGGACCACAGAGGCGTTGGGAACGGCCGCGCCCGCCGTATCGGTGACGGTGCCAAGAACGCTCGCGCTGAATTGCGCATGGGCGGCGGCGCAAACGAATGCGGGAAGAAGCAGTAGTAGAAGGGCACTGAGCAGCTTGCGAAACATGGTTGACGCCTCCGGGACCTGTTCTTTCTTGTGCTGATGCGTACAGGCCGATGTACCTCCCGGCCCGCGCTTTTTACTTCTCTCACCAAGCTGTGCGCACCCGGCTGTGGCCCGCACTCAAGATACTTGGAAGCCATTTCACGGGAAGAGAACAGCGATAACGTCCTGTGGGTTAGCCACTGTATCACCGGTCAGCGACCTTTGCAACACGGCCGGCGCATTCGCCGCCCGCGATACAGGGCACTTGCGGGACACCTTCGCAAGGTGATACTGTGGCTAATCCACGCCTCTTCACAGAGAGCCGGTCGCTGGAAGGTTTATGACCCATCCTGGTCAACAGCTCTTCGCAGGTTTGGACATCGGCGGCACCAAGATCGCCGCTGTCATTGCCGATTCGCGCGGCCAGATCGCCGCGTCCGGCGTTGTCGCCACCGAGCCGACGCTGGGTCCGGAGCTGGCGGCGCGGCGGGCAGCGGCTCTGCTGCGCGAGCTTGAAGACCGGTGCCCGAGCGAATTTCTCGCTGTCGGCGTGGGCGCGCCGGGTCTCGTAGACACTTCGTCCGGCGAGATCCTGCTGCTGCCCAATCTTCCTCGAGAGTGGCAAGGTTTCAATATCATCGAAGCTCTTGCGACGTCGTTGCGCAGGCCCGCCTATCTGTTGAACGACGCCCGCCTCGCGGCTCTGGGCGAATACACCTTCGGGGCACGGTTGCGGGGGGCGGATATGCTCTTTGTCACGGTTGGGACCGGAGTCGGCGGCGGCCTGATTTTCGATGGCAAGCTCCGCTTGGGGGCCTGCGGTGCTGCCGCAGAGCTCGGACATCACACAATCCTTCCCGATGGGCCGCCGTGCGGCTGCGGAAATCGTGGCTGTCTCGAGACGCTGATCTCAGGCCCCGCGCTCACGGCGGCGGGCCGGGCGCTGTTGGAGAGCGGCCGCGCCCCCGGTCTCCATGCGCTCGCGAGCGGCGACATCGACAAGGTGACGCCGTTGTTGATGGCGGAGGCCGCGAGGGACGGCGATTTCGATGCAGCCGATGCCATTGAACGGGCCGCGACCTATCTCGGCATCGGCATCGCAAACGCGGTCAGCATCACGGCGGTGCAGGAGGTGGTCGTCGGCGGAGGCCTCGCTTTCCTGGGGGACCGGCTCCTTGGCCCGGTGCGCCAGGTGGTTCGGCAACGAGTGCGCATGTTTCCGTCATCGTCGATACGAATACGCTGTTCCGCTCTCGGGGCGAACGCTGGTGCACTGGGCGGAGTTGCGCTGGCCGTTCAGGAGTACAGCTAAAACCCTTCCACAGCGCCGAAACCATCCATGGAGACCTTCGAATGAACCAGTCCTATACCTATCAAGACATTTCAAAGATGATCGATCACTCTCTGCTGAACCCGACGCTCACCGTCAAGGATATGGAAGATGGTTGCGCCCTGGCGCTTCGCTACGACACCGCCAGCGTATGCATCCTGCCCTATTACCTGAAGAGATGTGCTCAGATTCTCGCGGGGAGCACAGTGTATGCGAGCACAACCATCGGGTTTCCGCACGGCGGACATACCACCGCCGTAAAGCTGGACGAAACAAAGCGCGCGCTGGACGACGGCGGCCAAGAGCTGGACGCAGTGATCAATATCAGCAAGGCGAAGAGCTCCGACTGGAGCTACGTGCAGGATGAGCTGGCCGCCCTTACGGAGGTCATTCATGGCGCGCGTCAGAAGATCAAGGTAATCTTTGAGAACGCCTACCTGAGTGACGAGGAAAAGATCCGCCTCTGCCAGATCTGCGGACAGATTGGCGTCGACTGGGTGAAGACATCGACCGGATATGCGCCGAGCGGGGCGACGATGCCGGACCTGGAACTGATGCGCAAGAACTCGCCGGCAGGGGTGCAGGTGAAGGCCGCCGGCGGCATTCGCGATCTCGATGCGATGTTGGCTGTGCGGGCCATCGGCGTAACGCGTGTCGGCGCCACCCGGACTGAAACCATGCTGGAGGAGGGGCGCAAGCGGCTTGGATTGACGCCAATCTCCAGCATCCTAAGCGCGGCCGCGCCGCAAGGATACTGAGAATGCCCTTTTCCGACGCAAAACGAATCGTCCGTGAACCGGTATATCAGCAGGTGAATGAGCTGCTTCGCGAACTGCTGAAGAGCGGCGAGTTCAGTGAAGGAGATCAGTTCCTTACCGAACGGCAGATTGCGGAGCGTTTTCAGCTCAGCCGGCCAACCGCCAACAAGGTCCTTGCCGGCATGGTCTCGGAGGGCCTCCTTGAGTTCAGGAAAGGCGTGGGCACGTTCGTCTGCCTCCCACGCCTGAACTACGATATCCAGACACTTGTCAGCTTTACCGATAAAGTGCGGGAGGCGGGCAAGAAGCCTGGAACCCGCGTGCTCGAGTTCGAGAAAGTCTGCGCGTCCGATGAAGAGGCCGAAGTCACCTCCAAGCTGAAGCTGGCAGCCGAAGCGCAGACCTTTCGCATCACCCGCCTTCGCCTCGCGGACGGCGTCCCTGTCATCCTGGAGCAGCGGTGGCTGCCGACCGAGATATTCCCGGGCTTGAAGCGCCAGGATATGCGCGATTCCTTTTATGCTCTGTGCAGAGACAAGTACGCGCTGACCATTGCAGAGTCCGACCAGACGATTCGCGCGGTCCAGCTTGTGGGCAAGGATGCGAAGGTGCTGGAGGTGCGCGGCGGCTCCGCGGCCTTCCTGGTGTCCGCGGTCGGATACTCCGGCCAGAAGCCGATCTGGTGGGAGAAGACGATCTACCGCGGAGACGCATACGAGTTCCACCGGGCACGCTCCTCCCCCGGAAGGCTCATCAAGCTCTGATCGCTCAATTTGGCGCATCCGTATGAGGACAAGCTTCGATGGATAGACGAGCGTTTGTGCGATGTGCGTTGGCATCCGGCACTGCGGCGGTTATGGCGCGGTCCAAGACGGCTGATGGTCTGGCTGCCCTCCGCCAGCAGGACCTGCTCCAGATAAAGGGACTTCAGATCTCCGATTCCGCGGGGCCTGTTCGCTTGCGCGGCCTGAACCTTGGCGGCTGGATGTTGATCGAGGACTACATGATCGGCCTTCCCTGGACCGAGTGGAAGATCCGCGCCCGCTTCAGGGAGATCCTTGGCGAGGCGCGGTACCAGGCTTTCTTCGATGCCTTCGACAGATCCTACATTGCCGACGCCGATATCGCCTTCATAGCGCAGCAAGGCTTTAACGTTGTGCGGATTCCGTTCAACTACCGGCATTTCGAGAACGACCTGGAACCGGGCACCTTTGTTGAGAGCGGCTTCAAACAGCTGGACCGGCTTATTCAGCTCTGCGCGAAGTACCGCATCTGGGCGATTCTCGATCTCCATGCCGCTCCCGGCGCGCAGGCCCGTGACCAGAACGCCGGAAGCGCTTATGGCGAAGCCTATTTCTGGCTTTATCGGACCTTCATGGACCGCACGCTCGCCCTCTGGGCGGAACTCGCTCGACGATACAACGGCAACGCCACGATTGCGGCTTACAACGTTCTGGGCGAACCTGTCACCGGGAACGTTCCGCTGTTGAACGAGTTTTATGCCGCGTCGATCCGCGCGATACGCAAAGCGGATCAGCATCACATCATCATGCTCGATCCCAATCTTTGGGCCAAGGACATAAGCAGTCTTCACACGCAGCTGTTCGCCGATGCGCAGACGATGCCGGCGATCCATCCTTACTACCAGAGTGTCGCCGCCTTCGATTCGCTCGAGCAATATCCGTCGACGAGCAACGGCGTCGCATACGATCATTCCGCCCTGGCAAGAACGCTGGACGGCGCGTATGACCAGCAACGGATACCGCGGCCCGTGATTGCCGCGGAGTTTGGCGTGTGGAAGACTCATCCTCAACCCTTCGCGGTGCAGCTTGCGATCACTCGCGACCTGATCTCCATCTTCGAGGAGAAGGGATGGAGCTGGTGCATGTGGTGTTACAAGGACCTTCGGGACATGGGTCTGCTTACCGTCCGGAAGGAGACCCCATGGCGCCGGTTTCTTGATTCGCCGGTCATCACCGGTTTTCTCAATCAATATAAGGCCCTCGAGACTCCCTTCACCCGCGGCGTCAACGCCGTTCTCGAAACGACCGATGTCGATCGCGATACTCGCGAACAGTGGGCGCGCGAAGTATCACGCGACTTCGATGCGCCGGCGCTCGACTTTGTCCTGCACCGTCTTGCGGAGCAGCCAGCCGC
>Ga0116226_10002953_pt1 | contig 14951 bp, 12 predicted proteins | sample S1TSphfallax_FD_89692 | JGI IMG/M metagenome (GOLD analysis project Ga0116226, IMG submission 89692) | Host-associated microbial communities from peat moss isolated from Minnesota, USA - S1T2_Fa - Sphagnum fallax MG | ecosystem: Host-associated > Plants > Peat moss > Unclassified | place: USA...
CACCAGCTCCGAATGCCGGCGCAGGATCTGGGCGGCGACCGAGTGGAAGGTGCCGAGCCAGCGCAGACCCTCGGCTTCGGGGCCGATGATGGCGGTGATGCGCTCGCGCATCTCCCGCGCCGCCTTGTTGGTGAAGGTTACCGTGAGCAACTCCCACGGGCGCGCCTTGCCGGTGGCGAGGATGTGGGCGAGGCGGGTGGTGAGCACGCGCGTCTTGCCGGTGCCCGCGCCGGCCAGCACCAGAACCGGGCCGTCCGTCGCCTCCACCGCCCGGCGCTGCTCGGGGTTCAAGCCGTGGAGATAGTCAGCCGGAGGCGGCCCCGCGCGGGCGAGGTCGGAGATGCGGGGCGTGGGCAGATCGTCGGGCAAGGCGGGTTCGGGCGACTCGGATACGGGAAGAGAACAGATGTAGCACGCCTGACCGGCGATTTAAGGGCGCCGTCTCCATATCGGCCCGCGGCCATCGACGCCGTCACAGTCAAGGTTTCTCGCCTGGGCGCTCAATTTCATCGTCTTTGACCAAAGCAAAGCCTGTGTTGAGCCTGACGTTCATTAAATAAGGACGCTCGACGCATGCGTAATACGAGGCGACCGAACGCGGAAATATAAAGCGTTGCTTGATGTTAGAAGCTCAGCATCAGGAACGTTATCGGCGGACTGCGGGTTTTTACACGCCAGTGTGGAGCAGCCGTTCATGGTTAAGCGTACATCGATCCCGCCCTACGACAAGCCGACCCGCGCCCATGCGGTGGACGGGGAGGTGACCCTGACGGGTCCCGGCAATATCGGCCTGTCCCTGACGCCGGAGGCGGCCCGCGCCTCGGCCAAGCAGATCGCCGAAGCGACGGAGAAGGCGCATCGCCAGCGTGAAGAGCGCCGGACCCAGACCAAGGTCTACAAGATCACCGGCGCCTGAGGCGGTCCGATCGCCAGATCGCTGACGTCAGCGCCATTTGGCCAAGGCTATAGTTCGGCGCTATTTTGCAGCGGCCGTCAAATGGGCGTTTGAACCGGGGCGAAGCTCGGCTTATTCGGTGATCGAACGATTTGCCGAGGGCCGAATGTCCATGAAGACGATGATGTTGCTGGCGGCGGCCTTGTCGCTGAGCGCGGTCTGCGTCTGCGCCGCCGAACCGAACAAGCCCGACAACGCCCAGGCGGATGCGCAGAAGCCGGGCGGAACCTCGTCTTCTCCCGACCAGGGCGTGTTGTTCCACCCGGAGAGCAGCGGCAGCGACAGCGAGGTGACGGTGGAGGGCAAGCCGGTCGCCTATCACGCCGTGGCCGGAACCATCGTCGTGCACCCCAAGGGCTGGGACGACGCCTCCGCCCGCGAACACGAAGGCGACAAGGACAAGAGCCTCGGCGACAGCGCCAATCCCCAGGCGGAAGCCTCGATGTTCTACGTGGCCTATTTCAAGAAGGGCGTCCCCGCAGCCGACCGGCCGATCACCTTCCTCTACAACGGCGGTCCCGGCTCCTCGACCGTTTGGCTGCACATGGGCGCTTTCGGCCCGCGCCGGGTGGTCACCGCCGACGCCAGCCATACGCCCGCCGCGCCCTATCGGCTGGTGGACAACGCCTACAGCCTGCTCGACGTCTCCGACGTGGTGTTCATCGACGCGCCGGGCACGGGCTTCAGCCGCATCGCCGGCAAGGACAAGGAAAAGGCCTTCTGGGGCGTGGACGCCGACGCGCACGCCTTCGGCGACTTCATCATGGCCTTTCTGAGCAAGTACGGCCGCTGGAACTCGCCTAAGTACCTGTTCGGCGAAAGCTACGGCACGCCCCGTTCGGCGGTGGTGGTGAATCTGTTGGAGACGGGGCAAAGCATCGACTTCAACGGCGTCATTCTGCTGTCGCAGATCTTGAACTTCGACCTCTCGGCCGACACGCCCATGTTCAATCCGGGCAGCGATCAGGCCTATGTGGTGGCCCTGCCGACCTACGCCGCCACCGCCTGGTATCACAACCTGATCCCCGGCGGCCGCCCCGCGGTCCTCGAAACCTTCCTGAAGGACGTGGAGCAGTTCGCCGAGGGCGATTACGCCCAGGCGCTGGAAGCGGGCTCGGAACTCGACCCGGCGCGAAAACAGGCGGTGGCGGAGCGCTACAGCCGCTATACCGGCATCCCCGTGGCCTATGTGGTGAAGTCCAACCTGCGCCTGGACGGCGGCCAGTTCGAGAAGACCTTGCAGGACAGCGCCGGCCTCACCACCGGGCGCCTCGACACCCGCTTCTCCGGCCCCGACATGGACCCCCTCAGCAAGGAGGCCGATTACGATCCGCAGTCGGCGGCGATCAGCTCGGCTTACGTTTCGGCCTTTAACGACTACGTGCGGCGCGAGCTGCACTTCGGCGAGGGCAAGACCTATAAGCCCGAAATCGACACCGGGACCTGGAGTATGGATCACCAGCCGCCGGGCGCGCCCGTGCCCATACCCGGCATCACCAACGTCATGCCCGACCTCGCCTCGGCGATGAAGTACAACCCCAACCTGAAGGTGATGGTCAACGGCGGTTACTACGACCTCGCCACGCCCTTCTACGAGGGCTGGTTCGAGGATCACCACCTGCAGATCCCGGCTTCCCTCGACGGCAATATCGAGTACCACTACTACCCGTCCGGCCACATGGTTTACGCCAATGAGCCCTCCTTGAAGGCGCTGCACGACAACGTCGCCGACTTCATCCGCCGCACCGACAACCTGCGGTGAGGCGGGGGTTGGGTTATGCCCGCCCGCATCGAGCTTGCACCTGGTTCGGCCTTTCGAGTTTTGAAGCCGGAGGGCGTGCCGCCGTGCTCGGCCGCATCAAGGGACGCTTCGCTCGTTGCCCTTGATCCGTCCTGTGCGCGACGGCGGTGCGGATGGCGTCGGGACGCAGGGCGTCCCGTTAGTTTGAGTATCGACGGCCTGCGGCGCGTCGAACACAGGGCTATAGTTGAGAGGCGCCACCGCCTTTCAAGGATTTGCTTTGGTCTCAGCCCGGTGTTCGACCCTCCCGGAGGGTCGAACCTTTTCTGGGACGCCCAGCGTCCCGACGCTATCCGGTCGGCCGCCGCGCGGAGGGCGGGTCAAGGGTTCAAGCGAAGCGGCCCTTGATGCGGCCGAGCACGGCGGCAGCACCCAGCCTCAGCGCGGTTCGGGATATTTCGGATCGTTCAGGGGCGACCAGCCGCCGCCGAGGGCCTTATAGACCGCCACCACATCGGTCAGGGCCTGGCTGTCGGATTGGGTGAGCTGGTCGCGGCTGTTCAAGAGGGCGTTTTCCGACTGCAGCACATTGATGAAGGGCACGACGCCGGTGCGGTACTGCGCCTGGGCGATCGCCAGGCTGTTGCTGGCGGCGGTCACGGAGTCGGCCAGGCGCGCGCGGCGGGTCTCTTCCGAAGTGAGGCGGCCCAAAGCGTCCTCCACGTTCTGGAAGGCCGACAGCACGGCGCTTTGATAGGCGAGGTAAGCCTGCCGCCGCTCCTCCTTGGTGGCGCGGATCTGCGCCCGGGTCTTGCCGCCGTCGAAGATGGGCTCGCTGACCAGGCCCGCGGCGGCGGAGGCGAAGTTGTCGGCGGAGAACAGGTTGGAGATACTGGGGCTGGCGAAGGAGGCGAGGCCGATCAGGTTGACCTTGGGATAGAGATTGGCCGCCTGCACGCCGATCTCCGCGTTCGCCGCCGCGAGGCGCCGTTCCGCCTCGCGGATGTCCGGGCGCCGCTCCAGAAGCGCCGACGGCAAGCCCACGGGCAGGGTGGGGGGTGGCGGGGGCAGGGTGACGCTGTCGGAAGCCTTCAACTCCTGCATCAACGTCTCCGGCGGCTGACCGACCAGGACGCCGAGGGCGTGGATCATCGCCCGCGCCTCCGCGTCGAGCTGGGGGATCATGGCGGCGGCCAAGGCCACTTGTTCGGACTGCTGATTGCTGTCGAGGCCCGTGAGAAAGCCGGTCTTGCGCCGGGCGTCGATCAGCTTGAACAGGCCCTGCTGACGCTTCAACTCCTGCTCGCCGATGACGATGCGGGTCTGCAGGGTGCGCAGGGTCAGATAGTCGTTGGCGACCTCGGCCATCAACGACACCTGCCCGTCGCGCCGGGCCCATTCGGCGGCCTCTGTATTGGCCCTGGCGGCCTCGATGCTGCGCCGGGTCCCGCCGAACAGGTCGAGCTCCCAGGTGGCGTCGAAGCCGGCGGCGAAGAGGTTGGCGTGGCTGGGGATCTGCAAGCCGCCGGCGGCGCTGGTCGCCCCCGCCGAGGTCCCCGCTGCGCTAGCGGCGGCGGTCTTGCGGTTGGAGTTCAGGGTCAGGGCGTTGCCCGTGCCGCTGACGCTCGGCAGTTCGGCGGCGAAGGCTACGCGTTCTTGCTGGCGGGCTTCGCGCACGCGGGAGGCGGCGCTCTGCAGGTCGGGATTGTCCTTCAGCGCCCGCTGGATCAGGCTGTTCAGCTCCGGGTCGCCGAACTGGGTCCACCAGGTGGAGAGATCCGCCTCGGTCTGCAGCACGGCGGTGCGGGGCGTGTTGGCCGCCTCGGCGTAGGCGGGCGGCGCGGGCAGCGCCGGCTTGACGTAGTTCGGCCCGACGGTGCAGGCGGCGGCGCACATCGGCGCCAGGACGATGAGCAGGCGGCGGAAGGTCTTCATGCGGCGGCTCCCGCGTCCGCGCCCGGTTTGCCGCCGCGCATCAGCAGCAGCAGCGGGATCGCCCCGAACACCACCCACATCAGGGTGTGGAACACGTCCACATAGGACAGCATCTGCGCTTGCTGGCCGAGGCTCCGGTAGAGCAGGGCGGTGGCCTGAGTGGTCGCCTCCGCCTTTGTGGCGCCGGCGCCCATCAGGGCGTGCGCTGTTTGCTGGATGCCGTTGGTGTAGTTGGGGTTCAAGGGGTTCAAGGTCTCCACAAGCCGCGCCTGATGGAATTGCGAGCGCTGAGCCAAAAGGGTCTGCGCCGAGGAGATGCCGATGGTGCCGCCGAGGTTGCGCGCCACGTTCATCAGCGCCGAGGCCTGATTGCTCTCGGTCGGCTTCAGCCCGACGTAGGCGATGTTGGTGAGCGGCACGAACAGGAACGGCAGGCCCACGGCCTGGATCGTCCGCGCCCAGGCGGCGGAGGCGAAGGAGAGCTGGGTGTCGAGATGGCTCATGTTCCACATGGCCGCCCCCTGCACCAGGAAGGCGCCGAACACCAGCAAGCGGGGATCGGCCTTGCCCGAGAGGATGCCGCTGAGGGGCATGGCCAGCACGGTGGCGAGACCGCCGGCGGTCATGGCCAGCCCGGCGTCGGTGGCGGTGTAGCCGATCACCTGTTGCAACAGCTGGGGGATGAACTGGGTGGTGCCGAAGATGATCACCCCGGTGATGAGCAGGAAGATCGAGGCGATGCCGAAGTTGCGCTTGCCGAACATCTGGATCGGCACGATGGGATCGTTCCGCGTCAGCTCCCAGGGGATGAAGCACACGAGGGCCGTGCCGGAGATGATGGCGCTGGTCAGGATGAAGGGGCTGGAGAACCAGTTGTCCTGCTGCCCCCGGTCCAGCGTCACCTCCAAAAAGCCGAGGAACAGGGCCACGAATATGAAGCCCATGAAGTCCACGCTGAGGCCGCCCTTCAGGAGCTTCTTGCGCTCCTTCCTCAGCACCGCCGGCTCGTCCACGAAGATGTTCACCAGGAACAGGGACAGCACGCCGATCGGCACGTTGATCAGAAAGCACCAGTGCCAGGAATAGTTGTCGGTGATCCAGCCGCCGATCACCGGGCCGACCACCGGGCCGGCGATGACCACCAGGCCATAGGCGGCGAAGGCCATGCCCCGCTGTTTCGGGGGAAAGGTGTCCACCAGCATGGATTGCTCCACGGGCGCCAGGCCGCCTCCGGCGGCGCCCTGAAGGATGCGCGCAAACACCAGAAGGGTAAGGTTCGGGGCGATGCCGCAGAGGAAGGAGGCGAAGGTGAACAGCGCCACCGAGATCATATAGTAGCGCTTGCGCCCGATCACGTCGGCCAGCCAGCCGGAGATCGGGATGATGATCGCCGTGGCCACCAGGAAGCTGGTGGTGACCCAGGTGGCCTCGTCGTAGCTCACCGCCAGCCCCCCGGCGATATGGTCGAGGGCGACGTTGGCGATGGAGGTGTCGAGCACCGTCATGAAGGTGGCGATGGAGATCACCGCCACGATGGACCAGGGGTTGCGCCCGCCGGCGACGGAGCGCTCCGGCGTCCAGCCGTCGTTCCCGCCGCCTTTGTCTCTGCCGGGCGCCTTGGCCACCTCAGCGCACCCGGACGGAGGGCTCGACCGACATGCCGGGGCCGAGGGGGCAGTGGGCGGGCGGGTGGTCGAACACCAGCTTCACCGGCACCCGCTGCACCACCTTGACGAAGTTGCCGGTGGCGTTCTCAGGCGGCAGGATGCCGAAGGCCTGGCCCGCGCCGCGCTGGATCGAGTCCACGTGGCCTTCGATCTTGTCGGCGGGACAGGCGTCCACGTGGAAGGTGACGGGCTGGCCGACGCGCATGGACGCCAGTTGGGTCTCCTTGAAGTTCGCCGTCACCCAGATCTGCAGCGGCACGATGGCCATGAGCTGGGCGCCGGGCTGCACATAGTTGCCGACGGCGACGGTCTTCTGGGCGATGTGGCCGGTGACCGGCGAGACGATGTTGGCATAGCCGTAATTGATATTGGCCTCGTCGAGCTGGGCCTCAGCGGCGCGCACCTGATCTTCGCCGGACGTCACCTGCGTCTTGGCGGCGATGATCTGGTCGAGGCGCGCCTTGGCGGCCTTCAGCGCCGCATCCCGCTGGGCCGCCGATTGCCGCGCCTGGGTGACGGCCTGATCCACCTGCTGCTGGGAGACCGCCTGGGCGTTCAGCCGCTGCAGGGTGCGATAGCGGACGAGGTCGCGCGGGGCGTTTTCGGCCTGGGCCTCGGCCGAAGCGGCGTCCGCGAGGGATTGCTGGTAGCTCGCCTCATTGGCGCTGATCTGCACCTTGGCGTTGTCCACCTGAGCCTGCGCCTGCGCTTTTTGCGCCTGCGCCTGAGCGACCCGGGTGCGCACGTCGGAGGAATCGATCCGCACCAGGGGCTGACCGACGCCGACCAGCTGGTTGTCGTTGACCAGGACCTGCGTCACCCGCCCTTCGATCTGCGGCGCCAGGCGGACGATGTGGGTGTCGATGAAGGCGTCGTCGGTGCTCTCGAAGTGGCGCGCGTGCAGCCAGAACAGGAGTCCCCCGACGATCAGGATCAGCGCGACGGCGCCGCCGACGATCAAAAGGATCGGGCGCTGCAACAGGCCCTTCTTCTTCTTCTCGCCGTCGTCTTCGTCGTCGTCCCCATCGTCATCATCGTCGTCATCGTCTTTGGAGCGGTCGGCGGCGCGTCCGTCGGAATCGCCGCGGCGGCGGCCCGCCCTTGAGGCTCCATTGCGCGCGTCGTCGGTGTCGTCGTCCGACGGGTCTGCGGCCATGCCAATCTCCAGCATCAACGGGTCGCGCCGACCCCCCGTCGGTCAGCCAGATGCTCGAACACGAAAGAGCCGCTAAGGTTCCCGCCCTTCGTCGCCCTCCGAATTCGTCATCACCCGTTCAGCTCGATTGCCGGAAATAGCGTCAAGGATGTTTCGTCCGTGCGCGGGGCGGCGATTTATCCTACTCGTCGAGCGGGGGCGGTGGGGCCTTCAGGGAGGGGCCATGAGCGGACGCATCCTGGTGGTGGAGGACGACATCGACACCGCCGACTACATCGCCAAAGGTCTGCGTGAGGCCGGCTATACCGTCGAGCATGTGCCTGACGGACGCGACGGGCTCTATCTCGCTTCGTCCTCCGCCTTCGACGCGGTGGTGATGGACCGGATGACCCCCGGCATGGACGGTCTGTCGGTGGTGAAAGCCTTGCGCGCCGCGGGGGTCGAGACGCCGATCCTGATCCTCTCCGCCCTGGCGCAGCTCGACGAACGGGTGACGGGGCTTCGGGCCGGCGCCGACGATTATCTGGCCAAGCCCTTCGGTTTTTCCGAACTTCACGCCCGGATCGAGAATCTGATCCGTCGGCGCGGCGGCAAGTCGGTGGAGACCCAGCTGCGCTGCGGCGACCTCGCCATGGACCTCTTGTCGCGCAAGGTGGTCCGCTCGGGCAAGCCGCTGGATCTGTTGCCGCGGGAGTTCAAGCTTCTGGAGTATTTCCTGCGCCACAAAGACCGAGTGGTCACCCGCACCATGCTGTTGGAACAGGTGTGGGATTATCGCTTCGACCCGCACACCTCGATCATCGACACCCACATCAGCCGCCTGCGCAAGAAGCTCGACGAGGGGTTTGAAAAGCCCCTGCTGCACACCCTGCGCGGGGTCGGTTACCGGTTGTCCGAGAGCCCATGACCCGAAAAGCGACGCCGGCTTATCGACGGGCGTTCGGCCTTGCGCCCACGTCCGTGCTGGCCTTCGCGGTGGTCCTGGTGCTCTGCGCCAGTGCGGCGGCCCTGGTGGTGGTCTATCGCGCGGGCGAGCGGATCATCCTCGAACGGGAGCGATCCGAAGCCTTGGCGGAACGCGACCTCTTGGAAGAAATCTTCCAGGAGCAGGGCGAGAAGTCGCTGATCTCCAGCGTCGCCCGCCGCACCCGCTTCGCCAACGAGGGCGAGCGCTATGGCTTGTTCAACGCCCGCGGCGCGCCCCTCGCCGGCGACATCGTCGTGTTCTCTCCCGCGTTCCTGGACGCCGATTGGAAGCGGGTGCGCCTGAACCGCCCCGCGCCGGCCACCTTGCATGTAAACACCACCGTCCTCGACGACGGCTCGCGCCTGGTGGTCGGACGAGACCTCTCCAACCTTCGCCAGTTCGAACGCTCGATCCTCTACGGCTTCGCCGCCGCCCTCAGCATCGTGCTGATCGCCGGCGCCCTGGCGGGGTTGTTCCTCAACGCCATGATCCTTCGCCGCGTGGACGCCATCGCCGAGACCGCCGAGCGCATTGCGGCGGGAGACCTCGCCGCCCGCACCACCTTCGCCGACCGGCGCGACCCCTTCGGCCGGGTGGGCGCCTCCCTGAACGCCATGCTCGATCGGATCGAGGCCTTGATGGTCGGCATGCGCACCGTGACCGACAGCCTGGCGCACGATCTTCGCTCGCCCCTGACCCGGATGCAGGGGGCGCTGGCGCTGGCGATGCAGCCGCAGACGATGGAAGAAGACCGCTTCGATGCTTTGGATGCGGCGCAGAGCGAGGTCGGGCGCACCCTCGCCACGCTGTCGGCCATGCTCGACATCGCCCGCGCCGAGAGCGGGCTCTCCCGCGAGATGATGCTGCCCGTCGATCTTCGCGCCCTGCTCGTGGACGTCACCGAGGTGTTCGCGCCGATGATCGAGGATGCGGGCCAGACCCTGACGGTCGATCTTCCCGCCGATCCGGTGGTGATCCGCGCCCACGAGGCCTTGCTGCGCCAGGCGGTGGGCAATCTTTTGCACAACGCCTCGATCTATGCCGGCTCTGGGGCGCGGGTGAGGGTGTCGGTTGAGGACGACGACGGCTTCGTCCGTTTGATCGTCGCCGATACGGGCCCAGGCGTGCCGCCCGAACAGGCGGGACGGGTGCAGGAGCGGTTCGTGCGTCTCGATCCGGCGCGGAGCACCGGCGGATCGGGCCTCGGCCTCGCCATCGTCGCCGCCTGCGCCAAGCTGCACGAGGGGGTGCTGAAGCTGGAGGATAACGGTCCCGGTCTTCGCGCCGTGCTCGATCTCGCCCGTTTCGACGCTGCTTTATCGTCAACCGGCCTGTCCTGAACGGGTCCTTGTCCGTGGAGGATGTGTCGATTTGGCACGGCGCCGGAATGGCGGCGCCCAGCGCCCAAGTTTTCCGCATCCCGACCGATTTGCAGCCAAGCTTCGAGTTTTATTGCGACTTTCCGTTTTGTTAAGCTAAATACCGCGACGTTTCACCGCGGGTTCGGATCGTATGTTTACAAGCGAGGCCGTCGATACGGCGGCGCGGAATTTGCTGGATCAACGCAAGGCGGACGCCTTTCGCGGTCGCGGCGAAACTGAAAATTGGTGTTCCGACATGTGTAACGGGAATGATGACCTGCGCAGGGACGCCTCGCTCGTGATCGATCCCGTGTGTGGCAAGCTGAGGGCGCTGTTCGACGACGTGACCCTAAAGCCCATGCCCGACCAACTCGAGCGTCTGGCGCAACAACTCGACGCGGCGTTGGAGCGCGGCGATCTTGGGCCAAAGCGCAAATAGGCTGTCGGCTCCAGATGTTGCTCGCCTTTCGAGCGTCCCGGTTGGAACCTGAGCCGGGACGCCTACATTTACGCTAAGCCGCCGCTGGGTGATGGCGGATTGGGCCGGAGACATCTTTGTCATCTTCTCCCTTGCGTGCCGACGGCGAGCCTCTCGGCGCCGCGCCGGATCTGCTGTCGGCCTATCGCCGGGTTCGTGGGCGCAGTCTCGCCCTCACAGCGCCCCTGTCGCCCGAGGACCAGAGCGCTCAGTCCATGCCGGACGCCAGCCCCGCCAAATGGCACCTGGCGCATACGACCTGGTTCTTCGAGACCTTCATCCTGGCCCAGCATCCGGACTATGCCGCCTTCGACCCCCGCTTCAGCTATCTGTTCAACTCCTATTACGAGGCCCTCGGGCCCCGGCAACCGCGTCCCAGCCGCGGCCTTCTGACCCGCCCCTCGACGGAGACCGTGATCGCCTATCGCCGGCATGTGGACCGGGCGATGGAAGAGGTGCTGGCGTCCACGATCCTGACGGAGGATCAGCGCGCCCTGGTCGTCCTCGGCTTCGCTCACGAAGAGCAGCATCAGGAGCTTTTGCTCACCGACATCCTGCACCTCTTCGCCCAGAATCCGCTAAGGCCCGCTTACGATAAGGCGCTGTCCCTGGCGGAGGCCAACGCCGAGCCGGGTCCTTTGACCTTCACCGCCTTTCAGGGCGGGATCGTCGAGATCGGCCGTGCGGCGGAGGCGGAGGGCTTCGCCTTCGACAACGAAGGGCCGCGCCATCAGGTGCTGCTGCGCCCTTATCGCCTGGCCGACCGGCTGATCACCAACGGCGAGTGGCTGGCGTTCATGGCCGATGGCGGCTACGCCCGCGCCGATCTCTGGCTGTCTGACGGCTGGGCCGTGGCCCGCGCCGAAGACTGGCGAGCGCCGCTCTATTGGGAAGAGACCGAGGAGGGGTGGGCGGGCATGACCCTGGCGGGCCTGCGCCCGATCGATCTCAACGCCCCCTTGACCCACGTGAGCTTCTACGAAGCGGACGCTTACGCCCGTTGGCGCGGGATGCGCCTGCCGAGCGAGGCGGAGTGGGAGAACGCCGCCTCAGGTCTCGCCGTGCGGGGCAATTTCGTCGGCTCGGGCGATCTGCGTCCCCGGGCGGCGGAAGGCGAGGGGCTGCGCCAGATGTTCGGGGATTGCTGGGAATGGACCGCCAGTCCCTATTCGCCCTATCCCGGTTTCGCCCCCGCCGCCGGCGCGGTGGGCGAATACAACGGCAAGTTCATGATCAACCAGATGGTGCTGCGCGGCGGGTCCTGCGCCACGCCGGAGCGCCATGTGCGCGCGACCTATCGCAATTTCTTCCATCCGCACCAGCGCTGGCAGTTCTCCGGCGTGCGCCTCGCCGCCGATGGCGCAGGGGACAAGTCCGAGACGGACAGTTTCCGCGACGACGTGCTGCAAGGCCTGGGGCGAACCCCGAAGTCGCTGCCCAGCAAATACTTCTACGACAAGCGCGGCTCGGACCTGTTCGAGGCGATCTGTGCGCTTGAGGAATATTACCCCACCCGCACGGAGACGGCGCTGCTCCGCCGCATCGCGCCTGAGATCGCCGGCGCCGTCCCCAAGGGCGCGGTGATGCTGGAGTACGGCTCCGGCGCCAGCACCAAGACCCGCCTTCTGCTCGATGCGGCGCCCCATCTTTACGCCTACGCGCCCATGGACATCAGTCCGGCGGCGCTGAACGGGGCGGTAGAGGCCATCGAGCGCGATTATCCGGCCTTGAAGGTCGAGCCGATCGTCGGCGACTTCACCCGGCCCCTCGATTTGCCGGCGGACCTGGCGGGACGGCCGAAGATCGGGTTTTTCCCAGGATCGACCATCGGCAATTTCCCGCCTGCTGACGCCGAGGCGTTCCTGAAAGGCGCGCGCCGGCTTCTGGGCCCCGACGCTTATTTCGTCGTCGGCGTCGACATGGTGAAGGACGAAGAGGTGCTGATCGCCGCCTACGACGACGCCGAGGGCGTAACGGCGGCGTTCAATCTGAACCTCCTCGCGCGCATCAATCGCGAGCTCGGCGCCGACTTCGACCTCTCCGCCTTTCGCCACCAGGCCCGCTGGAACGCCCGTGAAAGCCGCATGGAGATGCATCTGGTGTCGAAGACGGCGCAGCAGGCGTCCATCGCCGGCCGTCGGTTCTCATTCACCGAGGGCGAGAGCATCCACACGGAGAACTCCTACAAATATCGTGTGGAGCGCTTCACGGCGCTGGCGGAGGCGGCGGGTTGGACGGTGGAAAAGCTCTGGACCGCGCCGCCGCCGGCGTTTTCGATCTTCCTGCTCAAGGCATGACGGCCGATCTCAGCCAGACATGAGAAAGCGGTCCAGCCAAAAACCTGGACCGTCAAACTCAAAACGCCTTCTGATGGGCGGCTTCTTTTCACCAGCTTGCGGCCAGTGAGGCGACTTGGCGCAGAGCATGGCCGCCAGGATCTTCCGCCGGCGCACGCCCCAAGCGCCGTACGGAAGGGGGTGGAGCGGAGCCCCTTTGAATCAACTCGGTTTGCGACGCGCGCCCTGGGAGGCTTCGCCGCCCTTTCGACCCGCCGCGGCCGCCAGCTCCCGGTTCTGGGAGAAGCTGCGTTTTTCGTTCGGCACGCTCTCACCGCCCTTGCGGGCGATCTCCCGTTGTTTCGCCCGGTCCATCGAGGCGAAACCACGATTGGATTTTCCGCTATTGCTCTGTGTCTCGGCCATGTCGAGTTCCTTTCGGGCTGTATTGGCGCTTCAGCTTGACCGCTTGGGTGCTAAACATGTCGCCAGGACCCAGGTTCCGGATTCGACACACTTTTTCCCCGTGCAGCCAAGCTTGAAGCTTGGCCGGAGGCTGTGTCGGTATGGTTCTTCAGGCGCATTTCGGGTCATGTGCGAGGCCAGGTATGGGACCCAGGTATGAGGAAAGACCGGATGAAGAGCTTTCTGCAGAACCGTTGGCGCGCGCTGTTGGCCGGCGTCCTTGGCGTCTTGGCCGGCGCGCTGGCCCGGACGCATGGACTGCAGATCGGCGCCGCCGTGCTGATCGGTTGGAACTGTGCGGCGGCGCTGTTCTTGATCTCCACCGGCTGGCTGTTGATCACCAGCGATGAGAAGACGGTCCGCGCCAAGGCTCAGGACGAAGATGAGGATCGCGCGGTCTTGATGAGCATGGTCCTGGCCGCGGTCGGCGTCAGTCTCGTCGCCATCGTCGTGGCGCTGAAGGAGGCCAAGCAGCAGCATGGGATTCCGCCCTGGTTGATGGGGCTGGCCGTCTGCACCCTGGTCTTGAGCTGGATGGTGGTGCAGTGCCTCTACACGCTGCACTACGCCCATCGCTATTTCGGCGATCGCGACTCCGACGGGCAGGAGGACGGCGGCATCGAGTTTCCCGGCGCCAAGCCCACCACCTATAAGGATTTCATCTATGTGGCCGTCTGTGTCGGCGCCACTTGCCAAGTCTCGGACTTCGACATCGTCAACTCCAAGTTCCGAAACCTCGTCACCACCCATGCGGCGATAAGCTTCGTCTTCAACACCATGGTGCTGGCGCTCGGCATCAACATCATCGGCAATCTGATGGGCCAATAGGCTGATGAACCGCCGCGCGCCTGCGACGTTGGGGACGCGGCGCCGTCCTGCGGCAGGCGCTATAGTGCGTCCGGTTTCAGCGGCCCAACGGAAAGGGGCCGCAAAAGGCGGGGCGGGAACCTTGGCGAAACTTGACCGTTTCTCAACGGATGTAAGGGGGCGGCGTCAGGCCCGGATTCGGAACCCGACTGACGAGCGCGCTGACACCAGCGTCGCCGGAGGATCGATGCCAAAGCAGATCGTACGTCACGCGCCTTATCTTCGGCGCTACGCTCGGGCCCTGACGGGGTCGCAGGGCGAGGGCGACGATCTTGTGCGCCTGGCCATGGAGCGCATGCTGGAAGGCGTGATCCGCCTCGACGACTCCATCCCGCTCCGCACCGGTCTCTATCGGGCGCTGCACCAGGTGTGGGACGGCCGTGACAGCGCGGCGCAGGATCGCTCCAGCGTCGATCAGAGGCTGCAGACCATGGCGCCGGACCGGCGCGCGGCGCTCTTGCTGGTGGGTGTGGAAGGGTTCACCTCCGGGGAGGCGGCCCAGGTGCTGAACATCTCGCCCGACGAGTTGGAGCGGCGGCTTTCCGGCGCCGAGGCGGATATCGACGAACAACTCGCCACCGATGTCCTGATCGTCGAGGACGAGCCGATCATCGGCCTCGACCTCACACGCCTGGTTCGCGAACTTGGCCATCGCGTCACCGGGGTCGCCGCCACAAAGGACGAGGCGGTGGACTTGGCCCGACAGTCCGCGCCGGGCTTGGTTCTGGCCGATATTCGTCTCGCCGACGGCTCCAGCGGTATCGACGCCGCCACCCAGATCCTGCGCGAATTCGACATCCCGGTGATCTTCATCACCGCTTTTCCTGAGCACCTTTTGACCGGAGAACGCCCCGAACCGGCTTTTTTGATCACCAAGCCCTTCCGCGAAGAGGCGGTGAAGGCGATTATCGCCCAGGCTCTGTTCTTCCATAGTCCGAAGGACGCACGCCAGATCGCTTAGTCGCCCCCCAAGGACGCCTCGAAAACGTCGCTTGGGAGCCCCTCTTCAGGAGACCGCCATGACTGACGCCGCTAAGGACAATTCCAAAGCCAAGGCCTTGAACGACGCCGCCCAGGTCGCCG
>Ga0116226_10002954_pt1 | contig 14947 bp, 8 predicted proteins | sample S1TSphfallax_FD_89692 | JGI IMG/M metagenome (GOLD analysis project Ga0116226, IMG submission 89692) | Host-associated microbial communities from peat moss isolated from Minnesota, USA - S1T2_Fa - Sphagnum fallax MG | ecosystem: Host-associated > Plants > Peat moss > Unclassified | place: USA...
CAATCAGATAGGCGAGCGCCGCCTGCACCATGCCTTAAGCCCCAAAGGCGCGGGCGATATGAAAGGTCGCGAACGCCGCGGCATAGGCCAGCGTCAGCATGTAAAAGAAGGTGACCGTGGGCCAGAGCCAGGAATTGGTCTCCCGCTTAATCACGCCAAGCGTCGCAGCGCATTGGGGCGCGAACACATACCAGGCCAAAAGCGCGAGCGCCGTCGCCAGCGACCAGTGAGCGTGCAGCACGCCCGCAAGGGGGCCGGTCGCGCCCTCCCCGCCCGAAACCGCGTAGACGGTGCCAAGCGCCGCCACCGCCACCTCGCGCGCCGCCATGCCGGGGATCAAGGCGACGGCGATCTGCCAGGTAAAGCCAATCGGACGCAGCAGGGGCTCTAGCCCATGGCCGATCATGCCGGCGAAGCTGTAGTTGATCGCGGGCCCGAGCGCGCCCGGCGGCGGCCCAGGGACGGAGCTTAGAAACCAGACCACGATCATCATGGCCAGGATCACGGTGCCGGCGCGCTTAACGAAAATCTTGCCCCGCGTCAGCACGCCCATGGCCACATTCTTGGCGTCCGGCCGCTTGTAGGCGGGCAGCTCCATCAGGAAGGGCTCGGTCGCGCCGCGCCAAAATATCTTGCGCACCACGAACCCGACCGCCAGCGCGCTCAAAATCCCGGTGGCGTAGAGGCCAAACATAACCAGCCCTTGCAGGCTCGCAAAACCCCCAACCGTTCGGTTCGGGATGAAGGCGGAAATGATCAGGGTGTAGACGGGGATGCGCGCCGAGCAGGTCATCAGCGGCGCAACCAGGATGGTGGTCAGCCGGTCGCGCTTATTGTCGATTACGCGCGCGCCCATAATGCCTGGAATGGCGCAGGCGAAGCTGGAGAGCAGCGGGATAAAGGCCCGACCGTGCAGGCCGGCGCCGCCCATAATTTTGTCCATCAGGAAGGCGGCCCGGGCCATATAGCCAGAGTCCTCCAACAGGATAATGAACAAAAACAGGATCATGATCTGGGGTACAAACACCAGCACGCTGCCCACGCCCGAGATGATCCCATCGCAGATCAGGCTGCGCAGCACGCCGTCGGGCATCACCTGGGTGATCAGGGTGGAGAGATGGTCGAACGCCCCCTTGATCAGGTCCATTGGCGGTTGGGCCCAGCTGAACACCGCCTGGAACATCAAGAACAGGATTGTCAGCAGGATAGCGACGCCCGCAACGGGATGCAGCAGGACGGAGTCTAGCCGCCCCGTCAGGGTGTCGGGGTGAGACGGCGGCCGGATACAGCTCTTGCGAATACGCTCCGCCTCGCCGTGGGCGGTGCGCAATTGGGCTGCGCTGGGCTCGCACCAGGCCGGGACCTCATGGGCCGCGCCCGCCACGGACTCGACCGCAGCCAGAAGCTTGTCCATGCCGCGGCGCCGGGTGGCGACGGTGGTCACGACCGGCATGCCAAGTTCGTGCGACAGGCGGGCGAGGTCGATGCTCCAGCCCTGACGCTCGGCGATGTCGTACATGTTGAGCGCCAGCACCATCGGCCGGCCGATCTGCTTCAGCTCCAGCACCAGACGCAAGACCAGGCGCAGATTGGTGGCGTCGGCGACGCAGATCATCACGTCCGGCGGCGTTTCACCCTCCAGCCGCCCCAGCGCCACGTCACGGGTGATCACCTCATCGGGACTGCGCGCCCGCAAGGAATAGGTGCCTGGAAGGTCAAGCACCCGCAGCGTTTCGCCGTTTGGGCCGTGCGCTAGGCCCTCCTTCCGCTCCACCGTGACGCCGGCATAGTTGGCGACCTTCTGGCGGGCGCCGGTCAGGGCGTTGAACAGGGCGGTCTTACCGCAGTTGGGATTGCCGACGAGGGCCACGCGCAGGGCCTTAGGGCGCACACGGGATAATGTATCCTCGGCGTGATCGACCGATAGGCGCGCTTCAGGAGACTTAAGACTCACTCCGCCGCCTCGGCCATCGCGCCTTGAACCCGAACCAGCACGGCGTCGGCTTCGCGGCGGCGGAGCGCCACGCGCATATCGTCCAGCCGCACGCCGATCGGATCGCGCCCGATCATGCCCTCGTGCAGGATTTCAACCTCTGCGCCCTCGACAAAGCCGATCTCAAGCAGACGGCGCTCTAGCTCGCCCTGCGCCAGGGCCTCAGTCAGACCGGACGCGTCGGGCGCGCCGACCTGCACCACCACACCTCGCAAACCGCGTGCGCCACGGCCCAAGGGCACGATGGCGCCGGCTTGGGGCGCTAACTTCCGAGCGTTGGGCGAGAAGCGAACCACGGCAGGCATCCGGCGGGCGACCAAAGTCGCGAACGATTATCAATATCGTGTCCGCGGTTAAGAATGCAAGAACTCTGACGGTAACGCAGAGGCCGCCGCCGTTCGTCCTGGCCGCGCACTTGCAACGTTGGCTGACGCTTCAATTTTATACTCCCCGAGCGTTGCAAACATTGCGGGTTGACGTCGTCCATAAATCGAACGGCGCCAAAATCTTGGCGCTGTGGGGCATCATTTCAATGCTGCATGTTTGAAGCCCATCTTGGCTAATTTTTAGGCAGTATGTTGCGCGATATTACAAAAATGTGGCCATCTCGGAATGATCGCTTAACTGTGGCGCAGGGTCGCCTAAGGGTGCGGCGGACCTTGAAAAATGGGGTCGTGGGAATGGGGTTGTTACGCCACTGAACCTTCACGGCGCAAAAATTGACGACCCTCACAACCACGAGGTCAATAACAAGTCTGTATATTCAATCGCGTAAACCAGACTGGCGCCTTTCAAAATAAGACGTCCAGCTTGCAATAAAGTAGGCGGCTGAACCGCTTCGTAATTTTATTTAATCGGGAAACGTCGAACGAGGCGTGAAATTTAAAGGGTTTTAAGGGGGCTATCATGAAGAAAAGTCTTTTAGGCGTAAGTACGCTTGCGTTGCTGGCATGTGCGGGGTCGGCTTGGGCTCAGACGGGCGACGCCAGTGTTTCAGAAGTCATCGTGACAGGTACGCGCCAAGTCGGCGTGAAGGCGGCGGACAGCGCCGCGCCAATCCAAATCGTGGGCGGCCAACAGCTGTTCAAGACGGGCGCCATCGATTTGGCGACCGCCCTGGCGACCTCCGTCCCATCCTTGAACGTTCAAACAAACGGCGGCGACGCCGCGGCCGTGGAAGTCGAGTATGCGCTGCGGGGCTTGAGCCCCAACGACACCCTGACCTTGGTCGATGGTAAGCGCCGGCACACCACCTCCAACCTCGCCGTGGACGGCGGCAGCATCTATTCCGGCGGGGCCGGCGTTGACGCAGCCTTTATTCCCGCCGCAGCCATCGATCACGTCGAAGTGCTGACCGACGGCGCAGCCGCCCAGTACGGCTCGGACGCCATCGCCGGTGTGGTCAATATCATTTTGAAGAAGAGCTCCAGCGGCGGCACCATCAACGGAACGGGTGGGGAGTATTTCAACGGCCAAGGCGCAAGCCAGGACTTCTCAGTCAACCAGGGCTTCAATCTCAACGACAAGGGTTTCGTGAACGTCACGCTTGAAGAGCGTACGAAAGATTTGACGACCCTTGGCATCGGCGACATTCGCTTCCAAAGCGCGAACGGCGCGGTTCTTCCGGGGACGACCGGCGAGGCGGCTAACGTGGTGAATGGGCCGAATTACCCACACGAAAACCGCGTGAATGGCGATCCTCAATCCGCCATCTATAACTTCTTCTTCAACTCCGGCTATCACTTCAACGAAGATGTCGAAGGCTATGCGTTCGGCAACTACTCCGCCAACACATCGCAGCACTTTGAGAATTATCGCTCTCCGACCAAGATCGCGGCTGGGTCGTGCCTCGCCCCTTGTACGACGCTGGCGGATCAAGGCGCGGGCCCAACCGTATATGCTGTGCCCAACGGTTTCGATCCGAGTGAAAAGTTCGATCAGAAGGACTATTCGATCACGGCCGGCCTGAAGGGCGTCAAGTTTGGCTGGGATTGGGATTTGTCCACGACCTACGGTGAGAACAGCACCCAGGTCTACGTCATCAATACCGATAACGCCTCGACCTTTCCGACTCTGCAGAACAGCTCGATCACACCGGTCGCCTACCCGCTCCACACGATTTATGACGGCTCTTACGACGCGACGGAATGGACCGGCAGCCTCGACCTAGACCGCTCCTTCCCAATCGGGTTGGCGGCGCCGCTCAACGTCGCCTTCGGGTTTGAAGGGCGCAGAGATACCTACGGCATCGGCGCTGGCGAGCCGGAGTCTTATTTCGGCAGCGGAGCGCAGTCGTTTGCGGGATATTCGCCCGCCGATGCTGGCAGCTACTCCCGCACGAACTATGCCGGGTATATCGATCTGGCGACCAGCCCGATCAAGCACCTGACCGTAGACATCGCCGGTCGTTATGAAAACTACAGCGATTTCGGCTCGACTGAGGATGGTAAGGTCACCGCACGTTATGACCTCACACCGACCCTCGCTGTGCGCGGCACGATCAGCGACGGTTTCCGGGCGCCGACCTTGGCTGAAGAACACTACACCGGCCTGAACGTGGGACCGACGTCAGTGAACGGTCAGTTCGCCCCGAACTCATCGGGCGCGGAACAGGTTGGTTTCCCGTCCTTGAGGCCGGAACAGTCGATCAACTATAGCGCCGGTTTCGTTTTCAAGCCGATCCCGAGACTGCAGATCACGCTCGACGCCTACTATATCCTTTTGCATGATCGGATCCTGAACGGCAGCGGGTTCCAGGCGCTGCAAGCCTATTGCGTCCCCAATGGCACCAACGTCGCCCATACCGCAGCGGCGGTTGTGAAAACCTGTCCCACGGGCTCTTCAGCTCAAGATGTGGTTGTGTCGCCCGACATCCTAAGCGCCCTCTCGGCTCAGGGCGTGACAACGTCAGGCCTCACTCAAGTCGGCGTGTCCGCCTTCATTAACGCGGTGAACACGCGGACCGACGGCATTGATATGACAGCCACCTATTCGTCCGATTTCGGCGAATACGGGCATGTGGATTGGTCGCTCGGCTTCAACTACAACCACACTCAAGTGGCTCAGAATTCGAACCTGCCATCGGCCCTGTACGCCTCAAATGCGGCGATCGGGATCAGCCAGACGAAGTTTTTGAATACCGACGGAGCGAGCGATCTAACGACCGCGCCGCCGCGTGAGAAGCTGATCCTCCAAGGCTTTTGGACAAAAGGCCCGTGGAGCGTGAACCTTCGCGAGACGGTTTACAACGACATGTCCGAATATGTGAGCTCGCCGTCGATCCTTGAAAAGATTGGCACGACCGGAATTACCGACCTGGATATCGGCTACAAAGTAACACACAATATAAAGTTGGATTTTGGCGCCAACAATCTGTTCAATATCATTCCGCCGATTATTCCGAATAACAGCACAGGTCAGCCGAACAGCGGCGCACTCGTCTACAACTTGCCGTACGGCTTCGCGCCGTGGGGTCAGGACGGGGGCTACTACTACGGCCGCGTGACCCTGACCTACTAAGCTGGGCGCCGGCTAACCGGCTCCCTTCCTATTTGGAAGGCCCTTCGCCATACTGGCGAGGGGCCTTTTTCTTACGCCCAGTTATGATGGTTCGGTCATGGCCAACGGGCCTTCGAAATCGCTGACAGCGGATATCGATTACGCATCCGCCATCCTTGCGACCGAACCCGAAACGGCCGAACGCGAGGCCAGGGCGTTTTTGCGGCTGAGGCCCAATGACCCCCGCGGTCTCTTGATTGTCGCCTCCGCGAGGCGCCGACAGGGCGATCCGACGGCAGCGCTGGCGATCCTGAAACCCCTGGCCGCCGCATTTCCGCGCGCGGCCCATACCCGTTACGAGCTGGGCATGACGCTCGCCGCCCAGGGTCAGCCCGAAAAGGCCATCGAAGCGCTTCGCCAGGCCGTCTCCCTCAAGCCGGACCTGACCGAGGCCTGGCGCGCGATGGGTGAGCTCTTCTTCGCCCAAGGCGACAATGCGAGCGCCGACGCCGCCTTCGCCGCCCACGATCGGGCCATGATCCGCGACCCTGCCCTCGCCTCCGCCGCCGACCCCCTCTATGGCGGTCGCCTGGATGAGGCCGAGCGTAAGCTACGCGACCTGATCGTAACGCGGCCCAACGACGCGGCCGTCTACCGCCTGTTAGGTGAGACGCTCAATCGGATGGGACGTTATGAGGCGGCCGAAACGGTCCTCGACCACGCCCTGCGCTTAGACCCCAGCCATGAAGGCGCGCGGTTTTCGCACGCCAACGCCCTGTTTCATCAGCAAAAGGCCCCGCAAGCGATCATCGCGTTACAGCCTCTGATCACCAAATATATGACGGACGCGCCGTACCTGAACCTGCTGGCCGCCTGCCTCAATCTCGTGGGCGACTTTGAGCAGGCGATCCAGATCAATGAGGATCTGCTCAAGACCCATCCCAAGCAGCCCAAGATCTGGCTGAACTACGGCCATGCGCTGCGCACGGTCGGCCGACAAGACGAGGCCATCGCCGCCTATAAGCGCTGTATCGCGCTCGCCCCGGGCCTGGGCGACGCCTACTGGAGTCTGGCCAACCTCAAGGTCGCCTCGTTCACCCCAGAGGAAGTCGCCGCGATGGCGGACCAGCTCGGCCGCGCCGACTTGCCCGCCGAAGACCGGTTGCACCTGCATTATGCGCTCGGCAAGGCGCTGGAGGATCGTCGCGATGCGGCCGGCGCGTTCGAAAACTACGCCGCAGGCGCCAAGCTCCGCCGCGACGCGACGCCCTACGACGCCAATGAGACCACTGCGCTCACGGCGCGCTCCATTGCGCTTTTCACGCCAGCCCTCGTCGCCGCGGCTTCGGGCGGCTGTAAGGCGCCAGACCCCATCTTCATCGTCGGCCTACCGCGCTCAGGCTCTACGTTGATCGAGCAAATCTTGGCCAGCCACTCAGAGGTGGAGGGCACGATGGAGCTTTCGGACATCGGCCTCATCGCCAAGGCTCTCAAAGGCACGCACCCTGATGGATCGCTGTTGCAGTATCCCGATACGCTCAAAGATCTTAGCGCCGATCAGCTGACCGCGCTTGGCGAAGGATTTTTGGCCGATACACGTGTGCACCGGCCGCTGGGACGTCCCTTCTTCACCGACAAGATGCCCAACAATTTCCAGCATATAGGGCTGATCCAGCTGATTCTGCCCAACGCCAAGATCATTGACGCCCGACGCCATCCGCTCGGCGCCTGCTTTTCGGCGTTCAAGCAGCACTTCGCCCAGGGCCAGAACTTCTCCTACGATCTCATCGATCTCGGCCGCTACTATCGCGACTACGTGAACCTGATGGCCCACTACGAAACCGTGTTTCCCGGCAAAATCCATCGCGTGATCTACGAGGACATGGTGGAGGACACCGAAGCTGAAGTGCGGCGCCTACTCGACTATTGCGGGCTGCCCTTCGAAGCCGGCTGCTTGAAATTCTATGAAAACGACCGGGCCGTGCGCACCGTCAGCTCTGAACAGGTGAGAAAGCCCATCTTCCGCAGCGGCCTAGACCAATGGAAACGCTTCGAACCTTGGCTCGACCCACTCAAGTCGGCGCTTGGGCCGGCGCTGGAGCATTGGCGCTAAGGACCTTGCGCATGGCGACGATGGCCAAGCTGCCACCGCCAGGCAAAGGCGCCTCGCGACGCTCTAGCTGTTCATACCCGTAACGGCTGTAGAACGGCACACCGGTCAAGGTGGCGCCGAGCTCCAGCGCGGTGAAGCCCGCCTTAACCGCCGCCGCCTCGCAAGCGTTCAGAATGGCCGCGCCCACGCCCTGACGTGCGGCGCCGGGATGAACGAAAAAGGCGCGGATGCGGGCGGCGTCGATGCCGGGGACCAACAGACTGTCATCCCGGTCCGCCACGGAGTCGGCGCCAAATAGGGTGCGCCGACGGCTCCAGCCGCCGCAGCCGGCCAGGGCGTCGCCATGCTCAGCGATAAAATAGGTCTCATCGGCAATCAGTTGACGGTCCACGCCGAACACCGAGCCCAGCGCAGCGTCGAGCTGGGCCGGCGAATAGTCCCCAGCCTGGAGGCCGCGCACAGACGCCTCAATCAAGCCATTCAGCGCCAGAATGTCCGCCGCCGTCGCGATTCGTATCGTCAACGCCACAAGATCTTCCTCAAGCCACGGCCCGCGCACCGGCGCCCACCTTGCCCCGCCGGGTGCGCTTAACCGGCAGAGTAAAGCTGACGGTGGTGCCAAGGCCGGGCTCGCTTTCAAGCTCGAACACGCCGCCATGCAGTTCAACCAGGGACTTGGTGAGGGCGAGGCCAAGGCCCGAGCCCGCCTGAGCCTTTGCGTGCTGGGTTTCGATCTGCTCGAACGGTTTGGCCAGGCGGCCGATATCCTCCTGGGCGATGCCAATGCCGGTATCGCAGACGCTGATCTGCAACCGATAATCGGCGGTCTCTTCGCCCAGGCTCCAGACCTTCACGTCGATCCGCCCGCCTGCCGGCGTGAACTTTATGGCGTTGGAGATCAGGTTGAGCAGGATCTGCTTCACGGCGCGATAGTCAGCCTCGATCTCGGGCAATCCTTGGGGTACGGCGCTCGCCAAGACGAGATTGGCGGCATCCGCCCGGTTGCGCATCAGCCGGGTCACGTCATCGACCACATCTTCGATGGCCATCCAGTCGAGGCTGAGACTCATCTTGCCGGCTTCGATTTTGGACATATCGAGGATGTCGTTGATCAGGGCCAACAGGTGTTGGCCCGAACTCAGAATGTCCTGGGCGTACTCCTTGTAACGCCGGTCGCCGAGGACGCCGAACATCTCATGCACCATGATATCGGAAAAGCCGTTGATCGCGTTCAAAGGCGTGCGCAGTTCGTGGCTCATATTGGCCAGGAATTCGCTCTTGGCGGTGTTGGCGCTCTCGGCGCGCATCTTCTCCTCTTGGTACTTCTGAGCCAACTCGGTCAGTTTGAACTGGGACTCCCGGAGCCGCGTCACCGCCTGCTGTAGCGCCTCTTCATTCAGCCGCCGGGCCTCCTCCTGGCTCTTGATGGCCGTGACGTCGGCCGCCGTCATCACCAGACCGCCCTCGGCCGTTCGGCGCTCGGAAATCTGCAACCAGCGCCCATCGACTGTCTCAACCTCCCGTGTACCGTGGGCGTTTGCGGGCGGACTGGCTTCGCGGCGGACGGCCAGTTCGACAAGCTGTTGGACAGAGCTGCGTTTGGCGCCCGGCTGAACCATCTTGGGGTCGAGCATGAAGAAGCTGCGAAAGGCGCCGTTGCACATCAACAGGCGCCCGCGGCGGTCCCACAGCACGAAGGCTTCGGACACACTGTCGATGGCGTCGTGCAACCGCCGCTCTGCCGCAAACGCCCGCTGTTCGGCGACCCGCTCCTCTGTCACGTCCAAGGCGACGCCGATCAAGGTGGCGTAGCCCCGGACATCGGGGTCGCCAAACGCTTGGCCACGCGCATCCAACCACGCGAAGCCGCCGTTAGGTCGGGGCACGCAAAAGGTAACGTCGAGGGCCCCAAAGGTCACAGCGCTATGCAAGGCGCTGCGCACCTTCGCTTGATGTTCGGGCGAGATGCGGCTGATGAATTCCTCGGTAGAGACCAGGCCGCCGCCGCCCCACCCCATCATCACACCTGTCATATCCGACATCAAAACCTGTTCGTCTTGCAGTCGCCACTCCCAGATGCCGCAACGCGCCGCCTCCACGGCCATGCGGAACTTTCGCTCGCTCTCGTTACGCAAGGCTGCAGCCCGGACGGCCCGACGGGTTTGAGCCACCATCAGCAGCATCAAGATCGCGCAGACCACGGTTGGGGCCACAAAGCTGAAGATATTGGATATCTGACTGCGCCGCAGAGCGTCCGCCGACGGCGCTTCTACGCCCCCGATCAATTGGGCGTCCGACGTGGCGGCCAACACGAGCTTGGCCTTGTGGTCCATATCGAGCGTGGCCTCGACAGCGCCGCCATGATCGACGGCGTCTCGAACCTGAGACGGGGCGACACCCAGCGCCGCCAACTCGGTGTGCGTCGAAGCCAGACCTGAGGCGGCGACGATCACGCCGTTGCGTCCGGTGAGCAGAGCCAGCCGCCCGGACTGCCCGTCAACCAAACTCTTAAGGTCGGCGGCCAGGATCAGAACGAGCCGCCCTCGAGGCGTTTCCACCGGTGTTGCGATATAGGTCCAGCGCACCCGCGCCCCTGGAGCGACGTCCGCCGTGGCAGCCGATCTCGGCGCCGGCGCACCGACCCAGACGCCCTGCCCCGCCTGACTGGCCGCGCCGGCTGCGGCTGGCCAAGCGGCATCGTTGGCATGGCCAGAGACCGCCAGTATGCGCCCGCCTGCGCCGACAACCGCGGCGCCCGCCGCCGTCGGCCGCGCGTAACGAAGCGCCTGATCGACAGCGTCCTGCGGCTCCTCAGGATTGGCGCTCAAAAGGGCGGCGGCGGGCTGGCTGCTCATCTCCAATCGGGTCAGGGCGGTCTGCGCGTGGGCTGCGAGCAGTTCGGCCGCTGTTCTTGCGTCGTGATCAGCCGGCCCCGCCGACTTGATCAGCCGATCCGCGGCGACCACCATATAGAGGCCCAGCATGACGACGGCCAAAATGACGGCGATCCGAAAGGTAATTGGAAACGCTGACCCAGCCGACAGCACCTCATCGGCTGACGCTTCGAGTCTGTCCGCGCCGTTTAAGCCTTTTGCCGCGCGGCTAGCCAAGCGGGCGCCTCCCGAATCTCTACCTAAATCTTAACCGGGGGCGGTCTTTCGTGTCATCAGACGAGACGCGGAAAGCTGGGGCCATTCTACCCAAGAGGTCATTCCGTCTCGGGCGTCTGCTCCAGCGTTTTTCCGACCAGTTCCCGAACGTTTTTGGACAGAGTCGGGGCCGCGGCGATACGAGCCAATTCGACGCGCATCAGCTCGGCCAAGTCCTCACGATAGCGCCTAAAATCGCCCAAGGGGCTCACAAGCCGCGCGGCGAGACCGGGATTGTAGCCATCGACCCGCAAGATCTGATCGGCCAGGAAGCCATAGCCGACACCGGTTTCGTCGTGAAACCGGAAGGGATTGGCGTTGGCGAAGGTGGACACCAACGCCCGGAAGCGATTTGGAACCTTGGCGTCAAAGGCCGGATGGCCCGTCAGGCCCACGACCTTGCCCAAGACGTCGGCGAAGGGCGATCGCGCCTGGACCGCGAACCATTTGTCGATGACCAGAGCGTCGCGCTCCCAACAGCTGTAGAAGGCCGCAAGCGCCTGATCGAACGGCTCGCCGCCAATCTGCATCAGGGCGTTCAGGCCGCCCATGGCGTCGGTCATGTTGGCGGCGGCTTCAAAATGGCCCTTAGCGCGCGCGGCGACGGTGGCCGTCGGGGCTGCGACCAGCATATCCAGCGCCGCATTGCGCAGGGCCCGTCGCCCAGCCGCCGCGGCGTCTGCGCTGAATTCGCCGGGTTCCTGCAAGACGCCGTGGAGCTCGGTCAGGAGGTCGCCCAAATGCACGGCGATGCGCGCACGAAGCGCTTCGCGGGCCTCATGGATCGCGCGCGGATCGGCGCGGCGCAATGACATGACCAGGTCCTGTTCGCTCGGAAGCTCCAGAGCCAAGGCCTTGAAGGCGTCATCGGCGTTGGGATCGCGGAGGGTCCGCCCGAGCGCCTCGGCGAATCGGATTTCGCTCACCTCATCCGGCTCGCCTGCGATTCGGCGCAGCATCAGATCCCGCGCCAGCCCTTGGGCCGCCTCCCAGCGGTTGAACAGATCGGGGTCGTGGGCCAAGAGCACGAAGGCGTCCTTGGCCGGAGCGTCGGTCGAAAGCACGACCGGCGCGGAAAAGCCGCGCAAGGCGGAAACCACCGGCGCCGCCGCAACGCCTTCCAGCCGCAAACGGGTTTCAGCACGGTCGAGCACGATCACCGTCTCGTCGGTCACGCCGCCCGCATGGGGCGCCGTAAAGGTCTGAGCACGACCCTCAGCGTCCAACAGCCCTAAGCGAATGGGGATCGGAAGCGGCTCTTTGTGGGGCTGACCCGGCGTGGCGGCGGTCGACTGGATAAAGGTCAGGTCGAGCGCCTGGGCGGCCTCGTCATAGGCGGCGTGCAGCGACACCCGCGGCGTGCCAGCCTGGTTGTACCAGACCATGAAGGCGTCGAGATCGCGGCCTGAGGCCTCGGCGAAGCAGGCTACGAAAGCCTCTACTGTTGTCGCGGTCCCATCCCAGCGCTCAAAATAGAGATCCATGCCACGCCGGAACTCCACGGGCCCCAGCAGGGTACGCAGCATGCCGATGATCTCGGCGCCCTTCTCATAGATGGTGGCGGTGTAGAAGTTATCGATCTTCACATAGCTGGACGGCCGCACCGGGTGGGCGAGAGGGCCGGCGTCCTCGGGGAACTGACGGGCGCGCAGGGCCCGCACGTCTTTTATGCGCTGAACCGCCGCGCCGCGCTGATCAGCGGAGAAGCTCTGATCGCGAAACACGGTAAGCCCCTCCTTCAGGCAGAGCTGAAACCAGTCGCGGCAGGTGATTCGGTTGCCGGTCCAATTGTGAAAATATTCGTGGGCGACCACGCTCTCGATCCGCTCATAGTCCATATCGGTCGCGGTCGCGGCGTCGGCCAGCAGAAGCGAGCTGTTGAAGATGTTCAGCCCCTTGTTCTCCATGGCGCCGAAGTTGAAGTCGCGCACGGCGACGATCATGAAGAGATCCAGGTCGTACTCGCGACCAAAGACCTGTTCGTCCCAGGCCATGGACCGCTTCAGCGCCCCCATCGCATAGAGGGCCCGGGTCGCCTGGCCAGGATCGACATAGATGCGCAGATCGACATTGCGACCCGTCATGGTCGTGAAGCTGTCGGTCAGCTCGTCCAGGCGGCCGGCGACGAGGGCGAACAGATAGCAGGGCTTAGGGTACGGGTCGTTCCAGACGGCGAAATGGCGCCCGCCGTCCAGCTCACCCTGCTGCACCAAATTGCCGTTGGACAACAGGCGCGGATAGGCCGCCGCTTCGGCCTCGATCCGCACCGTATAGCGCGACAAGACATCAGGCCGGTCGAGGAAATAGGTAATCTTGCGAAAGCCCTCCGCCTCGCACTGGGTGCAGAAGCGACCACCCGACATATAGAGCCCCTCCAGCGCCGTATTGGCCGCGGGCTCAATCTCCACCTCGGTTTCAAGCACGAAGGTTTGCGGGGGTTGCGGGATCGTCAGGCTGTCGGCCCCGACCTCATAGGCGCCCGGCGCCAAGGCCTCGCCGTCGAGCTTGATCGAGATCAGCTTGAGCCGCACCCCGTCCAAGCGCAGCGGTTCAGGCTCGGAGCCGAGGCGACGCATGGCGAGCGTGGCCTTCACCCGCGTCGCGTCAGGCGACAAGGCGATATCGAGCCCGGTCGACTCGATGACAAAGGCGGGCGGCTGATAGTCAGCTAGCCGGATAGCGAGGGGCTGTTCGGTACGCATTTGGCTCATGTAACCAGATCGATGCCGATCCGCCACCGTGGTGGGCGGGGCGGGTTTGGTCTTTTTTTAAGCGCCCATCTCGCGGTTACGCTTCACAGCCGCTCGGCCGGCCTGATTGATCAAGGCGGCGAGGCGGTCGTCGCGGTCGAACTCGGCCAGGGCGGCGGCGGTGACGCCGTTGGGGCTAGTGACCTCCACCCGCAGCTGGGCGGCGGGCTTGCCCGTGGCCTCCAGAAGCGCCGCAGCGCCCGTAAAGGTCAGGGTCGCGAGTGAATCGGCCATCTCGGGGCTCAGGCCCAGGTCCCGGCCTGTTTGCGCTAAAAGCTCGGTGAACCGGTAAAAGTAGGCGGGGCCGGAGCCCGAGACAGCGGTGACGGCGTCGATCAGGCCTTCGTCTTCCAGCCAGAACACCTCGCCCGCCGCCTGCAGCAAGCCTTGCGCAAACGCCCGGTAGGCCGAGGTCAAGGGCGCATCGGGGACGGCGGCGACCGCGCCCCGGCCGATCGCGGCCGGCGTATTGGGCATGGTGCGCACGACCGCTGGGCCCGAGCCCGCACAGCGCCGAAGGGTCGTCAGCGAGACGCCGGCCGCCACCGAAAGCACAAGGGCCTTATCGTCCAGATAGGGAGCGATCTCGGTCAGCGTCGGTGCGATCATCGCGGGCTTGACGGCCAAAACCACGCAAAGCGGCCCCGATAGACCTGCCAGCGCCTCCAAGCCGGATAGCACGTGTGCGCCCTCGATCCGATCAAGTTTCGGATCAACGACAGCGATGGGCGCGATGGCGGCGGCGACCCAACCCCGAAGCAGCGCGCCGCCCATATTGCCGCAGCCGATCAGCACAACCTGCATGTCACATGTCTCTTAGGCGCTTGGACGGTTAGCGATAGGCGCTGGGCGGATCGCCGACCAGGTGGGCTGCGGCGGCTTCTGCGGCGGCGGCGTCGCGAGCGACGATGCAGCGCGCCAACTCCCGATGCCGCTCCACATCGGCCAGCTGATCATCCGGCGACTGGCGCTCCATCGCCCAAATCCAGAACCGGGTCGCCACGTTTTGCAGCGATACGACGAAGCGCGCCAGGGTTGGGTTCTGGGTGGCTGCCGCCACAGCCTTATGAAAGTTCCGGTCCATGACCAGCATGGCGCGGACGTCGCCCGCAGCTATGGCCGCCTCGGCGCCTTCGAACGCGCTGGTGATAGCGATAAGGTCCACCTCGCTCGCCTTTTCAGCCGCAAGCGCCGCGGTCCGGGCCTCCAACATATGACGCACCTGGAAGGCGTTTTCGATCTCGCGCAGGTCAAGCGGCGCCACGACCGTGCCGACCCTTGGCCGGCGCACCACCAAACCCTCTAACGCTAACCGCCCCAGCGCATCGCGAACGCCCGCAACGCCTGTGGCGTAACGCGCCGCCAAGACGCGCTCATCCAAAACGCTCATTGGCGCGAGATCACCCAGGATGATGTCTGTCAGCAACTTTTCGTAGGCGTGGGA
>Ga0116226_10002956_pt1 | contig 14943 bp, 14 predicted proteins | sample S1TSphfallax_FD_89692 | JGI IMG/M metagenome (GOLD analysis project Ga0116226, IMG submission 89692) | Host-associated microbial communities from peat moss isolated from Minnesota, USA - S1T2_Fa - Sphagnum fallax MG | ecosystem: Host-associated > Plants > Peat moss > Unclassified | place: USA...
CGCGCGCTCGGACCGGCCGCGGCGCATCGCCCTGCATCATGGCGATGTTCTCGTCTGGGGCGGGCCGTCGCGGCTCAACTTCCATGGCATCGCGCCGCTGAAGCCGGGGGTGCATCCGGAGCTTGGGGCGCAGCGGATCAATCTTACCTTTCGCCAAGCCTACGCATGAATATTGCGAAATTCGACAAACTCTGCGGGTCGCTGCCCGGCGCCAGTTTCGTTGTTCAATGGAGCGATGCGCATGTCTATAAGGTCGGCGGCAAGCTGTTCGCGATGGCGAATAGATGGGAAGGCGAGCTTGCCTTCATCCTGAAGACCAGCCCGCTGGCCTGCGAGATTTTGCGGCAGCAAGGCATCGCCAGCCTTGCCCCGTATCTTACCCGCGGCAACTGGGTGCGGATCGGCAATCCCACAATGCTGAGCGATGCCGAACTCGCCAGCTATATCCGGCAATCCTACGATATCGTCGTGGCCAAACTGCCGAAAGCGGTCAGGGCGGGCTTAAACTAGGGCCTGGAGTTTCGGCATGCCGGCCACCGCGGTTTCGGCAATGACGGTTTGGAAAGCCGGATTGCCGGTTGGCTGCGGGTTGATCTCGATGGTCCGGCAGCCGCGGCCGTTGCCGCGCGCCGCCTGCACCAGCCCGGCCGCGGGATACACAACGCCGGAGGTGCCGATGGCGACGAAGATATCGGCTTGCGCCACGGCGTCGTAAATCTCGTCCATCCGGTAGGGCATCTCGCCGAACCAGACGATGTCTGGCCGCATCTGCCCGGCTTGCCCGCAAGCCTGGCAGGCGAGATCGGTCCCCGCGTCGTCCGCATGCCAGACGACGTGCCCGCAGGCGGCGCAGCGCAGCTTGCGGAGCTCGCCATGCATATGCAGCAAGCGCTTTGAGCCGGCGCGGTCATGCAGGTCATCGACATTCTGCGTCACCAGCAGAAAATCGCCGGGCCAGCCTTGCTCCAGTTTCGCCAGCGCCAGATGCGCCGCATTCGGCTGCACTGTCCGCAACTGCGCGCGCCGCGCGTTATAGAAGCGATGCACCAGAACCGGATCGCGGGCGAAGGCCTCGGGCGTCGCCAGATCCTCGAAGCGATGCGTCTCCCACAGCCCGTTATGGTCCCGGAATGTGGAAATGCCGGATTCCGCCGAAATCCCGGCCCCGGTTAGAATAACGATGTTCGGCATCCCCTCTCCTTCCGCCCGCACGCTTCACCGCTTGCCGCCAATAAGCTAAGCTGCCGCACAGCCAAGCGTAAACCGAAGGAAATGCGGCATGAAAATCGCGGATGACGTCACCGACCTGGTCGGCAATACCCCGCTGGTGCGGATCAACCGCCTGGGCGCCGGCCTGCCCGGCAAAATCGTCGCCAAGCTGGAATTCTACAACCCGTCGAACTCGGTGAAGGACCGGATCGGCGTGGCGATGATCGCGGCGGCCGAGAAAGCCGGGCTGCTCAACAAGGATTCGATCATCGTCGAGCCGACCTCCGGCAATACCGGCATCGCGCTGGCCATGGTGTGCGCCGCCAAGGGGTATAAATGCATCCTCACCATGCCGGAGACCATGAGCAAGGAACGCCGCGCGGTGCTGCGCGCCTATGGCGCCGAGGTGGTGCTGACGCCAGGGCCGGACGGGATCGCCGGGTCGATCCGCAAGGCCGAGGAAATCGTCGCCTCCGGCCCCAACCACTTCATGCCGCAGCAATTCAATAACCTTGCCAATCCGGAAGTCCACCGCCGCACCACCGCCGAGGAAATATGGAAGGATACCGACGGCAATGTCGACTATCTGGTCTCCGGCATCGGTACCGGGGGCACCATTACCGGTGTTGGCGAGGTGATCAAAACCCGCAAGCCTTCGTTCAAATCGGTGGCGGTGGAGCCTGACGCCTCGCCGGTGCTGTCCGGCGGGGCGAAGGGACCGCATGTCATCCAGGGCATCGGCGCCGGCTTCGTGCCGGCGGTGCTGAATACCCATATCTATGACGAGATCATCCGGGTGACCAATGAGGACGCGCTGGCCACCGCACGGCGCGCCGCCAAGGAGGAAGGCCTGCTGGTCGGCATCTCCTCCGGCGCCACATTATGGGCCGCCATGCAGGTCGCGGCGCGGCCGGAGAATGCGGATAAGTTGATCGTGACCATTATCGCGAGTTATGGGGAGCGGTATTTGAGTACGGCGCTGTTTGCCGGGTTGAGTGATTAGGGGAAGCGGTTCTTTTTTGAAAAAAAGAACCAAAAAACTGTTGGGGCTGGCATAGTTAAGCATGGATCAACGCTTTGTATCGATCAACAGCGTCCGCGAATTTAGCAAGATTTGTCAAGGGTTTACCGGCTTCGCCGGCGCTTCGCGCCCTTCACAAACCTTGCTAAATTCGCGGAGAATGCGACGATCGAAAAATGATTGACTCTCAATGGGGTAAGGGCTCAGAGCCGTCCTTATCTATGCCAGCCCCAAACTTTTTTTAATTTGGGACATGGGGCGTGGCGCGCGCCAGCGCCCGCAGCCCAGAGTCAAAGAAGTTTTTTGCGCCGCTTTTTTTCAAAAAAGCGGCTGCTTAATGCAGGGTTTCCTCGAAGAGCTTGAATAAGGCTTGCCAGTGCCGCTCAGCGGCTTCTGCGTTGTAGATGGGGAAGTCGGTCATGGTCCAGCCATGGGCGGCGCCGGGGTAGATTTCGCAGAGATGGTCGACGCCGGCCTCGGTCAGGGCTTGTTCCAGGCGCTCGGCTTGCTCGGGCGGGTAGGAATTGTCGTTTTCGGCGCCGGCGACGTAGATGCGGCCCATGATTTCCGGGGCCACCAGATGCGGGCTTTGATCGGAATCGGTTGCGAGGCCGCCGCCGTGGAAGCTGGCGGCGGCGGCGATGCGTTCGGGGTAGGTGCCGGCGACGGTGAGCGAGATGCCGCCGCCGAGGCAATAGCCGGTGGTGCCGACCTTGGTGCCTTCGACGTCTTTGCGGGTGTCGAGATATTCGAGGAAGGCGGCGGTGTCGGCGGCGGCGCGGCGGTTGTCGGTTGAGCTGAAGAGATGGCCGAGGGCGGCGCGGATGTCCGGCAGTTTGAACACTTCTTTCGGGTCCATCGGCGCGTACTGGCCGGCGCGGTAGAACAGGTCCGGCAGCAGCACCAGGTAGCCGCCATCGGCGAGTTTCTGCGCCATGTCGATCAGCGCCGGGCGGATGGCCAGGCCGTCCATGTAGAAAATCGCGGCCGGCCAGGGGCCGGCACCTTCCGGCGTCAATACATAGGTTGGGCAGGCGCCGTCGGCGGTGCGGATGGAGATTTTTTCCTGCGGCATGTTGCGTTCCTTGCTGGCTGGTCCCGGTTGCGGGTGAGTGTCGCCAAGGGCGGGCGGCGCGTCAATGTTTCCGGGCAGCACCTATGACCTAATCGCCTGGATCAACCCGGTTTTTGATGCTTTATGGCGCTATGCCGAGCCTGAACGAGCTTGTTTTCGCGCTGAAAACCTTCGCCGGGGCGATGGCGGCGCTGGGGCTGGCGTTCTGGCTGGGGCTGGATAATCCGTACTGGTCGATGGCGACCGCGTTTATCGTCGCGCAGCCGCTGACCGGGGCGATGCGGTCGAAGGCGATGTACCGGTTTTGCGGCACGTTCATCGGCGGCGTGGCGGCGGTGGTGATGATCCCGACTTTGGTCAACGCGCCGGTGCTGCTGAGTATGGCGATGGCAAGCTGGATCGGGCTTTGCCTGTATTTGTCGCTGCTGGACCGTTCCGCCCGGGCCTATTTGTTCATGCTGGCGGGCTACAGCGCCGGGATTATCGGTTTTCCGACCATTCCCGAGCCGGGCACGATTTTTCATGTGGCCGTCACCCGGGTTGAGGAGATTTCGATCGGCATTGTCTGCACCTCGCTGTTCGGGACGGTGCTGTTTCCGCGGCCGCTGGGTCCGGTGCTGGCGGCGCGCATCCTTGCCTGGGTAAAACCGGCCGCGGATTGGGCGGTTGCCGCGCTGGCCGGCGAGCCGGAGGATGCGGAGGCCAAGGCCAGCCGCCGGCGGCTGGCGGCCGAGGCCGCCGATATCAGCATGATGACGTCGCAGCTGGCGTTCGACACCTCGCATCTGCGCGGCGCCACCCGCCATGTGAGCCGGCTGCGGCTTTATGTGCTGAGCCTGATGCCGGTGATCAGCTCGATCGGCGACCGGGTGGCGCAATTGCGCGAGGCCGGCGGCGTGACGCCGAATTTGCAGAAATTGCTGACCGAGTGCAGCGAATGGATCAGCCATGGCTATGACGCGCCGAACAGCGTGCCGGACGGGCTGCTCGCCGAGATCAGCGCGCAGGAGCGCGATGATGAAGACCGGGTGTGCTGGGAGGGGATTTTGCGCACGACCTTGCTGGTGCGGCTGCAGGAGCTGGTGAGCATGGTGCGGCATGCGCGGCTGATCCGTCACCATATCATCGATGGTGAGCCGGAGGTTCCGGTTTACGAGAATGACCCGGCCGGCCTGGCGGTGCCGCAGCAGGTGCGCGACCATGGCATGGCCCTGCTTTCCGCCTTTGCCGCCGGGCTGACGCTGCTGCTGGTGTGTTCGTTCTGGATTTATACCGGATGGTCCTATGGCGGCGGCGCTGCCTTGATTGCCACCGTTGCCTGCTCGTTTTTTGCCGCGCAGGACGATCCGGCGCCGGCCATTGCGCTGATGATCCGCAACTCGCTGATCGCCATTTCCGGCTCCGGATTCTACCTGTTCGCTGTTTTGCCGCGGGTGGAAACCTTTCCGGAACTGATGCTGGTTCTGCTGCCGGCCGGCTTGATGATCGGCATTCTGATCTCGCGGCCGGCGACGTTTGGCACCGGCATGGTTCTGGGCGCATTCGGCAGCACCAATCTTGCCTTGAACGACAGCTACAAGGATGATTTCCAGGCGTTCATCAATAGCGCTGTCGCCTTGATCCTTGGCTTGACGGCAGCCTTGATCGTCACCCGGCTGATCCGCTCGGTCGGTGCGGCCTGGAGTGCGCGGCGGCTGTTGCGGGCCGGCTGGCGTGACGTGGCGATGGCCGCGACGGTGCAGGATTCGCAGGACCGCGCGCATCTGACCGGCATCATGCTCGACCGGCTGGGCTTGCTGATGCCAAGGCTGGCTGCCGTCTCGCCCGGCGCCGATATCGCCGCCGCCGATGTGCTGACCGATTTGCGGGTTGGCCTGAACGCGATTGGATTGCAGCGTGAAATGCATCATCTCTCGGCAGATGAGAAGGCGCGGACCGAACCGGTGCTTGCCGGTGTGGCCGAGCATTATCGCGGCAACCCTTTGCTGGCGCCGGATATTTCATTGCTACATTGTATCGATAAATCGATCCTGCTGATTGCCGCGAATCTTGAATCGGCGCATGAGCGGCATCATCGCGAGGCGCTGATGATGCTGGTGGGATTGCGCAGCGTGCTGTTCCGGCAGGCTCCCTCGCCGTTCCAGGATATGGCGATGGCGGCATGATCGGCGAGGTTGATATTTACGGTGTGCTGTTTCCGCCATTGCTGGTCTGGCTTGGCATTGCCTATCTGGTTGCGGTGGTGGTGCGGGCCGGTCTTAGCCGGCTTGGCTTCTATAATTATGTCTGGCACCGGCCGCTATTCGACCTTGCGGTGCTGATGATTTTGCTCGGCGGCGTCTCCGCCATTGCAAACCATATTTTTTGAAGTTTCACGCAAGATGAACAAGAATTCCTTTCTGCCGCGGTTTTTCGTCACTCTGGTGGTGGTGGCGATTGCGGCGGTGATCGGCTGGCAGCTTTGGGTGTATTACATGCTCGATCCGTGGACGCGCGACGGGCGGGTGCGGGCCGATGTGGTGCAGCTGGCGCCGGATGTCTCCGGCCTGGTTTCCGCGGTCTTCATTCAGGACAATCAGGCGGTTAAAATTGGCGATCCGTTGTTTCAGATCGATCGGGCGCGGTTTGTTCTGGCGCAGGCGCAGGCGGCTGCGCGTGTCGCCAAGGCGAGGGCGACGCTGGCGCAGGCGGCCTCCGACGCGCGGCGGGTTGACAGCCTTTCCGGCAACGCCGTGGCCGCGCAGACGCGGGACCAGAGCAACACCGATGTGCTGGAAGCGCAGGCCGCCTATGCGGCGGCTTTGGCCGATGCGGGTGTCGCGCAGCTCAATCTGGACCGCGCCACCGTGCGCGCCACGGTCAACGGCATTGTCACCAATTTTTCGATGCGGCCGGGCGATTATGTGACCGCCGGCAATGCGGTTGTGGCGCTGGTCGATACGGATTCGATTTATGTCGATGGCTATTTCGAGGAGACCAAATTGCCGCGCATTGCGGTTGGCGATGCGGCGCGCGTGACCTTGCTGGGCGGCGGTCCGCCGCTTGCCGGCCATGTGCAGAGCATCGCCGCCGGCATTGCCGATACCGAACGCAATGAAAGTGCGAATTTGCTGGCCAATATCAATCCGACCTTCACCTGGGTGCGCCTGGCGCAACGCGTGCCGGTACGCATTCAGCTTGATCACGTGCCGCCTGGCACGCGGCTGATTTCCGGCCTGACCGCGACCGTGGAAATTCTGCCGCCGAGCCAATAGGCGGCGCTAAAATATCCTGGAGGGCGATGAAGCCTTAGATTGCCACATCGTTTCGGTAATGTGGAGAGATCGCAACAATTCAGGGGATGGAAAATCAATATCGCGGCCCCAGTTAATGTGCAGGTCATTAACCGACCACATCGAAATGCCAACCATAAGAGGCCGGAGCCATGAGAGTCATACTGATTATTTTGCTGATATTGATCCTGCTCGGCGGCGGTTTTGGCCTGCATGGCGGTTTGTTCGTTGGCAGCGGCGGCATATTTTATGGCGGCGGCCTCGGCATCGCCTTGATCGTGATTCTGGTGCTGCTGATATTGTAGCGGCAGCGAGGAAGCCATGCCGGCGTAGGCCGTCCTCCAAGCGTTTTTTTGCAACGCCCGGGTAAAGCGGTGTTGTGCTGACGGAAAAGACGTGGATGCCGGCCTGCGCCGGCATGACGTGAATTTGCTAACCTCGCGTTAACTGGCTCCGGCGCGGTTCGACTTCCTGGCGGATTGCGCTACAAGCCGTTCGGCTTGGATGGACGGCAGAGGGCGGGATGCACGACCGGGTAACTGCGGAGCCGGATTTATCCGGTATTGGCAGACAGCTTATATCGATCAGGCTGGTCTATTTCATGGCCGGCATCGGCATTTCCGCCTGGGCGATCGCGGTGCCGTTTGCCAAAATCCGGTTTCATCTCGGGGACGGAACGCTTGGGCTGATCTTGATGGCGTCGGGCACCGGCGGGGTTATCGCCATGCCGTTCACCGGGCCGCTGATCGCCAGATTCGGCAGCCGGCTGGTGCTGTGCGGTGGCGGCATTATTTTCTGCGCCACGCTGCCGCTGTTGAGCATGGCACCTTCGCCATTGCTGCTGACCATTCTGCTGTTCATCTTCGGCGCCGCTTTTGGCGCCATCGATGTTGCGATGAACGCCCAGGCCGTGGTGATCGAAGCCCGTAGCGGCCGGTTGCTGATGTCCGGCTTTCATGCGCTGTACAGCCTGGGCTCGCTGACGATCGCCTTATGCACCAGCCTGTTGCTGCGGATCGGCTTTTCCAGCGTCACCTGCTCGGTGATCTTCGATGTGATGGCCTTCGCGATCCTGACGCAGATTCCGCATCTGCTGCCGCGGCGGGATGATTTGCCGGCGGATGGCCCGGCTTTCGCCTTGCCGAATCGCGCCACCATTATTCTGGGCCTGTGCTGTCTGGCCTGTTTTCTGACCGAAGGTGCGGTGACCGATTGGAGCACGATTTTTCTGCGCTTCACGCGGGCGGCGCCGATTGCTGATGCAACACTCGGCTATGCCGGATTTTCGGTGATGATGGTGGTGGCCCGGCTGACCGGCGACCGGATTGCCATGCGCGCCGGCAAGGCATGGGTGATGCGGGCCGGCGCGCTGATCGCCGCGGCCGGGCTGCTGGTCTGCATCCTGATCCATAATACGGCGATCGATGTTGCGGGTTTCGCGATGGTGGGGATAGGGACCGGGAATATCGCGCCGTTATTGTTCGGCGCCGCCGCAAGGGTGCCCGGCATGCAGGCCAATCATTCGGTGCCCGCGGTGGTCAGCCTGGGCTATATCGGGTTTTTGAGCGGCCCGGTCGTCATCGGCCTGGTGGCGCATGCCAGCAGCCTTTCGGCTTCGTTCGGGCTGGTCGGCGTGATGATGTTTGCCCTGTCATTCGCCGCGCGCGCGGTGATTTAGCCGGGCTTGCAGATTGTCTATCGCGGATTTCTCACATACCTTGGCTGATAGGCTTTCTCTATTTTTCCTGGGTTGCCATGTCCGCTTCCGCCGTCCGTTCGGGCCTGCCGCGTATTGCGATCATCGGCGGCGGCTTCAGCGGCGCCACGGTGGCGCTGAACCTGCTGCGGCAGTTGCCGGCGGGTGGTGCGCGGATCACCATGATCGAGCCGCGGGAATTGCTGGGCGGCGGGGTTGCGTATTCCTCCAACGATCCGGCGCACCGGTTGAACGTGCCGGCCGCGCGCATGCTGGTGCTGGCCGATGCGCCGGGGGCGTTCGAGGAATGGTTCCAAGATTCCGGCGGCTTGCAAGACGACCCGGAGGCGTTGCTGGAGGATGGCCGCATCTATCCAAGGCGGCAGGCGTTTGGCCGGTACGTGGACGGGCTTTTGCGCGCGGCAGGTGGAGCGGGCAGCGGCTTTACGCATCTGCAGGCGCAAGCCGAACGCGTGAGGGCGCAAGATAACGGGTTTGAGGTCACGACCAGCGCCGGCGTGGTCGCGGCGGATATTTTGGTGCTGGCGGTCAGCCACCCGCCGCCGGCGATTCCGAGGCCGTTGCGGGCGGTGGCCGGGCAGCCGAATTTTATTGCCAATCCCTGGCCGGATGGCGCGCTGGCCGGGATCGATCCGGCGGCGCGGGTGCTGATCATCGGCACCGCGCTCAGCACCGCCGATGTCATCGCTTCGCTGCGGATGCAAGAGCATCGGGGCGCGATCCTCGCCATCTCGCGGCGCGGCCTGGTCTCGCGCCTGCGCAAGATGGCGCAGACGCAGCCTTTCGGGGATTTTACAACCGACCCCTGCACCACCGCGCTGGCGCTGCTGCAACGGGTGCGGAAAACCGTGGAACAGGCGGAATCCTCCGGCAGCAGCTGGGGCGCGGTGATGGACGGCATTCGGGTGCAGGGCCTGACGGTGTGGTCGGCGCTGCCGATGGCCGAAAAATCCCGCTTCCTGCGGCATTTGCGGCCGTTCTGGGATGTGCACCGCTACCAGGTGGCGCCGCAGCTTGCCGCGATTACCGAGGCGCAATGCGCGGCCGGGCAACTCGCCATCCGCGCCGCCCGGATCCTGGAGGCCCGCAGCGCCGGCACGCAGTTCGAGGTGCGGCTGCAATTGCGCGATGCCGCCCCGGTTTGGGAGACATTCGACGCCATCATCAATTGCACCGGCCCGGACCATGCCAGCGTGACGATGACCAACCCGGTGCTGGCCGACCTGAAAGCCGGCGGGCTGATTCAACCCGATCCGCTCGGGCTTGGCCTGCAAACCGACCTCACCGCGCGCGCCATCGACGCCACAGGAAATCCACAGCCGAGATTATTCGTCTCCGGCCCGCTGGCGCGCGCCGCCTTCGGCGAGTTGATGGGATTGCCGCAGGTATCGCTACACGCGGCTCTGGTGGCCGAGGAGGTGCGGAAGGAGCTTGGATTTTGAGGTCAGAAAGCAGCCGCTTTTTTGAAAAAAAGCGGCGCAAAAAACTTTTATTTATACTGGAGCCGGGAGTTTTCGAACGCCCGTGGCCCAGATTACAAAAGTCTTTTTGCTTCTTTTTCTTCAGAAAAAGAAGTGCTGCCTTTTTCCTTTTGCACCGGCACGCGGGTTAACTGCGCGGCCATTCTTAGGCTTGCCGGCCATAGATTAGCGATTTTGAATAATGCTGTTTGCGTCATCGGGTTGTTCAACAGCGCGTATAATGCATCGGCGCGTTTGATCTGGCCGCGGATATCGTCGGCTAGTTGGCGATGGAAGCTGTTGCCGTCTTTTTTGCCGGATACCGCGCGGGTGGCCATGGCGGCGCTGTGCAGGGCGATCGACATGCCGTCGCCGGTGAAGGATTGGATGACGCCGGCCTGGTCGCCCAGTCTGAACAGGCCGGGGGGATCGGCGGCTTGCGGCTGGTGGATGAAGCCGTAGGGGACCTGATAGATGGTCAGGGGTTGCTGCAGCAACGGCTCGGCGCCGGCCAGTTGATCTGACAGGATGGGGGATGAGGCCCGCAGATAGGTGAGCAGGCCGTTCCAATTGCCGCCGCAAAGCTGGTAGCGGCCGCGGTCCACCAGCAGGCATAGGTTTGCGATGCCGTTTTCGATCAGTTGCAGGCCGGCATAGCCGCCGGGGAAAAATATCAGTTCGATATGCGATTCAAGAGCCGCGCGCGCGGTTGGCTGCAGTTGAAAATACATTTTGAACCCGATCAGGTTTTTCTGGTTTTTCGCCGGGGTGAAGGCGCGTTTCATGCCGCGCAATTCATGTTTGCCGGTTGCCAGCAGCAAGGTTGCCGGTTCGGCGGTGCCGATGCCTTCGATATCGACGGCGATTTTATTGGTGATCGAGATTTTGCGGACCGAGCGTCCGCGTATCACGTCAACACCGCAATGTTGCGCATGGCGCAGCAAGGCTTCGTCGAGTTTGAAGCGGGAAAGCCCGATGGCGGTGAATGGCAGATGGGTGCTGACCGTTTCCGCGCCGCGGATCAGCCGCAGGCGGGAGATTGGCGCACCGCCCAGGGCGGTTATGTCGAAGCCTAATCGGGACAAATAGTCCTGCGCTTCGCCGCTCAGGAATTCGCCGCAGATTTTATGCACCGGCTGCGTTTCGCGTTCGATTAGGGTGACGGAAATTCCGGCTTGCACCAGCCCCAGGGCGGCCGCCGCGCCGGCCAGGCCGCCGCCGGCGACCAGCACATCGGCGCTGAGCTGGGCATTCATTTCAAGCGGCTGACGCTGTGGCGGAACGGCAGATGCCAGGCAATTTCCGCCGGCGTGCCGGCTTCCGCCAATAGTTCCCGCCATTCGGCGCGGCGAAAACCGCGGGCGATGGAGATGGTGCCGTCGTTGCGGACGATCGGGTGCCAGCGCATCAGCCGCGCCAGCAGCGGGAAGCCGTAATAGGCGAAGGCATGCCGGTGCAGATCCGTGATGTACCAGCCGCGTTTGGCATTTTTATCAAACCAGCGCAGCAGTTTTACAATCTCCGCGGCGTCCAGGTGATGGGTGAATTGCGAGGTGACGATGAAATCCGGCGGGCTCGGCAGCGTATGACCGAAGACATCGCCGGTGAGGTAATCGATATGCGTGCCGGGCGGCGTTGCGGCGCGGGCCATGATTGCGCTGCGCGGATTGAGGTCGATGCCGGATAGCCGGACGGAAAATCCGCGGCGCTGCGCCCAGGCTGCGATGCGCCGCAGCAGGTCGCCTTGGCCATAGGCGACATCCAGCACCGAGAATGCCGCACCCTTCGGGTAATGCCGGGTGGCTCGGGTCAGGAAATTCAGTACCGGACGGTGGGTCAGCGTCAGGCGGTTCAGGGCGGCGAGATCGGCCAGGCAGCGTTGATAGATGGCGGGATCGAGGCCGGGCTCGTCCATCACTTCCGGCAGCCGGCTGCGGACCGACAGGTCCATGCCTAGCCGGCCATGGTGAACCGGAACGTCTCGGCAACGACGCCCGGACCGAAGGCCATGCCGAGGCCGCGGCGGCCCTTCTCGGCCGTATCCAGCATGCGTTTGAGCACGAACATGATGGTGGCCGAGGACATGTTGCCGCAGGCGGCCAGCACCGAGCGGGAGATTTCCAGGGCTGATTTATCGAGGAAATAGCCGGTCTCCACGGCATCCAGGATCGACCTGCCGCCGCCATGCACGGCCCAGAGGTCGATGGCCTGCGTGCCCTCGCCGCGTAACAGCCCGCAGTCGTTGCCGGCGGCAAGATCGGCCCGCAAGGTCTGGGTGATGAGGCCCGGCACCTTGCCGGAGAGCCGCATGTCGAAGCCGTCATTGCCGATATGCCAGGTGATGAGATCGGCGCTGTCGGGCAGCAAAGCGGTTCGGAAATCCCGCAATTCGATGCCGGTTTCTTCGGCGCTGACCAGGGCGGCGCTGCAGCCATCGCCGAACAGCAGAAACAGCAGCGCCTGTTCCAGGTCATCGGTTTCCTGCATATGCAGGCTGCAAAGTTCCAGATTGACCACCAGCACGCGGGCGGCCGGGTCGGCCAGCACCGCGGCCTGGGCGAGGCGCAAGGCCGGCACCGCCGCCGAGCAGCCCATGAAGCCCAGCAGGCTGCGCTGCAGATCGCCCCGCAGGCCAAGCCGTCTGGCCAGAATGAGGTCGAGCCCCGGCGCGCTGAAGCCGGTGCAGGAGGCGACGACCAGATGAGTGATGCCGGCTTCCTGGCCTTGCAGATCCAGCTTGGCGACGGCTTGTTCGGCCAGATCCGGGGCCAGACGTTCATAGGCCTGCATGCGCCGCGCGGTGGGTGGGAAAGCCCCGGGGGAATAGAAGATATCCTCGCCTGTCGGGGTCATCGAAAGCGCTTCACGCGGCAGGACCGTATAGCGGTGCAGGATGCCGGAACGCCCGACCATGCGTTGAAACACCCGGTCGAATTTTCCGCGCAGCTGCACCTTGTTCATGAAGTCAACAAAGATCGCGTGCATGTCGAGGGGCGGCACCGCCGTTCCAATCCGGTTGATATGGGCGGTTGTCATGAAATTCCTGGAAGTTCCATCGCCGTCATGTTGCATCTCGGCCCGGGCTGAACAAGCCGCCGATTTATTCCCTCACGTGAAATCTGTGTTTTGCTTCGGCCGGGTCAGCGATGGCGCAAAACCGGGCGAGCTGGATGATGCACAGGCTGAGTACGACGATCAGCGCCGAGGCCGGAATGCCGGAAATGGCGCCGATGCCGTGCGAGAGTTTCGGCGGGCCCAGCACCGTGATCAGCCAGAGTCCGCCGAAATAGGGCGCGAGCCACCAGGCGCCGCGCCAGTCCAAATGGCCAAGTCCGCGATGGCGGGCGAATTGCACGACGAGATAAATGGCAAAAACCAGCAGCAATCCGCCGAAAACATGGTCGACCACGGCGGCGCCGGCCCAGAACACCACGAAATTGGCGACCATGAAGGCCGCGCTGGCGATGCTATTGGCGTAACGCAGGCGGAAGGGCCTGGGGAATTCCTGCTCCGGCAGGGTGGTGCGAAAGCAGATCAGCACCACCGGCCCGACGCCATAGGCCAGCACGCCGATCGAGGACAAATAGGTCACCAGCAGGCGCCAGGAGGGCAAAGGCAACAGAAACAGCAGGCCGACCAGAAAGGTCAGGGCCAGGGCCGCCACCGGCACCCCGGCGACCGAGATTTTGGCGAAACGCCTGGAGAGGAACCCCTCATCGGCGGTGGCGAAGATCACCCGGGCGGCGGTGGTGTTGTAGATGATGCCGGTGCCGGACGGCGAGATGGCGGCGTCGATATACAGGATGGCGGCGAGCCAGGTGAGGCCGAGCGTGCCGGCCAGCCCGGCGAACGGGCCGGAGATGCCGGAAAAGCTGATCGCCGCCCAGCCTTTGGCCAGGTCCGCCGGGCTGAGCGCGCCGATGAAGGCGATTTGCAGGCCGCCATAGAGCAGCATGCAGAGCAGCACCGAGCCAAGGATGGCGAAGGGCAAGGCGGTTTTCGGACTGGCGGATTCACCGGCGAGCTCGATCGCCTGGCGGAAGCCGAGAAAGGTGAAGATGATGCCCGAACCGGCGACCGCGCCGAAAATGCCGGAAATGCCGGCCGGCGCGAAACCGAATTCAGTGAAATTGGCGGCGCGGAAATGCACCAGGATGAGGGCGATGACTGTGAGCAGCGGGACCGCCAGTTTCCACCAGGTGATGGCGCTGTTGACCGCCAGCACCAGCCGGATGGCGAGCAGATTGACGACGATGAACACCACCATCAGCGCCACCGCCGCCAGCAGGCCTTTGGGGGTGAGCACGCCCGACGCGCCGGCCACCAGGCCGGGCAGAAAATGATTGCCGTAGGAGACGACCGCCACCGCCTCCACCGGGGCGACCGAGACATAGGCCAGAAAATTCACCCAGCTCATCACCTGGGCGGCGAGCCGGCCGTGGCAGAGCTTGGGAAACACGATGACCGCGCCGGGCCGCGGAAACATGGTGGTGAGCTCGGCATAGACGAAGGCCAGCAGCAGGATGGCGAAGCCGCCGATGATCCAGGAGATGATGGCGGCGGGACCGGCGATGCGGGCGGCGTTCAACGCCCCGAACAGCCAGCCGGAGCCGATCATGCCGCCGAGGCTGGCGAAGAGCAGGCCCATCCGGCCGGCATCGCGTTTCAGTCCGCCCGGTCCGCCGGGTCCGCCAGACCCGCCGGGTCCGCGGGGTTCGATAGGGCCGCCAGCTCGGCTTGTCAGCATGGACGACTCCTTTAGGCTGCGCCTTCAGATAGGCAGCGCCTGTAGAAACAAAACCGGTTTGACGCCGGCTCGATAGCGCCTACATCAAGGGTTGAATAGGAGATGTGTGGGGATGCGTAAAATGGCGATACGGCAGCCGGAAGGTTTCGGCGGCGGCAATGGCGGGGAAATTCCGGTCTGGGATTTGAGCGACCTTTACCGGGCCGAGACCGACCCCAGGATCGCAGCCGATCTCAGCCAGGCGGAAGCCGACGCCCTGGCCTTCGCGGCCGCCTATCAGGGCAAGATCGCGGGCCTTTCCGGCGCCGGTCTGGCGGCGGCGATTGCTGAATTCGAGGCGGCGGAGGAGGTGCTGGGGCGGGTGATGTCCTACGCGCAATTGCGCTTCAGCGCCGATTCGACCGACCCCGCCGCCGGCAAATTCTACCAGACGATGAGTGAG
>Ga0116226_10002957_pt1 | contig 14940 bp, 12 predicted proteins | sample S1TSphfallax_FD_89692 | JGI IMG/M metagenome (GOLD analysis project Ga0116226, IMG submission 89692) | Host-associated microbial communities from peat moss isolated from Minnesota, USA - S1T2_Fa - Sphagnum fallax MG | ecosystem: Host-associated > Plants > Peat moss > Unclassified | place: USA...
CCACATCGGAAACGCTCCCGCGTAGTGCTCGATCAGCACGCCAAAGAACCTCTCGACAGAGCCAAACAGCGCGCGATGGACCATCACCGGCTGGTGCATCTCGCCGTCCTCGCCCTTGTATTCGAGGCCGAACCGCGCGGGCAGGTTGAAGTCGAACTGGACGGTTGAGAGCTGCCAGAGGCGGCCGAGCACATCGACGAGCTTGATGTCGATCTTGGGGCCGTAGAACGCCGCCTCGCCGGGAATCGTGCGGAAGGCGATCCCTTTGCGGTCGAGCGCGGACTTCAGGGATCCAATCGCCCGCTCCCAGTTCTCCTCCGAGCCCGTGTAGTTCTTCTGGTCGGCCTTGTCCCAGGTGGAAAGCTCAACCTTGAACTCCGCGAAGCCAAACGTCCGAAGCACCGACTGCGCGAAGTCGATGCACGCCACCACCTCATCCTCAATCTGCCCCGGCGTGCAGAAGATGTGCGCGTCGTCCTGCGTAAATCCACGGACTCGCAAAAGTCCGTGCATGGTTCCGGACCGCTCATACCGATACACATTCCCCAGCTCCGCGTAGCGCACCGGAAGGTCGCGATAGCTCTTGGGGGAGTTCTTGTAGATGAGGATGTGGCCGGGGCAGTTCATCGGCTTGAGGCGGTACTCGGCGTCGTCCAGCTCCATGGGCGGATACATATTTTCGGCGTAGAAGCCTTCATGGCCGGAGATCTTCCAGAGTTCGCGGCGCATGATGTGCGGCGTATAGACCATCTCGTAGCCGCGGCGGATGCACTCGTTCCGCATCCAGTCCTCCATGGTCTTGCGGATGAGGCCGCCCTTGGGATGCCAGAAGATGAGGCCGGAGCCGGCCACCTCCTGGATGGAGAAGAGGTCAAGCTGTTTGCCGAGGACACGGTGGTCGCGCGCCTTGATCTCTTCGAGCCGCTTGAAGTGCGCCTGCAGGTCTTTGTCGCTGAAGAAGGCCGTTCCGTAGATGCGCTGGAGTTGCTGGTTGTTCTCATCGCCGAGCCAGTATGCGCCGGCGACAGAGATAATCTTGAAGGCCTTGACGCGGCCGGTCGAAGGCACATGCGGCCCGCGGCAGAAGTCGATAAACCCGCCGTTGCGATAGAGCGATATCTCTTCCCCTGGCTTGGTGAACCGCTCGATGAAGTGGACCTTCATGAACTCGCCCTGCGCCTGGTAGTCGCTCAAACCCTTCTCGCGGGGCTCTTCTTCGCGGACGAACCTCTCGTCGCGCGCGACGACCTCGGCCATGCGGGCTTCGATGGCGGCGAGGTCGGCATCGGAGAAGGGCGTCTCGCGATAGACGTCGTAGAAGAAGCCGGCGTCGGTGGCTGGCCCGTGGCCGAGCTTGGTCTCGGGAAAGAGTTCGAGGATCGCGGTGGCCATGACATGCGCGGCGGAGTGGCGTACCACCTTCAGCGAAGCCTCATCGGACTCCTTCAGCAGCTCCAGGGCTACATCCTCCGTGAGCGGTGTAGTCAGATCGACGAGCCGCTCGCCGGTCTGCGATTGCGATGCCGAGTACATCGCGGCTTCGTCGGTCGCGCTCTCGTGCTCCACGCCATCGGTCGCGGGCACAGCGAGTGGCTTGATCCGCGCGACCACGACCGCAGCCGCCAGCCTTGGGGAGATGCTGATTGCCACATCCATCGGCGTCGTTCCCGTCGCCACCTCACGCACCGAGCCATCCGGCAACTGCACCCTCACCATCGCACCAACCTCAATCATCGCTTTCCTCAGTACCTTCGGGTGCCGCATCCGAGCGCGGCCCGACCCTTTCTAAGCATATTTGCTTTACTCGGCGCGCACCAATGCCTGCCTCTATCGTTGCGGCGCTTGACCCGTTGGTGGAATGGCCTGTGCCATTTCGCGACAGTAACGTCCTTCTATGGCGCAGCGCGGGCTGCGACTCTTCCGGGTCTCGCGAAGCGCCTGAGATTCAAGGAACCTAAGGAACCGAAGCAACCCAGGAGCTCTTCATGCACCAGGTCCTCTGCACGCTCTCCCACGAAGGCAGCGACGTTCGCTGCGTCATCTGCGGCCAGGGGTTTCTCGTCTACTGGTCGCGCTTCTCGCGCGACGAGCAGGCGGAGTGCCGCCGGCTGATCCAGGAGCAACTGCGCGCGCACCACATCGACGCGCAGGACGCGGATGCAGACCGTCGCACCCATCCCCGCCACCCCTTCAATGTGCCACAGTGGGACGGTCCATCGCACTTCTCCGCCGCCGCCCTACTCGGCAACTCGCAATCGATCGCCGACGACCTCAGCTAGGGGATTGTCGCGGAGGGACCATTCGTGGTTGGCCGTGATAGAGCGAGACCGAGATCTTCAACGGCCTGCGGCGGAGGATACCGAGTGTTCTTCCGCTGGGACTACCTGCTAGCGGTCCGGGACGGGGTCGAGGCCGCCATTGGCGAAGGGGTGGCAGCGGGCGAGGCGCCTGGTCGCGAGCCAGGACCCCTTGATGAGGCCGAAGCGGTGCAGCGAGATGTACGCGTACTCCGAGCAGGTGGGGAGGTACAGGCACTGGCTGGGGCTGACGGCGTGGGCGAGCGGGGAGAGTACGCGCTTGTAGAGAAGGAAGGCGAGGCGGAGGGTGCGGGGTTCTGACATGGCGTCTCCAATGAAAGGGTAAACCCACGTTCAGTCGCTGGGGGCGGTCTCGGTTCCCACCCATGACGATAGGACCGTCATGAGTGGGGCACCCGGGGGGTTGGGTGGAAGGGTTACTGGACGAGTCTGGGGGCGGAGATGGTGAGGCTGCCGGCGTTGATGTCGGCGGTGGCGTTGACGGTCCCCGCGCCCTTCAGGGTGAGGGTGTTGGCGGCGATACCGCCGGTCATGGTTGCGGCGCTTCCGTTTTCGATGGTGAGGTTCGAGGACGGGGCGTAGATGGCGCCTGAGAGGAAGGCGGAAGAACCACCCTCGATGGACATGGGCTGGGTGTCGCTGGCGGCCTGGTAGAAGAGGATCCCGTTGTAGGCGCCGACGGTGGGCGCGGTGCCGCCGCCGGACTCGGTCGCGCCGCCGGAGACGAGGTTTACGTTGGCACTGTTCTGGATGGTTAGGCTGGCGGTGCCGGTGAGATAGAAGAAGACGCCCTGGCCGCCGAGGTTGGCCTTGCCTCCGGTGCCGGAGTCGAAGGTGAGATAGCCGTTGTTGATGACGTAGATGCCGGGTTTGAGGGTGTCCGCGGTGCCGTTGCTTCCGACGGTGAGGCCGTTGTAGCAGATGACGCTGGAGGCGCTGGCTGGTCCGGCGGTAAAGGAGGTGCTGGTGGTTCCGGGGTCGGGCTGACAGTTGCTGACGGCGGGCGCGGCGGGCAGGGTTGGGGAGCAGGTGCTCGAGATGCCCTGGACGACGGTCGTCGTGTCGCTGATGCTGCCGCCGTTGTTGATGTTGGTGTTGTTGTTCCAGGTGGTGGAGACGATGCCGAAGCTGGAGCCGTTGAGGGTGGCACCGCCGGAGATCTCGATGGCGTTTCCGGCGCTGGAGTTGTCGACGATGCCGCAGCCGGTGGCGTTCAACGTGCCGGTGCCGCTCATGAAGATGTCCTGGCCGGTCTTGTTGGTGATGCAGACGCAGGTGGGGCTGGAGTTGCCGCCGGCGATGGCGGTGGCGGAGACGCTCATGGTGGCGAAGTGGCTGTTGAATGTGGAGAGAAAGATGGTGGGGATGGGTTTGGAGACGGTGGCCTGCATATATGCCGAGCCGGTGAAGTTGCCGCTGCTGGGCACGGCGAGGGCGACGGTGGCCGGGTAGGATGCGAGGGTGGTGTCGAAGCCGTTGAGCTTGGCGATGGAGTTGGCGAGTGCCTGCTTGTTGGAGGTGTTTCCGGCGGCGACCTCTCCGGCTGCGGCGACGGCGGCGGCGTCGGCGGCGGACTGGGCCATGCGCTTCTGTCGGAAGAGGGTGCCGATATCGAGGGCGAGGGCGAGGAAGGCCATGCCCGCGAGTCCGAGGAAGACGGCGAAGACGACGAGTGCCTGGCCGTTCCGATCGCGATAGAGGTTTCTCTGCATGGTCGTTGCCGCCCGGGTGCCGCTGGAGCGCTCTGGAGGCCGGAGCCGGGGACCCGGCCGAGGGACGGGGACGGGATTGCCGGCTACTCTGCGAGGTGCTCCGCAACTATGAGTCATGATGGGACAGCGCGACGCGGAACGTAATCCCACGAAAGTTACATGGAAGACGCGGCCGGCCGGGGGCAGGCGAAGAGCTTTGCATTGTGCGCGGGGGCAGGCGTCGCACGGGGCAGATCGAGCGGCGTCGGGAGCGCCTCGGGCGACTGGTAGCCAGCCTTGGGAGGTCTGCGGCTCAGGGGAGTGGATGCGTCCCCCGGCTGAAGAGCGAGACTTGGGGCAACTGGGCGTCAGTCGCGGGGCGGGGTGCGGGCGGCGAGCTTCTGGATGGTCCGGAAGACGGTGGCGACCTCGCGGTCGAGCTGGGCGAATTCGAGGTCGATGACGCTGCGCCGAGGGTGGAGGATGACGTCGACGGGCGTGGCGAGGAGGGCGAGGTTGCGGCGGACGGCTTCTCTCATGCGGCGCTTGATGCGGTTGCGGTCGACGGCCTTGCCCATGACCTTGCCGACGGTAAGGCCGATGCGGGGGCCGGCGGCACCGTCGGGGTCGGCGGCGAGTTCGGCGGGGGTGCGGAGGGTGAAGAAGAAGGACATCTGTTTCGAGAGTTGCCTACGGCTGGCCTGGTAGACGCGCTGGTAGTCGGCGTGTTTTCGGAGGCGGAAGATGAGGTGGGGCATGAATCGAGTTTAGTCCGCGGGGTGCGGGGCGCGTTGAAACGTACGTTTTGGGATCGAGGGTCGTTGAAGCCCACGTCTCAGAATCGAGACGTGGGGCACCCGGGCGGCTGCGAAGGATGGCCGGGACGAAGAGATTGCTTGACCGGAGACTGAGTATGACTGGAGAATCTGGGTACATCCCACTTCAAGCGAGATTGCCAAGATGACCGACGCAGAGGCTGTTTCTGGAGTCGTGACTGTTTCCGGCGGCGAAGAGGTCGCGGCGGAGGAGAGTGTAGGTCTCACGTCTCAGAATCGAGATACGGGGTGCCCTAGTGTCGACGCGGCGGTGGGGGCGACGGCGGAGGACAGTGTCGCGCACCGGTGGAGTGCGGCGACGCGGGTGGGGTTCCGGTTCGCGTTCTGCTACTTCATGCTGTATTGCCTGTGCTGCGGGAATGCGACGCTATGGGAGGCGATCCCGGTGGCGGGCGGGTATATCTCGTACTACCTGTGGCTGCCGTTCGGGATGGCGGCGCAGTGGCTGGCGCAGCATGTGGTGCATGTGCAGGGCATAGGCGCGAAGATGCACGGGAGCGGATCGGGGGACAAGGCGATCGACTGGATCGCGTTCGCGGTAATGCTGGCGGTGGCGGCGCTGGGGACGGTGGTGTGGACGGCGCTGGACCGGAAGAGAGCGCATTACCAGACGCTGTCGGCGTGGCTGCGGTTTACGATCCGGCTGACGCTGGGTATGGGGATGCTGAGCTACGGGTTTGCGAAGGTCTTTCCGATGCAGATGCAGACGCCGCTGCTGCCGGTGCTGAACGAGCCGCTGGGGAACACGTCTCCGATGACGATGCTGTGGACGCTGCTGGGGCTGAACCCGGTGTACGAGATGGTGTGCGGCGGAGCGGAGGTGCTGGCGGGAGCGTTGATCCTGTTTCGGCGGACGGCGCTGCTGGGGGCGCTGCTGACCGCCCTCGTGGTGACGAATGTGGTGCTGTACAACATGTTCTTCGATGTTCCGGTGAAGCTGTATGCGGGGCATCTGCTGCTGCTGTCGCTGTTTGTGGTGCTGCCGGACGCGGGACCGATGTTTGCGTTCTTCTGGCAGCACAGGCCGGCGGCGCCGCTGGGGGTGTGGGTGCCTCCGGCGCGGCGGCGGTGGTTCCGGATCACGACGGCGGTGGTGGAGATTGCGTTTGCCGTGATGGTGGTGGGCGGGAATATCTACTACACGGGACAGTACTGGTGGAAGGCGCACCAGGCGGAGCGGGTGAGTTCGCCGCTGGTGGGCGGATGGCGGATCGACGCGGCGACGCTTAAGGGGAAGTCGCAGCCGTATGTGGTGGCGCTGGACCAGCAGGCGAAGGAGCTATGGGTGGGCGACGTGATGCGGGGGGACATTCGCGCCGGGGATGGAGCGCTGTACCGGGCGGGGCTGGAGGTCGATGCGGCGAAGCACACGCTGGAACTGCACGCGAATGGCGCGACAGGGGCGACGTTCGGGTTTGCGATGCCGGACAAGGACCACCTGGTGCTGACGCCGACAGGGAAGGACGCGGAGAAGGTCCCGGCGATGTGGTTGACGCGGATTCCGGTGATGGGGCGGTATCCGCTGATGGAGCGGGGGTTTCACTGGGTGAATGAGTGGGGGTTGGAGCGGTAAGGTGCGGTTTGGATGAGGGGAGAGGGAGGGTTTATGTCGCACGTCTCAAGGTCGAGACGTGGGGCACCCGGACGGCTGTGGCAGCCATGTCCTAGAGTCGAGACACAGGATGACAGCTAGTCGAGGTTGCGCCCGATAGCCGGCAGCGGACGGCCGAGGATGTAGGCGGTGCAGTGGCGGCAGATGTAGGGGCCGGAGGGTGAGGTTGGCGCGTCGGTCCCGTGAGCGTCGGGAGCCGTATCGATGACGCCGTCGGTGCTGGTGGGGGTTCCACCGACGATGAAGCGGACCTGGTCGTCGTCCGAGCGTTTGAGGGGCACCCAGTCGTGGCGGCAGAGGAGGAGCGGGCCGAGGCGGTGGTAGAGGCGGACGATGGTGGAGGTGACGTCGTCGGTGATGTGTTCGATGAGGTGGAAGAAGACGAGGGGCGCGAGGTCGGCGAAGACGAAGCGCTGGCTGACGTTGAAGGGGACGCCGCGGTAGTCGATGGTGTTGACGAAGCCGAGGGCCCGGTTCGATGTCTGCTGGAGCTCGGCGAGGGTGCGCTCGAGCTTCCGTATGTGGTCGTCCTTGAGGTATTCGTTGAGCTCGTCCATGCTGCTGGAGTCCATGCACTCCATGATATCGGCGATTTAGAGTGGAGGCGCGGCGGGATAACACAAGAGGTGTAGGCGATGGCTGAACCGGGAAGAGCAGGAGAGATGGCGGTGGCGCTGCTGCGCGGGATCAACGTGGGCGGCAAGAACCTGCTGCCGATGCAGGCGCTGGCGGAGATCTTCGCGGGCGCGGGATGCCGGGAGGTAAGGACGTATATCCAGAGCGGGAATGTGGTCTTTCGGTCGGATCGGCCGGAAGAGGTTGCGAAGGCGGCAAGCGGCGAGATTGCGGCGAGGTTCGGGCTGAAGGTGCCGGTGGTGGTGCGGACGGCGGAGGAGTTTCGCGGGGCGATGGAGGGGAATCCGTTCCTGGCGAGGGGGCTCGATGCGGACTGGCTGCATGTGATGTTTCTGGCGGAGGCGCCGACGGCGGAGATGGTCGCGGGGCTGGATGCGGCGCGGTCGGTGCCGGATGAGTTTGTGGCGCGGGGGCGGGAGGTGTATCTGCATCTGCCGAACGGGGCGGCGCGGACGAAGCTGACGAATGCGTACTTCGACGCGCGGCTGAAGACGGTGGGGACGCAGCGGAACTGGAAGACGGTGAAGGCGCTGGCGGAGATGCTGGGGGTTGGGTGATGCCACTGTCCGCCGCTCGTACGTCATTTCAAACGAATAACGAATAACGAATAACGAATAACGCACAACGCACAACGCACAACGGACAACGAAGAACGAGCAACGCACAACGCTGCCCCCGCTTATACTTGCGCCATGACTCCAGATACGGTGTTTTCGCTGTGCAATGCGCTGGTGCTGCCGTGCTGGCTGCTGCTGATCTTTGTGCCGCGGTGGAGGTGGACGCAGCGGCTGGCGACCTTTGTGGTGCCGCTTCTCATCGCGGGTGTGTACGTCTGGATGCTGGCGACGGCGCCGCATGTGGATGGCGCGGGATTCAAGAGCATCGCGCAGGTGCGGGCGCTGTTCAGCGTGGACCGGGCGCTGGTGGCGGGATGGATCCACTACCTGGCCTTCGACCTGTTCATTGGGGCGTGGGAGACGCGGGACGCGCATCGGTCGGGGATTGCGCAGTGGCTGGTGCTGCCGTGCCTGGTGCTGACGTTTCTCTTCGGGCCGCTGGGGTTGGGACTGTATCTGCTGCTGCGGATGGGGTTGAAAAAAAAAGCTGGGCGGTGAAGGATGAACTGGGAGTGGCGGCGTGAGGGCGGGGACCGGCCTCTCAGAATCGAGAGATGGGGAACCCGGTAGCGGCGGGTCGATGACGTGGCGGGAGATGGTGGGTGGGGAGTGGTTCGCGTGGGGCGGCCTGAACCGGGGGATCGTGCTGGGGGTGTCGTGGAACGTGGCGCTGCTGGCGGGGAGCGGGGCGGCGCTGCCGTTCGATCACCGACAAATTCTGGGGCTGAACCCGTGGGTGAAGCCGATCAAGTTCGAGATTTCGGTGATCATCTTTCTGGTGACGATGGCGGCGCTGTTGTCGGCGCTGGGCCGGACGGGGCGTTGGGCGGGGTCGCGGCGGTGGCTGGCGTGGGGGTTCGGCGTGGCGATGATTGTGGAGAACACGATCATCGCGATGCAGTCGCTGCGCGGGGTGCGGTCGCATATGAACATCGCAACGGTCTTCGACGGCGCGGCGTTCGGGGTGATGGGGGTCTTCATCGCGTTCAATACAGTGCTGGTGGGTGTGCTGCTGGTGCTCTATCTGAGGACTGGCGCAAGGAGGGGAACGGGGCTGCCGCAGGCGGTGACTTGGGGGATCGGCCTTGGGCTGGCGATGCTGCTGGCGGGGAGCTTCGAGGGCGTGTTCATGATCGTGCGCTACTGGGGGCACACGGTTGGCGGGAAGGACGGCGGGCCGGGGCTCGCGTTCGTGAACTGGAGCACGCAGCACGGCGACCTGCGCGTCGCGCACTTCTTCGCGCTGCACGCGCTGCAGGCGTTTGTGCTGGCGGGGTGGGCGATGACGAAGGTGCCGGTGAAGGCGTGGATGCAGACGGCGGCGACGGTGGGGTTTGCGGCGATTTACAGCGGGGTGGTGTGGGCGCTGTTCGAGCAGGCGGTGCGGGGCGATGCGCTCGTCAAGTGATAGGCCGTCCATGCGGGAAGTGATAAGCCGCCCATGCGGGACGGGCGGGCAAGGGGGTCTGCCAGAAGACTTTCGCGGAGAAATCGTTCGTGGTTGGCTTCGATAGACCCACGTCTCAGAGTCGAGACGTGGGGCACCCGCTTCGTGCTAGACGGTGGCGGGTTCTTCGACGAGGATGCGGTCGACGGCGATGTTGAGGGCGAGGCCGAGCTTCTTGAAGCCGTCTTTCCACTCGGGGGTGGACTCGGGGCTGGTGTCGGCACCTTCGTTTTTGCGGACGAGGTCGTTCCAGATGTTCTGCGCCTGCCAGAGGTTGACCTCGAAGGGCATGGTGGCGAGGGTCTGGGCGATGACGATGGCGGAGTTGAGGGCGTAGGTGGTGGCGTGGTGGATGGGGATGATGGCCGAGGGGGCTGAGGCGGAGCCGGCGACCTCGAGGCGTACCATGGCGCGCTTCATGCGCTGGCTGGCGGTGAAGCCGAGGAGGGTGGCGTCGAGTTTGACCTGGTCGGCCTCGGCGCGGGCGAGGAGGGTGTGGACCTCGGCGGGGTCGAAGTTTTCGGCGTCGAGGGCGCGGCGGAGGCTGGCGTTCAGGGCGAAGCTGGCGGCGAGGGCGAGCGCGGGCGGCGGGGACATGCCGGACTCGGTGAGGTAGTGGAGGAGCGAGGCGTGGTCCTCGTAGATGTTGCGGAGGGAGTCCTCCATCTCGGAGAGGGTCTGGTTGAGGATGGTGCGGAGGATGCGGTGCTGCTCGTCGGCGAAGAGCGAGGCGAGGGAGTAAGAGGTGGTTTCGGCGTGACCGGAAGCGGGCGGCAGGGGCTCGAAGAAGCGGTCGATGAGGCGGATGACCTCGGGGAGGTTGGCGCGGCGGATGGCGGCGCGGACGTCGTCGGAGAAGGCGGCGAAGGTGGTCAGGTCGTCGGGGTCGTAGGGTTTTACGGCGGCGGAGAGGTTCTGGTCGCCGAGGTGGAGGACGGCGAAGCAGAGGTCCTCGGTCTCCTCGGTGATGTGGGAGCGGACGCGGGCGCGGCCGAGGGCGACCTTGCCGCGACCGGAGGCGAAGACCTCGTGTCCGTAGCGGTGGACGTCGAAGCAGAAGATCTCGCCGTCCTCGGGGTAGTTGCGGAAGATGGAGCTGATGGCGTAGTGGGCGCCGACCTGTTCGAGTCCGATCTTCATGCCGGTGACGTAGCGGCGGTAGACCTCAGCGCCGTCGCCGATGTCGGGCACGTTGCTCCTGGCCTGGGCGAGGATTTCGAGGAAGCGGGCTTCGAGGGCGCGGCCGGGTTCGCCGAAGAGGTCGGCGGCAAGCTGGAGGACGCGTCCGGCGTAGGCGATGATCTGGACGGTCTCGATGCCGGAGATCTCGTCGAAGAACCAGCCGCAGGAGGTGTACATGAGCTGGGTATGGCGTTCGAGTTCGAGCAGTTCGAGGACGGTGATGCGCTCCTCGACCGAGAGCATGTGGGAGGCGTGCTGGGCGAGGAAGAGGTCCATCGCCGCGGGGGAGCGGTCGAGGACGACGGAGATGTAGGCGTCGCGGGTGGCCCAGAGGTCGATCAGGAGGCCGGAGGCGAGCTTTTCGGCGAGGGGCGCGGTGGCGTCGCGGAGGAAGTCGAGGGCGTCGCGGAGGGGGCGGCGCCAGCGCTGGTTCCAGCCGGGCTTGCCGCCGTTGCAGCCGCAGTCAGAGCGCCAGCGTTCGACGCCGTGGACGCAACTCCAGGAGGTGTCTTCGGCGACCTCGGCCTGCCAGGTTGGGGGGAATTTGTCGAGGAACTCGCCGTAGTTGGTGAGGCGGGCGTGTCCGTTGTCCTCGATCCACTGCATGGCGTAGGAGAGGGCCATCTCGCCGTGTTTGTGGTGGTGGCCGTAGCTTTCGCCGTCGGTGGCGACGTGGGAGAGCTGGGCGCGGCCGGGCGAGCCAGGGTGGAAGCCGTCGAGCAGGCGGCGGCCGAAGACCTCGCCGGAGTTGAGGAGGCCCTCGAAGGCGATGGCGCGGGATCCGGGGCCGTTGTAGAAGAAGACGTTGATGGTGCGGCCCTCGTCGAGTTCGACGAGGTAGGGCTGGGTGGGGTCGACGGTGGCGTCGGGGGTGCCGATCCAGTCTCCGGGGGCGGTAGGGGCCCAGGTCTCAGAGGCGAGACCTGGGGCACCCGGACTTGTCCGGGTTTCCGGGGCGAGACCTGGGGCGCTCGAGTCCTGCGGGTTGCCGGAGAGGGTGTCGGGGATAAGGTCGAGGGAGCCGGGGTCGGCGTTGGCTGAAGGCGCGGTCCTGCCGGGCGATCCCCGGCGGCGGACGCGGGCGCACTGGACGGGGGCGAGGACGGTAAACTTGATGCCTTCGCGGGCCATGAGGTCGAGGACCTCGCGGTTGACGGCGGTCTCGGCGAGCCACATGCCTTCGGGCTTGCGGCCGAAGCGGAACTCGAAGTCGGCGATGCCCCAGCGGATCTGGGTGATGGCGTCGCGGCGGCTGGCGAGCGGCATGATGATGTGGTTGTAGACCTGCGCCATGGCGGAGCCGTGGCCGCTGAAGCGCTGGGCGCTGGCGAGGTCGGCGTCGAGGATCATGCGGTAGGCGCGGGGGGCGTTGTCGGCCAGCCAACTGAGCAGGGTGGGGCCGAAGTTGAAGCTCATGCGGCTGTAGTTGTTGACGATGCGGATGATGCGGTTCTCGACGTCCTGGATGCGGGATGCGCCGTTGGGGGCGTAACACTCGGCGGTGATGCGGTCGTTCCAGTCGTGGTAGGGGGCGGCGGAGTCCTGGACCTCAACGGTTTCGAGCCAGGGGTTCTCGCGGGGCGGCTGATAGAAGTGGCCGTGGACACAGACGTAGCGGAGAGAGCCGTCGGAAGCTGCCGGCGCGGGGGTGCGGGTTGCCCGGGAGGCGGCGCGGGCCGGGCGCGGCATGGATGTCGGCTTGGGCATGGTCGTGGTTCTCCTCGTGCGGCGTACAGGGTGAGATGCCGTGCGGCCGAATACTAAAGTACCTCATTCGAAGGAAATGCGGCGGAGCTTGGGTTCGTGGCGCGGGGAGGGTCCCACCCTGGACGGTGGGGCTGTCATGAGTGGTGCACCCGGATGTTGGGTGCCGATCCCACCCATGACGGTGAGGCTGTCATGATTGGGGCACCCGGCACCTGCGTCGGGATGGCGATCCTGGTGTAACGGGCTTCGATCAGGATGGCGGATTCGCGGTTTGCGGCTTGATGGCGGCGAGGTCGCAGGCGCGCCAGAGGTACCAGGCGGCGACGGAGGACCAGGGCTGCCATTTGCGGGCGCGATGGAGGATGATGTCGGGTTTGGGGAGGTCGGCGGGGGTGACCTTGTCGGCGGGCTTGAGCTTGCCGAAGGTGAGGGCGAAGCCCTTGCGGACGCCGTAGTCCGAGACGGGGAGGACGTTGGGGCGGCCGAGGCGGAAGATGAGCATCATCTCGACGGTCCAGCGGCCGATGCCGCGGACCTGCGTGAGGTGCTCGACGATGGCTTCGTCGGACATGCGGCGGATGCGGGCGAGTGTGGGGACGGTGCCGTCGAGGGTCCTGGCGGCGAGGTCGCGGATGGCGAGGGTCTTGTTGTGGGAGAGACCGGCGGCGCGGAGCTGCTCGTTGGGGCAGTCGAGGAGGTGTTGGGGGTCGGGATGTGCTCCGTTGGTGAGCGTAGAAAAGCTTTCGATGAGGCGGGCGTGGATGGCGGCGGCGGCCTTGCCGTGGAGTTGCTGGTAGATGATGGATTCGAGCAGGGCCTCGAAGGGGGATTGCGTGCTGGCGAGCTTGAGGGTGAAGGGGCCGGCGCGGGCGATGAGGCGGCCGAGTCTGGGGTCGGCGGCGGAGAGTGACTGGATGGCGAGGGCGGAATCGTAGCGGGGCGGGCGGGGGTTGTGGCGGGGGCGGGGCATGGGGTGAGGGTACACCTGTGACCTTAGAGTCGGGACGCGGGGGACAGGCCGCGGAGGTTCCCACCCATGACGGTGGGACTGTCCTGAGTGGGGCACCCGGTCTCGGAGGCGAGACGTGGGGGACAGGCGTCTGTGGGCGATGATCGTTCGGTGCGGGTGCGAAGATCGAACGGTCGAGAGGAGTATTTTTTGCGTGGAGTGTGGATGTGGGTTCCGAATCAGGAACTTCTTGTGGTGCAACTGGAGTCGCGGGGAAATTCTGCACGAGATGTTGTGCATGGGCCGGTGCGTGCAAACGATAATCGGATATTGCAGATAAAAAGTAAGTTGCGTCGGTAATGGGCCGGGTTGGTTTTTTCTCGCGACTGCTGTACTTTGGAACCGTAGCGAATCAATCTGTTACTCGAGTGCAAACTGTAGTAGCGTTTTCGGTGCCCGCCAAATGGCCGGTCTGGATTTGTTGCCGTCATGAATGCGGCGATTTGATGCGGGAGAGATAGGGTTTAGAACTGAGCCTGGCGGGACGATACTCCCGACAGACTCAATGTTGAATGTTGCGGTTGCAGTGCAGAGGAAGCGGGAAAGCTCTCATGGCGCAGGTTTTTGATCGCAGTTCGAACGCACTGGCCCGGTTCAGCCTGGTCCTTACGGGGGTCATCGTGATCGCGCTGGGCGTGACGCTGGACAACCTGCAGCGCTCGCCGTGGGTGACGCGCCAGGGCCAGCGGCCGGACCAGCCGGTGCCGTTCAGCCACAAGCACCACGTGGTGGGGTTGGGGCTGCAGTGCCAGTACTGTCATACGTCGGTGGAAAAGTCGAGCTATGCGGGGATACCGCCGACGAAGACCTGTATCAACTGCCACTCGCAGATATGGACGAATGCGCTGCTTCTGGAGCCGGTACGGCAGAGCTGGGCGACGGGGGCTTCGATCCAGTGGATCAAGGTCCACGACCTTCCGGACTACGTCTATTTCAACCACTCGGTCCATGTGAATAAAGGCATCGGCTGCGCCAGTTGTCATGGCCGCGTGGACCAGATGCCGCTGATGTACCAGCAGAACACGCTGCAGATGGAGTGGTGCCTGAACTGCCACCGCAACCCGGGCGTGAACCTGCGGCCGACGAGCGAGATCTACAACATGGCGTGGGCGGGGCCCTCGACGGACAAGCCGGTCTGGTGCGCCGATCAGGACAAGGACAGGCCGACGGCGCAGAATGTCTTCTGCACGACGCAGAACCCGGCGGGCGATGAGCCGCAGATCTCGCTGCTACAGGAGACCTCGAAGATTGGGCCGTCGGAGACGGCGAGCGACGCTCCGCCGCCGGGGGCGATCACGATGCCGGTGAGCTACCGCAAGTTTACGAGCCAGGAAGAGATGGGCAGGTTCCTGACGGACCAGTACCACATCCGCACCCCGGAACAGCTTTCGAGCTGCGAGACGTGCCATCGATGAAGAACCCTGGACTCGAAGTTACGAATAAGACGGCTGAGATGGAAGAGGCGATGGAAGAGATTACGACCAAGACGGCACCCGAAGTAATCAACCGCATCGCTCCGGCGAAGCTGACTCTGGCGCAGGTGCAGGCGAAGCTGGCGGGCAAGACGGGGCGGCGGTTCTGGAAGGACCTGGACTCGCTGGCCGAGACGCCGCAGTTCCAGGAGCTGATGGCGGAGGAGTTTCCGCGGCAGGCGGGTACGGGCGAGTGGGTCGATCCTGTAAGCAGGCGCGGGTTCCTGAAGGTGATGGGCGCATCGTTCGCGCTGGCCGGGCTGGCGGGATGCACCAAGCAGCCGGATGAACCGATCTACCCGTATGTGAAGCAGCCGGAGGACCTGGTTCTTGGCCTGCCGATGTATTTCGCGACCGCGCACCCGTTTCCGACGGGCGCGATTCCCGTTCTGGTGAAGTCCGACGCCTTCCGC
>Ga0116226_10002958_pt1 | contig 14938 bp, 12 predicted proteins | sample S1TSphfallax_FD_89692 | JGI IMG/M metagenome (GOLD analysis project Ga0116226, IMG submission 89692) | Host-associated microbial communities from peat moss isolated from Minnesota, USA - S1T2_Fa - Sphagnum fallax MG | ecosystem: Host-associated > Plants > Peat moss > Unclassified | place: USA...
CCAATGCCCAATGCCCAATGCCCAATGCCCAATGCCCAATGCCCAATGCCCAATTCCCAATGCCCAATGCCCCATGCCCAATGCCCCATGCCCAAATCAGATGATTGGTTAGAAATTGGTAAGATTGTTGCCCCTCAAGGATTGTCTGGAGAATTACGGGTTTATCCTGTATCTGACTTCCCCGAAAGATTTGAGGTGCCGGGAAAACGTTGGTTGTTGCGTTCAGATGACACAGAACCACAACCAATTGAATTATTGACAGGACGTTATATCAGTAACAAAAACTTGTATGTGATCAAATTAGCTGGCGTGGAAAATTGCGATCAAGCCGAGGCGTTGCGCGGTTGTAAGTTAATGGTGCCAGCAAGCGATCGCCCCCAATTAGGCGAAGATGAATATCATGTCCTCGATTTGATTGGGTTAGAAGTCTTTATGCAAGCATCTGGCGAACTTGTGGGTACGGTGGTAGATATTATCCCCGCCGGGAATGATTTGTTAGAAGTGAAGTTGCACCCATCTTTTACTCTTAATAAACAACAAATGACAAATGACAAAAAGCAAAAAACTGTTTTGATTCCATTTGTGCAAGCGATCGCACCAGTAGTAGACTTGAAATCTAATCGCATTGAAATTACGCCGCCACCTGGGTTATTGGAAATTAATAATTAGCTGACCGAACAAGGCAAAAGTAAAAAGTAAAAAGGCAAATGAAAGAAAAAGAAAAATGGTCACAAGCCCCCAAATTTATTTATGGAATGAAATAAAAACATTTATAACGAGTGGCGCAGCGCGAGAAATAATACGTCCTTATTAAATCCCCTAAATTTATTTATGGGGATTATCTTTTTACTTTTTACTTTTTACTTTTTAAATCCCGCCCAGAAGTGAAGTTCAGGGCAGGGGGCTGAAGTCTAACGGGGATGGAAACTGTACAACGCCCGCATTTTGAACGCTAGTTGTTATTTTTTGCTCAAGTTAGGGAACTCTATTAATACATTTCAGTAATTCGCGCAGCATTGACCAGAGAAAGGCTTCCCGTGGCTGTGGGTTTATTGGAACTGTGTTGTCAGAATAATTTAGAGTTTTGAGGAGTGGCTGGTGGATAAATCAATTATTCAGTTGGTTGACGAATTACCAACAGACAATATCACTGTCAAAGTTTTAAAGGCTCTTGATTATATAGCACCAGGTGAGTGGATCAATTTGGTGGGGTTTGATAATAGTATTCGCAGCATTACTGGAGAAACCGATGCTAAGGTAATTCAAAAAATCCGCGATCGCGCTGTTGTTTTATACGAAGATCCTCAACAAGGTTACCAGTTCGCAATCAAACTTTATCAAGCAATTGATAAGGCAGACGCAGTTATGGGAACGTGTACACCGTAGCTCCTAAAAGGAGAGAGGTCAAAGCGCCATATCTCTGATGGGCTATTCAGTGTCGCACCCTGTGCTAGCATACATAACAATCCTAAATCATTCGTGAAAAGTTAGATCCCCAACTTCTTGAAGAAGTCAGGGATCTAAAAACTATAGCGGTTCTCAATTGCATGAAATACAGACCTATAGCGGTTTCCGACCTAGTAAGGTACACCCGTAAGGGCACGGTAGTGCCCCTACACTTCGCAATATAATCTTGTACCGCATCTCAATAGAAACCGCTATAACAAGAACAGCCCCAACCCTTGTAGCGTTGGGGAGCAAGATTCAAAGCCTCTCTCCTTTTAGGAAAGAGGAATGGAAGTGAGGTCAGAGTTGTATTGCATCCACATGAGAAGCGCTATAAATATCTCCAAAAATAAATTATGCGTTGGCGGAAATCCTTCAGATGACAGAAGAATTCAATACACAGGGTGCAGAGAATCTGGTTGCGATCGCTAACCAATTCGCCCGACTGGGAAAGGTTACAGGCGTTAAAGCATTTGGAAGTGGTAATATCAATGACACCTTCTTAGTGACTCTAGATTCCTCAGAAGAGCAACATTTTGTCCTGCAACGCATCAACACGCAGGTGTTTCGTCAGCCACAACTGATTATGCAGAATATGTGTATCTTTACTGATCATGTTCGTAAACGGTTACAGTATGCACCACTCAATCGTCGCTGGGAAGTACCGCGCGTACTATTAACTCAGGATGCTCAAGACCATTGCAAGAATACAGACGGCTCCTTTTGGCGGGCGATTAGCTTTATTGAAGGCTCACAGTCTTTTGATACTATGCGCGATCGCTCACAAGCAAAAGAAATTGGTTATGCCTTGGGGATGTTCCACAATCTGATTAGCGATTTGCCACCAGAAAAACTCGCCGATACCCTTCAAGGATTCCATATTACACCGCTTTACCTCCAGCATTACGAGGAAGTTTTGGCGAAAAATAGTGCGCCTCAATCTGCGGAAGTTAATTATTGCTTACAGTTTGTTAGCGATCGCCAAGCCTTTGCACATATCCTAGAAAATGCCAAAGCTGAGGGCAAACTACCTCTGCGTCTGATGCACGGCGATCCAAAAATCAATAATGTCATGTTCGACACTGTTACCCAGCAAGCCGTCAGCGTCATCGACCTCGACACCGTTAAACCCGGTCTGGTACATTACGATATTGGCGATTGTTTGCGATCGGGCTGCAATCCGGCTGGAGAAGAAACCGAGAATTGGGAAAGTGTTTATTTCGATACCGACCTATGTCAGGGAATCTTACAAGGCTATCTCTCTGTGGCCAAGGCATTTCTTACCGAGAATGACTATGCATATATATATGATGCCATCCGTCTGATTGCCTTTGAATTAGGACTGAGATTTTTTGCTGATTATTTAGCTGGGGATGTCTACTTTAAAGTTAAGCACCCAGAACATAACTTGGCAAGAGCGATCGCGCAGTTTAAGCTTACCGAAAGTATTGAATCTCAAGAAATGCAGATTCGTAACATTATCAAAGATGTGAAATGAACGAGCAGACATTTTCCCTACAACCCTTTCCTTCTACCGAGTCCTTTCCTAATTTAAAAATTGCAGGCAATATCGCTCGAAATGCTAATCAACTTACCATTTCCTACACCATTGAAGGCGACTTAAAAGAAATTGCAATTGCTCCACCATCAAATGCACCATCACGCAAGTACGAATTGTGGGAAGACACTTGTTTTGAGTTCTTTCTTGGCATCAAAAATTCTGCACAATATTGGGAATTCAACCTCTCTCCCGCCGGACATTGGAATGTCTATCGTTTTGATGGGTATCGTCAAGGAATGCAAGAAGAAACAGCTTTTGAAAACCTCCCATTTAGTGTTCAAAATCAAGCTGATGGTTTGGTACTGACGTTAGATGTCGATTTGGATAAAATCATATCTGTGCAGCAAGCAATTGAAGTTGCAATTACGACTGTTATTAAAGATAGAGATGGTGAGGTGACTTACTGGGCGTTAACTCATCGAGGTGTAGAGGCTGACTTTCATTTGCGGGATAGTTTTATTATTGAGTTGTGAGTTAGTACAGCTTTGCGTAAAATCGTGGCAAATTGAGGGTTAAATTTTCAACGCAAAGGAACGCGGAGGTTAACGCAAAGGAACGCAGAGTATTAAGAGAAGTAATTCTCTGCGTTCCTCTGCGCTTCCCTCTGCACCCCTTTGCGTTGAAAAAAGTCCCTAAGAGTCTCAATCAGCAGATGAAAAGCTTGGTATTGCAGAACGAATTGCACTAATAAAATTTTGAGCATAATTCTGCGTTGAGAAATCCAGGGCGCGTTGTCTGGCAGCTATTCCCGCACTCCGGGCAAATTCTTGCTCGTCAAGATAGCGGAGAATTGCGATCGCTAATTTATCCGCATCGCCGTAAGGTGTTAATAGTCCATTCATCCCATCGGTAATAATCTCCGTTGGCCCCCCTGCATCACCAGCAATCACAGGTTTACCCAACGCCATCGCCTCAATAATCACAATTCCAAAGGGTTCTTTATCCGATGCATGAACAAATACATCCATCGCCTGTACCCACTCCGGGATATTGCGCTGTAGTCCAGCCATAATTACTTGCTCTTTCAAGCCCAAGGCGGCAATTTCGGCTTTTAAGAAGTCTTCATAATCCGCTTCTAAATCGTGCTTCCCGCCAACCACTACACAATGAGCGTCGGGATACTCCTGTAAAATTTTCGGCATCGCTTGCACCAATACGTGCATTCCTTTCCATCGTTGCAATCGTCCCACAATTCCAATTAACGGGCCGTGTAAGGGTAAACCGAGTTTTCGCCGTGCTTCTTCAGGAGTTGGTAAAGCATCAGGCTGAAATCGGTCTAATGCTACACCAGGATAAACCAAAGGTGTTGGTCTGTGCGGCCAAATCTCTGCTTGTGCTTGCTTGCCATCTTGGGAAAGGGTGATAATTGCTTGCGCTGGGATTAAAGTGGCGAGTCGCACCAACCAAGTTTTGTCACTAGGTACTTCTAGTTGATACCAGACAGCAGGTAAACCCGCCAGCATTGCCGCCAAACCTCCAGATATATGCGTAATCCACATCCAATTGACAATTATATCTACACGTTCGCGGCGTGCGATCGCAGCTATCCGAAAAACAGCGCCAATAAAACGGTGGATTTGGCGTAAACGTCCACTTTCCACAACTCGCGCATCAATACCAAGAGACTTTACTTGTTCGACCATCGGGCCGTCTTCTAAAAATATCACCAACCACTCGACACCGGTATTACGTCCTTGTTGCACCAAATCCCAAAGCATCATTTCACCGCCGCCTCGTTGCTCGGCTAGTGGCATTACAATAATTACTTTCATAATTTATATCAGTCCTATTTAAAGTTATCAGATTTTGTTTTTTTACGAACTTGAAAAGCTCAGATCCTTGACTTGTTAGAAAAGTCGGTAATCTGGGGATTGCTATAGTATTTATGTCCTGCCATAGCCATAGCTAAAAATCCCCAAAGAATCATCCCTGCTACACTCAACATCCCACTCCCAATAACTAGCTGTGTGGCAGAACTGATACCAATAGCACGGGCAGCACTGATAAAACTATCAAAACGACCTTCACCATAGCTACTAACACTAATAATTAACAAAATTAATCCACCCATATAAAATATGGCCCCAAACCAACCAAGGGTGAAAAACATATCTAAAATGCCACTATCAATCACCACCACTTCAATTTGACCAGTTTTTTCGTTGACTTTCCAGATATTTCCTAAGCCGTTACCTAAACCATTAGAAAGGGCTAGACCAAGGTTTTTGTCATAACTTCCCGATCTATCTTTAAAACTAGTATCTTCTTGAATATTAGAAAAAGTTTGCAATCGGGCTGCTACAACCCCAGAAATTGGCTGGATGGTTGTCAATGGTACAACACAAATTGCCATCACCACAATTATGGTGATTAAGCGCATTTGAATCCGCGCCTTGACTGAACCCATAATTATAATTATTCCAAATAACCAGCCTCCCCAATTAGTCCGCGCTTGTGTCAACAAGAAGGATAAGTAACCAACAGCGGAAGCCGGAAAAATTAAACTTCCTGAACTGGTAAATAACAACAGTAAACCAGCTTGCATGACGGAACCAAAGGGGCCGACTGAGTGCAATGTACTCCAGACGCGCATCCCGAAAGGTACAGGGTTTCCAGAACTCATGAATAGTTTTGATTTGATGAGCCAGTACCTATCCCACTCAGGAGCTACCACGAATTGATATACACCATAAGTTCCTAAAATCAACACACACCAGAGAAATGTCCGCTGAAAGTTCTGGCGATAACTGGGATAATCTCGCCAGTTAATAAATAAGTGAAAAGCAAAAATCACCGGACTGAGCCAATCCATCAATCCGCGTGCTACAGGGATTGGTGGATTGTAAATCAGACCGACGAGAAACCCATAAAAGACTCCGATAAAAGCCAAAACAAACGGTAAACCCCCTTGACGATAGGCGCGGGGAAAGTGACGCAAGAAAGTTGCTATGGTTACAAACACCACTAAATAGGGTGCTATGAGCATCTGGCGGGTAGCATCCCAGCCTACCTTATAGTCAACTAAGCGGGTAGCTAAGGGCGTGAGAAACCAGATCCACCAAGTAAAGCTGATGTAGAGAATGGGATGCCGCAAGTATAAAAATATGCCTACCACTAAAGCTGTCACCGGGTAAATTAGGCGTAATGCAGCAGTAGCACCAGCAAAATAGCAAACTACAGTTAGTAATACAAAGCCTGCGATCGCCATCCAACCCTGTAGCGATCGCTCTTCAGGAGAATAGTTTTCTTGTAAAAAACTATTGAAAAGTATCTGCTTAGAATTCATTCAATTTTAGATGTACACATAAATAATACTGAACTGATTGGAATATATCTTCAATTACGAATTACGAATTACGAATTACGAATTCTTTATATCCTTGCCAACGCCCCCGCCAGGATGCAAGCAACTTTTTACCTGCCAACTGTCCTTGGCTAGGTAAAAATCTCAGCCATTGTACGAAACCCAAGCTATCACACGTACCCACGAATACTGCCCAGAACAAAAATACAATCCGGCGGATAAATGGCAGATGCTCTAGTAAAACTAAGGTTTCATTATGAACTAAATTAATAAAGGCAATTTCATTAAAATTGTTTCGCTGATCTTCATCAAAACGTTGTGCTGGATAATGATCTACAGCAACGTTAGGATCGTAAATTATCTTCCAACCAGTCCGCTTTAATGCCAGAGTAAATGCCATTTCAAAGTGTACTTGCGCTCCAGTACCGCGCATTCGCTCGTCAAAGCGCAATTGTCCGATAGCTTGGGTACGAAAACTCATGTTTACGCCTTTGAGAATATCGACTTCCCGCGGTTCTCCCACTCCCAGGTGATGGTTGCCAATGACTCGCCCAAACCACTGTAACTGCCCCACGACTGGGCGGGATTCGTCTTCTAATTTGCTGCCGTGGTGTATCCAATCACGCCCACCTAGACCGCCGAGGCGACTATCTGAGGTAAAGTAAGCGGCGATGCGCTCTAACCAATCTGGGTGGGGTGCAGCATCATCATCAGTAATGGATACAATATCGCCCTCCACTGCTGCTAGTCCGGCGTTGAGGGCTGCTACTACACCCGGTTGTGTCACTTTCACGGTATGCAGTGGCAGATGGGGCGCGTTTAATTGCGCCAGAAATTGCCAAGTTTCTGCATCCGTATCGCGGACAACCACTATCACCTGATCGACGGGTTTAATTTGCTCCTGTAGCGCCAAAAGGCAGCGTGATAGGTCTTGTGGACGGCGATAAGTTGGTATCAGAACGGTGTTCCGCATTTTTGCTTAACTCCTCGAATAGATCCACATAAGTTTGTGCCATAGTAGTCCAGCTATGTTTTTCTGCCACAGAGCGAGCAGCTTTGCCCATCTGTTGTATCAGGCTGGGACTACTCACCAAGGACATCAACGCCACAGCCAAAGCATCGATATCATCTGAGTCGGATAAGACGATGCCACATTCGGGTGTCACCAACTCTCCGCCCCCGGTGGCTGTGGCTGTAATTACTGGCAGTCCTGAAGAAAGTGCTTCTAACAATACGAGACTACAAGCTTCGTATCGGGAAGGAAAAACAAATAAATCTACTGCTTGCATAATTTGGGGGATATCACGGCGAAATCCCACAAAATGCACGCGTTTACTTAACCCCAAAGAGGCTGCTAACTGCGGGAAGGGGCTACCTTCGGTGTGTCCCACCACTACCAAATGTAAATCAGGAACTTTCACCAAGGCGTGTAGCACCGTGTCTAAATTCTTTCTGGGTGTGCGGATGTCTCCAGCGAACAATGCTAGGGTGACATTCTCCGGTAAACCTAACTTTTGGCGATGCCTATGGTGGGCTACGCCTACGCTTTCACCAGGGGCAAATTCTTCTAAGTCAACGCCATTGACAATTACACGAATGCGAGAACGGGGCACACCAATATTGACTAATTCCTGGGCTACTTTTTCGGATACTGCTACGACAACCTGCGCTTTTTGGAAAGCCTGTTTTTCCCAACGGGCATTAAAAGCCGTAAACAACCATTGGTAAAAACCATACAAATCGCGGCGATTGCGGGAAATATGAACAGGCGATCGCAACCATGAACTGTGGACAAAATGTACAGCATTCACATCAGCCGCAGCCAGATTAATTGCACCATTGACTTTAACTAAATCAATCTCGGAGCGATGTTTACCCAACCAATCTGCACTTTTTTGAGCAAAGATGAAATTCCGCACAAATTCAGTTGGATAGCCTTTGACTGGAATTTTAATGCAATTAACTTGGTTATTATGTTCTAGTTCTGGTGCGACTTCACTAGCCAATAATGTCAGTTGATGACCACGACGAATTGCTTCATTAGCAACCTCATAGTTTACCCGCCCTTGACCATCACCTTTTTTGATTTTATGAGTAACAATACAAAGTTTCATCTAGTATTTTCCTTAAAACAACAAACATAACTCTATTATTTCGACATTTCTATTAATTTATTTACCAAAAATTGCGGAGTAAAACTAAGACTTAGTGCCGCTATAGTTCGCACATTAAATTTTTGTTGATTCAGCGCTTGCCAGAAATAAGGACGTGCTGCCGCTATTTGTTCATTTCGCAGCAAACCAATTCCCAAAGTTGTATTAGCGTCTAACCATTTCTGTTGAAAGTACGCCCTAAATTGCTCTAGACGAGTGTCTTTCATAAAGACTTGATAACAGAACATTTCGCTTTTAGCTTTGCGGATTTTTGCCTGTACATCTCGACTACCACTGAGCATAGTATCAGTTTGCTCATGGGCACGATATCGCGTCAATCTTTCTGGATAGTAGTAAGCACCATAACCAGATATACAGCAGAGGTAGGTTAAATATAAATCCCACATTCCCCCAACTTCTGAGGGAATACTATCCCAATCCACAAATTTATTACGAATTACACAAGATGCGGCAGTTGGGATACTTTTATCTATCAACCCAATTTTGTAGAAAGGTTGATGAATTCCTTTTGCTAATTTGTCTCGCTTATAACCACGGGTATTTTCTTCAGTTCCAATATTATTAATAATGCCCTTTGCATCTATGATATATTGGTCACAAAAAGCAATGATTAAGTTAGAATTTTCTTCTAGTGGTGGTACAAGCTTTGCTAAAAAGTCTTCATTCCACATATCATCATCATGAAGGCTAGCAACGTATTTACCTTGCGCCATTTTGAAGGCGTGTTGCTGATTAGCAAGCATACCCACGTTTTGCTGGTGTCGCCAAAATCTAATGCGTGAATCGCCAAAAGATGCGACAACGGCTTGGGTATTTTCTTCACTACAATTATCGGAAATAATAATTTCGATATTTTGATAAGTCTGTTTAATCGCACTAGCGATCGCTTGCTTGAGATATTCTGGTCGATTATAGGTGGGGATAATAACGCTGACTAAAGGTTGTTGGCATTCTTGATAAGATAACATATTTTTCTCTCTTTATATTTCATAAGTAAAAGATGCACCGTCTAATTTTTTGACTTTTCACAGTATCTGGAAAACCTCTCTCTAAATCTCTCTCCTTCTAGGAGAGAGACTTTGAATTGTCCTCCTTTCCGCATCGGAAAGGGGGTTAGGGGGTTAGGTTTTTCGTGGGCTTTTCCATACAACATGAAAAGTAATATCTGATCTCTTGACTAAAGTGAGCCTATTTAGCTTGAGGGATGCTATATAACTTTTTGGCTTTAGAAGGAAATTCTGCGATGGTTTTTGCATAAATTGTCCGCAGATTATTTACATGAGTAGCCATTGTAAATTCTTTCATCAATAAAGCATGGCCTTGTTCGCCCATCTGTCGGCTTTTTTGATGATCTCCATACAAATCATGAATAGCATCAGCTAGCTTTTTGATATCATTACCTGGAACCAGAATACCCGTTTCTCCATCTCGTAAATGTTCTGGAATACCTCCAACTGCACTACCAATTACAGGTCGATAATTAGCATAGGCTTCCAGAGTTACAAGACCGGCAGGTTCAGGCCAAACACTAGGGAATATGACTGCAAAACACTGTTGATAAAGTTTATTTATTTTGTCAGGATCGCACCAGCCATGCCAAGTGATGCGGTTAGTTAATCCGAGTGTATTTGCTAATTTTTCTAACCGTGGTCGTTCCCAGCCTTCACCTGCAATATCAAGTTTAATTTTGGGATTTGTATGTATTAAGGTTTTGAGCAGCCATTCCAAACCTTTATCAGAAACAATGCGCCCAACAAACAATATTCTATGATTTTGGTGAACTTCTAAACTTAGAGGTGTGGTTGTTATTTGTGGTACAGAGATACCACAGTGTAGCGTTACAGTTTGCTCAGGAGGTACACCATTTTTAATTAACTCTTGACGCACGTATTCGCTATTAGCAACAAAAGTAATTTTTACCTTTTTTAAGATATCTAATAACTGATGAGTGGTTTGCAGCTCTTTAATAGTTTTGAAGGGTCTACGGCTACCGCATCTATCTACTAGTTTACCCCAGGTACAACCTAAGTAAGAGAAGTTGCGATCGCAGATTGTGCGCTGCTCTGCTAAATACTTTGTGCCACTAGGACAGTAGAATGAGTGATTATGAACACTGAAAACCGTGGGACATTCGCCCGTAAGCTGCAATAGTAAATCTGTGCTGTGGATGTGCAGCAGTTTAAATTGACTTTGGTCAACATTCTTGAGCGATTTTATCACGCGATCGCTGACTTCAGGTGGTCGATGTTCAAACAGAGAACCTAAATAAGTTTCAACACCTCCGCCTTCACCTATCTCAAAATTAGAGCATTGATAAATCAGGTCTTCTTCAAAAATTCCTCTGTGCAATCGTTGATCATTTTGCTTGGCATCACTGATTGAGTTGAGCATTAATCACCACTTGTTTTCACGTTATTATTAATTGCAATTCCTCATATAAATAGAGGCTGAACTTTCTCAACTTATATGCCAACATTAAACCAAAGCTTGTGTCTAACATCACTCACATAATGTCTGAGAGCAATATTTTTACTTGCAAATTTATCTGGATAGATAAACTGATCTTCTACATTGAGAACATATTTATTTGAGCATAGAGGCACACCACGATTGTGATGCATTGTCAAATGGACAATTGTCTGTTCAGTAAAATAGCTAGGAATTTCTTGAAGATTTGCTAAACGTTCGATAGCAAAACTCCAGTCAAATTCATGCCTAAATAATATAAAACCACCATTGACTGGATGTGATTTTTCAGAATCATCATAAATAATTCTCTCGTCTAATGACATCGAACAATCAGGTAGATAAAGAGAATATTTATCGTCCGACTTACTCAAATTAATTAAGTCAATACCGCCGGGAAAAAATAAAATATCTGAATCAGTGTAAATCGTAGTACCATTAACAGGAATTGACATTAATGCCGACAATTTTCTGCCCATTGGATGTAGTCGGGCATAATCAAGAACACATTGAGGTAAATCCGTTCTCAGGAAGTTTTGTAAAAGTATTACCTGAACACAGGGATGGATACGGCGGAGTAAATTACAACTAGAATCAGTATAGCTGCCATCAGAAACTACAGTAAATGTATCTGGAATGCCGACATAACGAATGAATGAGCGAATACTTGCCACTTGTTCTGGTAAATCGCGTTCACATGATAAGGCATAGATACTAAGCGGAACTTGCCGAGTTTGTTTTATCGGGATGCTAACAATCTGAGAAAGGACTGCTTTATATAGGGAGCGATTAAATTTACCCTGAATTTTAGCAGTGTGGTACCCTAGATTTACCATTTATTTTTCCTCGTTAAAATTATAAATAATTGACTAGTAGCGCAAGGCGGAATTCCAAATTCCAAATTCAAAATGAATACAGTGTAAGCCTTTCGTTGATTTAGAATGAGTAGCTTATTTCCGCCGTACTGTAACGCGATGTGCAACTTATTCTTGAAACCCCGCTTCCATTCCTCTCCCCGAAAGGTTAATAGGCTTTGATTCTTGCTCCCCTTCCCTTGCAGAGAAGGGGTTGGGGGTTAGGTCTCAGAGAAAGTTGCACACGGCGTTACTATACTAGGAGAATGAATTCGTAATTTGGAATTTTGAATTTGCAAATTACGAATTACGTACCTTGCTTCTCGCGGAAGGCGAGTATTACGAATTACGAATTATAGTATTGCATCTGGTGATATTCCCAAAGCTTGCCTTGGCGACTGAGTAATTCTTGATATTTGCCCTGTTCTACTATCCGTCCTGCTTCTAGCACTACAACTTTATCTGCTTTAGCAATAGTAGAAAGACGATGAGCGATCGCAATCACTGTTCTACCAACAGATAGCTTTTCTAATGAATCTTGAATTAAGCGCTCGGATACAGAATCTAAGGCGCTAGTTGCCTCATCCAAAATCAAAATTTCTGGGTTCCTCAATAGTGCCCGCGCAATAGCAATTCGCTGTCTTTGTCCTCCAGATAATCTAACACCCCGATCTCCCAATTGAGTATTAAAGCCTTCAGGCATTTCTAAAATAAATTCCAGCGCATTCGCTAATTTAGCAGCTTCTTGAATTTGCTCATTAGTAGATTGTGGAGTACCATAAGCAATGTTTTGCCAAACATCAGTATTAAAGATAAAAGTATCCTGACTAACGACAGCTATTTGACGACGTAGAGAGTTAATTTCAAACAGTCTTATATCAACTTCATCGATATAAACATTCCCGTCTGTAGCATTATAAAATCGGGGAATTAAATCAGCAAGGGTGGTTTTACCAGCACCAGAGGCTCCGACTAATGCAGTCATTTTTCCCTTTTCAATGGTTAGGGTAATATTATGTAGCACTATATTTTGCTCGTCATAGCCAAAATCTACAGATACTAAATTTATGGCTCTTTCTAAAGCCTTAAACTGAAGTTTTCCATTCTGAAAATAATTTTTATCTTCACTTTTTAACAGATTTTTAATATTGTCTGCCGAGCCATGTAGGGTACTGAGAAATGCTCTCGTACCATTAATATCTTGAACAAACGGAATGAAGCGAAATAGCACAAAGAAAAATGTTAGCAGAGAAGCAACTTGTAGCGTTCCATTACTAACCAGGCTAGTGAATGCTAAAATAATCATTCCGACTAACACCGTAGTCGCTACCCCTTCAGCAATTGGCTTGACAAGTGTCCAAGTGAATACAACTTTAGTTGTAGTACTTACTACCTTGTCGCTAGCTTTGTAGTAACGCTGACGCTCAAATTCTTGAGTACCACAGGAATGAACAGTGCGAATGCCATTAATAAATTCTATGGCTGTTGATGTAAAATTAGCATTAGCAGTTGTCATGCCAAAACTTGATTCTCTGACTCTGGCATTCAGATTAGATAACCCTACACCTAAAAGTGTAAATAGCAATGCTGAAATCACAGTCAGTTGCCATGATATCAAAAACATTGATATTAAGTAGACGAGAGTTGTTATTCCTCTAGATACTAAAAACGCTGCACCACTGAAACCCTGTCTGATCCTTTCAATCTCTGTCGTTATTGTGTTAATTAATTCACCAGAACGAGTTTTGGCAAAGTAACTTAACGATAAAGATTGTAACTGTTCAAAAATTTGCTTTCTTAAGCGATCGCCAAAATGCAGTTGGGATAATTCCGTATAGACTTGTCCAAAATAATTGAAGGCAACCCGTAACCAAGTACTCAATAAAATCAGCGAAGATATGCGGTATAGACGATTAATCGCTGATGTCTTAGAACCCAAAATCCAAACATCAAACCAGTGTACTCCTGTTTGGACAGGTTGGGCGTTGGGACTGGTTAAGCTTTGCAAAAATGAGAGTAAAAAACCAATACTCACACCTTCAAAAGTTGCTGCCAAAACTGAGAATATCAGAGCTAAAATTACTATTTTGCGGAAGTGCTTAAATTCTCGCAATAGCAAATAGTTATCTTGCCAAAAGCTGCTAGCTTTGAGCAGACTACGGAATTTTTGAGGAAGTTGAGAATTCATGGATTTTATAATAATAGTTTGGCAAGGTAGATAGACCGCGATAGATGCGATGTAAGTAATTTTTGCGTTAGTCTTAGTGCGGTAGATGAAATACCGCACAAATAAATTACAGTGTTTGGCTATCTAGATGTAACAGGTGAGACTGGGCCTCTAATTCCCATGAAGCTTTAATTTCCGGTAGTTTATTTAGCTGGACTGCATCTTCTAAAGTCCAAGCATGAGAACCGGTCAAACTCATATCACCCCGCAGCACGTTAAACAACTGGGGCAGATTGTCGAGATTGTATTTACGCATCCAACGCCCTAGTGGTGTTATGTTGTGTGGGCAAAACTTTATTGCTTGAAAGAGTTTACCCCGTTCTCCAACACGCCATTCACGACAAAAAACCGACCCTGCTGAGTCAACCTGCATTAACACAATCAATCCCAGCATTACTGGACTTACCAATAGCAGCAAGACGAAAGCAGCAATCCAATCAATTAGTCGTTGCAATATTCTCCAGGGTTGGTTAGGCAGTTTATTGCCAGCCGGTATGCTTAGGAATATTGGTTTTTGAGCTTCTTCACACGCATCTGCCCAAAACCTCAGCAAAGCCTCACCCAACTTTGGATCTATGCTTATCAAACTTACAGGAGAATGTTGTAAGCATTCTACTAGCGATCGCTTACTATCTAATGCAGGCAGATATGGTTGTTTAACTCGTCCAGGCGGCTTTACCAACAGCTGACCCCGCCGCCACTGGAGTGTGCAGTACCCACGATTATCTTGGTGTTCCTGGGTTACATCATATAAATTCTCTAAAGTTGGAATTATTGAAGTTGTCATAATGTCTTTGGGTTTATACAGGAGTGAATTACTGAGGCGTTATCAAAGGCTATCAATGCCAAAGACCCAAATCCGAATCTTGTTGTAAGTCCAAAAGTTGGAGATAATTGAGGGCAAAA